>Ga0315282_10005082_pt1 | contig 22576 bp, 21 predicted proteins | sample YL17G07_20_MG_FD_203693 | JGI IMG/M metagenome (GOLD analysis project Ga0315282, IMG submission 203693) | Sediment microbial communities from Yellowstone Lake, YNP, Wyoming, USA - YL17G07_20 | ecosystem: Environmental > Aquatic > Freshwater > Lake > Sediment | place: USA: Wyoming | collected... | reverse complement strand
TCCTGAAAAGGCTGGCAGACCACATGGGAGGGCTGTAAGGTGTCGATGGCAGGGCTTTTCATCACATCTGCCTCCTCAAGCGAAGAAAATTTATGCAACTGGTGGGTTAATTGAGAAGTTGATATCATGGGCATCTTGGAAAAAATAGAAAAAGTGATGTTTATTTTCCTTACGATCATTGCGTTCTCCGGCTGCGAAGATAGAACTCCGAAAGGGGTAAAGTCAGACCTTAAAAATGATTTTTATGAGCCTGCGTACGGAGATACGCTAGTAGAAGGAACAATTGGAGAGCCGAGCGTTCTTATCCCAATGCTCGCAGGTGACAGCGCTTCACATAGTGTTGCAGGTCTGGTCTTTAACGGCCTTGTTAAATATGATACAGACCTTAGTGTTATCGGTGATCTTGCTGAATCATGGGATATTTCTCCCGATGGACTCGTTATAACATTTCATCTGCGAAAGGGCGTTAAATGGGCCGACGGTACTGAGTTCACAGCAGATGATGTGATGTTTGGTTACAAAACAATCATCGATGAAAAAACACTGACAGCATATAAGGAAGATTTTTTACAGGTAAAGAAAGCTGAGGTTCTGGACAAACATACATTCAGGGTCACTTATGAAAAGCCATTTGCACCAGCACTTACTTCATGGGGAAATCTGGTAGTTCTTCCAAAACATCTACTCGAAGGCAAAGATATCACAAAAAGTGAACTTACACGAAATCCGGTCGGTTTAGGGCCATATAAACTTACAAAATGGGTTCCCGGACAGGAATTGATTTTAGATTCTTATAGAGATTATTTTGAGGGAAGACCGTACATTGATAGATATGTCTACAGGATTATCCCTGATCCTGCAACGATGTTTCTCGAGCTGAGGGCTGGAGGGATCGATATGATGGGACTGACCCCGATTCAATATACCAAACAGACTGAGAATGATTTTTTCAGGAAAAATTTCCAGAAATTCCGCTATCCTGTCTTTTCCTACACCCATATGGCCTTTAACCTTAAACACCCCTGGTTTAAAGATAAACGTGTAAGACAGGCGATAGCTTACGCTATTGATAAACAGGAGATCGTAGATGTTGTTCTTTTTGGTCTCGGTAGTCCTGCAACAGGGCCGTATGTCCCGCACACCTGGCCCTATAATCCTCATGTGAAAAAATATGAATATAATCCTGAAAAGGCAAAACAACTGCTTAAAGATGCCGGATGGGAAGATCGTGATGGCGATGGTATTATTGACAGAGACGGAAAACCATTCACATTCACTATCCTCACAAATATGGGGAATAATCTCAGAAAAAATACTGCCACGATTATTCAGTGGAGACTTGCAAGGATAGGTATAAAGGTTGAAATCAGAGCACTTGAATGGTCTACCTTTGTCAACGAATTTATTGATAAGAGGCGTTTTGAGGCTGTTATACTTGGCTGGCAGATCGGTCTCGACCCTGATCAGTATGACATATGGCATTCGAGTAAGACCAGGGAGAAGGAATTTAATTTTGTCAGCTATAATAATCCTGAAGTGGATGAACTCCTTGAGAAAGGCCGGAGGACATTTGATATCGGAGAAAGGAAGAAGGCATATTTCAGAATTCAAGAAATACTCGCTGAAGAACTGCCATATGTTTTTTTATATGTGCCAGATGCTACCCCCATTGTACATGCGAGATTTAAAGGCATAAGACCTTCTCCCATAGGAATCAGCTATAATCTCCCGAAATGGTATGTTCCCAAGGGATTGCAAAGACATAACCTGGAGCCTTGAATGATACCGTATCTTGCCAAGAGACTTCTTGAGATGATTCCCACATTATTCGGCATTACACTGATTTCCTTCCTCATTCTGCATCTCGCGCCTGGCAAACCGACTGATATGCTTGCTGATTTCAACCCCAAGATCACACCCGAAGCAAGAACAAGGCTTGAAAAGATGTATGACCTTGATAAACCGATAATAACTCAATATGGCCTGTGGTTGAAAAAAATCGTAAAACTCGATTTTGGCGAATCCTTCTCAACGGATAGAAGACCTGTTATTGATAAAATTTGGGACAGGAAACAACCTTTAATAGAAAGAAGGCTCTTTATAACATTCATGCTTAACGTCATTACGACAATCGTTATTTTATTAATTGCAATTCCAATAGGAATCACCTCTGCTACTCATCAAAACACTCTTTATGACAAAATCACAACAACATCTGTTTTTATTGGCTTTGCCACACCTTCTTTCTGGCTTGCCCTCCTCCTTATGATGCTTTTTGGCATATACCTGAATTTGCTTCCTATATCAGGACTCAAGTCGATGAACTACGATTCACTTTCTCTTATCGCTAAGATCTTTGACAGGATCAACCATCTCTTCCTCCCGGTTTTCGTTTATGCCTTTGGCAGTCTTGCAGCAGATTCTCGATATATGCGAAGCAGTGTGCTGGAAGTTATAAGACAAGATTATGTAACCGTAGCAAGGGCTAAGGGCCTTACTGAAAAAAAGGTAATCTACAAACATGTTCTCAAGAACGCTCTACTTCCACTTATCACGCTACTTGGGCTTTCTGTCCCTGGTCTGATCGGCGGAAGTGTAATAATGGAAAGTATTTTCGGAATCCCTGGCATGGGACAGCTTCTCTTTATGAGCGTCATGACAAGAGACTATCCAGTAATTATGGGCATTTTGACGATCGTAGGAGTTCTGACTCTTATAGGAAATCTTCTGGCTGACATTGGTTATATGCTTGCAGACCCGAGGATAAGGAGTAAGTAATAAATGGAAAGTCATCCTCTTAAGAGTTTATTCTGGAAGAGATTCAGGATGAACAAGCTCGCCTTAATAGGCGGTCTTTCCGTAATTATTTTTTTCTTTATTGCAATCCTTGCACCCCTTGTTTCTCCTTATGATCCAAAGGACATTGACAGAAAACATATCCTTGAACCGCCGAGCATAAAACATCTTTTTGGCACCGATGACCTGGGCAGGGATGTGTTAAGCAGAATGATCTGGGGAGCACAAGTATCACTTGCAGTGGGATTTGTTGCGGTAGGGATTGCAACTCTCATAGGGATACTCTTTGGTGCCCTTGCAGGTTACTACGGCTCTTGGACAGACAGGATCATCATGAGATTTATCGATACTATGCTCACTGTTCCAACTTTCTTCCTCATCTTGGCAGTCATAGCATTCATCGGCCCAAGCATTTGGAATATCATGATTGTCATCGGATTCACCTCCTGGATGGGTGTTGCCCGCCTTGTGAGGGCAGAATTTTTGTCACAAAAAGAGCGTGAATATATCCTTGCAGCTAAAGCTATCGGAGCAAGTGACATGCGGATTATCTTCGGTCACATTATGATCAATAGTCTATCTCCTGTACTCGTTTCTGCTGTACTCGGCATAGCAGGAGCTGTCCTTTTGGAATCAGCCTTGAGCTTTCTCGGTTTAGGAGTTCAGCCCCCAACACCGACATGGGGTAATATCCTCACTTTAGGCAAGGACAATATCGAAATTGCATGGTGGCTTTCTGTTTTCCCAGGGATTGCAATTTTGATTACTGTACTAGGATACAATCTTCTCGGTGAGGGGATCAGAGATTGCATTGACCCAAGACTCTGGGAAGCTGAAAGGCATTAATTGAAGTCTCTTCTGGTTAACTCTGTTCAGGCAGGATATATCATTTGCTCCGAAAATAACATTTCAAATCCCCCCATGCCCCCCTTTCTAAAGGGGGGATGGGGGGATTACTTAATTTTCATAACATCCTTTGTGAGTCAAAGGCTTATGGGGGTTTGAGCAGATTCTTTTAATGCTATGTTCTGCCTGATCTATATAGCTCCATCACTTCGTCCCTCGTGATAACTGATCCGACCTTATAACCTAAGGCTTCTATGGCTTCTTTGCCACCTTCTTGCCTATCAATAAGGACAATCACCTTCACTATCTCAAGACCTCCTTCTAGTGCCCTCGTGATTGCCTCGATGGTTGATTTACCTGTTGTGATAACGTCGTCAACAATCACTACCCTGTCGCCTTTCTGAACATTTCCCTCGATCCACTGCATTGTGCCATGGGACTTAGGGGTTTTGCGGACTACGAATGCCTCTACAGCCTTCCCTCTCAAATGAGATGTATAGGCTACTGCATAGGCTACTGGGTCGGCACCGAGAGTAAGTCCCCCAACCCCTTTTATGCCCAGATCTTTTATCCGTTCGAATATCAGATTTCCTATGAGGTACATTCCTTCTGGGTAAAGGGCTACGGTCTTGCAGTTGAAGTAGTAGTTGCTCATCCTTCCTGATACGAGCTTAAAAACAGGCTCTTCACTATACTTAAAGGCCTTCTCAAGGATGAGTTCTAATAATCGCTTTTTCAGAATAGATGACATGATACAAGCCTTCCCTTTGCTTCTCTCAATAGAGGTATGATTTTATCACATGGCCCGAACCTCTTTGGACACCTCGGATGGAAAGGGCATCCAGGAGGTATATCTATAGGACTTGGTACCTCACCCTTGATAGTGCGTGGTACGTAATGAGTAATGCGTGTTGTATGATGCGTAAAGTCTGACGTAGGAATAACCGGGGCTGATGAGAGAAGCACCTCTGTATAAGGATGAAGGGGCTCCCTGAAGAGATCCTCTGTGTCTGAATACTCCACAATTTTTCCGAGATACATAACCCCTATCGTATCGCTGAAATAATGAACTACCTTAAGGTCATGGCTTATAAAGAGAAAGGAGAGTCTGTATTCTCTTTTTAATTCTTGGAGAAGATTCAATATCTGAGCCTGTATCGATACATCAAGGGCTGAAAGGGGTTCATCAGCAACAACTACTCTCGGAGAAACTGCAAGGGCCCTCGCTATACATACTCTCTGCCTCTGTCCTCCACTTAATTCATGGGGATAACGATACAGCATGTCAGGGCCTAGATTCACTTTGTTAAGAAGCTCAACTACCTTATCCTTCAACCTCTTGCTCTCGACAATTCTGTGAATCTTGAGAGGCTCTGAGATTGTGTCCATTATTCTCTTCCTGGGATTTAGTGATGCAAAAGGGTCCTGAAATATGATCTGAACTGATTTCCGGAATGCCTTCATAGTAGCACCGTTAAGACCGAAGATATTCATTCCCTGAAAAAGAACCTCACCAGAAGTAGGTGGTATGAGTCCCAATACTAGCCTTGCAACTGTTGACTTACCGCAACCGCTCTCACCAACGAGGGCGAGGATCTTATCCTCACCGAGAGAAAAATCAACTCCATCTACAGCCCTTACAAGCATGGGTTTAGCCATTAACCCCTTGTTCACAGAGAAATATTTCCTGAGAGAATTTACCTTCAGGATTGCCACCTTATCTCCTCTGACCTGATACATCTTGCCAAGTGAAGTGATGAGTTAGTAATCCCCCCCTGCCCCCCCTTAACCCCTCTATCTCCCCCCTTACCAAGGGGGGAATTTAAGGGGGGTGTAATCAGCCTCAGTTCTGGCTCTTCTTCCCTACATGCAGGTATTACAAACCTGCACCTATCTGAAAACTTACACCCTGGTGGGAGGTTATATGGTTCTGGTACAACGCCCGGTATGGGCATCAAGGGAGCCCCTTTTTCTTTTGGGAGAGACTCCAGTAGTCCGATGGTATAGGGGTGCCCCGGGTTATAAAACAACTCCTTCACATCCACAAGCTCCATCAATCTTCCCGCATACATGATGGCTACCCTTCGGGCATTCTCTGCAATAATGCCGAGGTCATGGGTTATGAGAAGAACTGCCATCTTCATTTCCTCCCTGAGTCTATGGAGGAGTTCAAGTATTTGTGCTTGTATAGTGACATCGAGAGCTGTTGTAGGCTCATCAGCGATAAGTAGCGATGGTCTGCAGGCTATTGCCATAGCTATCATAACCCTCTGCCTCATTCCCCCTGACATCTGGTGTGGATATTCTTTAATCCTTATCTCAGGAGACGGGATTTTAACTGCCTTAAAGAGTTCAATAGTATGATCCATTGCCTCCTTTTTTGTAAGTCCCAAATGGGTTGTAAGAACCTCTGCTACCTGATACCCGACAGTAAGCACGGGGTTAAGTGATGTCATCGGCTCCTGGAATATCATCGAAAGCTCTTTCCCCCTGAGCTTCCTCATTGATTCTCTATCGAGGGTTAAGAGATTGCTGCCCTTAAAGATAATTTCGCCTTCTGCAAAGGCGTTCTGTGGAAGAATTCCCATGATAGATAAAGCAGTCAAGGACTTCCCACATCCGCTCTCTCCAACAAGACCAAAGACTTCAGCTTCCTCAATCGCGAAACTGAGACCGCAGACAACCTTTATCGAGCCTTTAGGTGATGTGAAGGAGATGTTGAGACTCTTTATATCAAGGAGGGACACCTTTTAAACCTCCTCATAGAAAGTCTTTCTTGCGAATACCTGCCTATCTGCTCTTTTTTCTCTGCTTCCTTCCCTTTGCTCTCTTTCTATCCGTAACTTATTGCTCAAACCTTACCACCTCTTTAGAGTACTGTCTTCAATTCAAACTCACAGTCAGCATATTCATCTGCCTTCTTTATCAAAAGCCACTCCTTATCTCTACCAGACATTTTCGCAAGTGCAAAAGCCCCTTTAAGGTTTTTGCCATAAAATTTTATAGTAAGCCTTCCCCTTTCGACAGTTCCCTCTTTTATCTCAAATCTCCCTTTATCCCATATTACCACGGTTCCTGCACCGTACATACCTTCAGGTATTACCCCTTCAAAGTTTCCATACTCAAGAGGATGGTCATCAACGAGAATGGCAAGGCGTTTTTCCTTTGGGTTCATAGATGGTCCTTTTGGAATAGCCCATGACTTCAATACACCCTCTATCTCGAGTCTAAGATCAAAATGGAGCCTCTTTGCATGGTGCTCATGGATAACAAAGAAGGGCTTTGATTTCATCTCTTTTCCCAGACAGACTTTCCCAAATCTTTACACCCTGTTGTCCTTCTTTAGTTCGGTAAGGGCCGAAAGGGTAGTTCTATCTTGGCATCCTTGCCAGAAACCTTCTTTTTAAAAAGCCTCCAATGGCCTTAAATAGTATACCTAAATTTATCTCCTGTTTTATAAAACACTTTTTTATCGAGGAGTTTACCTAAAGATTCACACTAATCTGGCCTGTTTTAATGTAGCAATATAAAGCTTAATTTTTCAGCCAAGAATAGTTATAATACCTATCATGGTTTTTAGGCAGGTATTGAGGAGGATTCTCTGAATGGACCCTCAACTCTTTGAGAAAAAATTTTTAATCCTCCAGGAGATTTCTCATCTCATTACAGCCACGAATGATACCAATGCTTTAGCAAATTTTTTACTCGACCGTGCCATCGATTACACCAATGCTGAAAAGGGCTCCTTGATGTTACTCAATGAGAGGAATGAATTATATATTCTTGCCGCAAGGGGTTTTGACATGCAATTCATTGAGACATACAGGATCAAATTAGGTGAGGGAATTGCAGGTATGGTTGCCGAAAATCGCACCCCTTTCCTTGTTGAGGATATTGACGGAGATGAAAGGTTTAAACAGAAAAAGAGAGATCGTTATAAGACGAAGTCCTTTATTTCATGTCCCCTTATAAGCAGAGATAAGACCCTTGGCGTCATTAATATTAATGACAAGAAAGATGGAACACCCTTTCGAGAGGACGAGTTTAACCTTTTAAGAATCATCGCAGATCAAGCGGCTATCGCTCTCGAAAATGCCTTCCTCATGAATCAATTACGGGGAAAGGCAGCTGAGCTTGAGGAGATAAATAGAAAACTCATAGAGACCGATGTTGATAAGACTGAGTTTATCACTCGGATTTCCCACGAACTCCGTTCCCCCCTCAATTCAATCAAAGGAGCCATTTATTACCTGCAACAGTCAGAGAAACTCAAAAGAAATAAACAAAAAGAGTTTTACGATATTATCTTAACAGAGACGACAGGCTTAACCTCCATCGTAAATAATCTCCTTGATTTTCTCAGGCTTGAAGATGAAGCAATGGTCATTAAAAAATCTTTGATCAATCTTGAGGGCATCTTGAAAGAAGTAATAGTAGCAAAGGAACTGAATTCCATACTCACAAAAAAGAACCTGCTGCTTAAAATAGATATTCACGAAGGTACATTTAACATTGTGGGAGATAAGATAAGGGTTGCCCAATTATTTATTAATCTTATAGAAGGACTATCATACTACCTTGATAGTGGCGACACCATAGAGATTACCGTTACAGAAGCTGATGTGATAAAGGTAGACTTAATTGCTTCAAAGAAGATTCCAGAAGGGGTTTTGTCATTCTTCTTTGATTCAAAATACATCTTTCATGCAGAGCAGTCCGATGAAAAGATAAAGCTCTATCTTGCTAAAAAGGTTGCTGAGACTCATGGGTGGGGCTTTGATGCAAAAAATATGAATAATAACTTCCTTGTTTCTCTCATTATTCCAAAAAGCGCAAAAGAGAAGTTAGAAGCAGCCGTTGGCATCACTATGGACATGTTTGTGGAATTTATATCGGAATTAATGGACTTGAATACATGCTCTTTAATGCTCAGTAATGAGCTAACAGGTGAGCTCACCATAAAAAGTGCACGGGGACTGAGCGATGAAATAGTGAAACAGACAAGGATTAAGCTCGGTGACCAAATAGCAGGCTATGTAGCAGTTGAGGGTACCCCTCTCTTGATAGAAGACATAGAAACCGCCTCCCCCTTTAAACGGAGAAGCATCTCTCGATACAATACAAAATCTCTTCTTTCGTTACCTTTGAAGATACAAGACAAGGTTGTAGGAGTATTAAACCTGAACAACAAAAAAAATGCAGACCCTTTCACAAAGAGAGACCTTTATATAGCCTCAGTCTTTGGCGAGAGAATCTCATTTTTCCTTGAAAAACTTTACTCAGGGAACTACAAAGAGGAGGACATAAACCAAATCCTTACCTCTTTTGACAATCTCTTGGATGCTGTCAAGAGTTATCACAAGAAGAAAAGCATCTTTCCTGATTTGGTATTGAGGATTATGGATAGACTCGGGACAGACGAAGAGGACAAGAAGAATGCCCTCTATGCCTCGATGATCTATGACCTTGGCCTTGTGCTTATCCATGAAAGCATCTTACAGAAAAAGGCCATTCTCCCATCTGAAATTCAAGCTCTCAAGACTCATCCTTATAATACAATCGGATTGCTCAGAACATTTGAATTTCCAGAGGATCTCAAGAAGGCAATCCTACACCATCATGAAAGATATGACGGTAAAGGATACCCAGACAGATTAAAAGGTACAGAAATCCCTCTGGTCTCAAGAGTCCTCTCTGTCGTTGATTCTTATTGCGCAATGATTACTGAGAAACCATATAGAAAGGCCCTAACCAAAGATGAGGCATTGTTAGAGATTAAAGCAGGTTCAGGCTCAATCTATGATCCTGAAGTTGTTAAGGCCTTTGAAATAGTATTTCAGGAGGCTCTATCATAAAGAAAATTGCGCTTGCAGGTTGCACATATAAGAGACTCCCGAAGTACAGAATGGAAAAACATTGATGAAGATAAGATGATATGATTTGGATAAACAAGTGTTACAAAGGATTGAAAATGCTTAAAAGTAAGTATGGGGGTCTATCATGAAAAAATTTGTGGTGATATCTTTTTTTGTTTTCTTATTCTTCTCAGCTAAGACGGTTTTCGCATACGAGTACACTCCCGAGCTCTCTCTTTCACTTTCCGAAGAATACAATGATAATATATTCCTTGCCCACACGGATAGAGTTGATGACTTTGTAACCTATATCACGCCTGGGATAGGTTTATCAATAAAGTCGGTGAACTCTGAGCTTAGACTTGCTTACTCTCCAACCTTCAGTTATTACAAATCTAATGAAGATTTGAATGAAACATCACACAGGTTTATGGCAAATGGTAATTTCAAACTATCCAATAAATTGAGCCTCACTTTAATGGACAACTTTGTGAAATCCAGCGAGATAAGTGACATCAGAGCTATTTCGGATGTGGGACCCATAACTAAGAGAAGTGAATTAACATACAATATCGTAAGCGGTAATATCTCTTACAAATTAAGGGAAAATCTTACTTATACACTGGGGGCATTTTATTTTTATACTGATTATAAGGAACCCGGTTTTTCTGAAGTAAAGGCATACTCGGGAAACATGGGTCTTGATTATAGGAGCAGTGAAAGGACTACCTTTTCAGCTAGTGCAGTATACACTAAATATGATTATAGACCAGATAGCGATGCAACCGAACAGGATTATACGCTTGGGATTACATATATACTTACTCCAACATTAACTGCTGGGATAACGGGAGGTCTCGCAGTCACAAAGATTGAGGATACAGGTGAATCAGATACTGGTTTTATTGGCGGAGTAACTCTTACGAAGAAATTTGAGAAAGGACAGGCTGTCTTATCTTACAGGCAAAGCGTTATAGCTGGAACTCAGACTGGGGTACCCACTAGAGATCAGACAGTTGGCCTTAGCCTAACAAGGACTCTGACAAATAAATGGAACGCGTCTCTGTCTGCATCATATAGTAATTACAAATCAATTGAGACAAATGATGTTGATACAGATGAAACCTTTTTCACTGCTGGTTTAACATATAATTTCACACCTTGGGCAAACCTGAGGCCAAACCTGACTTTGTCTTACACCTATGCCGACTCGGATGATAAGATAACAAATACAGGAGACTATTATAATAATATAGTTTTTCTTACCCTGAGTTTAAGTTATAGCAGGAGACCCTGAAGCATGGGAAAACATGAAATTGAATATTTAAAAAATATCCAGCTCTTTGCTTCGTTAACAGATGAAGAATTGCGCCAGATCAGTGACATATTAGTCGTCAAGCGGTTTAAAAAAAATGAAATCATTCTCCAGGAAGAAGATACAAATGAGTACATGTATGTGATTTTGAATGGAAAGGTTAAAGTCGTTCAGACCACAGAAGATGGAAAAGAGATACTCCTTGCTCTACACCAATCAGGTGATTTCTTTGGAGAAATGTCCTTGATCGACGGCAAAACATCTCCCGCTAACGTAATCGCAACAGAAGATTCTACCGCGGCCATTATTTCGAAAAAGGATTTTAATTCATTAATAAGAAATCAGAAAAAAGTACTCGACAACCTCCTGTTGATATTATGCTCTCGACACCGTGAATCCTGGGATAAGATACAGATGTTAAATTACAAGAACGCCTCACACAGGATTAAAATATTATTCCTTATGCTATCTGATAAATACGGTGAGAAGACGGCTGAAGGGGTAACAATAAATATGAAACTCACTCATCAGGAGATAGCAGAGATGACAGGTATGACACGTGAGACAGTAACAAGGGTGCTTGACAGATGGCAGAGAGAGGGAGAAATAAATATTTTTAAGAACAAATTTATACATCTGAGTCCAATTTTCTTACAAAAGGATTTAAACCTCTCTGTTGATTAATATAATAGAGACTCAAATCCAGCGATAACCATTGCAAGTATCGATTGTGTCTGTCATTGCGAGCACCCGAAGGGTGCGCGGCAATCTCTGCAGAAAAGGCGAGATTGCGGAGCTTGTTCCGAATCCGCCGAAGGCGGAGAGGAATCTCGCTCCGGTTTGCTTCGGCTTTGCCTCGCAACTTCACTCGCAATGACAATCCTTATCGCTGGATTTGAGAGAGAGTTGAGAGAGAGTAAAGTATAGACCATGGCATTTTGAGTAGCTGCTTATTGAAAACTGGGCCCTCGTTTAAATAGCCCTCATATAGATAATTTTGAAACGTAAGTTTTTAAAATGAGATTAACCATATTTTCAAAATTGGTCGCTGGTTATCTTACGATATTCATTTTAGTAATTACTGTGAGTATTTATGCCACTGTGCAATTCCAGAAATTAAAAGTTGCAACCGATTCAATTCTCAATATCGATAATCGTATGTTAAGTTATAACAAAAAGCTCATCGACGCTATACTGTCACAGGTACAATACGAGAGGAAATTCCTCATCATAAAGGACGATACTCTTTATGACCGGTTTGCTGCGACTGAGAATGATTTTGATCAAAACTTCAATGAACTGGTGGCCATTTCAGATTCTGCTCATGCCAAGAGTCTGCTGGATGCTGTAAAGCAGTCTCATCAGTACTACCAATCTTTATTTTATAAAGAGGTAGAATTTTTATGGGCAGGTCAACGCTACCCAAAAGACTGGTATACCCAGGAAAAAGAAAAAGCTGTCAATGCGATAATGGACGGCATGAAAGAATTAAGAACATACAGTGAGAATAGTACCTATGAGAAGATCAAGAAGCTGGGAGAAGCTGGTACCAATGCACGCAAAGTAGCTATCGTTATGACTGCTTTGTCTCTCATTTTTGGAATCACGATCTCAATCTTTATTACAAGGAGCATTACAAAACCTCTTGCTGTTTTGAAGGAAAAGACCAGACAGATAGCTAGAGGTAATTATGAAAGTAATTTGAGTCTTTCGTCTCCTCCTGAAATAGGAGAACTCGTGCAGGATTTTAACTTCATGTGTAATAAGCTAAAAGAAATGGACAGAATGAAGTCTGATTTTTTCTCATTAATGTCACATGAACTTCGTACACCTCTTACTTCTATAAAAGAAGGTACAACCCTCCTACTCGAAGGTGTAGGTGGAGAAACCAATGAAAAACAGAAAAGGCTTTTGAGCATCATTGCAGAAGAGAGCAATCGGTTGATTGATCTCGTGAATTCTAGTTTAGACCTGTCAAAGATGGAAGCTGGGATGATGACATATAATTTTGTTAAGGCGGATATAATTCCTTTAATAAATAAGGCTGTTGTTGAGATAGAACCTATTGCAAAGGCAAAGAATATCAAAACCGAATTAAATATCATGAGTGGAAAGCTGCCGTTTACGAACATGGATACCGAAAGGATACTCCAGGTTTTGAGAAATCTCATAGGGAATGCTGTGAAATTCACGCCTGAAGGCGGTCAGGTAAAAATATCTGCAGGGCATGCTAATAACAGCCTGGTGGTTTCTGTGTCAGATAAAGGACCCGGCATACCAAAAAAAGATTTGATCACAATCTTTGATAAGTTTAAAAGTTCTAAAAATCATAAGGGAACCGGATTGGGGTTAGCTATTGTTAAAAATATTATCACAGCCCACGGAGGCAAAGTATGGGCAGAAAGCAAGTCAGGACAGGGAAGTACATTTACCTTCGTGTTGCCGGCATAACATTTCTTTTTTTATTTATGTTTGGCTGTGCAACCTTTATAGAAAGTATACGATTCACTCACAGTCAGAAGCTCCTTGCTAAAGGCAATTACGAAGGTGCTCTTGAGGAAAACCAGAAGGTTTTATCCGAATATCCTGACAGGTCTCCAGGGGATAAGGCCCTCTTTAATATGGGGCTTATCTATGCCCATTATGGGAATCCCAAAAAAGACTATAAAGAAGCCCTTAGCTTTTTTTGGAGACTCATAAGAAAGTTCCCCCAAAGTCCTCGGTTTGAAGAGGCGAAAATCTGGACAGGGGTTCTCAATACCATCGAGGAAACAAAAATGAGGATGGAAGAACAGCGATCAGCTCCTGAATATCTTCTTCATAGCCAGAAGCTCCTTGCCAAAGGCGATTACGAGAATGCTCTTGAGAAAAGCCAGAAAATTTTATCCGAATATCCTGACAGGTCTCCAGGGGATAAGGCCCTCTTTAATATGGGGCTTATCTATGCCCATTTAAAAGACTACAAAAAGTCCCTTAATTCATTTAAGAGGCTTATAAAGGACTTCCCTGAAAGTCCTCAGTTTGAAGAAGCTAAGATATGGACAGGTGCACTCAATACCATCGAGGAAACAAAAATGAGGATGGAAGAACAGCGATCAGCTCCTGAATATCTTCTTCGTAGCCAGAAGCTCCTTGCCAAAGGCGATTATGAAGGTGCTATTGAGGAAAACCAGAAGGTTTTATCCAAATATCCTGGCAGACCTCCGGGGGATGAGGCCCTCTTTAATATGGGGCTTATCTATGCCCATTATGGGAATCCCAAAAAAGACTACCAAAAGTCAATTCTCTTTTTTAACAAATTGATAGAAGGATATCCCCGAAGTCCTTTGGTTGAACAGGCAAAAATCTGGGTAGGGGTGCTCCAGGTAATCGAGAAGTCAAAACAAGTGGATATAGAGATTGAAGAAATGAAGAAAGAACTGTCCAGATAGGAGGGAAAATGCCTTCACCCAAGATCCTCGTAGTAGATGATGATAAAAATCTCTTAGAATTGCTGAAGCTGAGGCTTGAGTCTGAAAATTATGAAGTTATAGCTGTCTTAAATGAAGAAGATGCAGTAAAGGAAACAAAAAAACAGGTTTTTGATCTATCCATAATTGACTTACAACTACCCAATACAGATGGCATATCGCTGATGGACGAAGTACATTCAATAAACCCTGAGATACCTGTTATCATCCTTACTGCATATGGAAGTATTGAGAGTGCAGTTGAGGCCATGAAAAGAGGCGCTTATAATTATCTCACGAAACCCTTTGATCCTCGAGAACTGCTTTTACAAATAAAAAATGCTTTGAGAAGCCAAGGGCTCCTTCTCGAAATCAAAAGGCTAAAAGAGCTTCTGGAAGAGCGCTATGACTTTAAAAATATTGTGGCAAAGAGTGAAAAAATGCAGAAAGTGTTGGAAAAGGTTTCTCTTGTTGCAAAAACCGATTCTACTGTTGCTGTATTAGGAGAAAGTGGTACTGGTAAGGAACTTATTGCCCGTGCAATCCATTTTGCCAGTGAAAGAAAGGACAAACCTTTTGTTGCAGTACACTCTGCAGCTATTCCTGAAACTCTGCTTGAAAGTGAACTTTTTGGACATGAAAAAGGAGCATTTACCGGCGCTATCCGAACCTCCAGAGGGTTTTTTGTCCAAGCCCATGAAGGCAGCATCTTTCTGGATGAAATAGGTGATATGCCTCTTTCGATCCAGGCAAAGATTCTGAGGGTGCTTCAGGAAAGGCAATTCTACCCCCTCGGTACAGAGAAACCTGTAGAAGTAGATGTTAGGGTTATCGTAGCTACAAATAGGAATTTGGAGGTTGAAGTTAAAGAAGGACGTTTCAGGGAAGACTTGTTTTACAGGATTCTTGTAATACCTATTACGATACCCCCTTTAAGAGAAAGAAGGGAAGATATTCCTGCATTAGTTGATCTTTTTTTGAAAGAATTCAGTCAGCAAATGAAAAAAGAAATAAAAGGAATCGCACCAGCGGCGATGCAAAAGCTCATGCTTCATGACTGGCCAGGTAACATAAGAGAATTGAAAAATGCAATCGAGTATGCGATAACAATGACTCGGCACGAGGTGATTACTGAAGATCTCATTCTTCAGGGAAAAACTCTTTCTCAGGATCCCTTAACAACTTTAAAAGAAGCGAGAGATGCTTTTGAAAAGGATTATATTACCCGTATGTTAGACATTACCGGCGGTAATATCAGTAAGGCTGCTAAATTAGCAGGTAAATACAGGGCTGATTTTTATCATCTACTTCGAAAACATAATATTAGACCTGAAAACTTTAAATAGATTTAATATTATGTAATATGTTCATTCCCCCCATTTAGCATGTATAAAAATTCATGCATACTTAACAAAGCTAATTCATAAATTAATAAAGCGTATTTATTATTTTTACATTTTGTTATGCTGACCTTGTTCCAGGGTCCATATGCATTGGTTTTAGATGCTGAAACATGTTCAGCATGACACTTTATATACTACGTTTACATCAGTAATTTTCCAGTATATGGAATTTCATACAAATTTATTGCCTCATTAAAACTCCCATTCCCATCTATTTCTTTTAATACCAATGAGTTAAACCAAATTTGCATTTTAGGCACATCAATTGCTTTTATACCTATCTGACAAATTTATTTTTCGTATTTTCCGGGTATAAGAGAAAAAATTGCGGAGGCGAATCTGAAAAAAATAGCGGCACTTTTATTATATGTATTATCCACCATAGTTATTTGTTTTAATGCCTCTTCTGCCTTTGCAGGTACTGCCACACTCTCCTGGAATGCCCCAACTACAAATGCTGATGGAACACCCCTCACTGACCTTGCTGGTTACAAAGTTTACTATGGCACTTCCTCACATACCTATTCCCAGAATATCGATGTTGGTAATGTAACAACCTATACTGTGAACAGCCTGACTGATGGACTTACATATTATTTTGCGGTTACTGCATATGATACAGGGAGCAACGAAAGTGCGTATTCAAACGAGGTCAGTAAGACGATAACTCCTCAGCAATATACCCTTACAGTAACAAAGGCTGGGACTGGTACAGGAACAGTAACTTCCTCTCCAACAGGAATAAATTGTGGTTCTGATTGTTCCGAGACCTATAATGCTGGTACATCTGTAACACTTACAGCCTCATCTGCTACAAGCTCTACCTTCACTGGATGGTCTGGTGGATGTTCAGGTACTGGCACGTGTTCTATAACAATGGATGCTGCAAAAACAGTCACAGCAACCTTTACTCTGAAGACTTATACAATAACAGCATCAGCAGGAACAGGTGGAACTATCTCACCATCTGGTTCTGTCTCGGTAAATTATGGGACAAACAAGACATTCGCCATAACACCAAATACAAGCTACCATGTGGCAGATGTCCTGGTGGATGGAACCTCAGCGGGAGCTGTAACCACATATACATTCAGTAACGTCACTGCAAACCATACAATAAGTGCAAGCTTTGCAGCAGATATACCTTCTCCGCCAACAGGACTAATAGTCAAATAACGAAATGTCCGCCGAGCCGCCAGAGGATTTGACCTCTGGCGGCTTTTTTCATTACCAGTGTGATTCTTATCACTGTCTCCTTATTCAATTTCTTTTTACAGTTAATTTGTATTCAGCAGTAATCATGGCCTGAGAGGAGGCTTGAAACTCACCTTCTCTCACACCTCTGCTCAGAGCAAACCAGGGGAAACCCTGGGGCGCAGAGCAACGGGACTAAAGAAGAGAGATGAGCCTGGAGCTTAAGAAGCTTAGGCATCTTCTTCCAATGTCCGCCGGGCCGCCAGAGGTCAAACTCTCTGGCGGCTTTTTAATTGGCACAAAGATGGCCAAAAGAAGTGATGAAAAATAACGGAACTGAAACCGTGGTGAAAAGGGGCTAAAGCAGGCAACAAGGGAGGAAAAATTTATGACATAGGCTATCAAATCCTGCCAATACTTTTTCATTAAAAATCAAAAGGGGGGAACAATGAAAAAAAGAATATTTCTTTTTATTTATCTATTATCCACCATAGTTATTTGTTTTAATGCCTCTTCTGCCTTTGCAGGTACTGCCACACTCTCCTGGAATGCCCCAACTACAAATGCTGATGGAACACCCCTCACTGACCTTGCTGGTTACAAAGTTTACTATGGCACTTCCTCACATACCTATTCCCAGAATATCGATGTTGGTAATGTAACAACCTATACTGTGAACAGCCTGACTGATGGACTTACATATTATTTTGCGGTTACTGCATATGATACAGGGAGCAACGAAAGTGCGTATTCAAACGAGGTCAGTAAGACGATAACTCCTCAGCAATATACCCTTACAGTAACAAAGGCTGGGACTGGTACAGGAACAGTAACTTCCTCTCCAACAGGAATAAATTGTGGTTCTGATTGTTCCGAGACCTATAATGCTGGTACATCTGTAACACTTACAGCCTCATCTGCTACAAGCTCTACCTTCACTGGATGGTCTGGTGGATGTTCAGGTACTGGCACGTGTTCTATAACAATGGATGCTGCAAAAACAGTCACAGCAACCTTTACTCTGAAGACTTATACAATAACAGCATCAGCAGGAACAGGTGGAACTATCTCACCATCTGGTTCTGTCTCGGTAAATTATGGGACAAACAAGACATTCGCCATAACACCAAATACAAGCTACCATGTGGCAGATGTCCTGGTGGATGGAACCTCAGCGGGAGCTGTAACCACATATACATTCAGTAACGTCACTGCAAACCATACAATAAGTGCAAGCTTTGCGATAAATACTTATACCCTTACAGTGACAACGTCTGGGACTGGTACAGGAACAGTAACTTCCTCTCCAACAGGAATAAATTGTGGTTCTGATTGTTCCGAGACCTATAATGCTGGTACATCTGTAACACTTACAGCCTCACCTGCTGCAAGCTCTACATTCACCGGATGGTCTGGTGGATGCTCAGGCACTGGCACATGCTCTATAACAATGGATGCTGCAAAAACAGTCACAGCAACCTTTACTCTGAAGACTTATACAATAACAGCATCAGCAGGAACAGGTGGAACCATCTCACCATCTGGTTCTGTCTCGGTAGATTATGGGACAAACAAGACATTCACCATAACACCAAATACAAATTACCATGTGGCAGATGTCCTGGTGGATGGAAGTTCAGTGGGAGCTGTCACCACATACACATTCAGTAACGTCACTGCTAATCATACAATAAGTGCAAGCTTTGTAGCAGATATACCTTCTCCACCAACTGGGCTGATAGTACAATAAACAATGTTCGCAAAGCCGCCAGAGGTCAAATCCTCTGGCGGCTTTTTTATTGGTAGTAAAAAGGGGGGGGTCTTATGTTAGGCGACAAAGAAAACAATGGAGGGCAGAAATGAAAAAGTCAAATTTTCTTTTTTTATATATATTATTCACCATAGCTATTTCTTTGAATGCTTCTTCTGCCTTTTCAGGTACTGCCACACTCTCCTGGGACGCCCCGACTACAAATGCTGATGGGACACCCCTTACTGACCTTGCTGGTTACAAAGTTTACTATGGACCATCCTCAGGCAATTATTCCCAGGCTATCGATGTAGGCAATCAAGAAGTTAGCTGACTTGAAGTCAAACAAATACTATGTATGGCCAGTGCGTGCTGGAAATATTGGAGGAACCCAATAATATAATTACCCAAATCCAGCGATAAGGATTGTCATTGCGAGTGAAGTTGCGAGGCAAAGCCGAAGCAAACCGGAGCGAGATTCCTCTCCGCCTTCGGCGGATTCGGAACAAGCTCCGCAATCTTGCCTTTGCTGAGGAGATTGCCACGCACCCTTCGGGTGCTCGCAATGACAGGTAAATTAACCGCTTACTGTTGTTATCGCTGGATTTGGGTAATTACTATGCTTTAATTATATTACCTTTGCTTTTGATCCCTTTCGTGGCGTTGCGCGTGTCCACTACAAGTTGAGCATTATTCACAATGAATTCGTAATCATAACAGGAGTGGTCAGTGGCTATCACAACGCAATCATATTCCTTGAGGGTCTTCTTAGTAAGAGGAACGGATTCCATCTTTAGGTCATACATTCGCATCTTATGGGTTTTGGGATATAGGGATCATTATACTCAACATGGGCCTCTTTTAGTTTGAGCAATTCGATCAGCTTTAATGATGGCGACTCCCTTATGTCGTCTACATCTTTTTTATAGGCAAGCCCTAAGACGAGGACTTTAGATGATTTTATACTCTTGTTTCTTTCACTCAAAGCCTCTATGACTTTTTCTACCACATAATAAGGCATAGATATGTTAATTTCCCCTGCTAGTTCTATGAACTTCGTATGGAAGTCATATTCCCTGGCCTTCCATGTAAGATAGAAAGGGTCAATAGGAATACAGTGGCCACCAAGACCAGGTCCTGGATAAAATGCCTGGAAGCCAAAGGGTTTTGTCTTTGCTGCCTCAATAACCTCCCATATATCTATACCCATCCTCTGGAAAAGAATCTTTAACTCATTCACAAGGGCAATATTTACAGCCCTGTAAATATTCTCAAGAATTTTCGTTGTCTCTGCAACCTTTGTAGAGGATACCGGCACTGTTTTTCCCACAATGGCACTGAAGAGGGCATTGACAACCATCAGGCAGTTCCGGGAGTAGCCTCCAACTACCTTCGGGATCGTTCTCACAGAGAAGTTTTGATTGTTCGGGTCTTCCCTTTCAGGTGAGTAGGCAAGGTAGAAATCCTTGCCCGCCTTCATGCCTGTTTTCTCGAGGATTGCTCGCATATCTTCATCGGTAGTCCCAGGATACGTGGTTGAAACAAGCACAATAAGCTTACCTTTCCTCAGATATTTCGCAATCGTCTCGGTAGTTTTTAAAACATAGGAGGGATCAGGTTCCATGTGTCTGGTAAGTGGAGTTGGGACACATACAATAATACAGTCTACGTCTTTAAGTAGTGTGAAGTCAGCCGTCGCCTTGAAGTGCCCATTTTTCTTCAACAACTTAATCTCTTCTGAAGGAATATGTTTTATATATGATCTGCCCTCATTCAGTTTATTAATCTTCTTTTCGTCCAGATCAAAACCGATCACTTCAAACCCTACCTTCCCAAATTCTATAATCATAGGAAGCCCGACATAGCCAAGGCCAATAATCCCTACTACTGCGCTACGATTTTTGATTTTCATTAAAAGATCCATAGAACCTCCTGAAAACTCATCCTATAAGATTAATCCGATCCAGAAACACTTTTGTCATTTTATGTATAGGCTATTTCCCAGTATTTGGTGAGATAGTCGAGTTTACTATTTACCCATTTCATATTTTCAGCATACCACTTTACAGTTTTTTCTATACCCTCAGTGAAAGGTATATTGATCTGCCAAACCAATTCTTTCTTTATCTTTCCTGAATTTAAGGAATACCTGTAGTCATGCCCTAATCTGTCTTTTGTAAATTCTATTAGATCTTCTGGTTTTTCCAAAAGCCCCAAGATGGCTTTAACAACTTCTATATTTCTTTTTTCTTCCCCGCTTCCTATATTGTATATCTCTCCAATCCTCCCCTTTTCTAATATTCTGAAGATAGCATCTACACAGTCGGAGACAAAAAGCCATTCTCTGATGTTTTGTCCTGCTCCATAAACAGAAATCTTTTCATTATTCACAGCCTTTAATATCACTACTGGAATAAGCTTCTCTGGATACTGCCATGGACCGTAGTTATTAGAAGGTCTCACTGTTATGACAGGCAATCCATATGTTCTATGAAATGCCCTCCCAAGCATATCAGCAGATGCCTTACTCACAGAATAAGGAGAATTAGGGTTAAGAGGAGTTGTCTCATAAAATTGTCCTTCGTCTTTAAGCTCTCCATATACCTCATCCGTTGAAATGTTTATGAACTTCTGTACTCCTTGTTGTTTTGAAGCCTCCAATAAAACTTGTGTCCCTTTAATGTTTGTCTCTAAAAAAGGAGATGCATCCAATATACTCCTGTCAACATGACTCTCCGCTGCCCAGTGAACAACAGCATCAGGTTTATGTGTTTTAAAGACATGTTCTATAGATTTTTTATCTGTTATATCTATCTTATAAAAAGTGATGCCCTTTTCAACCTCCTTTATTCTTTCCATATCACCCGCATAAGTAAGTTTGTCAACAAGAAATATTTCATATCCCTTTCTGACTCCCTGTCTGACAAATTCACTCCCTATGAAGCCTGCTCCACCTGTAACGAGAAGCTTTTTCATACGTCCACTCTTTTAATAAATCTGTTGATACCGTCTTTCCAATCAGGAATATGGAGTCTCAGAATCTTTGATATTTTGGCATTGGACATCGCAGAAAAAAAAGGCCTTTTAACCGATGTCGGAAAATAATCTGAGCTCACAGGAAGGATTAAATTACTGAGGCCCAGTCTCTCAATAAAATAGCGCGCAACTTCATATCGGGAAGCACACCCGCTGTTGGTCAGATGGTACAACCCTCTTAACCCTTCATCAATGGCATGGATCGTAAACCTCACAATGTCCTCTGTATATGTAGGGACGGAGACCTGGTCACAAACTACCTTTATGACCTTCTGTTTTTCTGCCCACTCTTTTAGCTTGTAAAGGAAATTCTGCTTGCCCTCCCCAAATACCCAGCTAACCCTGAGTAATAAGAAGTTGTCTGTTTCTTCCAGCAGAAACCTTTCACCCTCTAATTTGCTCTTGCCATAATTGTTAATTGGATTTGGCTCATCCTGTTCAGTGTAAAAATCCTCTTTAGTCCCGTCAAACACATAATCTGTGCTATAGTGAACCAAGAAGGCATTAATTTTTTTACAAGCAAAAGCCAGGTTTTTAGTCCCTAAAGCGTTTACTTTCAATGCATTATCAAAATCTTCTTCAGCTTTATCGACAAAATTGTAAGCTGCACAATTAACAACAACATCTGGTTTATAGTATGAAATTGCCTCTAAAACGCTGTTTAGATCAGAAATATCCAGTCCTTTTTCATCTAAGGCTTTTATTTCAGTCGACATACGATAAGCAACAGGCAACAGATTAGTATCCTGTAAGAACCTTAAAAACTCTCCCGCAAGCTGCCCCTTTGCACCAGTAATAAGGAACCTCATATATCTAGTCGAGTAGTTCATTCATTACTGAATTTCACCCTCACAGATCCGGACGTGCGGAGTTACCGCATCCGGCTCTTCCAAGCAGGTAACCCGGATTTACTGCGAGCCAAGACTCAGGAT
>Ga0315282_10005080_pt1 | contig 22581 bp, 19 predicted proteins | sample YL17G07_20_MG_FD_203693 | JGI IMG/M metagenome (GOLD analysis project Ga0315282, IMG submission 203693) | Sediment microbial communities from Yellowstone Lake, YNP, Wyoming, USA - YL17G07_20 | ecosystem: Environmental > Aquatic > Freshwater > Lake > Sediment | place: USA: Wyoming | collected... | reverse complement strand
TTCTATATAAAAGTGTTAAGATGGAAACAGTTTTGATTACAGGTGGTGCTGGATTCATAGGTTCAAATTTGGCCATAGAACTTGTGAATAGAGGTTATAATGTAAAAATATTTGATAACTTAATGACCGGTAAGATCTCAAACATCAAACCAATCCTTGAAAATATCACTTTTATAAAAGGCGATATACGGAATTTGAATTTGCTCAAAGAGGCAATAAACGATGTTGATTACATTATCCATGAAGCCGCACAACCTTCTCTTTCTAAATCTTTAGAAGATCCCATATTAACAAACGAAATAAACATTGGCGGCACTTTAAATGTTTTATTAGCGGCTAAAAATTCCAAAGTAAAACGTGTAGTTTATGCATCTTCGGCAGCTGTTTATGGTGACATTGCAAAATTACCAATAGTAGAAACAGCTGAGCTTGAACCAATCTCCCCTTATGCAGTTACAAAATTGGCTGCAGAATATTATTGTTTAGTTTTTGGTAAAGCTTTTGATTTAGAAACAGTCTGTTTGCGTTATTTTAATACATTCGGCCCGAATCAAGATGCAAAATCAGAATATGCTAATGTTATTCCCAAATTTATTAACAATATGTTAAGAAATCAGCAGCTAACAATTTTTGGAGATGGAAATCAGACTAGAGATTTTGTTTATGTGAAAAATGTTGTTGAAGCAAGTCTTCTTGCAATGAAAAAGAAAAAGGCTGTAGGAGAAATCTTCAATATTGCATCTGGAAAAAAAACAAATCTGGATGAGTTGGTTGGAAAGATTAACGAGATTTTAGGAAAGAATATCGAGCCTGTTTATATAAAACCAAGGCAAGGAGATATTAAACACTCTGTTGCTGACATAAGGAAAGCTGAAAAACTTTTGGGCTATAAAGTGAAGTATTCACTTGAAAAAGGGTTAAGCGAAACAATAGAATTTTTTGAAAAACAAATTTAGGCAAAAATCAACAAGAATTCAGTTCCACAATAGATTTAAACGTTTTACTAAATGTATGTAATTCAGTGGTTTTATGAAAGTTAGCGTTATAGGAGCTGGATATGTAGGGTTGACTACAGGCTTGTGCCTGGCAGATGTTGGACATCAAGTAATTTGTATCGATAAAAACGAAGAAAAGATTAAAGAACTGAATAAAGGCAATCCTGTAATTTTTGAAGAAAAAATGCAAGAAACATTAAAAAGAGTTTTGAAGAAAGGCAATTTCAAAGCCTCTACACAATATTCTGATATTCTGAATACGGAAATAACATTCATTGCTGTTGATACTCCTGTTGATGAAAATGGGGAAATGAAGCTAACTAATTTGGAGAATGCTGTGAGAGAGCTTGGCACAGTTTTAAAGAATAAGAAAAGTTATCACATCGTTGTTGTCAAAAGTACTGTAATACCCGGAACAACGAAAGATTTGGTTATTCCAGTACTTGAAAAATATTCAGGTCAAAAAGTTCCTGAAGAATTTGGAGTTTGCATGAATCCCGAATTCCTAAGGGAAGGCAAGTCAATTGAAGATTTCATCAATCCAGGTAGGGTAATCATCGGTGAAGTAAAACAAGATAGAAGAGCTGGAGATAAACTTGTAGAGTTGTATGAAGATTTTCCATCAAGATACGTTGTCATGAGAACAGGCCTAACAGAAGCAGAGATGATAAAATTTGCTAACAATTCTTTTTTAGCAACAAGAGTTTCTTTTGCAAATGAGATTGGGAACATATGTGATATTCTAGGAATAGATGGACATGTAGTTTTGGAAGGCATGACTCTAGACCCAAGATTTGGTAAATCACATCTGCAACCAGGCCCACCATATGGAGGCAGTTGTTTACCGAAAGACATCAAAGGTCTTATCACTAAAGCAAATCAAGTTGGATATGAGCCAGTTTTGTTAGAAAGTGTAGAGAAAGTCAACGAAAAGCAAAAAGGCAGAATTATAGCGAAAGCAGAAAAAGTTCTTGGTTCTTTGCATAAGAAAAAAATTGCAGTTCTTGGTTTAGCATTCAAGCCTGGCAGCGATGATGTAAGATTTTCACCAGGGATAGAAGTTATAAAAGGTTTGATTAGTAATGGAGCTGAAGTTGTAACTTATGATCCCATGGCAATGGAGAATGCTAAAAAAATTGTTGGTAACTTGGCACAATTTGCTAATTCTATTGAAGAAGCCCTTGGAAATGCTGATTGCTGCATAATTACAACAGAATGGGAGCACTTCAGAAATATTGAGTCAGAATTTAATTTGATGAAAGAGAAAAATGTTATAGATGTGTTTAAAATAATTGGCCCAACTAAGTCAAAAGAACTAAACCTAAATTATCATTTAATATAATTTTCAAGAATATTCATTTCTCTTCTTTGATAGAGCAAGAAGTATACTACAATAATATTCGATATCATTAGCCATGCTCAAAACAATTTTCTATTCTTTTTGCGCCATTCAACATAATTTTTTAATCCTTCATCAATTTTTGTTTTTGGCTTCCAATGCAATAACCTCTTAGCTTTTCGAATATTCGCATGTGTGTCTAATCTGTCTTCATCAGGTCTTTTATGAACCTCAATCTTAACATTACCAATCCCAGAAAGTTCAATTAATTTGTTGACGACAAGTTTCACCGGAATTCTAACAGGTGATCCAATGTTTATAATTTCACCATGAAAGTCAGCATTCATCGCAGCAACAATCCCATCTACTGTATCATCAATATAAGTATAGCTTCTAGTTTGTTCTAATCCACGTCTTGCTATTACTTTTTTCCTTTTGAAAATATCCTCAGTCCACTCTGCAATAGATAAATCAGGTCTTTGGCTCGGACCGTAAACTGAAAATAGTCTAACAATGTTGACTGGTAGTTTATATATAGTATCAAATATTAAGCAATATTTTTCTGCTATGATTTTTGTAACTCCGTATGGGGAATTTGCATTAAGTGGATGATTTTCATCCATTGGTAAATAAACTGCCTGACCGTAAACAGATGAAGAAGAACAGAATAAAACTTTTTTTACGCCAGTATTTCTTGCGACAAATAGAACATTAAAAGTTCCAACAACATTGTTTCTGTGATAAACTTCTGGAACAAAAAAAGACGGCATGACACCAGGCCTTGCTGCAAGATGATAAACTAAATCTATTCCCTTCATGATTTTTTCTAAATCCTTTAAATTTGTTATATCGATATTAGCAAATTGGAATTTCTTGAATTTTTTTAGTTCTCGTAAATTCAATTTCTTTAGTTTTTCAGAATAGTAAGGATCAAAATTATCTATGCCAACGACTTCATGACCATCTTGCACAAGTTTTCTAGATAAATGGCTTCCTATAAATCCTGCTGCACCAGTAACTAGGGTTCTCATATCATTCTGTTGTTGTTAGTGATATATTTAAAGTTCTCTGCAGAATTAGATTCTATGAAAATTCCAAAAAAACTTTTCCCGCTCATTGGAATCGTTCTATTCATTTACATCATTTATTCAGTTGGTTGGCAGAAAATTCTTTTGACGATTGCCAAAGCGGACATCAATTTTTTGCTTATTTCAGTACCTTTCATCATCCCAGGAGTTATAATTAAAGCAATCAAATGGAAAATGGTTGTTAATAGATTCGACAAAAAATTTCCACTAATGGAATCATTAAAAATATGGCTTGTTGGTTTGTTCTTTGGTGCTGTGACACCTGGAAGGTTTGGTGACTTTATTAAAACATTTTATTTAAAAAATCGTGGCGTACGTTTTGGTACTTCTCTTTCAACAATTTTTGTGGATCGAGTAATGGATGTGCTGTCATTAGTAGTTTTGTCAACTCTTGGTTCCTTTTTCATTCTCTTTATTTTTAAGAGATTAGATATCTCTTTGTATCTATTTTTTCTTACAGCTATACTGATCATAATAATCCTCATTCTTTCAAGAAAGAAATCAATGCTGTTTTTTGCCAAACCAGTTTTCAACTACATGGTTCCAAGCAAGTACAAAAGATCTTTTAAGGCAGGATTTAATGATTTCTATCATGCTCTTTCAGTTTTAAGAGATTCCAAGAAAGTTATTTTTGTAGTATTTGCCCTCTCTCTTTTTTCATGGCTCACAAGTTATGTGCAAGCCATTTTCATTTTCAAATCACTCGGAGCCGACGTACCCTATATTTATTTGGTCACATTCTTGTCAACAGAAGTTCTTTTAAGTCTATTACCAATTTCTATATCTGGATTTGGAACTAGAGAATTCGTTTATGTCACATTATTTTCTTTGATTGGAATAACTCCAGAAGTTGCAATTTCTTTTGGTTTCATTAATGTCTTGTTCACACTGTTAACTGCATTTGTAGGATTGCTGATATGGTTGGTTAAACCATTTAAAATTGATTTCAGAAAAACATCATCTTAGAATTTCTTTGTAAACATTTTCAACTTCTTCTGCACTTCTTTTCCAGCTCAAGTTTTTTTCAATGTATTTTCTTGCATTTTTTCCAAGCTTTGATGCCAAAGAATAATTTGTTAATAACAATTTCATTCCATTCTTAAGTTCTACAACATTACCAGGATTTACAAGAACTCCATTATATTTGTTTTTAATAACTATTTCTGCCCATCCAACCTTTGTTGCTACAATTGGTCTGGCCATAGCCATGGCCTCTAACAAAATGTTTGGTCCTCCTTCATCTAAAGAAGGAAGAACGAACATGAAAGCTTCATTAAACACGTCAGGCATTTTGCTCTCAGGAAAATCTGGCTTTCTCAAAGTTACTAATTTTTCCAAATTGAATTTTTTTATTTTTTCTTTTATTTCAGGTTCTAATGGACCAACGCCCTGTATAATCAAGCGAATATTTGGAATTTCTTTGATTAATGACCTGAAAGCATCAAGAAGTTGAAATGGGGCTTTGTATTTTGCTAAATTACCAATAAATAAAATTTTTTTTGTTCGTGTGTTTTTTATATATTTGATTCTATTCCTTTTGTACAGGTCAAGATCGATTCCATTAAGAACAACCCTAGTTTTCTTTCCAAAACCCATTTTAATTGGAAGCTTTGATAATGCAGGGCTTATTGCTATAATTCTATCAACATTTTTGAAAACAAACTTGTTGAAGGGATGTAAAAATGTCACCCAAGGTTGCCAATCAAGTCTTGAGAATCTTAAATGAACAATAGTTTTTTTCTTTAACTTCTTATTTGCTATTTCTGTGATTAATCCAGATGGCATTGGCCAGTTTGAATGCAAAATATCGAAATTATATTTTTTATCTAGTTCAATAATTTTATCGCGACAAGCCTCAAAATAATGAATAACTATTGGGGAGAATAATTTTGAAGCAGTTATCTTATGAACGAGCCCGCCATGCCCAACATATTGTTCCTCTGGTTTTTTTGAATACCTAAACCTGTAAATTTTGACGCCATCAATTATTTCAAAATCTTTAGAATTTGGAAAATGAGGACACAAAACCACAACTTCATGACCTCTTTTAACAATGTGTACAGATAAGTTATGGATCATTTTCCCACTAAAGTCGTCCTTCCATCTTAAATACGAAGTTGTGACCATCAAAATTTTCAACTTCACTCTTTTCACCATAGTTTGATTTTATTGAAGTAAATTTAAGTTTGATATATTTTAATCTTATTAACATTCTATTAAAGTAGACAACCATGATCAACGGAAAGAAGATTTTTGCAGTGGTTCCCGCTTACAATGAAGAGAAAAGTATTGGTAAAGTTGTAAGAGGTTGCAAATCATACGTAGATAAAGTTATAGTTGTTGATGATGCCAGTTCTGATAAGACATCTGAAATCGCAAAAAAATCAGGTGCAAAGGTATTAAAGCATAAGGTCAATCAAGGTGTTGGTGCCGCTATTAGAGATGGTTTCTTTAAAGCAATAGAAGAAGGAGCTGACATAATGGTTGTACTGGCTGGCGATAATCAGATGGACCCAAAGGATATACCTAATGTTGTCAAGCCTCTAATAGGAAACAGAGCAGATTTTGTAAAAGGTACAAGATTCAGACGTTTTAAGCCAACAAAATATGGGATGCCAATTTATCGCTATTTTGGAACCGGTCTTTTATCTTTGTTAACACGAATTTTGACTGGCTACAGTATTTCCGATTCTAATTGTGGATATGTTGCCATCAGTAAGCAAACAGTAAAAGATTTGAATTGGAAATTAGTTCATCAACGGTATGTATTTGAAAATTCAATACTGGCAAATTTATCTATTCTAAAGAAAAGAGTTGTGGAAGCTGATGTTAAACCTATTTACAAACAGTCGATTTCAAAAATGAAAATGAGGACATTTATTCCAAGCGCTTTGGGAGTTTTCATTAGACTTTTCATTTATAAACTTGGATACAAAAAATTGAAAAGGATTTGAATCACTTTATTTTACCAACCAAACAGGTTTTTATAAATACTTTTTTGGTCCAGTTCTATTTGTAGCAAGGTGAAAAGATTGACAGATATTGTAATGGCAATGCCAAACGATGGTACACTCGCCAGATTTAGAGCTGGGAGGCCGTTGCCACTGAGCGTTTTGTGTGCGTCTTCCCTGATCGACAAAGAAGGTTATAAAGTCAAAATAATAGATCAGCGTATAGACAAGGATTGGGAAAGAAATTTGCGCAGAGAACTTACAAAAAAACCATTGCTGCTTGGAGTTTCATCCATGACAGGCGCGCAGATAGGTTATGGTTTACAGATATCCAAAATAGCAAAGGAATTTGATATTCATACTGTATGGGGTGGAGTGCATCCTTCTCTTATACCAGAACAGGTCTTAGAAAACAATCTTGTGGATATGGTTGTTAAAGGAGAAGGTGAAATCACATTATTAGAACTTGTGAATGCGCTTGAAAAAGGAAAGAAGCTTGATGGCATAAAAGGTCTTTGGTACAAGAAAAATGGAAAAATAAAGAGCAATCCAGATAGAGAATTTTTCGATATGAATAAGTTGCCACAGCCACCTTATCATTTAGTTAATGTTGATGATTATTTTGACTACTTCTTTGGTCACAAACTTCTCAGTATACAAACAAGCAAAGGATGTCCGTATCAATGTGCATTCTGCTATAACTTAGATTTCAATCACCGCAAGTGGAGGGCATTAACAGCAGAGAACACAGTTGAAAGAATACAATATGTAGTCGACAAGTTCAAGGTTAAAGGTGTATGGTTGAGGGATGACAATTTCTTTATTAACTTTGATAGAGCAAGAAAAATTTTGGAAGGCGTGAAGAAGATGGACATATCATGGGGCTCAAGCGGAGCTAGGGTTGATGCAATGGCAAGAATGGATGCTGATTACTTCAGGCTTATAGAAAATAGCGGTTGCAAATTCTTGTTCATGGGCTATGAGAGTGGTTGCGACAGAATCCTAAACTTGATGAGCAAAGGTATAACCGCACAGCAAATACTTAATACCAACAAAAAATTGAAAGATTTGGATGTAATACAAAGAGCAAGCTTCATTATAGGATATCCTACTGAAACACCTGAAGAGACAAGACAAACTGTGGATTTTGTTTTTAAAGTTCTAAATGACAACCCGCATCTGATAGTTACAGCCTTGTTAAATGCTACACCATACCCAGGTACAGAACTGTTTGAATTGGCAAAACAACATGGTTTTCAGCCTCCAAAATCATTGGAAGAATGGAATGATTTTAAATTTGAGGTAAGTAACATACCTTGGGGAGATGAAAAACACAAGAAACAGCTACGTTTGCTTATGTTTGCTTCGTACTTCCTGAACAAGAAAGTGGAAGAGCAAACAAACAATCCTTTGTTAAAAGTAGTCAGCAAGATATATGCACCGATAGCGGAATATAGGTTGAGGAATTACAAACTGGGAATTCCATTAGAACTTTCCATAGCAAGTCTGTTCGGATTTTAATCATTCAGTTTTATTTATGTTCTTTTCATCAATTCATAGACTCTCACAAACTCATCTTCGTATATCTTTGTCAAAGTAAAATTAGACAATATTTTTATTGCATCTTTGTCAACAACATAAATCCATTTTACATTCGTTCTGTTTATGAATGATGTTAGATCTTTTACTGGATCCAAATAATCTTTGTTTGCAAACCAGTAGCATGCTCTTTCTGAATAAATATTAACAAAGACGCAGCTATCACTTAGCACAATGTCATCCGGACTGCTCGCCTCTTTCAATTCAAGCCCCGCAATTCTATAACTTTCATATTTCTCTGAGTTCAACTCGCCAAAACCAAGAGGGTCTTTTAGGCTCACTGGAATATTTATCAGAGGCGGACTTGTTGAATTCATAACCAAAATTAATCCTATTACTCCGTTTGCAATAAGCAATATAAGAAAAAGCACATTTGCGAATCTGAGTTTTCCAATTTTCACAAAACCATATGCAGTTATTACTGAAAATAATGGAACCAAAAATACAATATATCTTAACCTTGTAGCAATAAGTTCATGGCCGATCAAAAGTAAGAACAAAATCACTAAAAAGAAAAGAATTTTCTTATCCTTGATGCCTTTCCATATCCCATAAAGGCTTATTGGGAAAACAGTTCCCATCAGCGGAATCCAATAGATTAAATAATGGCCTGAAGGAAGTGCACTTCGCTCATTCAGCTGTCCTCTCGCACCATTTATTATAGGAATTAGCAGGATAACGAAGAGAAATGTCGCGAGATAAAAATATTTGTTTTTGAAAATCTCTTTCAACCAGTCGCGCCTAAATACAAGCAAAGCAACAAAAACCGCCGGGACCAAAAGAATTCCAGAATATCTTGAATAGATTGCCAAGGCCAGTGAGAATACAAAAGCAAGTAGATATTTTTTGTTTTGTTCGCTGCGAAAGAAGAATATCAAGCTCATCGTTACAAGAAAACCAAAAAGATTTTCGACCAGTATTTTGAATGAGAACAGTAAATTGAACGGGTTTGTCGCAAGAATAGCTGCTGATATCAATCCAACTTTTTTATTTGCTACAATTTTTCCAGCATAATAAATCGCAATGATATTCAAAACTGATACAACTGATATGAAAAATTTGGCGGCAAATTCAGCATTTTGAAAAATTAACGTGAAGGCATATATTCCATATACAAGAAGTGGTGCCCTGAAGAAAACCTCATGGAAACTTTGAATCCATCCAAATGGAAGCTCTCTTTGAAGTCCTTGAGCCATTCCTATGTACGCGGCCTCGTCCCAGATGTATGAAGTGGGAAGCCAGACAGCTGCAATTCGCAGCAATGAAAAAATCAAGATTATAGAAAGAACAATTTTTTCAGAATTAGATAATTTATCCCACACCTTTTTTGCGTTCAGCATAATTACTAATGGAAAATGATATTTATTATGTGAGTAGTTCGAAATCTATTTTTGATCTACTTTTCAGGAATTGTTTGTACATTGCCAATGCCTGCACAGCGAATACAGTGCTCCAGCAATTTACTTGATTAAACTTTATTCCGTCCTCACGAACTCCATAAAGGAACCCACCTTTTTGCTTAATGTCTTCTCCCATGTACTGAAACTCAAGCAACCTGTCGACCAGTTTCGAAATTTTTTCCTCATACTTTTTGTCCAAGAGTCCCAGACTCAATAAAATTGTGCCCAATCTAAGGGTTTGTGCCAAAATGTCAACTCGCTCATGAACAATGAATTTATCATTTGTGAACATGGAAGGAATACCTCCACTTGGCAGTTGGTTGTCGAGAAGCCATTTTGTCGCGTCTGCCGCAGACCTGAGGAATTTTTTCTCATTTAAGTAATGCCCTGCCAAAAGAAGTCCTTCTGCAGAATAACAGTGTGGATGTGCGTGCGTATGATTTTTCTTATGTGTAACAAATCTTCCGCCATCTTTTTGGAGCTTCAGACTCCATTCACAAACCTTTCTTGCACTATTATAGTAAGTTTGGTTCTTATCAACCAAATGAAGTTTTACCAATCCAACAGCTGGTTTTGTATGGAAACTGCCAGTATGGGTTGACCATTTCTCATCGGAATCTGTAAATTTTCTGCTCTTCGTATCATATACAGCGTAAAAAGACCCATCTTTCTTTTGCATTTTTACCAAAAAGTTCGCAATTTTCCTAGCAGCTTCTAAATACTCCTTCTTTTTCGTCTGCTCGTAGAGGTTCACAAGGCCAATCAAAACTATTCCATTGTCGAAAAAGTTTGTTGTCCTTAGAAAAGGATCCGCATTCCAAGGATTTTCATAGTAAATCTTAGTTTTAATTCCACCACTTTCATGGAATTGTTTCATTACCCATTGGGCTGCTAGCTCTGCCCGTTCTATCAATAATTTATCCTGTTTAACTTTGTTCAGAAACAGCAGTGTTGTGATTGCATATCCGGTCACTTCTGGAAAAAGGTACCTATGTTTTTTCCTATCAAAATCGTACCAAGATTTGAATCCGCCGTTGGTTTCTTCATCTGTGCCCACGTTTTGTATTCCAGAATTCAATAACCAATTTTTTGCCAGTTCTATCGCGTTGTCAATGTCGTTTTTAGTTTTCATAACTTTATTACCAATATTGAGTTTTTAAATAGATATGGAATTTAGTTCTAAAAATCAAATCGTGCCGAAAACCTTATAAAGTATTTTGGGCACGTGGTTTATGAATAATATGCCAATTAGAGTTGGTTTGAAATCAGCATTATTTCCAGGACAGACTGAGCATAGAGTAGAGCAAGCTGTAGAATTGGTTACATCTGGATATGAAAACATACGAGCCATTGAACCAAGACTTTTTGCTGATAGAGATTTGGGAGAAAATTTTGATAAAACGAAAGAAAAAATAAAAGAGGTTGCAAAACGAGTACATGACAATGATATTTCTATTGGACTTGAACTCAATGATGGTTGGAGAGAAGAAGGAGAACCATTTCCAATGGATCCTATTTCACCGCATGAAAAAATCAGAGAAACGTCATTGAGATACATCCAAAGAGCTGAGGAACTGGCGGTTGATTCAAGATATTGTGAATGGTTACTTATTCCTTTCATGGGTCACATTCAAATGATTCCTGTTGGGAAAAAACCGGAATTTATTGATTACGAAAGAGCTATTCAGAAATATAGAGAATTTCTTAATAGGCATCGTGTGGTAAATCGCCTCGAAACAGTTCCATATAGTGCAAACATATTTGATTTGTCAATTGGTCTTTTCTCTTACACGCCAATTTATAACTTAAGGCACATCATGTTGGCCATAAGCGACACACCATCAGTAAAAGTCACAGTTGACGTTGCCCATGACGCACAAGACCAGCATTTCAATTATTCTGTAAACAGAGGAATGATTAACGGCAGATTACCGGCTACAATACGAACTTCTTTCGGAGATATCTATACGATGATGTTCGAAGAAGATAGACTTAACCTAGGTGAGATAAAAAAGCTATCTTTGCCAAACGTAATTACACGCGCGATTATAAACTCGATAATAAAATATTCAAATAGAATATCTGATTATCACATATCAAACGCAGTTGCTGTTGATGCAGCAGGAACCCCAACAACACCAGAAGAGGGATATCTTTCAGTTAAAGCTGGAGTAAGATGGGACAATCAATATGGCTTATTGAGAATTCCAGAACTTCTAGCTGCAATAAAACAACACACTCCTGATGCTTTAGCCATAGCTGAACCTACAGAACCCTCTGGAAATTATCTGGAATTTCCTGAAGGAATAAATCTTGTCAAATATTTGGCTGAAAATTTGAGATAATTTCACAATAAGATATTAAGAATCGCTACCAATTCTAAGACAAGAGGATACAATGAGAAGCAAAAGAATTCTTTTAATAACACCAGCATTCCCTCCTGAATTGGGCGGAGTCCAGAATTATCTTTCGAATTTTTGCAAGAATTCAAGAAACAAGATCTACGTAATTTCAAAGAAGACGAAAGGCAGCAAGGATTTTGATCGAAAACAAATCTTTAAAATTGAAAGAACAAGAGTTCAGTTTCATCTGAGTGCTACTTTGAAAGTAGTATCCAAAATTTTTAAAAAACAAAAGATTGAATTGTTGTGCATAGGTCATCCGTCATTACTCCATATTGGCTATTTTGCAAAGAAGATTTTCGGAATCAAATATGTGGTTTTTATTTTTGGTGGTGAATATCTTGACTTTCCATTTTCAAAATTTTATAAACCAATAATCAGGCGAAGCTTAAGAAATGCGGACTCGATTATTACGATAAGCAAATGGCTCAAGCAAGATTTAATGAAACTTGGTGCGTCTGGGAATCGAATAAAAATTGTTCATCCAGGAGTTGAATTAGAAAGATTCATAAAATTCAAGAAATTTGATATGGTTGAGGATTTAGGAAGAAAACACAATCTTCATGACAAAAAAATCATCCTTACAGTTGCTAGATTATTATCAAGAAAAGGGCACAGAAATGTGATACACGCCCTTCCAAAAATTTTGAAAAAGGTGCCAAACACCGTCTATATTTCTGTCGGTGGCCCTGAAGATAAGATGGAACAATTAAGAGCTTTTGCAAAACGAATAGGAGTTATTGATAATACAATTTTTGTTGGAGACCAAAGAGGGGATGATTATGTTAGCTATCACTATTTATCAGATATTTTCGTCATGTTGAGCCAATATTCAAAAGAAAAAGGTTTCATTGAGGGATTCGGAATTGTTTTTCTTGATGCAAATGCTTGTGGCAAACCAGTTATAGGGACGAATGTTGGAGGAATTCCCGATGCAATAAAAGACGGAGTGACTGGATTTTTAGTTGACTCAAACGATGAAAATGATTTTGTGGACAAATGTGTGAGATTACTGAGAAGCAAAAAACTTAGGAATAAGATGGGAAAGGAAGGGATACGGTGGGCAAAGCAGCACGATTGGAAAAAAATAGTAGCTCAGATTGATGAAATAATAAACAATCTTTGATAATCATTTCATATTGTTTCTTGCCCATACAATGTTTCTTTTCAATCCTTCTTCCAAAGGAACCTTTGGCTTCCATCTAAACAAATTTTTCGCTTTGGTGTAATCGCAGCAAAGCCTTTTCACGTCAGCGGGCCTTCCTTGTACAAATTTAATCGTTGAGCTCGTTCCAGAAAATTTTATGATCATGTCGGCTATATTCTTGATGCTGGTTTCTTTTCCTGTTCCAAAATTTACAAATTCACCAACGGCTTTTTTATCAGAACTCATAACCAAAAACGCATCAACCATATCATCCACATAAGTGAAGTCACGAGTCTGGCTTCCATCGTCATAAACTGGTAAAGGTTCTGATTTGAGTGCTTTGTTAATGAAAAACGGAATAACATCATATGTGTGCCTTGGGCCAAAGGTGTTGAAAGGTCTGATTACTGCGACTGGCACTTTGTAAGTTGTAAAATAAGTGAAGCAATATCTATCAGCTGCAGCTTTCGATGCTGCATACGGAGTCACAGGATTCAAAGGATGCTTTTCATCGATTGGAACATACTGGGCAGTTCCATAAACTTCGCTTGAAGAAGTACAAACAATTCTTTCGATGTTCAAATCCAACGCAGCGTCTAGAACATTAATTGTGCCAATTACGTTTGTTCTCATGACTTCTCTTGGGTGATCAAATGAGAAATTCACCTGTGCCTCGGCGGCCAAATGGAGAATGATATCAGGATTATTTTGTTTAATGAGTTTAATTGCATCTTGGCCTCCTATATCCCCAACTATTACTTGCTTTAGCTGATGTTGTAAATGCATGAGGTTTCTTGGCCTAAAAGGGTAAGGTAAGTTCACAAAAACGGAAACATTCGCGCCCAAGCTCAACAGCTTCTCAGTAAGATGCGAGCCTATAAAACCATCAGCCCCAGTAACCAAGACATTTTTTCCTTGCCAAAAATTCTCATTCATTTCTATCAACTTTTTATTTTGTCCTGCTTATTTAATAGATTCTTGCAGTATTTTAATTATCTTCTCTGCTGCGTGACCATCACCGAATGGATTTTTCGCTGCCTTTACAGATTTGTATAATCCTGTCTTTGATTTGATTTCTGAAATTATCTTCAGGGTTTTTTCAACATCGCTTCCAACGAGAACTGCCGCTCCAGCTTCAACAGCCTCTGGTCGTTCAGTTTTCTTACGCCATACTATGCATGGAAAGCGAAGTGTGCACGCTTCTTCTTGTAACCCGCCTGAATCTGTAATCACATATTCTGCATTGTTTAGAACCTTTAGGTAAGATAGGTAATCATAAAAATCCTTGAAGTGCATGTTAGGAAGAGACTCAAATTCTTTCATCAGCCCGAACTCCTTGATCTTCTGCATTATTGTAGGGTGTTTGATGAATAGAATCTCTTCATTTATGCTACTTAACGTCTTCAAAAGTCTTTGAAGATTGCTTTTAGAATGAATATTTTCCTGACGATGTATAAAAACAATGCAATATTTTTTCGGTAGATCGACATGAATTTTTTCTGCTAAGGGTAAATGCTGCAATGATGCATCCACAACTGTATTTCCAGTCAAGAAAACTTTTCCATGGATAAACCTTTCTTCCTTTATATTCTTTATAGATTTTTTCGTAGGGGCAAACATTAAATCGCTAAACTTGTCAGCAAACCAGCGGGCGAACTCTTCCGGAAAAGGATTAAACATGTCCCTTGTTCGCAATCCCGCCTCCACGTGGCCTGTGGTTGGGCCTTTCCATATCGTTTTTGCGGCAAACGCAGCAGAGGCTATAGCTAATGTGTCGCCCTCGTATAGTACAACGTCCGGTTTCTTTTTCTTTAGTACTCTGCGAATTTTTGAAGCCGTCAATAAACTCCATTTAGTGGCATTGAAGATTCCTGCGAATAAAGAACCTTTGAATTTGCCGGCAGACTCCGGAGGCAAATCTAGAACAATTTCAGGTTCCGGTAAGCGCAAATCTTTTATTAACGAGACTAAATTATGCTGCCCTGTGTGCAAAATAAAATAATCTATGCTATTCTTCTCGCATTCTTTAATTATTGGAGCCATTTTTATTATTTCGGGCCTAGTACCCAACACGAAACATATTTTCATACAATCACTTTTCTTTCAAAATCTTTTAATAGTAACATAAAAATCTATTAAAAAGTATGTGGAACAGCATTCTATAATTGAAATTTTATTTTTTAGATATCTGTAGTTCATTGTAAAGGTGTTCGAGGATAATCAAAATTCTTTTATGATATCTATCTGCATTTTTTAATTCTTTCTTCAAGGATTCCTGGTCGAACTTTACGAACTCCAGACTCGAAAATTCTGAAGTTTCGCCAACAAACTTATCCATCTGACATTTTGCCTCAAAATGTTTCATTACCTTTTCTTTGTCAAGTGATAAGTAGCCTTTATAAACTATACTTGGATGTTGCATATTTTCTTCACTAACGACAAATGAAGGATAAATTCTCTTGAAGTGCTCAAGTCTTAGTCCTGTCTCTTCAAACATTTCCCTCTGAAGTGCCAGTCCTGTTGAAGGTTTGCCATCTATCGCATCTATAACTGGATGAACAAGACCGGCAGCAAGATTTCTTTTACCGGCAAATCTACCTTCAGTCCCTTCACTTACACCAAAGACCAAGTATCCATCAGAAGTTACAATTACCACAGCGGCATAAAGAGTGTTTGCTCTTTCATCCAATTTTTTGTTCGTTCGTGTAGCCACATGATGCATATAATCCGTTTTTTCACATTCTATCAGCAGTTTGTTCCCATTTTGTTTCATTCTTATCGCACGGGTGACAGATCCATTGAAAACAGCAGCAACAGTTTCCGCTACTGGAAGCAACTCTTCATATCTTTCTTTATCATTCTTTGTAATGATATCTAAGAACTCTTTAAAGAATTTTGGATCTTTCTGCTTCAAAGATGCAAGAATCGCATCGTTCCACTTTTTCCTAACCCTCTTCTCTAATTCAATCCTTGGTTTCCATTGCCTATCGTAGAATTTTGTTATTTCTACCTGTTCAAAATTCTTGAACGGTACAGTTTTGAATGTCATAAATATAAAATGAGACACGAACGAATAAAAAGATAATGATGCTCACTTAATGATTATTATGAAAGGACTACTTTTGGCAGGCGGGAAGGGAACAAGGCTTAGGCCATTCACTTATAATCATGCGAAGCAACTCCTACCAATCGCCAACAAGCCAACCATCTTTTATGCCATCGAAGATTTAAAATCTGCAGGAATAACTGACATTGGTTTGATAGTCGGCCATGATAAGAAAAGAGTCAGACAAATAAAAAACGCTTTGGGCGACGGATCCAAGTTCGGAGTAAAATTCACCTATCTTTTTCAGGAAAAACCTCTTGGAACTGCTCAGACTATACTCATCGCTGAGAAATTTTTGGGTGACGATCCATTCGTCATGCATGTCGGCGACAATATCCTTCAATTCGGCATTCGCGAATATGCAACAAAGTTTGAAAAATCTAACTACGATGCAGGCCTTCTTTTCGCCAAAAGCAGGAAACCCGAACAGCTTGGAACTGCAATAATCAAAAATGGAAGAATAGTTGGAGTCGAGAAGAAACCTAAGAATCCGAAATCGAATTTGGTAAGCGTCGGAGTGCTCTTTTTCAGGCGCGCAATCTTTGGCATAGTGAAGACTTTGAAGATGTCTCCTAGAGGGGAATTGGAAATGGAAGACGCGATGAACATACTTCTGTCTGGAAATTACAACATCATGACTTGTGTCCTGAAGGGATGGTGGAAAGATATAGGGTTTCCTGATGAACTGATAGAAGCGAACAAATTTGTTCTGAAATCTAAAAAAGTAAAAATTTCAATCGGGAAAGGAACATCAATTGACAAAAAAACCAAGATTGGGAGCCCAGTTGCTATAGGCAAGGGATGCAAAATAGGGCCAAAAACTTCTATTGGTCCATACGTTTCCATCGGCAATGGTTGCAAAATTTCTAACTCATCAATCAGGAACAGCATATTGTTCGACAATTCGACTGTCGATTCATTGAAAATTTCGAATTCGATAGTCGGTTACAATGCAAGACTAACCAAGAATTCTAAGAAGGGAGATTTTTACAACTGTAATCTCATTTTGTAGTTCTTGAATTTAAGTGCCTTTAATACTTTCTGCGGAAAAATATTTAAAAGATGGCAGAATCAAAATCAAAAAGGGAAAAATTCGATAGAGGATTTTACTATTGGGTTATCAGAAACTATCTGAAGAAAGATCCAGTTCTTGATGTGGGATGTGGGCAAGGCAATTTTCTCCGCGTATGCGAAGAAGAAGGAGTCAGAGCAATCGGCATCGATACAGACAAGCAATCAATTGTTCACTGTAAAAAGAGAGGGTTAGATGTCAAGTATGGATCAGCATATAAGTTACCTTTTAAGTCCAATATGTTCAATGGAATTTTTTGTGCCAATTTGATTGAACACCTGCAACATCCGGAAAAGGCAATAAGAGAATTTTATAGAGTTCTTATGTCAAAAGGATTTCTGGTTATAACTACACCTAGACCTAATGTGTGGTTCTGGGATGACCCCACTCATGTTAAACCATATACAGAAAATGGGTTAAGACGTTTGGTGACCGGAGTTAATTATCCTTATCAAAAGGGCTCAGATTTAGAATTAGTCGAAATTACTTATGCGCAAAGAACATTTCGCTTATTAAATAGCCATCTTTTTGTAAAATTGGTTGGAATATTGCCATTCAAAGTGACTACAGGACAAATAGTGTTGGTAGTAAAAAAATCACATTGATTTTTAAAATGTTTTTAGATTTTTAAGATGGTCTCTAAAATTCTTTTCAAATTTATAGTTTTCGTCAAATTTAGAAGCATCAAATAAATGATGAAAAGTACTATTCCAAAAGGCACCAAAATGTAAAGTTCTCTTGGAGCCAAAAATAATACTAAAAATAGAGTTGAGAATATGAATTCTTTAATTAGACTTTTGGGAAGTTTGAATCTGAATTCCTTTACCATCTTTTTGTAAAAATACAGTGCTACTATTGTTGTAGTTAAAACAAAAGAAACTGCTGCACCTACCGATTTGAAAACTGGTATCAATGCTACTGAAATTAGAAGAGTTAGTATTGCTGGAAAAAGTTCAATATAAAAATAATATTTAAAATTTGCTTTCGTAACAATCAGTGATTTCACTATTTCCATTAAGACTGACGTGGCAGCAAAAATTGATAATATTTGCAAAACAGGTATCGCATCTGCATATTCTGATTTAAAGAATTGTAAAATGATTACGTCGGCAGTTGAAACTAAAGTGAACATTATTGGAAAAACTAGCAGGAAAGTATAGGTCATTTCATTTTTAAAGAGCAATTTAAGTTTTTTCAAATTTTTTTCTCCATGCGATTGAATTATTGCAGGGGTTATAGCTTCGGGTATAAATTGTAGACATATCCCAATGAAGGCAGCAATTTTGTAGCCAAGTGAATAGAAACCAACTTGCTGTATTCCTATTGTGACTGCGAAAAATGTCAGAAGAAATACATTGATGTTATAAGCGAACGTTTGGATTACTGTCGAAACAAAGTATTTGCTGGATGTTTTAAACATGTTTTTAATATCAATGTTTTTTTGAGTGGCAATGTTTTTGAAATATTTGAAAAGAACTATTGCAGCTAGAAAAATAGCAATTAATGTGCTTATTTGATAAGCTAGTATTGCTCCTGTTAGGCCGAAACCACTTGTTAAAAACAAAATCATAAAAACAACAAGAAGCGCGGTATAAATTATATTTAATATAACTTTCGAAATTATTTCCCTAAGCATTGTTAGTTCTATTATTGAAAGTGAAAAAAAGACAGTCAGAATTAAGTAAGGTGACATCAACCTTACTTGTGAAGAAAAGGGTAGAAAATCAGAAAGAGCAATTAGGCCAATAGTTAGAATACTGCTACTTATTAAAACGAGTTTAATTGATGTTAAAAAAATTTTTTTTATCTTTGATTTGTTAATACTAAGATGATAAGAGGTTTCTCTTCCAACAAAAACATCTAACCCCATATACGAAAACGCGACTAAAAACGCTATTACTGAAAGCAAATATGACAAAATGGAAAAAGTTTCAGCGCCAAGTTTTCTTGCAGTATAAACTACAGTAAATAAAGAAAGTAAACCTAGAACTATTTTTTCCAACAGCAGAAATACTGATTGTTTACCTATTTTTTTCTTTTCATCTAGTTGCATAATCAATAAATTAAATTATCGAATTATTATCCTTTAATAAACTGAATTCCATATAAAGATTCAAAAACTTAGCTCATGTATATATTTTTTGACATTTCATAATAAAATTTTCCTTTACCAAATTTGGTCTTATCCATTTGAATACTATAGTCAATATTCTACTTTTTTTACCTCTAAGAAATGTAGCACTTTCATCTATTATTTTGAATTCAGGTTCAATGAAATTTCTAATTTCATTTTCAGTAGGAAAGTAATGATGGCCATAAGAGTCAAAGACAAATTCGTCTCTGAAATGCTTTCCCATGAAAATCAATAACCTGTTTCTTAAATTGAATTCATTTGGTAAACTTATGATTGTAACTCCATCTTTTAATATTCTTTTTATCTCTTTTAGAACAAAATGAGGGTAAAAAGTGTGCTCTATAACTTCAGTACAGATAACTATATCAAATTCTTTATTTTTAAAAGGAAGTTCCTTTCCAGAATTTAAATCAAAATTAATTATCTTTTTTCCCTTGTGATAAATATCTAAACCTTTTGTAATTGCACCTCTTTTTTCTAATAAATTCATGCAAGTCCCTAAGCCGCAGCCTATATCCAAGAGTTTTTTCCCAGATAAATCTTCATCAAGTAATTGAGAAACAATTTTAGCTCGTGATAATTCATTACTAATTGTAGTTCTTTGATTATTTCTTTTCTTTAATGCTCTACTTTCTTGAATTTCTAATTTCATATTATATCTCTACTAATTTTTTGTACAATTCATAATATTTCTTTGCTGATCTTTCCCAATTATATTTTTTGACAACTAATTTTCTTCCTTCCCTTGCCATTTTTTTCATCTTGCTTCTATTATTTACTGCGTACTCTATAGCTTCTTGCAATTTTTTTACATCTTTGGGAGGAACTAGTAAACCAGTCTTTTTATGGATTACTATTTCTGGAGTTCCATTAACAGCTGTTGCAATGACTGGGCATTCACATGCCAATGCCTCTATGGCAACTTTTGGTAATCCTTCAGACAAACTTGGCAATACAAAGCAATCAACTGAAGAATAGAATTTAGGCAGTTCCTTTTCAGGAATCTTTTCTAATGAAATAACTTGATTTCGAATCCCTAATTCTTCTATTAACTTTTTGTAATATTTTCCATAATCGGACTTCCAATTAGCTCCAAAAGTTAATAGTTTTACTCTTTTGTTCTTCAATTCTTTCAAGGCATAAAAAAGATACTTTAATCCCTTCCTCATTGAAAATTCTCCGAAATATAACAATAGAAAATCACAGTCGAATTTTGAATGTAAATCCACAGGTTTTCTTGGATAAAAAAGTTCAAGCTCAACTCCATTAGGAATTGCAATAACTTTCTCTTTGTTTCGAACCCTATACATAGTTCTTATTTCATCAGCTACTGCTTCACAAACACAGACCACAACATCAGAATATTTTACCTGCTCCTTGAAAAGGAAGTACCACAAGTTTGCTCTTATTTGATCCCTAATTCTTGTATAAAAATATCTCCATGGCAAATATTCGGCAACTTTATACCATGATGGAGAATTATGAATCGTTGAAACTATTGGAATTTTTCCAAAAAATCTTTTTTGAATCCAAATTGCTTGTGGGTTATGAAAATGCAAAATATCGAAGTTTTTAATCTTTTTGATTTCATTGTTTAGTAAGATGTTTTGTGGAATAGCAGAGAAAGTTCTAAGTAAAATAGATGGTTTATCTCTAACTCTTGTTATCTTTATACCATTAATTTCTTCGTGTTTCAAAAATCTAGGATATCCACCAGCAATTATGTGAATGTCTACTCCCATTTTTGTCAAGTATTTAGACAAATAGTAATAGTTCGGTCCTAAACCACCTAGTATCTTATCCTTTGGTGGAAACGGATCCCCTATAATCCTACAAACTTTCATATGAATCCGCATTATTTTACTAAGCTGTTGTAAAGTTTTAACCTTTTTTCAGTTGCTTCTTCAATTGTGAATCTCTTTTCAACATACTTACGTCCTATCTTTCCCATTTTCATCTTCTTTTGATTATCTTGAAGAAGCATTACAATTTTTTTGGCATAGTCCTCCAGATTACCAAAATTTATCAAGTGACCATTCTGGCCATCGATGATTATATCAGAAGCTCCTCCTACATTGAAACCCATCACTGGTTTTTCGCATGCCATGGCTTCTAGATATACGTACCCAAATGGTTCCTTCTCAGAAGTCAGACAGAAAACATCACAGCAATCAAGAATATCCTTTATTCTCTCATTTGGCAAAACATCTATGAATTTCACATCATTTTCTAACCCTAATTCTTTTGTCAGTTTCTGAACTGTCTTCCATTCTCCAGGATGTCTCGCCCCGCCCACAACTAGATAGGCATCCTTAACTTCTTTCTTAACTAATGAGAAAATTCTCAGCAGCAAATCAATCCTTTTTTGTCTGAAAATCCTACTGAAGTTCAAAATAATTTTTTTATCCTTTGGTATTCCAAACTCTTCTTTAAAATTTTCGCCATCTTTATCTTCAAATCTATGTAAATCAACCGAATTGTGAATGACAAAAATCTTATCCTTGTTCAAATCCGGAAAAGTTTTTAACAATAATTCTTTTGCAACAGTTGATATGCACTCAATTGCATCACTTCCATAAACAATTTCCTTTCCTATCCGATTGAAAATCAATTCAAACGATAATTTTTCTATTGCTCCTACAAACTCAGGTCTTCTTTGCGTCATGATGAAAGAAATTCCTTTTTCCTTTGCAATTTTGAATGATTGCCAAGTAGTGGGCTGATAATACTCGTTCGAATTAATTATATCTGCTTCTTCTTGCTTTAACGTTGTAGCAAAATCTTTGAGCCACACAAGGCCCCTTATCTTGAATTCTATATCAAACCTTTTCCATTTCCATGTCTGATTTAATACTACCTCTTTTTCCTTAATTTTCTCCCTCTTTGCATAATACTGGTATGATTTTTCAGAGGAGGTGAACGTCATTACTTCGATATGCTTTGACAAATTTTCCAGCTGGTAGTACATAGGACCGCGAAAAAATTCTGAAAGATATGGAACTATATATAACAGTTTCATAGTTTTTTATGCGATTTAATTCTTTATATCATTTCAGGAATCAATTTCCACAAAATAAAAAGGTTCGGTAACAATAGTTACTTTATGGCTATAGGAGTTTCTTTGATAATTACTTGCAAGAATGAGGAAAAAACGATCAAAGGATTACTGGATTCTGTAGTAAAGCAATCAAAGAAACCTAACGAGCTTGTGATCATTGATGGCGGTTCTACTGATTCTACTGTTGATATAATCAGGTCTTATGCAAAAAGATACAGCTGGATTAGATTTGCAATTTCAAATGGAGCCAGCGTTGGAAAAGGTAGAAATATAGCAGTAGCAAAAGCAAG
>Ga0315282_10005079_pt1 | contig 22588 bp, 21 predicted proteins | sample YL17G07_20_MG_FD_203693 | JGI IMG/M metagenome (GOLD analysis project Ga0315282, IMG submission 203693) | Sediment microbial communities from Yellowstone Lake, YNP, Wyoming, USA - YL17G07_20 | ecosystem: Environmental > Aquatic > Freshwater > Lake > Sediment | place: USA: Wyoming | collected... | reverse complement strand
CATGTCACAGTACATCATGACACTTTTCTTGGCCATCAGCTTCGCAGCCTTTGCCATTCTAATGGTCAGAGCCGGTGATTCGAAAGTAGCCAAATCAAATGGGCTAGGTACCGGAGTCTTAGCTGCTATCGGACTATTCGTTGGAATGTTTACCGGTGAACCGTTGGATCCTATCAACGGCTTGTTGGCTGGAGTTTCGATCGTTTTCGCTTTCTTGGGCGCTTGGATAGTCGGTAAGCTGCCTCGGACGAAGATCTTCCAGCCTCTGCGCCTGTCAACGCTGCAAGTTACGACGACCGCCGTGTTCTCCGGTTTGACCGCCGCCTTGACGTCCCTCTTTGTTGTTCCGTCGCCCACGGGTGGCTACACGGCCATAGGCGACACAATGATATTCGTCGCGGCCTTACTCTTTGGCCCGCGAGTGGGGGGTTTAAGTGGGGCCATAGGCGCCGTCGCTGCCGATCTGTATACAGGCTACGATCGCTGGTTCATCTCAATTCCAGCCCACGGACTGGAAGGCATTATCGCTGGCTTTGCTCGCGGAAAGAGACTAACCGTCCAAGTGGCTTTGCTGGCGATCGCAGGGTTCATAATGGCTTCTACCTACTTTTACCTGAACGTCTTCATAAGAGGTCTCCCTGTTGCGCTCATATCATATGTTCGAGACCTTTTCGGCCAAGCAGGAATCTCACTGATCCTATCCATGATCGTTGCAAGATCTGTGCAGCGCATAATGCCAGCACTATTTCCCAAATTAACTGCTAGGACGGCGAAGCGCTAGATCTCATCAAGTGCAACCTTCCGGTCATCCTTCGTGCGAACTTGAAAACCACAGCGTCAGGATTGATCCACACAGATCTCCAACGACTGTTAGGCACAAATGCTAGGCGATTATACTCAATTGAATAAGGCAGCATCTAGCCAGCTGCAGGTTTTCATTTGTAAGCACCGTTAGACCAACCACGATTGGACGAGATCCGCGTCTACATATGTAAATAACATTCAGAGTCTCTGATCATCTGGTCAGCGAGCGAAGCTTGCGTGACTACGCATTTTTCTGTTTCCAACTGAAACATCTGTGTGTGATCATTGCCGAATTATATGAATCTCTTATACCGACCATGCTTTGGTTTAAATTAGTGGACACAGATGCAATTTGATGTCAGGTTGCTGTACATTTGTCCACTTATTCGCTCAAAGCAGTTATATGCGTCAATAGTGTCGCTTACTAAGCAGTGAAAAGTACCAACGGAGACTGACATGACGTGAACTTCGCAGCTTACGAAGCCTTGTACTCTAAGACTCTGAAGTATCTGGGGCCACCCGCTCCACAATGTCCCAAATGTGGAAAGCGTCTCGACACGATAGAGGTCACGAGATACCCCGATCGTTTAATGTGGGATGAGGAAAAGAGAAAGTACATTTTCTCCGAGCTAATTCCAGCTGCAACCCATACTTGCCCTCATTGTCGAGAAGTAATTGGAGGCAGATACGGTACAGGAGACAAATGGGGCTTTCAACCACGAGAGAGTAATCTCCTTTCAAAGAGCACATGAGGTAAAACATACCGCGCATTGTGAAGGCACGTTACCATTCGTGTGCGTCCCAATACTCGACCAGGCTCACTAAAACGTCCCTTGTTGCGATCTCGCTCATGTTGTCATCTACAGTTGGAGAATACCAGATTTCCTGAAACTTACGACAACGAATCGACGAAATCCAATGCTTCCCTCAAAGACTTGATACGTCTATCAGGCTTGACGTCCAGATCCGACATATGCCTGTAAGCCCTGGTTACCACGAATAACGAGCTTGGCTGCCATCTGGAGATGTCGGGCATCTCGTGCTCGAAGAGAAGCGCGCGCATACCTGCCTGTTTGGCTCCCCAAATATCAGTTTCAGGATTGTCGCCTATGTGAACCATGTTTGTGAGATTCGTACCGAGCCGGTTGGCGGCTTCCTCGAAAATCTTTCTGTCGGGTTTGCGGCATCCAACCTCATCAGAAAAAACTGTAGCATCAAAGAACTGCAGTATGCCATAACTCTCAAGCAGTCGGCGTAACGCTTCGCCGGGTGTGCGCCCGGTATTACTAATGAGACCAATCCTGTGGACACGACTACGCAAGTCCTTGAGAACAGTAAGGGCATCTTCGTTCAATCTTGGTGGAACCGCGAACAGTGGCTCAACGTAGGTTTTCTCAAGCATTTCAGCTGAACCCGGGAATGGGGGCATGACGGCTGGTTCCTTAGATGCCAGCTCGATCATCAGGCGTATCTGTTCAATGGTCGATACGTCCTCATTCTGCTTCCACACAACCTCCAATCTTTGTGCGCTCTCCTCGTAAGCCCTCTTCAAATCATCCAATGAGAACTGAATGCCAAGATCTGCAAGTGCGCGGTGAAGACCTTCGTATCTCATCCGGCTGCGTAACATGTCTCGCTCTGGTTCGTCGAAGATCAGAGTCTCCCAGAGATCGAAGGTAACGCAAACGTTCCTGTTATTCGCGGTCAACGAGCCAACCTTAACATATTGCAGCCGTCGCGAACGACACGCAGGCTGCTACTTGAAAGTTGCAACTCCCCAAGTCTCAATGGCTCGCTTCAATTCCTTGTGATCGCGTGCGTATGCCTCCAGATCGCCATGACTCACGCCTACCTCGATGGCTTGCCTCAAGGCTGCGGCACCAGCCGTGCCGCCGTCAGGATGTCCCCAAACGCCTCCGCCGGCCTGAATTATGATGTCTGTACCCACAAGTCGGATGAGCTCTGGGATCAGACCCGGATGGAGACCCCCCGAACAGGTTGGGAACACGGGCTTCACCCTGTCCCAATCTTGTCCTAGACTCTCGGGGCCTGGTTCTACAAGCCGATTCTTCAGATTATCGCGCAGGGCTAACACTTCTTCAGCTGGAGATTCCAACTTACCTATCACCGTACCAATGTGCAGCTGGTCAACGCCAATCAGTCGAGCAACATCGGACACGACCAGCATGGACATTCCGTGTAGGCGATTCCTTGTGAAAGCCGCGTGGAACGCTCGGTGTGCATGAATAGCTAACTCTAGGTCCTCACATTCGTCGCGAAGCGTCTGAAGAGCCGACCAACCACAGGTGAGGATGTCAACCATGACATATTCGCCGCCAGCATTGGCAACTGCCTTCGCTCGTCTAAGCATCTCATTGGTCTCGGCGGTTACGTTGATCAGATAGCTCTTGCGCTCTCCCGTGATTCTCTCCGCCCTCTCCCTTTGGCGAAAGCACTCGCTCACTCTCTGCTTGAACTTGTTGAAGGGTTGTGAAGTCAAGTTCTCGTCGTCTTTCAGTAAATCTATTCCACCAATCCACGCCTCGTATCCGGCTCTGGCGTGCTCCCTGGCTGTGAGTCCAACTTTGGGTTTTGGTACTGTGGCTGTCAGCGGCCTCTGTTTGATGCGTAAGATCTTCCTGAGACCAGCGCTTCCCAGCAGCGGTCCTTGAAATGACCTCATCAGCTTTCTGGGCCACCTGATGTCTTCCAGCCTCACGTTTTGAACGGCCTTCATGCCGAATATGTTGCCAGCTATCGAGCTCAAGACCTGGGCCATGTTTCCGGCTTCGAAAAGCGGTGTTGGATATGAAATCCTGACAAGGTTTCCTTGAATTTCATATGCTTTAGCCATCAAGCTGCGGATTCGAGGCTTCATCGTAGTCAATTCAGTCCAAGTGCCGACGGAAGATTCTGAGGCCACTCTGCCGGCGGCATCTTGGATCGTGAATCCGGGGGCGGGTTCTAAGCGAAATAGGCAGAGCAACGCATCTTCGGCTGGCTTGTGGTTCAAGTCAATGAATTCATGATACCATTCTGGCAATGTCTCTCTTGCCCACAGAAGTCAGGTTTTGCGCCATAAACTTACCATAATACCCGCCGGAGCCCTAGGCCTCTTCGTGGAGGGCGTAGGTCTGGTATTCTCTTAATTCCTCTGGAGTGACGACGCCAAATACTTCTTCCAGAATGAGGATCGCGCCTAACGGCGGTATGATTCCTCGTTCTGTAATTATGAGATCGATGTACTCAGGTGGGGTCACATCGAACGATGGGTTACGGATGCTTATGGGTCCAATATTCTTCAAAGCGCCTTGAGAGACCATCTCGTTGGGGTCTCGCTCTTCGATCTTAACGAGTTCTCCGATCATAGTTTCCGGGCTGAACTTGTAGGTCTCTGCGGCCACGAAGAAGCGCACCTTTGCTTCATGGGCCGCCAATGCGACCACGGAAGTACCAATCTTGTTCACCAGGGCCCCATTTGCCGTAATTGCGTCCGCGCCAACCAATACCTTGTCAACGTCCTGCATGAAGTATCTTACTGCGTCGTCTAAGATCATTGTAACTGGGATCCCGGCACTCGAGAGTTCCTTTGCCGTTAGATGACCTTGGAATCTGGGACGTGTCTCAGTTACGTAGACTTTGAATCTTGTTCCCTGATTCCAAGCGGTCTTCATTACGGATATGGCTGCGCTACTGTTGCAGTGGGTTAGTAGAACGTCGCCGTTGCGAATTCTCCGAGCTCCGATCTCGCCGATGCGGTGGACAGCGTTCTTGGCATCGTTAATGAATTCGTCTGAGATCTTCAGTGTTGCAGAGCGGATCTGTGTCACTGATGCTGCCGTTGCAAGCTGGGCATTGACTCTATGCATAACGTATCGTATTCCGTTTGGCAGCGAGACCGCTGTTGGTCGGGTCTGTAGCAGAATCTGAGCTGCATCGTTCAGATCCTTCATGAAGCCGTCAATATCACTCGCCCTAGAGCGTTCAGCGACTATTCTAAGCGCTTCTACGGCTGAGCGGGCGATTAGACCTGCGCCTCGGATACGCATCCTCCGAATGTCTTCGGCGATTTTGTTTGCATCTTCAGGAAGTGCCACTTAGTCCTGCCTTCCTCACCTGCTCAGCGATCAAGGGAGCGACGCTGACATGGCTAATAGGGCTTGGAATCGTGTCCGTCCCAATCACGTTCTTTGCACCCGCCTGTCGGATCTTCTCCAAGGCGTCGCCTGCGAGGATTGGATGCGTGCAAGCCACGTTTACGCTTCGAGCGCCTTGCACAAAGAGCACCTTGAGAGCCTCAACGATCGTTCCCCCCGTACTGATTATGTCGTCCACGACAAGTATGTCGCGGTCTTTCGCGCTCGCTTTTCTAGGCCGGACCTCGACCTGTCGGTCTCCATATCTCTTCTTTTCAAAGACATCGAAATCCGTTCCCAGTCTCTCTGCGGCTACTCGTGCCCACTGTTCAGCTTCGGCGTCAGGCCCTATAACCAATGGTCTCTGCATCGGGCACATCCTCTTTACATAATCCGCGAGAAGTGGAACTGCAGTGAGGTTTTGAGCCGGTATCCTGAAGACATCTGATAATTTGATGACTCTATGGCCGTGCATGTCTATCGTGTAGATTTCATCGGTCCCAACATTCTCGATCAGTTTACAGACCGTCTTGAAGCTCAATGCTTCGCCCGGTTTGAATCGTTCATCTTGTCTGGCGTATGCGAAATATGGGAAGAAGCTTACGACCCTTCTTGCTCCTAGGTCCTTTAGAGTGTCAGCGAGCAGAAGGTATTCGAACACCAGTTCATCGGGTGTGTGATGAATTGATTGAATCACAACCAAATCCTGATTCTTTATGTCATCAAGCACTCGCAGATACTTCTCTCCGTCCGGGAACCGTCGGATCTCCAATTTCCCGGATTTGACACCTAGTTCGTTCGCCACTCTGGAAGCAAGTTCTTGCGACGAAGATCCGCCGAAAATCATCAAGTCGAGCGACCTACCCGTGACGGGTATGACTCATCAAATAAAACTTGTTTGGATTAGTCAAGACGAGGAGGATAGCGATCCTTTGGTTTCACGAACGATCATAATCGCAGCTTGCGGAGGGATAACGCCTCGCTCTGTGATGATGAGATCTATGTCCTCTGGTGATGTAACATCGAAGGCTGGGTTGCGCACCGATAAGCATGGTAACTTTCTCATTTCAGTGTCCTCCAAAACAAACGAGGGATCACGTTCCTCTATCTCGATTAGTTCGCCAAACATCGTTTCTTGACTGAACTTGTACGTGCTTGCTGCGACAAAGACCCGGATTCGCGCTTCATGCGCCACGGCCGCTATGGTCGCCGTCCCAATCTTGTTAACGATCGCTCCATTTGCGGCTACTGCCTCGGCACCAACGAGAACTTTGTCAGCATCTTTAACGAAATGCGAAACCGCTGAGTCTATGATCAATGTCGTTCCTATTCCATGAGCGGCGAGTTCACGCGCGACATCATGACCCTCCAGTTCTGGGCGTGTCTCAGTTACAAATACACTGAATTGTCTCCCTTGCTCATGGGCTCTCTTCAGTATCCCAATTACCGAGCTGCTATAGCTATGTGTGAGAACAACATCGCCATCCTTCAGCCTACGTGCACCAATCTCGGCGATCATTTTGATCGACGCATCCAGCCTCCGCTCAAAATCCTGCGTGGCACCGACAACTGTCTGCCTCAGTTGTTGAACGTCAGCATTGTTGGTGGCACTGCGTTGAACCTCTGTGAGAACTTGTCGGAGACCGTTCGATAATGGAATGGAAGCGGTCCGAAGGCTTGCAAGATACTTGCTATTCTCATCCAATTCCTTCATGAATTCCCGGGTCGACGTAGCCGTGCTTTTCTGGGCGGCAGAGCGCAGGGCTCCGAGTGCCGCGTGGGTAACTACTGTTCCACCTCTCATCTGCCTGATACGCACATTATCAACCATTGCACGAACGTCACTATCTATCATTTCACCTTCCAGCTCCACACATCGCGTTATCATTGGAGTAGACATTTGACTGTTTCAATTGCGTCCCGAAAATCCTCAATCTCTCTGTACCGAAGGCCTGTGTTCCGACACAGCTCAGCTAGGGCAGAATCTTTGATAACGAATGAGTAGTCAGCGGCTCTCACGGCTGGATAATCCCCTAACCCGTTGCCAACAAAGATAGTTGCGTCACCCTGCCTCTTATGATATCTTACGAGATCATCTTTGAAGTTGACGGAACCCTTATCGAGCAACGCCGGGAAAGTCACTTGGATGCCGTTGGTCGTGAACTCTGCCTTCGGGGCGCAAATGCTCACACGCTCAAGCAGCCCCTCTGAACTCAGAAAATGGCGAATGTAGAAGTCTAAGCCGCCGCTGACAATTATCAAAGGTATTCGCTGCCCTTCACAAAAATCCAGAAAGATGCCAAAATTCGGTCGAAGAACGGTGACGGACTTAAGTTCCTCGAGCAGTTCCTTCTCGGGCATCTTTAACATTGCAAATTGTTTCCGCAGGCATTCTTCGAATGTGATATCGCCCCGCTCGTATTCATGCTCGACTGCTTTCCAATCACCTTCAGCGAACTTGCGCAACGCATACTCGGCGGTATCGATTGTGACAACGGTGCCGTCGAAATCGCTTAAGATCACAAAGCCCATAGTTTATGCTCCAAACGGATCTGTTCGCCGGATTGCTTGAATCGGTTTGTGATTAGGCGTAATGGGAAATAAACCTAAACGTGCGGAGCCTCGGGAACGACGTTCTGCTATCCAACTGATCTGGCGGACTGATTTGGTCTACGTGGAATGTGAGCGAAGCTCCTCGTAGAACTTGCTTGCCATGAGATCGCCCCATCGAGCTTCGGTAATTGAAACGGCTTCTGAGAATCCGGTGAATATGTGCTTGACGGCTCCCTTTTCGTCTTCAAGGAAGACTTGTGGTATCAGGTAATCCTCACAATCATCGCCATGCTCTTTCACGAGCTTATCGGCTTCGCTTTCCTGTTTCGGGTCGTCAATGTCAAGGACGCGTAATGGAACTTTGAGTTCCTGCGAGATCTTCTTGAGTATCTCTAGTGAGAGCGGGACGCAGTGTGGGCACCATTCGGCCAATACCACGGTTATCCTTCGCATACAAATCCCTGATCAAGTCGCTTTTGCACGGCAAGCAGGGCACAGTCTTTCATTTGATTCTTTCTCCTGCATGAAGAGCTTCAAGCATCCTGCGCTAGATTTGGTGCCTATGCATAACGAGACGATCTTCTGTTTCTGATCGTCGGTTTTCGGGTATCGCCTCCAGTAGACTTCACTCATCGAGCCCCCAACTCCAAGTTTTGATTCAAGCTCCGGCTGCGCGCCCATTCCAAGCTCCCAGCCGTGCCGCGTTGCCAGACGAATATCTCTTGTTTGCACATTTTCTCTTCCAACTTGATCAGAAAGGAGTTTCTCGAACCAAGTCAAATTCGGTTTGATACTGAAGTAGACGACTTGTGACACTGCGCCGTCAGGGCATACATACGCACCCAAGACACGATCAGAATCCTGAGAGATCACTTTGATTGCGGTTGGTTTGTCGCAGTGCCGGTAGCATTTGCACGTGAAGGTCAGATACTTTCCGACGAAATCTGGGAACCAGGCCATCGAGCCCACCTGTATTGGTCCCTCAGTGAATTAGGGAAGCTTAAAACATTACATTGAATGCGTTGGCTGGGCAGCAATTGCGACTCAGAGCAACCGTGGGATTACTGGTGTTGGGAATTGGAGTACTGCTGATTGTCCTCTCGGCACTCACAATGGTTACATCCTACGGATTGGATTTGAACCCCGTCGTACAGGAGTCGCCGGTGTCTTGCTGTTGCTTCTGGGCCTGTTTCTGCTCATAACTGACCTTTTTGAGACGTGGTTGAGCCGAGGACAATCAGCTCTAGTGGACGGGCTAAGCAGGATAGAAATGGGACAACTCATGAGCTGACCTCTATGACTCTTGAGAAAGAAGTGCTGAACGTGGCGGCTGAGGCCGCTGAAGAAGCGGGCAAGAAACTTCTGAAACTATTCAACGGATCCAAGCTGTCGATCCGCAGAAAGTACGATTACCCAGGCAGCATAGTGACAAACGCCGACGAAGCATCTGAGAAGATCATTCTCAGTCGAATAAAGCAAAGTGGAATTAGATCCACCGTAAGCTCAGAAGAGGCCGGGACGATCGACTTCGGATCACGCGAGGTTCTCTGGGCAGTAGATCCGCTTGACGGGACGCTAAACTACGCGAAGCACATTCCTCACTTTGCTGTCTCAATAGGTGTGCTGGTTCATAACAAACCAGTGGCAGGCGTGATCTACAACCCCGTCTTGAAGGAAATGTTCACAGCATCTCGCGAACACGGTGCACATTTGAACGGAAAGAGAATGCATGTTAGTCGTGCACGATCGCTTCGAGATTCTGTTCTCATTTTCGAGTGGTGGAATCCGGAACCGTTGATTCCTGATCCCCCAGACTTCGTGAAAGACCTTTACCGATTCACACGAAGCATCAGATCACCGGGAAGTGTGGCTTTGAATTTGTGCTCTGTAGCATCGGGTAGGTTTGATGGACTTGTCACCGTCTTTCAAAGATCACCAACCTACGAGATTGCCGCTGGATGCTTAATCGTAGAGGAAGCGAGCGGCCACGTGACAAACTCGTCCGGCGAGAGTTGGGAGGAGCTATCGGGTTCAATAGTTGCTGGAGGCACGGAAATCCATCGGCAACTGCTCTCCCTCATCAAGAGATGACGCGGTCGTAAGCCAAGTCTGTTAGAGGCCTTCGCGGGCGAGCTCTCGAATCAGGTCTTGTTGTCGCCCTGAAAGTTTCGTAGGCGTCTTCACCTGCACCACGACAAGCTCGTCGCCCCGTCCATTCTCTCGCAGGGCAGGCATACCCTTCTTTCTAAGCCTGAACGTGGCGCCGCTTTGTGTTCCGGGTGGGACAACGATTTTGGCTGTACCATCTAACGTTGGAACCTCCACGTCTCCGCCAAGCACTGCCCTTGAAAAGTTGAGGTCAACGCGACAAATCAGATCGTTTCCTTGGCGTCTGAAGATTTCGTGTGGCCTCACATGCACCACAACGAACAAGTCCCCGTGCTGACCGCCACCATTCGGAGTGTCTCCCTCTCCTCGCATGATGAGCTGCGAGCCGGTATCGACGCCACCTGGGATCCTAATGCTGATTCGTCTGTTGCGCTCTGCGATTCCAACGCCGCGACAAACTGAGCAGGGCTTGTCGATAATAACGCCTCGCCCTCGGCACTTACGACATGGTTCGATACGAGCGAAGCGCATGAAACCAGATACCTGCACGTGTTGAATCTGACCTGTGCCTCCACACTCGGAACACTTCTTGGGTGAAGTGCCTGACTTGGCTCCAGAGCCATTACACTCAGGGCAACGCTCACTCCTCGGAACTTCAATCTCAGTTGTGAACCCTGAATACGCCTGTTCGAGCGAGATCTCCAAGTCATAACGAAGATCCTGCCCCCTGGTAGGCTCGCGGGCGCGGCGACCACCGCCAAAGAACGTGTCGAAGATAGAGTCGAATCCGCCGAATCCCCCGAAGCCAATACCCCGGAAGATCTCGTCGAAGTCCGCTCCGCGGAATATGTCCTCTGTGGAATATCGAGAGTCTATTCCTGCGTGACCAAAGCGATCGTACTGAGCGCGCTTCTCATCATCATAGAGGATGGCGTAGGCTTCCGAGATTTCCTTGAAGCGTTCCTCGGCGTCTGGTGACTTGTTGCGATCTGGATGATACTTCAGAGCTAGCTTCCGATACTCGTTCTTGATTTCATCTTTGGTTGCGTTATGTTGTACGCCCAATATGTCGTAGTAGTCACGTTTGGACAAGTGTGATCGACCGCAAAGTCAACTCTACTTCTAGTTGCCCGTCTTTTGTGAAGGCCACAAATGATGGAAAGGCCTTTCCTCCTTCGGAAGTGCCCTCAGCACTTGGGATGATGGTTGGACGGCCGCCTATGACTGATGCTGCAGCCGAGTTACTCGTGCCCAGTTCTATTCCCATAATCTTCGGCAAGGACTATACTCCTCGAACTGTAAACGTGATCACGTGTTGCAACTATGAAATGAATTCAAAAACGTTTTGGGAGGAGAATCTGGTTACTGTTCCTCTGAGGCTTGCTCGGTCTCCGTTGAAGCCTTAGGCTTACTAACAACAACCAAGCTGGGCCGGATGACCTTATCGTTCAACACGACCCCTTACGAACTTCCTCAATTACCATGTTCTCAGGGGCATCGTCCTTCTCAACGGAATTCACGACTTCATGTTTGGACGGGTCAAGTAGTTGCCCGACTGCCGGGACCTCTTCCAGTCCTTCGGTCTGCAGCACATCTGCTAGCTGCTTCAACATTTTCTGACAGCCATCGCATTCGCGCCTACGCCATTAAGCGCCGTATTCCTCCTGCTCTGTCGACACTCGCTTTCGAAAATGGACGTTCCGACAAGGCAATCTTACGTCATGGCCGTGGTCGACGAGGTTGACCGAACGGCAACGGCTGGGTTTACGAATGTCTCCCGGAGTGTCGCACAGTCTGTTAGTCCATCCCTTGCAGAATACGCGATCGCGAACCTCTGGATCGGCCCCCTCCCCCGTTCTTTTGCTGCGGGCACACTCAAAATTGCCTACGACCTCATTATCTATGCTAGTTTCCGCAGAATCAAGCCTCCAGAAGAGATGGAGAAGGGCCATTCACGCATTGATCTGACTCGATTTCGTGAAACTCATATCTCTGTTCGCGAATAGTGCTTGGTTTTCAGATCAGCCAAGTTGATGATACGCCTTGACCAGTCAAGTTGAAGGGAAAGAGAAAGTTCACTCCCCGAGATTGCGACGTGCCATCGTGTCGCCATCTTTGACGATCGACCTTCCCTTCCACGTACCTCAACCAAACTTTGGTTCACTAACCAATATCACACCATTTGAAGATGACACCTTCCACCACCCACCAACCCTCAACCCGGAAATCGCAAAGACAATCTATCGTCAAGCAGGCATTAGCCTCGAATACTCACCAAAGGCTCTCAGGATAATTCGCGAACATCGGGCCGTCACATTTGAGTATGATTCGTCCGGTTACGTTTGGATCAGACCGTCAAAAGATGACTCGCTAAGGGACATGCTTGACGATGAGACTTTGAAGACATACCTTACGTGGAGTCCCTACTATGACGCATATCGCCTTCGTCAAGCAGGCTCGCTAAAGTTCGCTAAGATCGCCTTCGAAAAACAAAGAATTATGGTTCAACTAAGCGGTTTTCCGAAGGGTCAAATGGGGCTTGAACGAATCCACTTGCCACGCTCAGTGAACATCAGACTCTATCCTTTCCAGCGACGGGCTGTAGACTTCATCATACGAAGCGACGGGCGTGCCTGTTTGTTCGACGAGATGGGTTTGGGCAAGACAATCACTGCCACAACAGCCTTGCTAGAACTCGTCAAGCAGAAGAAGGCGTTCAGGGCCCTGATCGTGGCTCCCAATGCGGTGATTGAGCAATGGCGTGGGGAGCTAGTCCAGAAATTCAATCTGAACTCGACTCTGGTGACTTCAAAGAGCCCATTGAACGAGCGCGCGGCGCTTTATGACGCGCCACTTGTTATTCTGAATTATGAACTCCTCCGCACCGACGCGGAACTGATACTTCAGAAGAATTTTGATTCCGTGATTTTGGACGAGGTTACTAGAGTCAAGAACTGGGATACGCAGACGAGCGAGGCGGTGAAGAAACTCATTGTCAGAAATCTGATCGCGCTCACGGGTACCCCGCTTGAGAACCACCTTGGAGAGCTTTACAACATCGTGAACATAGTCAAACCCGGCTTCTTTGGGAGATACAATGAGGACTTTTTGCGAACCTACACGCTGAAGGTCTCAGGTCAAGGTTGGCAAGCGTCCCGCCCAATCGTCAATCCGGACACGTTGCTTGAACTTAGACGAGAACTCAGGCGCATATCAATACGGCGTACGAAGGCGCAGGTTCTGAAGCAATTGCCACCACTTACGCTACAGTATGTCTACACTGAGCCTGCAAGGAATCAGAAGATGATTTACGATATACTTGAAGAGAGCTTAAGCGAAACCATACTCGACGAATACGCCTATAGCACGGGAAGTAATGAGGGCCCTAACCCGTTCACCGCAAACCGCATGCGACTCTACACACTCCTCCGCGAGGCCTGTGCCGACATAAGCATGATCGCGGGTTACTTGCGACGCAAGCAGCGTGAGAACACCAAGGACGCGATTATGCTTCGCGATTCATCGATCTTCAGGCGACTGCTTCGAATAGTTATGAGACTTGAACCGGAAAACGCTAAGCTTGTTGAACTCAAGGAACTTGTGAAGGATCTTGTGGAGCAAGGTCATAAACTGGTGATCTTTTCGCAATTTGTTCCGATCGTGAATCTGATCCAAGACGAACTCGGCAATGAGGGCATAACGACGCTAGTATATCATGGGCAATTATCTGAAGACGCCCGCGGTCAGCATTTGAGGGATTTCATTGAACGACCTGAATTCAGAGTACTAGCCAGCACAGACGCCGGCCAGTTCGGATTGAATCTTCAAGTCGCTGATGTGGTGGTCAATTATGACCTTCCTTGGAATCCAGCGAGATTGCAGCAGCGCATTGCTCGACTGCATCGAATCGGACAGGTGAACAAGGTTTTGGCTGTGAATTTTGTAGTCAAGGGAACGGTTGAGGAGCATGTTCGCGATATCCTCGAGAGGAAGCGAACCTTATTCAAAGAGATAACTGTCAGCGACATGACGCAGAGTGAGGATCTCACCCTCGATGAGCTGAGAGATGTCTTCGGGTTTGATTTACGGCGACTCGCGGACAAGATACGAGAACGATACGGTCTTCGCGTCGAAAGCCCTCAGACACGATCTCAGATGACTCGACGCGACTCTTGCTGAAGACTTTCACCCATCTCTCTTGCGTATAAGTGGAATACACAACATAGCATTCTGCCCAGGAAGTGGGAAAGATCTGCGAAGCATGTAGCCCTCCTCGAATAGCGCATTACGAGGGCCGCAAACTAATCTTGGCACACGTCGACTGCAATTGCCCATGCCCAGAAACCGTTTTCGAGGCAAGGGGACCAAGATGCCCACGTTGCGACCACTTGGTTAAGATAGAGCTCACAGACAGGTGGGATGATCCGTTCTTATGGATCAACCCGAAAACGCGGGCGCCCATCAGGATAGATCAAGTGCAATCCACTGGAGCCTAATCGACTGACTAATCGCAAGTGCAGCTCGAATAAAGACCATCAAGAGAACAAACGAATAGCTCGGAGTAGAAGCTCTTTAGGCTGAATTTCGTAGTGCTGGCGCTTGCTGCAGTACCATATCTGGAACTTGTCGTGGTACGTTGCATCCCCGTTGCAGCTGGAACACTGGGGTGAAGGAAAATCGTTTCGTGGCCATCGCCTTTCGCGACCATACGAGAACTAAGAAGATTCTTAGCCTAGACAACTTTGCCTCTCAGTAAGTCTTAGTTAGGCCGTAAGAGAATTGCCCTGAGGCGTTACGTGGATGAAGGCGGTTCTGTTCGATCTGGGCGGCACACTAGCCGACTATTACGAAAGATCCGAGTTCCCTGAGATAGTGAGACAGGGCATCGCCGCGGTCGAAGCCTACCTTAACGATCAGGGCATCCTCAACGTTTCCTCTGACGACATCGCACGCAGATTAAAGGAAGAGGATCACGAAGCAGATGACCACCGCGTCCGACCTCTGGAAGAACGTTTGGCCGCGATCTTTCAACTTGACACTTCTGCCAAGTCAGACGCGCGTATGATGACGTTATGCCGACTCTTCATGCAACCTATCTATGCAAGAAGCAGGCGGTATGATGACGCCTTACCCGTAGTTCGGGAGCTGAGAGCGAGGGAATTCAAGACGGAGATTATTTCAAATACAAGCTGGGGAAGCCCAGCCGCTCTGTGGCGAGAGGAGATAGAAAGACTCGATTTAGCACCACATATGGACAACGTGGTTTTTTGCAGAGATGCGGGATGGAGAAAACCCGCGCGGCAGATTTTCGAATTCGCACTGAAGCAGATCGACATGAAAGCTCAAGATTGCATCTTCGTGGGAGACCATCCAGAGTGGGACGTGGCGGGCGCTGAGGCCGTCGGAATGGAGGCAGTCCTCATAGATCGCCAAGGCAATTTGCCGGGTTATCGGACGCAGCGCATTACGAGCTTGTGTGAATTGCCGGAAAGGCTGCGTGGAGGAACTAGATGATCACTTGCCGCGACCTGAAAAGGGTGGAGTTAGGTCATACGTCGACTTGATGTCTAACTCCTTGAGCTGCCTGGATCAGGAGCTGCATCACTGAATAGGCCTCGGACACCGATGAGGCAGTAAAGCCAACGGTTGTTCCGTCGATCCTTCTGGAACCTGGCAGATGCGCAGCTATGTCAGCGTAAGCTGTACTCAAGAAGGCCATCTCGAGGTTGATTGGGGGTTCGAAGCGTATCAAACGTGCCTGCTTGTTCCTAAACACGTCAACAGCCTTCTTGCAGGCGTCTCTCAGGATTGCGGCGGTCTGGGTCGCTGAGGGAGAGATTGCTGAGTAGCGGCTTAGGCTTTCCTTTAGTGCGGCGCGTGCTGCCCAGGGCGCGTATTTCTTTACGTCTCCCTCCACGAGCGCTTTGTCTCCGGCCACCATCACAACCGGTATGCCAAGTTCGCCGAGGTATGCTCCGTTGATTAGGAACTCGCTGCAACCCTCCCCATTCATCTTGACGCCTTGAAGTATGATTGAACTCATCACATGATCCAGAACGGCGTTTATTGTACCTGGTTTTGCGTGGTACCCTACAAAAAAGGCTGCATCGCATCCCTTCGCGCCGGCAACCATTGAGAAGGCTCTTGGAGAACCCCTAACCAGTTCCGTGTGATCCGGAAGCTTGTCGGGCAGAATATTGACCATGGGACCGTGACTATCGGCAACAACAGAACTCTCAACACCGAGCTTATACAGACTATCCAAGACTACCAGAAGACTTTCAGTCATGAGCTGCCTTGCTTCTGCATACAACTTCCCGTCCAGACTCGTATGCTGCTTCGACACTACGTGCGGAATGCCTTCTATGTCAATTGAAATGAACGCTTTCATACCTGAATCGCAGCCGACTTCACTTAAGTGTTCAGTTTCCCATTACCAAGAATGATAGACTGCATATTCGATCGGGCGCGAAACAAGTTGATCTCAAACACGAACCAAGCTGAAAATGAACTGGTGGGCCCGGAGGGATCGAACCTGAGTCTTCTCGGCTTGATGTTCAGTCATGGGAGATCACTAGTCTACTATTCCGTGAGACGATTTAACTGCTAATGGTTCGCTTGTGACAGGATCTCGCTAAGGGATTGGATAGTGACAATTCAGTTTAGTTAGTGAAGCGCTGGAATTTCTACGAAGTAAAGCGTTCTGTGGTAGTTGTGGTAAAGCGGTTGTGAAATTGACGGGTCAAACGGTATTGAGAAAGGTAAAAATACGCATAGCAGTGAAAGTAGGTAGGGAAAGCTCATGAGAAGTTCCTTGTGGGCGAAGGTTGCAATAGGCGTTCTATTGTTATCAGCAGGATCCACATTAGTATCAGGACAAATAAGTCAAACGTATGCCGCCACTCACCATCATCATTACTACTCTGGGTGGTACTGGTATTACCCCTACTATTACTACTATTACCCTTCGTATGGCTATTGCTACTCCGGGTACTATGGCTCTTACTCGTATTACTATGGTTATGGATGTTCAAGCTATTCCTACAGTCAACCATCACAATATCAGTTGACTGTGAGCACTGATCCGTCAAGTCTGTCGAGTGCGGTGACTGGGGGAGGCTCATATAATCAGGGGACCTCAGCCTCAATCTCAACTCAAAACATAATCCAAGTCTCCAAGGATACGCGGTATGTGTTCTCGCGTTGGAGCGGTGATTACTCCGGCGTCGGCCCAACTGGAACAATAACAATGGACGCATCGAAAACTGTTACGGCAGTATATCAATTGCAATATTACTTGACGGTAGCCTCACAACCATCGACTGCTCCTTCACCCAATGGGTTTGGATGGTACAACGCGGGGGACATGGTCGCACTAAGAATCTCATCGCAAATTGTGGGCGGTGATGGCGGCACTAGACTCGTGTTCAATCAGTGGAACATGGATGGAGCGAACAGCCAAACGAGTCCAGCACTTAGCCTACAAATGAACGGCCCTCACACCGTTGTCGCACAGTACAAGCAGCAATACTATTTGATGGTCTCCAGTGATCAAGGCGTTCCATCTGGAACGGGTTGGTACGATGCTGGCTCAAATGCACAGATCTCCGTTTCAACCCCAGTCAATCCGAGTTACGGGGTTAGCATGATCTTCAACGGCTGGCAGGGAGGCGTACAATCTACTAGTCAATCAACAACGGTTTTGATGGATGGACCAAAGACTGTGACTGCAACTTGGCGAACTGACAAGACGCTACTCTACGCCACTGTAGCCCTAGTCTTGGTTGCAATATTGCTAATTGCCGGAGCAGGCTTCTATTCATTCTCACAAAGAAAACCTGTAACGTATACGGAGCTTTGCTCTCGGTGCGGTAAACCACTTTCACTCACAAACAATTATTGTCCATCCTGCGGAGCACCACGCAGATTAGACACGAACGCAGGTAGCAGACCGAAAACATCTGTGCCTCACCCACGCAAACGAAGCGAAGCCGTAAGACACGCTCAAAACACTGTCAACATTGAAGAAAGTAAAGAAGACAAGACTGAAGACGCTGCGAGTGGAGTGACATCCAACCCGTAATCAGTGAAAGAACTATAACCGAATCAGGATTTGTTGTTGTCGAGCCAGTCCCAGTAGGCATCGTCGAATAGAGGTAGCTCAGCCACAGGATAACGGGACATCAAGGAAAACAGGCGACGGGACGACCAAAAGCCTTCATGGCGTTCTTGTTTGCGGCTGATATCAAACCACTATGCGTGCTTTTCAACCTACGACGAGTGCTTGCAATAATCGCATTCGGATTCCCACTCCAAACCGTGATTCATGCATGACGTACACTAATTTTGGGCGCTCGTAAATTAATTGGTTTCTACTCAGAGCCGAGTTGGTTCGACTAGTATCGAATATGACCTCTAGAGAAGAACTTCCAGATATCTGAAGAATGCAGGATAGTTGCCTGTTGCAAGAAAGGCTAGGGCGATTATTACGGGGAGGTGGGATCTCGTCAGTTGCCTAATTGACAGCTTCATCCTGCATCCGAAACTCTGGTGAATTCTCGTTAATCTTAAGCGGCACGCTTAACCGTCAAGTGTTAACCAACGCAGCTACAGCAACTCCATTTGGAGCATATACACTAAGCTCGTGAAATTATATCGAATTCTTAAGTTAGGAGAAAATGAGGAAAAAGGGAGGACGGGGCTGTTGAGTTGTCGTTCTTAGTCTTGCGCAAACATTGCGGTGATGGTGTGATCTTGCCCGTAAGCTGTTACAGCCGGAGGACCTTGGCTGATTTGGCCATCTACGAACCAAATGGGGCTGCTGCCCGTAGCTGTGAACGTTAGCGTGCTATTGACTGGAACATATAGAGCCTGATCATTTAGACTCATAGAGCCGTCAGTGCAACCTTCGAGAGCACCAGACCAACAGACCTTGCCTTGTCCTTGAACGTTGACGACCACCCTGTATGTTTCTGGATTATACCCGTTACTGTCAGAGCTACCAGCATTGGGAACACCGGGACTGGGCTCTTGATCGAACACTGCGAATGCTGGGCTGAGGCTTTGTACGGTCATTAGGATAACAAGAATCGCGAATAATCCCACGATCAATTTCTTATTTATCATATTACTGCACCTCCATCCAACGTTTAACCCGCCCACATAACATACGTCATATATATGCTGATCCTTGAATCGGTGAAGGCTTACAGGTGGAATTACGGTTGTAAGCTTAAGAGCGGCCCACGACACCCCTAATTACGGGTGTAAGTGGTTGTATGTTGTTGACTTTGACCTTCCGACGAAGAACCCGAGCACCCGCGTAATGTTCTACCAAGACATCCACCATCTGTTCATGATGCATCTGGGTAAGGATGTGAAGTTCTCCACGGAATCATGCTACTTTACCAAGGACAAGAAATTAGCCAACAAGTTCCTTGAAGTCGTCAAGAAGTTTGAGGGCAAAGGCCACATATACAAAACGGTAAAGGTTCAAAAACAGAAGATGAGAGCGAGGGAAAGAGCCGGATTATAACCCAAGAAACCGTAGGTTGCCTCGGGTTTATGGTTTGGAGCCTCGGGCATGCTTCTTCATGCATCCACAAAATGAAGTTGATTAACGGAGGAACCTGCGAGTCCAATCCGTTAGGATTGCCGGAACGAAGCGTAGCGAAGTGGAGGGAGGGTTCCCTTAAGAAGTTCGCCGGTTCGTCAAATGGTGGGCCCGGAGGGATTCGAACCCTCGACCAGCAGGTTTCTCCGTTTCTCTTATGAGCTTCGGCATTTGGTTTCTGTCGCTCTAGCCTAGCTGAGCTTCCCGGGACACCATTTACGGCTCCTTACGGGCCCGGGCCCGAGCACTATCCATCATGCCTACTTGAATATGCTTTTCGCATCCAGATGATTGGTTCGCTGCGGGCGCTTCCACAGACCAAAACGACGCAGCAGAAACCTGGCTTTTAGGTTGCAAGCACACTGACACAGAACCATACTTTCGAATTGAACTCTATCGAAACCGAGACGACTTGAATTCTACTCCACCCTCATTACTGACACAAGGTTCAAAGCGAATCCACGCTGCGCCAAGAATGATTTAGGTAAAGTCTCTCCAATCTCAGCTTTGATTTCTGTATAGTTTAATAAGTGAAATATCACCGCAATACGATCTAGATGAAGCCATGTTCAAGAAAGGAAACAAAGACGAAAGCAAGCCGAAGAGAGGAAAAGAGATCGTAACGGCGGTTAAAGGCGTCGCTTACGGAATGGCCTTGCACGGAATGGTCACCTACGCCCTAAGACTCAGAATGCATATGGAGAATCTGTTCATGCTCATCACGATGGGAGACATGCTGGGCGTACCAGTACTCCCTCCTTATTACAGCCTCAGGCTTCTCCCGTACGCAGTTCCTTTCTTGAAGACTTGGAAGCAAACACTCCTTCGCGACAGAGACATAACAGACTCGTTGTACTAGAAGGCCAGTGGAAATGACGACGACTCTCCCGGTTCAGAATCGTATTCCTGAATTTCTTGCCGCCAACACTGAAATAAAGTACATTCTCTTTGGCGGCAAAGGAGGCCTCGGCAAGACAACACTCTCCGCCGCAACATCATATTGGCTGGCAAAGAAAGGAAAGAAAGTTTGCATCTAAACAGAAGCGAATTAAGATGGGAATAAGCGTTGCCTTGAACCGAACCATCACACGTAGAGTCCCGCTGACCCGCTATTTTGACCTGGAAGCGTCACCTGCAGCCTTCAAGTCATGGATTTTCAGGGAGGCGTAGATGAAGTCATCGACCGGTGTGGGTACTGAATACTGGCGACCAAATCCCGACACCGCCCCGTTCAAAGCATCAATCTCCAATCGTTTACAGCGCTCCAAGTCTCGCAGCAATGAAGGCTTTGTTGATTTATTGAATTTATCCGCTGATGCAAGTGTTCGAGGCACTATGTCGGCGGCTAGGTTGATTCCTTTGGCTTTCGCAACCGCCTCAATCTCCTTCAGGACTGAGACGTACATTTCCCGAGTTCGTTCAAAACCGAGCACATCGCCAATTGGCATCCGGACTACGCTGCAGACGCCACCTGTGGCACAGATGAACATGAATTTCGCCCATAGAACTTCTTGAATACGACTGGACAGCTCACACTTCAATCCCGCATTGACGAGGGCACTGTTGATTCTCTTCGCGCGATCTGTGATCTCTCCGCTCATCTCACCCATCGCCATCATCATTGGTCCAGCGGTTTGCTTTATCAGACCTGGCTCGGCAATGTAGGATTCAACTGAGATTGCGCCTGCGAGGACATGGGACTTGCCGATTGCATCCGCAATCTTGTCCTCGTTGTCAACCCCATTCTGAAATGAAAGCACCGCTGTGTCTCTGCCGATTAAAGGCCCAATGTTACCCAAAGCCGTTTCAGTGTCATAGGCCTTCACGCAGAACAGGACAAGGTCCACGGCTCCAACATCAGAGGACCGATCAGTGGCCTTCACTCTAGATTGGAAGTTCCCTAACGAAACGCTTTCAACCGTCAGCCCTCGATCGCGGATGATTTGAAGGTGACTTCCTCGAGCGATGACCGATACATCTTCACCAGAACGAGCGAGAGCTCCGCCCATGAAACCCCCAATGCCTCCAGCTCCTAGAACAGCTATCTTCAATGCACACGCAGCCCTGAACAAAGGCCTCAACACTTGCCTATTAGAAGTTTCTTGAATCCACTAGTCTACGTCGAGTTGCTCATGAACGGGGATGAAGAGAGCATGAACAGATCCGCAAACTAGTAGAGGGTTGGAATTAGTTCCTTATCGCGCCAAAGTATTCCCGGATCTCTTGGCTATGTGGTTAGGTTTTGCTAACGGTCGAACGGTTTCTCACTGCCGCTCTCTTTGGAATTTGAATCTTAACAACGTGGAGCTTTTCCGAGGATTGGTGCTCCGGGCGGGATTTTCCGCGAACGTTCGCTTTTGAACCCGCGTCGCTGGCTCTCCCCGAAACTCGAGAGGCCAACATACTCTCGGCGACGTGCGCCTTGACCGGGCTATATTCGGTAGCGTAAGCTTCTACCGGAGCCACAACTGCCCGGAGCAATCCGACTTACGCAGTCACACGGTATTTTAACCGTGCGTAGGATGGGAAGGAAAGAAAAAGGAAGACGGATTGGCTTGCCGAGCTTAGTATTCTGGCATCTCTCCGCCTCTCGGAGGCGGAGTTGGGGGCGGTTTGGCGGCCGCGATCACGTCATCAATTCTCAATATCATCGAAGCGGCTTCGGCTGCGGATGTGATTGCCTGCTCTTTCACTCGAACCGGTTCTGAAACGCCTTGCTTTTTCATGTCCTTGACGCTGCCCTTGAAGACATCCACGCCGAACGACAGCCCTTCCTTCTTCTCGTGCGCGGATCGGAGCGATACCATGATGTCGATCGGGTCCAATCCAGCGTTCTCAGCCAAGGTCCTTGGAATAGCCTCAAGTGAGTTCGCGAATGCTTCTATGGCCAGTTGCTCTCTTCCACCTACTTTGATCGCATAATCTTTCAACTGCTTCGAAAGCTCAGCCTCGATCGAGCCTCCTCCTGCGACGACCTTCGGCTTGTGCACAACGTCGATAACAGTTGAGAGCGCATCCTTCAGCGCTCTTTCAGCCTCGTCGACCAAACGCTCCAAGCCTGCTCTGATTAGCACGCTCACTGACCTTGGGTCTTTGCATTCCTCGATGAAGACCATCTTATCGTCACCGATCTTCCTTTCCTCCACCAAGCCTGCTTTTCCAAGATCCACAGCTTTCAAGTCGTCCAGATTTGTTACAATCTTGCCGCCTGTGGCTCTTCCCAGCTTCTCCATGTCTGATTTCTTGATCCTTCGGACCGCCAGAATTCCTTCCTTGGCCAGGAACGATTGTGTTGTGTCGTCGATTCCCTTTTGGCAGAGGACAACGTTCGCGCCGGCCGCTTTGATCTTGTCAACCATCTCTTTCATCATGT
>Ga0315282_10005078_pt1 | contig 22591 bp, 20 predicted proteins | sample YL17G07_20_MG_FD_203693 | JGI IMG/M metagenome (GOLD analysis project Ga0315282, IMG submission 203693) | Sediment microbial communities from Yellowstone Lake, YNP, Wyoming, USA - YL17G07_20 | ecosystem: Environmental > Aquatic > Freshwater > Lake > Sediment | place: USA: Wyoming | collected... | reverse complement strand
CGAACAGCGTCAGCGTCACGGCCACGCCCAGGTTGTAAGAGGGCTGCCGCGCCGCCTGGGGGATGCGGAAGCGGATGTTGGTGAGAACGATCTCCTCCGAGGTCAGGCCGGTCCTCTCGTTCCCGAAGACGAGGCCGATCCGCGTCTCGGCCGGATATTCGGCGATCTTCCGGACGGCCTCCCGCATGGTGACCAGCGGGAATTCCCGCCGGATGCGGGCCGTCGAGCCGAAGACGAGGTTCAGCCCATCCACCGCTCCGGCCAGCGTCTCGTAGAAGCGGGCGCCGTCGAGGATGGATTCGGCGTGGACGGCCGTCCGGTAGGCCGGCGCCGCCAGCCTGTCGAGGCCGACGATCCGCAGGTCCGTGAAGCCGGTGTTGGCCATGCCCCGGGCGGCGATGCCGATGTTCTCGGGGCTGTCCGGGCGGACCAGGACGACGGCGAACCGTCCGAGGTCCTTGGGCCACGTTCCCGGCCCGTCCTTGCCGGAGGCCTTCGTTCTCATCGTTTTTCGATTATAGCCGAGGGCCCGGCAAAAGGCCAGGACGCCCGGCCGCGATATGTGCTATAGTCGGAACGTGAAAGCCCTGCGTCAGACGAAACGCCTTACGCGCCGCGAGGTGAACATGCGAGCGACCGCCGCCCTGGAAAAGCTTTTCCGCAAGCACGGATTATCGCTGGATCGATTCCAAGGACATCGTCGTCGCCCAATGGGTCCGGATGAAGTGCATGTTCGGCTGCCTGAATTACGGACACGCCGGGGCCTGCCCGCCGCAGACGCCGTCCGTCGACGAGTGCGAGCGCTTCTTCCGCGAGTACAGCAGGGCCGCCGTTTTTCATTTCGAGAAGAAGCTCGACCGTCCCGAGGACCGGCACGCCTGGAGCCGGAAGCTCTACCTCGACCTCCTCAAGCTCGAGCGCGAGGTCTTCCTCTCGGGATGCCAGAAGGCCTTCCTCGTCTCTCACGACAGCTGCAACATCTGCCTGGAATGCGTCGGAAGCCGGACGACCTGCAAGGATCCCCTCCGCGCCCGGCCGTGCGCGGACGCCATGGCCGTCGACGTTTACGCGACGGTCCGGAAACTGGGGTATCCGATCGAGGTCCTGTCGGACTACGACCAGGCCATGAACCGCTATGCGTTCCTCCTCATCGACTAGCGCCCGGCCTCCGGCCGGCTGGCCGGACGGCGCGATTGTCACGCCCGCGGAAAAAACGCTATAATATTCGCACAACTCGTCATCTCCAAGGAGCCCGAGCATGTGGTGGGACGGTAAAATCACTCGAACTCTCCGCTGCCGGCTGGCCCAGACGCCCGGCAATCTCGGCCGGATGCTGGCCGCCGTCGGCGAACAGGGCGGCCTCATCGGCGAGATCCGTATCGTCACGATGGGCAGCTCGGCCATCGTCAGGGACATCACGATCTACGTCGACGACCTCAAGCACCTCGACCGGATCATCGCGCTCATCCATGCCCTGCCCGACATCGACCTCCTCGAGGTGCGGGACGAGGTCCTGGAGATGCACCAGGGCGGCAAGATCGCCATCCGCAGCCGCTACGACATCTCCTCGCTGGACGTCCTGCGGCGCGTCTACACGCCGGGCGTGGCCGAGGTCAGCCTGAAGATCAAGGAGGATCCCTCGCTCGCCCGCCGTTTCACCTCGATCCGTCATCTGGTCGCCATCGTCACCGACGGCACCGCCGTCCTCGGATTGGGCGACATCGGCCCGCTGGCCGCCATGCCGGTCATGGAGGGCAAGGCAAGCCTCCTCGAGACCCTGACCGGATTGTCCGGGATGCCCATCCTCCTCGCCACCAAGGACTCTGAGGAGATCATCCGGACCGTCGTCAACATCTCCCCGACCTTCAGCGCCATTCAGCTCGAGGACATCTCCGCGCCGCGCTGCTTCGAGATCGAACGCCGCATCCAGGACGCGGTCGACATCCCCGTCATGCACGACGACCAGCACGGCACGGCCTGCGTCGTCACCGCCGCGCTCCTCAACGCCGCCAAGATGGCCCGGGTCGACCTGACTAAGGCCCGCATCGGCGTCATCGGCCTGGGCGCCGCCGGCTTCGCCCTGTCCAAAATGCTGATGTTTTACTTCCGGACGCCCGTCCTCGGCGCCGACATCTCCGCCCCCGCCCTGGAGAGGTTGAAGGCGGCGGGCGGGCGGCCGTCCGATCTCAAGGAAGTCATGGCCGAGGCGGACGTCGTCATCGCCACGACCGGCGTTCCCGGCCTCATCAAGAAGAGCATGGTCCGGAAGGGGCAGATCATTCTCGCCCTGTCCAATCCCAACCCGGAGATCGAGCCCGCGGCGGCCGTCGAGGCCGGGGCGGCCTTCGCGGCGGACGGCAAGTCGGTCAACAACGTCCTCGGCTTCCCGGGCATTTTCCGGGGCGCCGTGGACGCCAACGTGCGCCGGATCACGCGCGAGATGCTGATCGCCGCGGCCGAGACCATCGCCGGTTTCGCGCCGGCGGGAGAGATCGTGCCCAACCCTCTGGACAAGAATCTGCACAAGATGGTCGCCCGGGCCGTCGCCCGCGTCGCCCTCGAGAAGGGGCTCAACCGGGACGACCTGACCGGCTATTTCGACTGACATAAAGCGGATTCGAAGCCGGAAAAGGAATTCGCGTGACAGGAGGGAGGTCGAACATGATCACCGTGAAGCAAATCCTGGACGAAAAGGGGCATGCGGCCTGGACGATCGCGCCCGGGGCCAAGGTCCTCGAGGCCCTCAAGCTCATGGCCGAGAAGGGCATCGGCGCCCTGGTCGTCGTCGAAGGGGGCGAGATCGTCGGCATCCTCTCCGAGCGGGATTACGCCCGGAAGATCGTCCTGATGGGGCGCCAATCGCAGGACACGCCCGTCCGGGACATCATGACGACCCAGATCTACGGTGTCCATCACGACACGACGGCCGACGAATGCATGGCCCTCATGACGGACAAGCGTATCCGCCACCTGCCCGTCTGCAAGGACGGGAAGCTCGTCGGCATCGTCTCCATCGGCGACGTCGTCAAGGCCGTCATCACCCAGCAGAAGGTGACGATCGAGAACCTCGAAAACTACATCATGGGGAAATACCAATAAGGCCGCCGGTGACTGGCACCGGGCCACCCCTCCGCTCTTTTTAGAATTGCATCAGCCCCATCTCGCGCAGGCCGAGAAAGGCCGCGCCGAGGACGCCGGCCGAATCCCCGAGGACCGCTTTCATGATGGGAATCCGCCGGCCCGGAATGCCGAAGATGCCTTTGTCCATGTAGGGCGGCACGCGGTCGTACCAGAGCGGGATGTTCGATACGCCGCCGCCGAGGATGATCGCCTGGAGGTCCAGGATGTTGACGCAGTTGGCGAAGAGCTCTCCCATGATCCGGCAGGATTCCTCGAAAAGCGCCAGGGCCAGCGGCTCCCCTTTTTCATAGCGCGCGAAGATGTCCTTGGGCGCGAGCGTCTCTCCGCTGAGCTCCTTGTACCGCCGCGTCAGGCTGGGGCCGGAGAGGTAGGCCTCGCCGCATCCCCGCCGGCCGCATTCGCAGGGGCGGCCGTTGATGTCGATGGAGCTGTGGCCGATCTCCCCGGCGTTGCCGTTCGGACCGCGGTGGAGCCTGTTGTCGAGGACGAGTCCCGAGCCCATGCCCGTGCCGAGGATGACGGCCATGACGGTCGAGTACTTGCCGTGGCATTGGGCGAAGAACTCCGCCAGGGCCAGGCAGTCGGCGTCGTTCTCGATGAGGAGCGGCACGGCGAGCTTCGTCCGGAGGAGGCTGACGAGGCCGGGCTTTTCGTAGAGCGGCGTGTGGGGGGCGCCATACATGATGTCGTCGCCGGGATGGTAGGTGCCGGGGGTGCCCATGCCGATGGCCTCATAGCGGGCGCCGCCGGCCGTGTCGGCCACGAGCTCGAGGATGTTGTCCACGACCTTATCGCGGCCGAGGCGGGGCTCGGACGGACGGCGCTTGCGGGCCCGGATCGCCCGGCTCTCGTCGACGAGGCAGGCCTCGACCTTCGTCCCGCCGAGATCGATGCCGATGGCGTACCTGCTCATGTTTCCGCCTCCGGGGCTATTCTAAGCGAGACGGCTCGTCCGAGGCAACCGGCCCGGGCAAAAAAAAGCCCGCCCCCCGGCCGCGGGAGGCGGGCGCGTTAAAATCCCCGGATCGGCCGATCCCTCTACTTCACGGGCGTCGAGATGCGCTCGTCCAGTTTCTTCCGGATGGCTTCCCGCTTGTCCAGGGTGTCCAGGTAGATCTGCAGGTTGATGATCTCCTCGGCCAGGGCGTTGGCCACCATGCCTATCGCGGAGGGACCGCCGGCCTTATACCAGGCGGCCGCGTCTTCCCCGGTGACGGCCCAGAGGAACTCCGTCAGTTCCCGGTCGATGACCGGCACGAGAATTTTGCTTTCGTCGGGCGTAACGACGAGCTTGGTAACAGCCAGGATCCTGGCATAGCGGCTGGAAAAGACGAGGTTGATTTCGCCCGCGTCCAGGGCCCTCTTCGCTTCGGCGGCCATGGTCCGCAGGCGGTTTTCCATATCCAGGCCCGTCGACCCCCTGGTCGCCATCTCCTGGAAGCTCTTCACATACAGGTTCAGCAGGGCATAGCCGGCCTTCGTGGCCGGGGCCGGGCCGTCGTCCATGGCGGCGAGCCCGCCGGCGAGAACGCAAACCAGGGCCAGGATTCCGATTCCTTTTCTCATCATGTCAAACCTCCTTGGATTTTTCGCGAACGGAAACAAGCACGCGCTCGATTGCTCTATCCTTGAAAAGGACGGCCATTTTCTTTTCCAGGCTGAGCCGGGGAACGTCCAGGGCTCGCTTCGGCGGGGGGACGTTTTCCTCTTCGTTTGCTTTTTGCCGACCAGCCATGGCCAAGCCGTCCCGGATCGATTGAGGGATATTCTGAATGTCCTCTTCCCGGCCCGGAGCCGAATCTCGCCTTGAAGCCAGCTCCGCCAAGCCGGGCAGGTCCTGGAGAACGGAGATGAAGCTCCGGGTTGCCCCGCCCGAGTCCGAAATCCGGGCCCGATGCAGGAGAAGGACCGCGCCTGCCGCGATCAGGAATAAGGCCGCCGTCGTGGGGACGAGAATCTTCCACAGTCTGAAGCGCCCGCGTTTCCCCTGCTTCGATTCTTCGAGCCGGGCCATCACCCGGCGGCCGAAGTCCCGCCGTCGGAACACCGCGAGGGCCGCCTCTTCCTCCTCCCGGATGAGCCGGGCGATGGGTTCGAATTCGGGATCACGATGTTCATCGTTCATGGACGTCCTCTTTCATCCTGTCTATGACCGCCCGGCGGGCGCGGTTCAGCCGGGACATGACCGTCCCTTCCTTGATCCCCAGGGTCCGGGCCGTCTCCTGATAAGACAGGTGCCCGTATTCCCGGAGAACAAAAACCTCGCGCAGCTTCCCGGGCAGCCGAGTGACCGCGTTTTTCAAGACGTTCAACTGTTCGCCCGCCTCGGCCGACAGTTCAGGCGTCGTCCGTTCCACGCCTTCGTCCGAGCCGAGAGGCCGGCGCAGGAACAGGCGGCGGACGGCCGCGCGTCTGCGGTGGTCGAGGCAGGTCGTCCTGGCGACCCGGAAGAGCCATTCCTTGACGGCGTAGGGAGTGTGGATCCTGCCGAGGCTCTGGTAGGCCTTGAGGTAGATGTCCTGGCTCAGGTCCTCGGCGTCCGAGGCGTTGCGTGAGAACCCCAGGCAGATCCGGAAAACGTCTTCCTTGTAAGCCATCATTTCCTCGAAAAGCTTTGTTTCTTCCCCTGTCGGCATTTCGCGTCCTTGTTTCATATGGAAAGACGGCCCACAGAGTAAAATATTCCATTTCGGGACGGCGGTTCAACCGTCTCCCCCCGACCGAGGCTCCGCGGCTTCCGGCGCGGCAGCCCGGGCGGCGGCCTTGCTTTTTTCTCCCATCTTGGTAGAGTAGGGGCGCGTTCCGGAAAAAACGGCGAAGACGAGGTCGGGCCCGACGGGAGCAACGGCGTGTACAAAGAGAAAATGAAAGCCCAGCTGTGGTTCCGCAGCATCCTCGGCGTCGTGGCCCTCGTCGTCTTTCTCTTCATCGCGGGGGGGCGCCTCGATTACTGGCAGGCCTGGGTTTACATCGGCCTCAGCGTTTTCTTTCTCAGCCTGACCAACTGGGTCCTGCGGAACGAGCCGTCTCTCCGGCGGGAACGCATGCAGCCGGGCGCGGGCATCAAATGGTGGGATAAGGTCTATTACGCCGTCTCCATGCCGCTCTATTTTCTCTGCCTGGCCATCTCGGGCTTGGACGCCGGCCGTTATCATTGGACCCATCATGTCCCCCTCGCGCTCTATCTCGCCGTCATCATCGCCTATATCCTTGGACAGTCACTCACGCTCTGGGCGAAGACGGTTAATCGTTTCTTCTCGAGCGTCGTCCGCATCCAGCTGGATCGGGGGCAGACCGTCTGCTGCAAGGGACCGTATCGCTATATCCGGCACCCCGGATATCTCGGCGGCTTGATATTCGGGCTGAGCGCCCCGCTCCTGCTCGGCTCGGCCGTGGCCCTTGTTCCCGCGGGGCTAGCCGCCCTGAGTCTGCTTGCCCGGATGCTCCTCGAGGACGTTACCCTCCAGGCGGAACTCGACGGTTACAGGCAATACGCCAGCACGGTGAGGTCTCGCCTTCTGCCGCATATCTGGTAGCCGGCCCGGCGGGCAAAAGCCGTCCTCCCGTCCGGACCCGGGCGTCACGGACGGCATTCCTGGAGACGGAGGAAGAATCGCATGAAGCGCCGGGATGTGCTGAAAATCGCCCCGCTGGCCGTTATCGGGATCGCGGGAAGCCGGAAGGGATCCGGGGGCGCCGTTTTTTCATCGTCAGCCGGCGCGGCCGGCGGCGTCGGCCGGGCCGAGGTCGGGCCGTTCAACGGCAGCCCGGCCCTTTTCCTCGACGGCAAGCCGGTCTTCGCCGCCATCAACTGGGTCTCGGCGCCCCTCCCGGACCGCTGGGATTTCGCCGCCCAGCTCCGCGGCCGTCCCGACACCGGCATCCACATCTACGCCTTCGACGTCGGGGCCGGCGTCGGGCCGGAATGGAGCGGACCCCGGCCCGGAAGGACGGGCGACTACGATTTCTCCGGGGTCGAGGCGTCCTTCTCCCGCATCGTCGAAGCCGACCCCGGCGCCCTCCTCCACCTCAGGATCCACCTCGAACCGGGGCACGGCGACTGGTGGGAAAAGGCCTACCCGGGCGAATGCGAAATCATGTCCGACGGCCGGCGGAACGGCATGTCCTTCGCCTCCAAGGTCTGGCGGGATCAGGCCGGGAATTTCCTTCGCGCTTACATCGCGCATATCCGGCGGATCGGATTCTTCGACCGCGTCATCGCCTACCAGGTCGGCGCGGGCCACACCGGTGAATGGGTCAAGGGCGAATCGTCGATGTACGCCCTCTGCGGCGACTACGGCGAGCCGATGCGCCGCTGGTTCCGCGGCTGGCTCAAGGAGCGCTACGGCGGCGACGTCGCCCGGCTCCGCGCGGCCTGGAAGCACGCGCCATCGGCCACGTTCGACACGGCCGAGGTCCCCCGGGCCGAACGCCAGCTCGAGGCCCGTCTGTACACGTTCCGCGAGCCCGCGGCGGAGCAGGACGTCATCGACTATTTCCGGGCCCTGGCCGACCTCAGCGCCGACGCCGTCATCGACCTCTGCCGCACGGTCAAGGAAGAGACGGGAGGGAAGCGCCTCGCCGGCGCCTTCTATGGATACATCGCCGACATGGCCTGGAACGGCGGCTTCTTCCGCGAGCGGCCGGACTCCGACTATTCGAGCTACCAGAGGTCCGGGCATCTCGGCCTGCGCCGCGTCCTCGAATCGCCCCATGTCGATTTTCTCGTCAGTCCCTACTCCTACGGCTTCCGGGGCATGGGCGGGGACGCGCCGAGCATGCTGCCGTCCGAGTCGGTCCGCCTCCACGCCAAGCTCCTCCTCGTCGAGGACGACACACGCACCCACGCCGACCTCGAGGACCCGAACTACGGCCGCGTCGCCACGCTCGACGCGAGCCGCGCCATCCTGCGGCGGAACCTCGCCCATTTCCTGGCCCACGCCGAAGGGGCCTGGTGGGCGCGCTGGAAGGTCGACACGGCCCGGGTGCCGGAGTTCGCCACGCTCCTCAGGGAGTTCAAGGACATCGGGGAGCGCTCCATGGCCCTCGACCGCTCCTCGGCCGCCGAGATCGCCGTTCTTCTCGACGATGAGAGCTTTTTCTATGAGACCTGCCGCTACAACCTCGATATCCCCCTCGTCTTCCAGCAGCGGTTGTGGGGCCTGCCCCGCATGGGCGCGCCGTTCGACCTTTTCCTGCTCGACGATTTCCTGGCCGGAAGGCTCCGCCCGTACAAGCTCTACGTCTTCCTCAATCCCCTGCGGCTCGACGGCGAACGGCGGAAGGCCCTGGCCCGTGAGCTCCGCCGCGACGGCCGGACGGCGCTCTGGATCTACGCCCCCGGCTATCTCAAGGACGGGCCGGCGCTCGAAAACATCGAGGACCTGACGGGCATCCGCCTCGGCTTGGGCGAGCAGCCGTGGGGACCGCTCGTCCACCTCACGAATTTCACGCACCCACTGACCAAGGGCCTGGGCCAGGACGTCTCCTGGGGAACGAACGCCAAGCTGGCGCCTCTCTTCTATGTCGACGACCCGGGGGCGATGGTTCTCGGCGACGTCGTCTATTCGCAGGGCAACTGCCGCCCGGGGTTCGCGATCAAGACCTTCCCGGGCTGGACATCCGTCTACAGCGCCGCCCCGAACCTGCCGGCGGGCGTCCTGAGGAACATCGCCCGGCACGCCGGCGTCCACATCTACAACGGCGCGGGCGACGTCCTGTACGCCAACCGCAGCCTCCTCGGCGTCCACACGCTCGCCGGAGGGAAGCGGGTCTTCAAGCTGCCAGGCCGGGCGGAGTCGATCGACGACGCCTTCGGGAAGCGCACGATCGAGAAGGGCGTTTCCGAGTTCGAGGCCGACCTCGAGCCACGGTCCAGCGCGCTCTACATCCTCTCCCGGTGAACGGATTTTAAGAAGGGGATTCGTGTAAAATAGATTCCCTATGGACATCATTCTCGCCTCGAGGTCGCCGCGGCGCCGGGAGCTCATGGCCCAGGTCGCGCCGGAGTTCCGGGTCTTTCCCGTCGATGTCGACGAGACCGCCATCCGTCAAAAAGACCCCGTGAAATTCGCCATCGAGGCCGCCGTCCTCAAGGCCAAGGCCGCCGCCGGCGCCTTTCCGGAGGCGATCGTCATCGGGGCCGACACCGTCGTGTCCCTGGAGCACAGGATCCTCGGCAAGCCGGACGACCGTGCCTCGGCCCGGGCCATGCTCGAGCTCCTGTCCGGCCGGCGGCACCGGGTGATCACGGGCCTCGCGTTTTATCGCCGGTCGGAGGACCGTCTGCTGACCGGTTATGAGCTGACGTACGTCACCTTCCACCCCCTGTCCGACGGGATGATCAAGGCCTACCTCGACCAGGAGGACTATCTGGACAAGGCCGGCGCGTACGCCGTCCAGGACATCGGCGACGCGTTCGTCCGCCGCCTCAAGGGCGAATTCGACAACGTCGTCGGCTTCCCGGTGAAGAAGGCGGCGGCCATGCTGGCGCGCTTCCAGGCGCCGGCGTTCAGCCTGGACATCGAGGACATGGATTTTCCGCAGAACGCCGGGATCGGCCGGCGCGACGGACGGACCATTTTCGTCCCCGGCGCCGTCGCCGGCGACGCGGCCGTGGTCCAGGCCGTCGGCGAAAGCCGCGGCGCGGTCATCGCCGAGATCATCCGCCTGGAAAAGCCGTCCTCCGCGAGGGTCGAGCCGCGCTGCCCGCACTTCGGGGTCTGCGGCGGCTGTCTCTTCCAGAACGTGTCCTACGCGAGGCAGCTCGAGTTCAAGCGCAGGCACCTGGCGCGGGTCCTCAACGAGGCGCTGCCGCCGGGGCACGAAACCATTCCCGTCCCGCCGGTCGTTCCCTCGCCCGATGTCTATCACTATCGGAACAAGATGGAGTTCGCTTTTTCCGGGACCTGGGGCGAGCTCGTCGTCGGCCTCCGGGAAAGGGGCGATCCGCGCCGCAAGTCCAAGGGCCTGACCATCGGGCTCGGGGCCTGCCCGATCTTCAGCCCGGTCGCCGGCGAGGTCTTTCCCGCGGTTCTCGGGTTCGCCCGGGAGCAAGGGCTCGCCCCGCACAATCCCAGGACGGGACAGGGAAGCCTCCGGCACATGGTCTTCCGGGAGGGCAAGCGGACGGGCGAGCTCATGATCCTCCTGGTGACCACGCCCGGTCAGGGGATCGATTTCGAGCCCCTCGTTCGGAAGCTGGCCGCGGCGCTGGGGCCGCGCCTGAAAAGTTTCTGGCACGTCGCCAACGATCGGAACTCGGACATCGTCAGCTTCGAGGAGACGCGGCTCCTCTACGGCGCGCCCGCGATCCACGAGCGCCTGGCCGGCCTGAGCTTCCGGATCGGCCCGTCGACATTCTTCCAGACGAACACCGCCGCGGCCGAGCTCCTCTATGCGAAGATCGCCGAGACGGCCGGGCTCGACGCGACGAGCCGCGTCCTCGGCCTTTACTGCGGATCCGGGGCCATCGAGCTGTCGCTGGCAAGCAGGGTCAAGGCCGTGACCGGGATCGACTCCCTGCCGGAGAATGTCCTGGCCGCCGAGGAAAACGCCGCCGCGAACGGCGTCACGAACGCCGCGTTCCTGACGGGGACGATCGAGGATCTCCTGAAATCGCGTCCCGTCGAGGCGCCGGACGTTCTCATCCTGGACCCGCCCCGGCCCGGCCTCACGCCCAAGGCCCTCATGAACATCATGTCCCTCGAAGCGCCGAAGATCGCCTACGTCTCCTGCAACCCGGCGGCCCTGGCCAGGGACCTGAGATTTTTCCTCGGCCGGAGATACCGGTGCGCGGCCGTCGTGCCCTTCGATTTCTTCCCCCACACCCCCCACCTCGAAACCCTGGCCGTCCTCGCCAAGCGTCAGTAAAAAGAGGCACGCCCTTCTCAGACTCGTATCCGGTATTTATCGAAAGCACGACCCCGAGCTGCTCTGCCCCTGAAGGATCGAGATTTTCTAAGATATTGCCCAGAAGTGTGACTCCGGATTGCTCCATCGCACTTCTGGCGGGTCGCTTCGAAGACTTCGCGACCTGCCGGTGGCCGGGGCCAGCCCCTTCCCGCCCGCAGCGGAGCTCGGCGCTCCAGCGCTGGAAAGTGAGGGGATGCCAGGGATGAACTGGGCAACGCTCCACCAAGATCATGGGAAGCCGGGATCAGACGAAGCGTGCGCGGGAGCCTGAATCAAGAGGCGGGTATCTCAGAGCGACGCGAGGACGGAAAGGGGCGCGCCGGACAGGACCCGTCTGAGCTATGTTTCTACGGATCGCTTCGAGGACTCCGCTCGCTGCCGATGGTGCGCGTGGCGATGACGTCGACGCCCGTGCCGAGGACGTCGGCGATGAGGACCTGGCCGCGCCGGACCGGGGCCTCGGGCCTGAGCTTTTCGATCTCCGCCAGGATCGGGAAGATCATCTCCCGCGGCACGCGATCGCTCAGCCGGACGGACACCAGCCGCGTTTCCGAACCCTTGACCGGCACGGACGTGGCCAGATTCCGCTTGGGATAGAGGACCTCCTCCGTCGCGAAGCCGATTCCTTTCTCGCACTGTTGGCCCTGGACGTCCAGCCCGCGGTCCGTGCGCCGGATCTCGAGCTCGCAGCCGATCGGGCACAGGATGCAGGCCAGGCGGTCTACGGAAATCCGTTCATTCATGGCACGCGACCTCCAGGTCCTCCTCGATCGCCGGCCGGATGCTGACGCGCTGAAGCTCGGAGGGCAGAAGGCGGCCGTACTTTTTCCCGAAATACGTCTTTCCCGAGTTCCGGCCGACGGCCGTCACGCGGCAGGAGCGGAGGGGACGCGTCACCCGGAAGCTCAGGTCGAGGCCGGCGGTCCCGGTCCGCGCCGTCTGCGGCAGGCAATAGCGGACGTTCCGGCCCGGGCACAGCCGGACCTTGTCCCCGGCCGGAAGCTCGCCGCGGGCGAACCGGGCGGCGAAGGCGCCGGCCGCGAATCCTTCGTGCGAGGCGAAATCGGCGACGTCGTGGATCTGCAGGACGTTGCCGCAGGAAAAGATCCCGGGGACGGAGGTCATGAACGTTTCATCGACGACCGCCCCGCCGGTCAGCGGCGACAGCTCGACGCCCGCCCGCTTCGACAACTCGTTCTCCGGGATGAGGCCGACGGACAGCAGGAGCGTGTCGCACTTGACCTCGCGCTCCGAGCCGGGCACGGGCCGGAGGGCCTCGTCCACTCGGGCCACGACGACGCCGGACACGCGGTCCCGCCCCCGGACCTCGACGACCGTGCTCGAGAGCTCAAGCGGGATGCCGAAATCCAGCAGGCACTGGCGGACGTTGCGCTCCAGGCCGCTCGTCCAGGGCAAGAGCTCGAAGACGCCCTTGACGGCCATGCCCTCGAAGGTCAGCCGGCGGGCCATGATCAACCCGATGTCGCCCGAGCCGAGGATGACGGCTTCGTTGCCGATGCGGATGTTCTGGAGGTTGACCAGGTTCTGGGCCGAGCCGGCGGTGAAGATGCCGGCCGGTCGCGTCCCGGGGATCTCGATCATGTCCCGCGTCCTCTCGCGGCAGCCCATGGCCAGCACGACGCTTTTCGCCCGGAGGAGACGGTAGCCGGAACGGGAGTTGACGCGAAGCAGGCGGCCGGCGGTGAGATCGAGGACCATCGCTCCCGTCTCGGCGCGGATGCCCTCGCGGTCGACGTCGGCGGCCAGGCGCTCGGCGTATTCCGGCCCGGTGATCGTTTCGTTATAAAGGAAGAGCCCGAAACCGTCGTGGATGCATTGGTTGAGGATGCCGCCGAGCCGTCTCTCGCGCTCGAGAATGAGAACGTCGCCGGCCCCGGCCCGGCGGGCGCCCAGCGCCGCGGCCAGACCGGCCGGACCGCCGCCGATGACGACGACGTCATAAAGAGGAAATATATCGTCCTTCATCTCGGCTTCCATTCAGGTTTTGATCCGCCCGTAAAAAAGCTTCGAGGCGCCGCCGCGCTTGGTGATCCTGTCGAGCGGCACGCCCTCGTCCTGCATGATTTCGACGATCCGCGGCGTGCAGAAGCCGCCCTGGCACCGGCCCATGCCACAGCGGGTCCGGCGCTTGACGGCGTCCATGGTCCGGGCGCCGAAGGGATTCCGGATGGCGGCCTCGACCTCGGCCCGCGTCACGTGCTCGCAGCGGCAGACCATCTCACCCCAGTCGGCGTCGGCCTCGACCCTGGCCCTTCGCTCCTCGTCGCCGAGCGCCGCGAAGCGCGGATTCGCCGGCAGTCCCGGCACGAACGCGGCATTCCGCCGGAGGTCCTCCTTCAAGCCGATCATTTCGACGACCATCCGGGCGATGGCCGGGGCCGCCGTCAGCCCGGGGGATTCGATGCCCAGGACATTGATCCAGCCGGGACGGACGGCGCTTTCCTCGATGACGAAATCATGGAACTTTTCCCGTCCGCGCGGATCGACGAGCTTGGGCCGGATGCCGGCGTAGCTGTGGATGAACGGCGCCTTCCGCAGTTCGGGCATGAGCCTGGCGGCCTCCTCCTTGAGTTGATCCATGACGGTCCGGGTCGAGGCCGTGTCCATCTTGTCGCCGACGCGCTCGGCGCTCGGGCCCAGGAGGACGTTGCCCTCCATCGTCGGCGTGATGTGGATTCCCAAGCCGGGATCGTCTTGCGGCGGGACCGGGTAGATCGGCAGCCCGAGCCGGAAGCCCGGGTCCTTGTCCGTGACGAGGTACTCGCCGCGGTACGGGTAAATCCCGTATTCGTCGATGCCGGCCAGCCGGGCGACCTCGTCGGCGAACAGGCCGGCGCTGTTGACGACCCATCGGGCGGCGAAAACGCTCCGCGGCGTCCCGAGCCGGAAGAGGCCGTCGCGGAATGCGACGGATTCGACGGGCGCTTCGAGCGCGATCCGCGCCCCGTTGCGGCGGCCGCACTCGGCCAGGGCGACTGTGAATTCGTAGGGAGAGATGATGCCCGTGTGCGGCGAGTGGAGGGCCCAGCGGCCGCGCGCCAGCGGCTCGAGCCGCCGGATGCCGCTCTCATCGACAATCTCGAGATCCGGAGTCCCGCTCCTGTCGCCCTGGGCCTTGAGCTCTTCGAGACGGGGCTTCTCCGAGTCCGTCAGGGCGATGACGAGCTTGCCGGTCTTCCGGTGAGGGACGTGGAGCTCGGCGGCGAGATCGTAGATCAGCCGCAGGCCGGCAACGTTGGTCCTGGCCTTGAGCGACTCCGGCGGGACGTTGAAGCCGCCGTGGATGACGCCGCTGTTGGCTTTGCTGACGCCTTCGGCGAGGTCGGCTTCCTTTTCGAGGAGCAGGAGGCTCAGGTCGTAGCGGGAAAGCTCGCGCAGGACGGCGCAGCCGACGACGCCGCCGCCGATGACGACGACGTCATAAACGCCGGTCGTCCGCGCCGCCGTATTCTCCTGATGACCGGCCCCTGGTTTTTCCATCGTCCCTCGAGCCCCACATCTTACCAAAAGCGGGCCCGTTTGGAAAAGCGGCGGCCCGCATCCCGACTGAAGCTCCACGGCCTTACGTCCGTGGGATCTGCCCACGGCAGGCCCTGGAGCGCAGTCCCCGAAGCGGGGACTTCGCTATCCCTCCGCGGTGGGATTGACTTGGCCCCGGGATATCGATACAAAGGGCTCTCCATGCCTCGAAAACGGTATTCCGCGCGGGCCGTCTCCGGCCGCAGACATCCGCAAAGGGGGACATAATCCATGTCGATCAAGATCCTGATCATTTCCGTTTACGCCCTGGTCACGCTCATCATCGGCTGGCTCGGAATGAAGAAAGCCAAGACGTTCGACGACTACTTCCTCGGCGGCCGGGCCATCGGGCCGTGGATGACAGCCTTCACCTACGCCGCCGCCTATTTCTCCGCCGTCCTGTTCATCGGCTTCGCCGGCAAGATCGGCTGGGGCTTCGGCCTGTCCGGGTTGTGGATCGCCCTGGGGAACGCTTCCATCGGCGTCCTCGGCGTCTGGGGGCTCCTCGGGAACCGCATCCGGAAGATGTCCATCGACTACCGGGTCTCGACCATGCCGGAGTTCCTGGAGAAGCGCTATCAGAGCCCGTTCTTCAAGCTCCTCTCGTCGGCGGCCATCTTCGTCTTCCTCGTCCCCTACTCAGCGGCCGTCTTCATCGGCCTGGCCTATCTCTTCAAGGCCAACTTCGGCGTGTCCTACACGCTGGCCCTGGCCTTCATGGGTGTCTTCACCGCTTTCTACCTCGTCTTGGGCGGCTACAAATCGATGACCATGATCGACGTCTTTTTCGGCATGATCATGTGCGCCGGCTCGCTCATTCTCATCGCCAGCACCCTGCACAAGGGGGGCGGCCTGGCGAATATCGCCGCCGGTCTGGCGCGTCTCGATCCGAAGCTCACGGCCCCGGTCGGACCGGGCGGGTTCTGGCCGCTCGTCTGCCTGGTCTTCCTGACGAGCGTCGCCCCCTTCGCCATGCCCCAGCTCGTCCAGAAGTTCTACGCCATCAGGGACGAGAAGGCCATCCGCACGGGCATGATCGCCTCGACCCTCTTCTCCGCCCTGATCGCCGCCGCCGCCTATTTCACCGGCGCGACCGCCCGCCTCTTCCTGACGCCGGAAAGCGCCCCGAACGCGTTCAGCGGCGGCAAGCCCATCTTCGACATCCTGATGCCGGAATTCCTGGCCAACGTCATCCCTCCCTCGCTGTCCATCATCATGATGCTGCTCATCCTGGCCGCCTCCATGTCCACGCTGGCGGCCCTCGTGCTCATCTCGAGCTCCTCGGTGGCCAAGGATCTCTACGCCGGCTTCGTCAACCCCGGGGTCTCGGACAAGCGGCTGACCATGCTGATGCGGATCCTCGGCGCGGCCTTCGTCCTGCTGTCCGTCGTCCTGGCCTACTTCAAGCCGGCCTCCATCGTCTCCATCCTCTCGGTCTCCTGGGGAGCGGTCGGGTCGTTCTTCCTCGGCCCGTTCGTCTGGGGGATCATCAGCCGGAAGGTGACGCGCTTCGGCGCCCTGGCCTCCGCGATCCTGGGCCTCGGGACATGCCTCGGCTTGTCGATCGCGGGGATGTCGGCGCCGGCGGCGGGGACGATCGGGATGATCGTGTCGTTCGCCGGCAATCCGCTGTTCAGCCTGATCAAATAGAGGATTTTCGCCGGCGAAGGAACCCGCTCAGTAGCGGAGCATCAGCTCGAACCGGATCCAGTTGAAGCCGTCCGCCCCCGGCGCGTAAAAATCGCCCGGGTCGAAGTGGTCCCACTGCAGGTGCCCGGAAAAGATCTTGCTGATCGTGAAGTTCAGCCGGCTGACGAAAAGCATGCCGCGCTCGGGGCCCAATCCGCCGGGAAACGCGCCGAGCTGGGCCTTGTCGGCCCCCAGGCGGTGGAGGGTCAGAGTCGCGTTGGCCCGGCTGCCGAAATCGAAGACGAGCGAGCCGTAGAGGGAGTTCAGGTTGCTCCAATAGGCGACCCGGCTCTCGCGGATGAAGGTGTAGATATAGCCCTCGCTCCACTTGGGCCAGCGGCTGAAAAGGGGGTCCCACCCCTCCATCTTGGCCGTTTCGGGGTCGTCGCCGGTGAGACAGATGGCCCCGAGCGTCAGAGTCTTGAGATAAGGCAGGCGCCACTTGGGCGTGAAGTCGAGGTGGGCGATGCCGCCGAAGGCCGTGCGGGCCGCCTCGCCGTACGAACCGGTCTGGGCGGCGCTTTCGGCCGTCAGGACGAGCGGCGCGACGATCGGGACCTGGGCCCGGAGCCCCCAGGCGCTGATCCTCGAGCGGATCTCGCCCGGGTCCGGAGCATTGATGGATTTTCGGATGAAGTAGGCATCGAGCTTGATCTTGTTCAGGGCCCCGGCGTAGTAGAGGACCACGGCCCTCTCCGGCTGTTCGACCAGGGCCTGGTCCCGGTCGTGGATGACGGGCAGGAGCCTATCGGTCTCGTCCATGGTATGGGCAAAGAACGTCAGCTTTTGACCGGGCAGGAAATCATAGTCGAGCCTGACGGCGTTGAAATAGAAGGAGCGGGAGCCGTCGAGCGGAGTCCCGTCGGCGATGACGAACCCCTCGCCGAGGAAAATGTCCTGGCGACCGACCGTGACGGTCAGGGGGAAGCCGCCCGGGACGCGCCACTTGGCGTAGAGGTTGTCGAAGAAGACCTCGTGCCAGCCGAAAACCTTGTCCTTGGGGGCCAGGTAGACGCGGAACTCGTTCGTCACCTTGGCCGCGAACTCGATGTTCGCCGGCGCCAGCCAGCGGAGCCCGAGGGTCGTTTTGTTTCTGGTGTAGGCGTAATTCTCGGCGGAGGCGTCGTCGAGGTCGATGGCGTTGTCCCAGCTCTCGTAGCGGAACCGCTCGGCGAAGGTCAGCGTGAAGCGGGCCGGGGTCTTCTCTTCGGCGAAGCCGGAGGTCTGGACGAGAGGGATAACCAGCAGCGCCGCGAGGAGCCCGGCGGGAAGCGCGATACGTTTCATGAGCATCGTCCCCTTGTACGGAGTTGCCCTATCTTAGCACAACGCGGCCGCTCGAGAAAAACAATCGGGGACGGCGTGGGCGATTCGCTCGGGCGCAGAGCGTCCCCGCCGCGGCGGGCGTCATCGAGAGCGTCCGATTCAACGGCCGTGATCCCGGCCGATCAAGGATGGCGACTCCGGATCGTGCCGGCGGCGGTTGGCCGCGACGGCCGCGGCGTTTCTCGTCGCGTAGCAGTAGGCGCAGCCGCACGGGCACGTGTCGTAAACGCCGATGTCCCGGCTCGCGACACAGCCGCAGGCGGGGCGCTGATGAGGGTCCTTCCGATGGGGCGCGCGGATTCCGAAGACCCTCTCGATAAGGCGATCGTCGACGCACTTTCCCGGCGGGATGATCCGTTTCATAGCCTCGTTGTTCTCGGCGCAGGTCACGATCTCCATGCCGGCGGCCGCGGCGATCGCGGCCATCGACTGGACGGCGCCGTCCGTCAGCGGCTCTTCGGAGAAATCGAGGCGGGGCGCCTCTTCGCCGAGAGCACGGAGGCGCGCCTCGACGTGCCGGTACGAGTCGACCAGGCTGACGACGAGGCGCTTCGTGGACCCCTCGAGCGCCGAGGCGATCGCGGCCATCTTTTCCAGGTGAAAAGCTTCGGGTGTCCGGGCGGAGACGACGATGGGATCATATCGCCAGACGACCCTGTCCGGACCGATTTGATCGGCCAGCCGCCGGAAGGTCTCCAGGGCCTCGCGAAGCGGCGGCGTCCCCGGGTCGAGGCTCCTCGGGTTATCGAGAAGCGTGTATTGAAAGTAGTAGCGGAAGCCCCGCTCGTCCAATTCATCGAGCCGTCCCATGAGCGGCTTCGGATTCCGCGTCCAGAAAACGATGACGTCGACGTCCTCCGGCCGGAGCGAGACGCGGGAAACCTGCCCGGGACGGACGGGATTGGGCACGTCGCAGAAGCCGGCCCGGACCCGGTTGATGAACCATTCGGCATAAAAGGCGGGGATATCGGTCCGGCGGCTGGCGCTGATGATCATGATCCCTATTATGGCTCAGGCGGCGGCCCGAACGCTATCGGCAGGCCGGGAAACGGTCAGTATAGCCCGGTCGAGCCGAAGCCGCCGTCGCCGCGGGACGTGTCGTCGAGCGTGTCCGACTCGACGACCGTCATGCCGGCCACCGGCTGGACGAGCATCTGGGCGATCTTCATGCCCTTCTTGATCGCGAACGGCTCCCGGCCGAGGTTGATCATGACGACCTGGACCTCTCCCCGGTAGCCCGCGTCGACGACTCCGGCCAGCCTGTGGACGCTCTTGAGGGAGATGCCGCTCTTGTCCCAGATCAGGCCGACGAAACCCGCCGGGATCGCCACCTGGATGCCCGTCGGGACCGCGTAGACTTCGCCCGGGCCGAGGGCGCGATCGACGACGGAAAAAATGTCCAGGCCGGCGTCGCCGGGATGACCGTAGACGGGGAGTTTCGCTTCGGGGTGGATCCGCTTGACCTTGAGTTCCATCGGCAGCTTCCTTCCATTTCATCAAGAAGGGCAGTCCCGCATGGCGGGGCCGGTCCCTTTCAATCTATGTCATCGCGGGCCAGCCCCGCCTGGCGGGCCTTCTCCCTCCCTGCGGGCAGCACCTGTGATGATGGCTGTTCGTGATCACGGTGCAGTCCCCTCTTGGGGCAGTACCATGACCGAGGCTGTCGATGGTCATGGTGCCTCGAGCCGGGCTTCCTTGAAAAACGGCCTGGCCGCCTCGACCAGGGCCTCGAGCTCCGTCGGGCTGTACGGCTTCTTTTCGAGATACGCCGGATCGATCGTCGAGTGCGGCACGAACTGCTGGATGAGGTAGCTTTCCGCGCCCCTGAGCCACTCGCCGATCTTGACGATGTCCTCGCGGCCGATGAGGCCGGGCACGACCGTCGTCCGGAACGTCGACCGGACGCCCGAATGCTTGATGAGATCGGCGCTGCGGACGATGGCCTCGACCTCGACGTTCGAGCGGGTCACCTCGCGGTAGCGCTCGAGCGGCGCCTTGATGTCCATGGCCACCCAGTCCAGCAGGCCGTCCGCGAGGAGCTTCTCCAGCCGGTCCGGAAACGAGCCGTTGGTGTCGAGCTTGACGAGGAGGCCGCGGTCGCGGACGACCCGGACGAGGTCCTCGACGTCCTCGTGGAGCAGGGGCTCGCCGCCCGTGATGCAGACGCCCTCGAGCCAGCCCTTCCGCCCGTCGAGATAGGACAGGAAGATGTCGAGCGGCGTCGTCTGGAGCGTCTCCGGCCGGAGGACGAGATCGGCGTTGTGGCAGTAGGGACAGCGGAACGTGCAGCCGCCGAGAAAGACCGTCGAGGAGATATGGCCGGGAAAATCCCGGCTCGAGAACCTCTCTATCCCTTTGATTTCAACCACTGATCCATTTCCTCGGCGGTGTTGACGACGGCCCGGATGATGCCCTGGTCGTTGAGGATGAGGGTGGGCAGGATGATGCCGCCCGTCGCGTCGCGCTTGATGTGCCGGATGAAGTCGCGGATCTTGGCCTTGCCCGCCGTCTGCGCCACGCTGAACTCGCCGTAGTCAATCCCCTTCTCGCCGAGGAATTTCTTCAGGCCCTCGCACTTCGGACAGTTGGGATAAGTGAACAGGAAGTAGTCCATGGCATGTCATCCGATCTTGGTGTAAGGAGTCCGGTCGCTGAATTCCTGTTGCTTGCCGTCGTTCCAGGTCCGGACCGGTCTCAGGTAGCCGACGATGCGGCTGTAGACCTCGGTCTCGTCGCCGCACTCCGGGCAGTTGACGTGCTTGCCGCGGATGTAGCCGTGGTTCATGCAGACGCTGAAGGTCGGGGTGATGGAGAAGTACGGGAGCTTGGTCTGGGCGATCCGCTGGACGAGCTTCTTGCAGGTCCCGCCGTCGATGGCCTCGGGCAGGAAGGCGTGGAAGATCGTCCCGCCGGTGTAGAGGGACTGGATCTCGGCCTGGTGCTGGATGGCCTCGAAGATGTCCCGCGTCGCGTCGACGTTGAGCTGGGTGGAGTTGGTGAGATAGGGATGCTGGTCCGTGCCGGAGGCGTAGATGCGCGGGTATTTCTGCCGGTCGAGCCGGGCCAGGCGGTAGGACGTGGATTCGGCCGGCGTCGCCTCGAGGTTGTAGAGGTGTCCGGTCTCCTCCTGGAACTGCCGCAGGACGCCCCGCATGTACATCAGCGTCTCGACGGCGAACTCGCGGCCCTCGGGCGTCGAGATGCCCTTCTTGAGGAAGTTCATCGAGGCCTCGTGCATGCCGCAGATGCCGATCGTCGAGAAATGATTGTCGAAGTGGCCGAGGTAGACCTTGGTGTAGGGCATCATGCCCCGGGCCAGGATGTTGTTGACGATCTCGCGCTTGGTCTCCAGGCTGTCCTTGGCCAGGACCATGAGCTCCTTGAGGCGGGCGAAGAAGTCCTCCTTCGAGGAGGCCTCGAAGCCGAGCCGGTTGAGGTTGATGGTGACGACCCCGATGGAGCCCGTCGAGTCGCCCGGGCCCCAGATGCTGCCGGGACGGCGCATGAGCTCGCGCTGGTCGAGGTTGAGGCGGCAGCACATGGCCCGGATGTCGCCGGGGTTCATGTTCGTGCCGATGTAGTTCTGAAAGTACGGGATGCCGTACTTGGCCGTGGCGTCGAAGAGGAGGTTGGCCTTCGGCGAATCCCAGTCGAACTCGCGGCTGAGGTTGTAGGTCGGGATGGGGAAGGTGAAGACGCGCCCCTTGAGGTCGCCCTCGATCATGATCTCCAGGAAGGCCTGGTTGATCCAGTCGACCTCCTTCTGGTATTCGCCGTAGCAGGAGTCGAGCTCCTCGCCGCCGACGACGACTTTCTTATTCTTCATGTCGTCGGGGATGGTCCAGTCGAAGGTCAGGTTCGAGAACGGCGTCTGCCAGCCCCAGCGGCAGGGGACGTTGAGGCCGAAGATGAGCTTCTGGATGTCCTGCTTGACGTCCTCGTAGCTCAGCTTATCGTGCCGGATGAACGGGGCGAGGAGCGTGTCGACGCTCGAGAAGGCCTGGGCGCCGGCGAACTCGGCCTGCATGGTGCCGATGTAATTGACCATGTGGAGGGTCAGCGTGTCGAGGTGCTTGGCCGGGTTCGAATGGACCTGGTTCGGCACGTGGCCGAAGCCCCGGCGGATGAGGTTCTCGAGCGACCAGCCGGCGCAGTAGCCGACGATCGGATAGCTGAGGTCGTGGATGTGGAAGGCGCCTTCCTCGTGGGCCCTCTTCATGGGTTCCGTGTAAATCTGGTTGAGGGCGAAGTTCGACAGGACCTCGCCGGCGACCCGGGCGTTGAGGCCCGAGAAGCTCGTCACGCCCTCGTTCGAGTTCTCGCGGACCTTCCAGTCGGCGTTGTTGATGTAGTCCTTGATCAGCCGCTCGAGGTTGATGCCGGTCTTCTTGGCCTCCCGGATGCCCTTGTGCTTCTCGCGGTAGAGGATGTAGGCCTTGGCGACGTCATGGTAGCCCTGCTTCATCAGGACCATTTCCACGATGTCCTGGATCTGCTCGACCGAGGGGACGGTGTAGCCGCCGAACTTCTCCTCGATCATGAAGGTGACGATGTCGGAGGCCGTCTTGGCGATGGCCATGTCCTTGATGCCCTGGCCCAGCATGGCCTTGTGGATGGCGGTTGTGATCTTGTCCTGGTTGAAGTCCGTGACTGTTCCGTCCCTCTTCTTGATCCGGGCGATCGTGCTCACCATGAGAAACCTCCTCCTTTTCTAAGTTATAAGCCTGTCGTTTTCGCGGGGAACATGCTAGAATCACGCCGTTGTCGGGCCATGATCAAAAAAAATGCCTTTCCCTTCCTATCCCATATCTTGTGTGGCTATGCGAGGAAAAATACCAAATGTTGTATTTTTCTGCCAAGAATTTACACCCAACAAAAGGGCCTGTCAAGCCTTTTTTTGGACTTTTTTTAAGTCGTTGAGGCCGCAATGGATACTATCGAAGTCCGGACCCGGAAGCGCGAGGAACTGGTCGATCTGACG
>Ga0315282_10005077_pt1 | contig 22592 bp, 20 predicted proteins | sample YL17G07_20_MG_FD_203693 | JGI IMG/M metagenome (GOLD analysis project Ga0315282, IMG submission 203693) | Sediment microbial communities from Yellowstone Lake, YNP, Wyoming, USA - YL17G07_20 | ecosystem: Environmental > Aquatic > Freshwater > Lake > Sediment | place: USA: Wyoming | collected... | reverse complement strand
ATCCCAAGGCTGGTACAGTTGACTATCAACTGGCAGTTCCCAACTGCTTCTGTAAGCTTTGAACTTTGCCATGGCATGGCAGCTATATCAGTGTTCATCTTGTTGTTAGCGGCATATTTAGCTAGAGCGCCTGCTAGACTTTCGGCCTTTGCAAGGGTACGATTAGCAATAATCAAAGAGCTTACCTTTTCCTGAAGCAGGGCAAAACCCACAGCACGGGCAGCTCCACCGGAGCCGAGAATTACCACCCTCTTATTTTCAGGTTCAAACCTGGCATCATCACGTAAGGCCTTAAGGAAACCATACGCATCAGTATTAAAACCTATAAGCTTACCATCACGATTGACTACCGTGTTCACAGCGCCAACCAGGCTGGCGAAGTCATCAACTTCATCTATAAGATGTAAGGTTGTTTCTTTATAAGGTATGGTTATGTTTATTCCCAGATTCTGGGGTTGCCTGAGTCGATTTATTGCAGATAATAAACCATCGGCTTTTACTTCCCAGGCTTCGTAGCGTACATCGAGTTTGTAGTAGTCTAAAGCCGCCTGTTGGAAATCAGGAGATACTGAATGCTTCAGTGGGTAACCGATAACGCCAATGAACTGTGTCACTAGTCGCAGACTTTCAGGCTATCCAGGTATCCTTGCAGGATGAAGGCTGCTGCTGCAGCATCTCGTCGCTCCCTTTTGTTAGCCTTCTTTTTACCAGCCTCTCTCAGCAAGCGCTCCACAGCCACAGTGGATAGACGCTCGTCCCAAATCTCCATGCTGGCTCTGGTGTATTTGGAAAGCTTTTCAGCAAAGTCCATTACCTTGTTGGCCTGTCCGCCAATGCTGCCATCTAGAGAGTAAGGCAAACCAACCACAATTCGTTCCACATCGTGTTGATCAACGAGTTTGATAATATCATCTATGGCTTTTTTATCATCTTCTCTGGTGATGGTAGTCAGTGGACTGGCTAAAATCTCTTCCGGGTCGCTGATGGCAACCCCTATTCTCTTGTCTCCAATGTCTAAGCCCAAAGTGCGCATCTTAAGTTATCAGCTGACTTTCTGGACTAGCCGTTTTACTAGCTCGAGTGCTTCGTCGAGCTTACTCTTATCTTTACCACCAGCCTGTGCCATGTCTGCTTTGCCCCCACCACTGCCGCCGGTGACTGCAGCAACTTGTTTCACAATGTCACCAGCATGTAATCCCCTGTTCACTAGATCCGGGGTGACCATGGCCACAAAGCCAGGTTTGCCATCGTAAATTGTACCCAGAACTATCACGACGCTCTTCAACCGGTCTCGTAGCAAATCCCCCATCCCCCTGAGAGTTGGCAATGATGTGGAGGGTACTCTAGCTGCCAATACTGTTATCGCATTCACCTTCTCAGTTTTGCCCAGCAAGGATTCAACTCTGTATTGAGACAGTTCTTTTTCTAAGGAAGTTGAGCGTTTACGCTCCGCGGCTAGCTCAGCAATTAGAGCCTTCACCTTGTCTGGCATTTCTGAAGGCGAGCTTCTCAGCTCTTCAGCCACATTTTCTAATGTCAATAGGCATTCTATGAGGAACTCTTCAGCTTTTCTGCCAGTGATGGCTTCGATTCGGCGTAAACCAGTGCCGATGCTGCTTTCGCCAGTTATGATGAAGAATCCGATTTCTCCGGTTGATTTGACATGGGTGCCGCCACAAAGCTCAGCGCTTATCGGCGGCTCGCCTATTTCCATCACCCTTACCGTCTCCCCATATTTCTCCTCGAAAAGAGCGATAGCGCCCTCATCAATAGCCTGTTTGTATGGAACAACCTTGCTTATCACCGGCAAATTCTCTCGTATTCTTTCATTGACAATGCGCTGGATGTCATTAAGCTGTTGCTTGTTGATGGCTGTCAGATGGGAGAAATCAAAACGAAATCCTTCGGGATGTACTTGAGAGCCTCTCTGACTAACATGGCTGCCCAGCACCTGACGCAAAGCTGCCTGAAGTAGATGTGTCGCCGTATGATTGCGGGCGACGTCAAGGCGGCGGCCTGCATCAACTTTGGCTTCAACGGAATCGCCAACCGAGATAGTACCTTTAACAACTTGACCCAGGTGAACGATGGCTCCTTCAGCCAGGATGCCGTAAGGCGACCAAACCGTGTTAGTGACATCGATTTGGCTTGAATCGGCGGTTATTTTCCCCGTATCGCCTACTTGCCCACCCATATCCCCATAGAAAGGTGTTTCCTCGAGGACGACGGCAACCTTCTGGCCTTTGGTGGCAGATGTTACAGTATGACCAGAATCCTGGTCCAATATGTGACTCACCTTGGAACTGCTTTTTAATCTTTTGTGTCCGACAAATTTAGTTGGCTTAGGAATAAGTTTAATCTCGGCTTTATCCTTAATTGCAATTTTATCACTGAGCGTAAGGCTAAATTTCTGACTGGCTCTGGCTTTCTCCCGCTGCTTCTCCATCTCGGCCTCAAAACCTTCCAGGTCAACGGTTAACTCTTTCTCTTGGGCAATTTCGGCAGTTAATTCCGGATGGAAACCACGTGTATCCCAAAGCTCGAAGACTTCTTCACCAGTAAGATAATCTCTACCTTCACTGATAGCTTTATCAACAGCCCTTTCAGCTTGATTAATCCCAACATCTAAAGTACTGGTGAATTTTTCCTCTTCTGCCTTAACTATTTCCTGTATGAGGTTTTGATTTTTCACGAGTTCAGGATATACGTGTCCCATCATGGCGATGGCTGCTTGGGCTATCTCGCTAAGGAAAGGCTCTTCTGTGCCTAGTTTTCTGCCGAAAAAGCAAGCTCGACGCAATACCCGGCGCAGGACATAGCCTCTCCCCTCGTTAGATGGCAGAACGCCGTCGGCGATGAGGAAGGTGACGCCTCGACTGTGCTCAGCTACAATCCTAACAGACTGGTCGGCAGTTTTGTCCTTGCCGTATTTCATCCCTGTCAGAGCGCATATCTTATCTCGCAATGGGATAAAAAGGTCGGTATCATAGACTGAAGACACGCCCTGCATCACAGCCGCAACTCTTTCCAGTCCCATCCCGGTATCGATGTTTGGCTTTGGCAATGCGGTGCGCTTTCCGTCGCTGTCTTGGTTATATTGGGTAAAAACCAAATTCCATATTTCGGAAAAGCGGCCACAGTCACAGCCCGGACCGCAGTCAGACTTGCCACAGCCAGTTTTTTTGCCAAAATCGTAGTGTATCTCACTGCACGGTCCGCAGGGTCCTGAATCACCGGCTGGCCCCCAGAAATTATCCTCCTCGCCGAGCCGTACTATTCTGCTCTCAGGAAAGCCAGTTTTCCGCCAATAGTTAAATGCTTCATCATCATCTAAATAAATGGTTACCCACAGCCGTTCGGGCTTAATCCTTAGACATTCGGTGACAAACTCCCATGCCCAGGCAATAGCCTCCTTCTTGAAGTAGTCACCCACGCTGAAATTTCCCAGCATCTCAAAGAAAGTCAGGTGCTTAGAATCGCCTACTGAATTGATATCTGTCATGCGGAAGCACTTCTGGCATGAGGCTAAGCGAGGGCTTGGTGGCACAGCCAACCCCAGGAAGTAAGGTTTTATTTGCACCATACCGGCAGTTGTAAGCAATAAGGTGGGGTCGCCACGAGGAACTAAAGGTGAACTGGAGATTATCCGGTGTTCTCTTTGCTCAAAAAAGTGCAGAAATGCTTCTCTAATCTGGTCACTATTCACTGTTCATCACCTATCTGGATTTTAATGGAGTATCGCCCCAGTGTCAATTCACTATTTCGGAAAAATAGAATAAAAGAACTCCCAGCAGGCGGGATAATACTTGTACCGGTAATTGCATTGCTGCTTTTGTTTCTATGTTTTTCCCAGTTGTGCTAAAATTCAGCTATACTGGGAAATTAATACAATGCCACTTTACGAATACTGGTGTCGTAATTGCAAACGCAAGGTCATGTTATATTCGCCGACCTTTTCTCAGACTTCACCTTCTTGTCCACGATGTGGCAATGATACCCTACACCGACTGTTCTCCACTTTCTCGGTGCGTAGCAAAACATACAAGGATACCTATGAGGATATACTCTCTGATTCACAGATGACCCGAGGGATGTTAGCCAACGACCCTAGAGCTTTAGCTGAATGGAACAAGCGAATGAGCCAGAGCGAAGAGGTTGCCCCGGAATACGAAGAGATGATTGAGAGGATGGAAAAAGGAGAAATGCCTGCCGAGTTAGCCGGCACAGGTACCAGTGGGCCCTCTGAAGAAGCTGATCAGGTTTGACCCCATGCCTGTTTACGAGTTTTTCTGTCCCACATGTCACAAAAAAAGTAGCTTCCTAGTAAGGAGTGCCTCTTCTTTTGAGCCTAAGTGCTCGAGCTGCGGCAGTACCGATGTAGCACGCGTTATTTCCACCTTTGCCTATCACAAATCAATCAAGACTATTCACGAGGAAAGTGGCGAACCAAGTATGTTCCCTAGCCCTGACTACTATAAGGACCCGCGCAATATCGGTAGATGGGTAGAAAAAAAATTCCAGGACATGAACATGGAACTACCTACTGAAATTCAGCAGAAAATTCAAGCTGCCAGAGAAGGTCAATTGCCTGAACCTGTAAAGGATCTACAAAGTGCCTCGCCAGACGCTTCGTATCATTGATGCCAATTGCAACCGCATTGGCGAAGGATTGCGTTTCCTCGAAGACATTGCCCGCTTTCTGCTTAATGACGCTGCGCTAAGTCAACAACTGAAAACAATGCGACACAACTTGGTCAAGAGCCTGAGCAAGTTTGGTGCAGCCATGCTTTCGGAGAGAAACCCAGAGGCAGATATAGGAGTCGGAACTCAACTTAGCCAGCATCAGGATTTGCCATCACTTGTCACAGCTAATGCTAAAAGGGTAGAAGAGGCATTACGAGTTATAGAGGAGCTGTCTAAGCTTCCGGATTTGGGTGCAACATTGCGCTCAAAGGATTTTGAGCAAGCGCGGTTTAATCTTTATACGCTAGAGCGAGAGCTTCTATCCAGGCTAATGCGCCGGCAGAAGATAAAACAGCTAACCGGAATCTATGTCATTATTGATACTCAAATTTTAGAGCCCAAAGGCGAAGTCGATGCTGCTCGCAAAGCTATACGTGGTGGAGCTAAAGTTATACAGCTTCGTGACAAACAGCATGGCAAAGGTGAACTTTTAACCATAGCCCAAAAGCTGAAAGATTTATGTCACAAATCCAACACCTTGTTTATAGTGAATGATTATCTAGATATAGCCATAGCAGCTGAGGCAGATGGGATACACATCGGCCAGGATGATCTTCCCTTATCTGTGGTTCGAAAGGAACTACCGATCGACAAGATTGTTGGCCTTTCAACAACCACTTTAGCCCAAGCACAAAAGGCAGAAGCCGAAGGGGCTGATTACGTTGCTGTGGGCTCCATATTTTCTTCACTGACCAAAGTAAATGCTACGGTGGTTGGACTAGAGCACCTGCGCCAGGTCAGGCAGGCGGTGTCTATCCCCATTGTTGCTATCGGCGGTATTAGCAAAGAGAATATCGCTGAAGTCATTACTGCCGGAGCTGATTCAGCAGCGGTCATCAGTGCTGTCTTGACTCAAAAAGACATAGAAGCAGCAACACGCCAATTGGTGAAAGAAATTGAGAAAAAAACAAAGAGCCACAAAGAATCTTGAAGCGGTCGCTGAAAAGATTCGTCTTTATTTCTCTGCTAAAGATGCGGCACGGGAGAAGGCGCTACGTCTAAGCCGTGAGATAATTCGTTACAGCGCCAATGCCATCCGCGCTGTGCACCGCCAAGAGGAAACTGGCGCTGAGCAGCTTTTAAGTTCAGCTCGTTCCTTGCTCCAAGAACTAGACCGTGATGTTCTCCAGAAACAGGATGACTTAGTTCATGCTGGTTTTGTCCATGATGCTCAGAAGGAGTTCGCTGAAGCAAGTACGACTTTAGCCTTAGTTACTGGAAAGCCGCTTCCCGAGCCGGAAGCGCTGGGGGTTAGCTACCCGGCTTACTTAAATGGGTTGGGAGAGGCAGTCGGTGAACTGCGACGCTATCTTTTAGACAGCTTGAGGCGGAATAACCTTTCTCGCTGCGAGGAATTATTGGCAATAATGGATGACATTTATGCTGTCCTCACGACTATGGACTTCCCCGATGGTATTACTTACGGTTTGAGGCGAACAAGTGATGCCGTCCGTGGCATTTTAGAGAAAACCCGTGGTGACCTGACTCTGGTTCTGAGACAGAAAGAGCTTGAAGAGAAATTAGGGCAAATTCTGAAAGAGAAAAGGTGACTTGATAAAGGCAGGGAACTCTCCTGTCTAGTAGGTCTGTTATTCCGAAGACATCTGTACTAACGTACAATTTTACATGTTTAGCAATTCGCCCCCTTGACAAACCAAAAACAGGTGGCGTATATTAAAAACAGACCAGAATCTTAGGCCAAGTGGTGAGCATGGAACTATGGGGCGCGTTTTCCACTCACCGTAACATGATATAATGCTGCTAGGACTTACGAAAACGTAGCACACGGCAGTTTAGGGAGACAGAGGGTGTGTAAACAAAAGTCAAGCAGGGCAGGAACCAGTCCATCCCCGTCGCTTTTGTCTGTTCCAAGAAGGGGCGATACGAAGCCATCACTGTTCCGAAGGTACAGCAGGCTTTTCTTTATTTCAATCTCTGTTGCCACCCTGTCTTTTTTGACCCTGAACATTGGTGTGGCATCATCGACCGATGTTGCCATACGTTCTTTGGCAGACGAGTCATCTGATGTCGTCGGCTTACAACATTGTCCTGATGGCTGTCACGGCGGCAACATGGCGGTGCCGCCGGCGGCGATAGCTAAATGTCCCGAAGGCTGTACCTGCAAGACACCAGAGGAGGCGAAAAAACTCGGTTACCAACTCTGCCAGGGCAAGCAGATAGTGTGCGGCTACGACCAGTTCAAGAAACCGATGTACTGCTACGCCAAGCCGCCGGCGCTACCGCCGCCGGTTACATGTCCTAAAGGCTGTACTTGCATGACACCAGCGGAGGCGCAAAAAATTGGCTACCCGCTGTGTCAGGGCAAACAAACAATATGCGGCTATGACCAGTATCAAAAGCCGATGTACTGCTTCACCAAGACGACGGTTACATGTCTTAAAGATTGTGCCTGCATGACACAGCAGAAAGCAAAGGAACAGGGATATTCGTTATTATGTGAGGGCAAGCAAACACTCTGTGACCACGATGACTATGGAACACCAATGTACTGCTGGACCAAACCACTACCTCCACCAGACCTGCTTATCCAGGGTGTACGGCTGAGACCGCTTGGGGATGGCGAGTTTAAGATAGAATACACCATAGTTAACTGGGGGCGTGGAGATGCACCCGCATCAGTCACTGGGCTTTATGTGGACGGTGATTTGGTAGCTGAGGATGCAGTAAGCAGGCTATTGTCGGCCGAGGAGAGGGATGAGGTGTTCCGGTGGCATTATGACATGGCTTCATGCACACCGCCCAGAGACGCCATTCGCGTGGTTGCGGATTATAGGGATGAATTTGACGAATCGTATGAGGACAACAACGAAGGCTCATTAGACTGGGAGTGTCCTGAGGTGCCACTGCCTGACCTCCATTTTCGACGGGTGTGGACGGAATCGCTTGGGGCTGGCGAACACCGGATAGCCTACGAGATAGAGAACCTGGGGCCGGGAGCTGCTACCCGTTTTTCACAAACCGCGATTTACGTGGACGACGTTATGGAGGCTGAGGTCAGGGTTGGCCCGCTGGAGCCAGGAGAGCGGAGAGAATTTTCGTTTACATATGACTTAGCCTCATGCACAGGAAGTGCTGATACCATCCGCCTGGTTGCAGATTCCGAGAGAGCCGTTGAAGAAACAAACGAGCGGAACAACGAGGAGTCGCTAACCTGGGAGTGTCCTGAAAGACCAAAGCCGGACTTGGTCATCCATAACGTCTGGTGGGAGCACGAACCAGGGTCCCTCCAAAACCTCTACATACGTTACTCCATCGAGAATCGGAGCCTTGCTTCGACAGGACCATCGGTAACGAGGCTGTGGATCAACGGTGAGCGGATTGCCAACAGTAGCGTACCGGAACTCGACGGCGGCGAAGTGCTTCCTATGGTCACATTCACGGAAAGGTGGACGCCGCAGGTGAATGATAATCGTGTGCGGATTTGCGCGGATGCCAACGGTAATGTAGATGAGTCCTCTTCAGGCGAACTGAACAACTGCCTGGAAGTGGACTGGACATTCGAACTCTCCTGTTGTGACCGGTTTCAGAGTAGGGACGAGGAAGGAATAGACTGCGGAGGTAGCCATTGTCCTCCATGCAACCGCTGCGATTTGAGCACGCTGCCGAGTCGTTTCGATTGGCGGGACTACTATGCTTTATCGCTAATAAGGGATCAGAGTTTTCCGCAAAGCTGCGGGTCATGCTGGGCACATGCTGCAGTCGGTGCCATTGAGGGAACATATATCGTTGAGAACTGTGGCGGCACACTGGACATTTCTGAACAGAATGCTATTTGTGAATGTCCGGGAGGCTGTGATGAGGGCTGTCCTCACGATGTTCTCCGCCGTGCTCGCGACCATGGGATAGTGGACGAAAACTGCCAGCCATATCTCGCCAGTAACTCCCCATGCACTAAATGCGGTGACTGGAGGGATAAGCTATGGAGGATAAACGAATACCATAGAGTTTCCAGTGACATTGAAGATATAAAGAAGGCTATTATCTGCTATGGACCCCTCTCGGTTGGCTCGGAGAACTGGAGACATGCTGTTGTTATTATCGGTTACGATGATAGTCTCAGTTATGATGGCAGGACCGGTTGTTGGATAATCAGGAATAGCTGGGATACTGACTGGAGTTCAGGTGGGCAAGCTCCAGGTTATGGCTTGATCCCATATAGCGGTCATGATTATAGCGATATAAAGAACTATGTTCACTATGTAAGGGGTGTTCAAAGTCCATGATGATAGATGTTAGAAAGATAATCGTAGGTGGATTGTTTCTTTTGGCCGTTGTCCTTTTGCTGCTGGGCATTTTCAATACTCCGGCAGTGGCGATAACGAATCCAGCGGCTGCCTACTGCGAAGCGCTGGGCTACAAATATGTCATAGAGTCGACTCCGGAGGGAGCAAGGGGCTTATGCCAGATGCCGAACGGTGAGGCTGTGAGCGCTTGGCAATTCTTGCAAGGAAAGGTCGCTCAGGAGTACAGCTACTGCCAGCAAAAGGGGTATGAAATGAGGACGGTGAAAGACACGAAAACGTGCATCAGGTTCCTCACTGAGGAATGTGCCGTTTGCGTTCTTGAGGATGGCACAGAGGTCGAGGTCACCGATCTCATGGGACTGGACTTTTCTACTCCTGGATTCTACAGAGTGCCTAATTCCACCATCGTTATCGCCGCGATGGTTGCGACAGTGGCAGCCGTACTAGCTGTAGTATTTTTTGCAAGAAGGAGAGCACGACCAGCGGTCAAGGGGAAGAAAAAAGCCGACAAAAAAGGTAATTCCACCGCTATATAAGTAATTACCCCACCCTGCTCGTGCCACATTGCTCAGGCGTAGTGAAACCTGCTTAATTCGAGACATCCCAAGATTGTGCCACAGGAGCAGCCAACTGGCAAACAATATGAGTTCACCGTATAAATTGCCTTCCACTATCCCTGTTGACAAACGACTAGAAACGTATTACATTACACTATTAGATTTTGGAAAAGGAGGTGGGTGATGAGAAGAGTTCTCTGGATAGCGATGGCAGTGGCTCTTGTGCTAATTATCTTAATTATGTCAGGTGGCTGTAAGTTCTGTCCTGAGTAGCGCTGTGGTGGCTCTTGCGCTAGCTATCTCAGGTGATTGTAAGAGGATGTGTGCCAATTCCTTGAAGGCGAGAAGGTAATGATTCTTGGTCGCCACAACCTCAATATGTTCAGTCTAAGTTCTAAGGCAAATGCAAAAGAATGGCGCAGCAATTTGATGTGAGATTTCTGAACTTCAGCACAAAGAGAAAAGTCCCGCTCGGGTACTTCATCACCCTTACTATACTGACTCGGCCAATGTATGGAAAACGGCATTAAGCGGCTTAAAATTTACTTCCCACAGTAAGAGAGTTTTCAAGCGCTAGCAAATGATATCGTAAGAACGCATCAGGCTGGCCTGGACCGCAACATTCTCCACTCGAAAAAGTTTTGCCAAAAACCAAACTTGGTAACACAATCGATATTATCGTCCGCTAGAGGCCAATCTTGACTCTGCCAGCTAAAGGCGGTAGAATCTGACACTTGGTGGTTATTCGCAAATCAGCTCGCAAAAGCCAAATCTCAATCATAAGGAGGTGAAATGCCCGGTATTTTCTGGATGGTTCCTATTGCTGCGTTGGTAACGGTGATTTTTGCCATACTCCTGGCAAGAAACGTGTTACGCCGTGATCCCGGAACGCCAAAGATGAAGGAAATCGGTGACATGATTTTTGAAGGCGCTTGGGCGTTCTTAAAACGGCAGTATAGTACAATCGGGATGCTATCGCTGGTAATTGCAGTTATCATCGGCGTTCTTGTGGCTTTGTTGGGTGGTGAGAGGGGTATTGAAGGGATGACTGCTTTCGGAATTGGCTGGCGAACAGGAGTTGCATTCTTGGTAGGTGCTTTCTGCTCGGCAATTTCAGGTTTTATCGGCATGTATATTGCGGTTAAGTCCAACGTTCGCTGCGCTGCCGGAGCTCAAAAGAGCCTAACTGAAGCGGTTACAATCGCCCTTAGGGGTGGAGCTGTCTCTGGATTCCTCATTACCGCTCTTAGCTTAATTGGAGTTACCGCCATTTTCTTTGCCTTTGGTGGCGGCAGCAAACCTGAGATTGCCCCTCACCTAATCGTCGGTTTCGGGTTTGGCGCCAGCTTCGTTGCCTTATTTGCTCAGCTCGGCGGCGGTATTTATACCAAAGCCGCTGACATGGGCGCTGACCTGGTTGGTAAAGTAGAAGCTGGTATCCCTGAAGACGACCCGCGTAATGCTGCGGTTATTGCCGACCTAGTCGGTGACAACGTTGGTGACTGTGCTGGCCGTGGTGCCGACTTGTTCGAATCCACAGCCGCTGAAAACATCGGCGCTATGATTCTTGGGGTAATTGCCTATCTTGCCACTGGTAATATAGCCTGGATTCTCTTTCCCCTCGTCGTTCGTGCTTTTGGTCTGATTGCCAGCATGATAGGAGTATTAGTTGTCCGCGCCAAGGAAGAAGAGAATGCAATGAATGCATTGAACCGCGGATATTTTGTAGCTATCGCCCTATCAATCATTGGCATGGCTATAACCGTACACTTTATGCTGGGCAACTGGTGGCTGTTCGGTGCTGGTGTGGTAGGCATCATTACCAGTGTTGTCATAGTTTTTATCACACAATATTACACGGAGTCCCGATATAAACCAGTACAGGAAATCGCTGAAGCCTCCAGGACCGGTCCAGCTACTAACATTGTCGCTGGCACAGCTGTAGGCTTTGAAACCACACTGGCGACAGCCGTAGTGATTGGCCTCGCCCTTTTGCTGTCTTACTGGATGGGCAATATGAGTGGAGCCCAAGGTGCCGGTGCTTTTGGCACTGCTGTGGCTACTATGGGCATGCTAATGACCTGCCCTTATGTGCTGTCAATGGATACGTTTGGTCCCATAACTGACAACGCTAATGGCATAAACGAGATGGCTGGGGCTGGCAAAAAGGTACGCCGGATTACCGACCGGCTCGATGCTGTGGGCAACACCACAAAAGCCTTAACCAAGGGATATGCCATGGTTTCGGCAGGTTTAGCCGCCTTCTTACTCTTCCAGGCATATCTTAATAGGGTTTCATTCCTGAAATTCGGTGTCGAGGGCCAGTACAACGTTGTGGATATCGCCAAAATAGAAGTCTTCGTAGGAGCTCTCCTGGCAGTAATGCTGGTTTATCTGTTTAGTTCCTGGGCGATAAAAGCGGTAGGAAAAACCGCAGCCAAAATCATTCAGGAGGTTCGCCGTCAGTTCCAGGCTGACCCGGGAATTATGGCTGGTACCTCTCGACCGGATTACGCCAGAGCGGTTGATATTACTGCTCGTGCTGGTTTACGAGAGATGATTGCACCCGGCCTTTTGGCAGTACTGGCGCCAGTAGTTGTTGGGCTGATTTTCAAGTGGGCAGGTTACGATGCTGCTATGGTAGTAGCCGCGCTGCTTATGGTAGGCACTATCGGGGGCATTATGATGGCCTCATTCATGAATAACGGTGGTGGTGCCTGGGACAATGCCAAGAAGATGATTGAAGATGGGCAGCTCAAGGATGAGAATGGTAATGTGATAGGCAAGGGCACTTTCACTCATGCTGCGGCTGTTGTTGGTGATACCGTCGGTGACCCATTCAAGGATACTGCTGGGCCTTCACTTCATGTGCTCGTCAAGCTGCTTAGCACCATCACGCTGGTGATGTGCCCACTGTTCATTTAATTGAGAAGGCCACAAAAGGCTGTATGAAAAGGTAAACCAAATTGGAAGGGACAATCACACTAGAAAAGGGTTGCCCCTTCTTTCTTCACCGATAGTAGTGGACGGTCCATGCCCCGGATAGGCAATGGTCTCATCCGGTAAGGTCATGAGCTTATTCTGGATGCTGGCCATTAGCTGGTCATAGCTGCAACCCGGAAAATCAGTCCTGCCAATGCCATAGTTAAAGAGGGCATCACCGGTGAAGACAATTTCGTGACCATAAAGGCTGATGCCACCGGGGCTATGTCCCGGTGTATGTAAGACAGTGAAATGCAAACCGTCTATATCGATCGTATCACCATCTTTTAATAGCCTATCTGGCTTGGGCAGTTGACTAAAAGAGCCTCCCGTCATAGATGAGAGCATTCGGGAGAATACTCCCAAGCCTGCCTCTGTTTCAGCTTCGTGAAGGGCGAACTTGGCTCCTGTCCCCTCTTTAACCGGCGTAAGCGCGCCAACATGGTCAAAGTGCATATGAGTGACTGCAATCAGAGAAATCGTCAGGCCCAAATCATTCACAGTCTTTAAAATCAGCTTGGCTTCGGCACCTGGGTCAATAATCATTCCCCGCTTGCTCGATTCAGAGCCTACGATATAGCAATTACTGGCAAAAGGTCCGACGGTAAGAAGCTTCAGAATCATTGCAGAAGACAAATAACAGGAATCATGTTTGCAGTCGGGAGAGGTTTACGTTGACCTTATCTCCTCCCGCATGAACTTGATATAGGAGGCAGCAAAGCACAGAGCCGTCAACGCTATCAGACTGGTTAACTGAGGCCAAATAATTAGCAAGCTCTGACCTAATGGCAAAGGTGTTGGTATCATCCCTCCCGCATACATGCTTATCAACATCAATGTTGAGCTAGGATTTCCCAATTCTGGCATCAGCAAAACCTGGACAGTCTCCCCATAGAGAGTGCTGGGTGAGATGCGACTGATGGTACGATAGATTTCGTCATTGTGGGCTATCAGCTCCAAACTCGAGTTTCGGTCGATGGGAACAATAGCACCAGCGATGGCTCCGGCAATCATAGACATGAATAGGAAAAGAAATATCCATAAAGCTATCGAGGCTAAAGCTGAAGTGGCCATCCGACCGAAGAAAACTGAAAAAAGAACAGCCAAGGACATCCAGAAAGCACCATAGATGATACTCACAAAGATGAAGGCAAAAAGTCTAAGTATCTCCTCAGCAGTCGGAGGTACACCAATCATGCGCAATCCCATTCCAGCGACGAGGACCACTATGCTTGCGACTAATATCGCCAAGGTAACCAGACCGGCTAGAAATTTACCGTTAACTACCGAATCCCGATACAGAGGCTGCGATAGTATCCGACTAAGGTTACCGCTTGTTCGCTCACTGTTTATAGCGTCAAAACCGAGAGCTATGCCGACTATAGGTATGAAAAGCGAAAGAAAGAATGGGAAAGAAAAAGGTATAGTTTCGCCGGAGACGATAAAAAGCCTTAGGAAGATGAATTGGGTGGTTTCGGTTACTCCGCTTCTAATATTTTGCGCCGCCACATAGATGGTGGCCACGCCAGCCAAGTAGATTAAGAGAGATAAGATGATAAAGCGCTTACTGCTAAAGTGGTCAGCTAGCTCTTTCCAAAAAATTGCCATTAACCCCGACATATCTACTGCTCACGAAAATACTTCATGTAGATGTCATCCAGACCATACTCCTCAATCTTCATCTGAACCAGTAAGCTGTCACTATCAACGACCATCCTGGCTATCTGAGGCCTCAAGTCCTTGTCACAGCTAATAAGCAGCAGGTCGCCAGAGCTTTCTACGTTGGTCACACCTTTGATGTTCTTTATGGATTTCACAAGCTTGCTTGTAGGCTCTGATACCTGGACTTCTATTCTAAACTTGCCACCACCGATTGTCTCTCTACCTAGCTGGTCCACTGACCCCTCAGCTACTAGACGCCCTTTGGACAGTATTCCTACCCGGGTACAAATTTTCTGCACCTGGTGTAGCTGATGCGAAGACAGGACAATAGTCACCTTCTGTTTAGCCATATTTGTGATGATGGTAAGGACTTGGTCGATGCCTTCAGGGTCTATTCCAGCCGTGGGCTCATCAAAGAAAGCCACTTTAGGGTCTTTAATCATGACATCGGCGATTCCCAGCCGCTGCTTCATGCCATGTGAAAAAGTACCAACCTTTTTTCCAGACATCTCGGATAGCCCAACCATATCCAGAAGTTCGCTAATTTTCCTTGACGTCACGTCCCGTGGCAAGTTATTTAATGCAGCAATATACTCCAAGTTCTCCGTGGCGGTTAAGTCTTCATAGAAACCAACTTTTTCTGGTAAGTATCCGGTAATACGCTTTACCTTGAGTGGCTCTCTCGTAGGATCAAAGCCGCATATCCGTGCAGTGCCAGATGTTGGCTCAGTAAGCCCTAGTAGCATAAGTATTGTGGTAGTCTTTCCAGCGCCGTTAGGACCAAGAAAACCAAAAATCTCGCCTTCGTCTACACGAAGGTTCAATTTGTCCACAGCAATGAATTTACCGTAGGCTTTGACTAAGTCTTTGGTTTCAATAACGCCCTGCTCTCCCATGCTGTTTTCACCGTCTGCCCAGACGCATAAACATGACCGCCAGCCCAGCAATGACAAGAACTACAATGCCAACCCCTACCCAACCCCAGATTGTGGGCGTCAGCACAGTCAACCTGATATCCAAGCTGCCAAACGCATACTTGGACTCCGGTTCGGCTGATATAGTAATCATATAATCGCCAGCTATAGTCTTCTGCGCTGGCTTAATGTTGACTTGAATTTCGCGTGTACCACCAACTGATAGTACATCGAGCTTTTCTGGGGCAAAGGTGATACTCCAGCCGGTGGGGTTGCCCTTTATTTTTGAACTGAAGTTGACCTTTTCAAGGTCTGCTGACCCGGTATTGGTGATAGAGATGGTGAAATAGTTATCCTTGCCGGCGGTGGCACTGGTGTTTAATCGCCCGGTAGAAGGCTCTAACCCAAGGTCGTATTTGGCAGTGACTATAGCCTTAAGCTCAATGCTATTCTTTATCGTGCCTGAACTGACTTCGACAGTTACTGGATACTCTCCAGGCTCTGGTACTAACCAGACGTAAGGTCTAACTGTAACTTTGATTGTGTCCGGGTATGTCTTTTGGGGGTCGAGGCGGATAGCGGCAATTTCTGTCCCTTCTGCATAGCCTGGTGTAATAGAATAGTTGAAATCGGAAGGCACTTTAACGCGAAGATCAAAAACACGCGGCTCCTTACCACCCTTGTACTGTAAATCAATACTATAGGTGAAATAGGTGCCGGCATAGCTGCTCAGTACGGGATACTGGCAACTGAGTGTTATCTCTTCAGTCTCTGGTGATTTTTGACTTGGTGATGATGAGGATATGTCAAGATGTGTATCTGACATTGCCGAAGTAATTGGTGCAGTCACCAGCGCACCAAATACCATCAATAGTAAGGTAGCACAAGCTAAATAGTAACCTACTCTAAATCTGCTCATAATCTTACAACCTCCCTTAAAATAGAAGCCCGTCCAAAGACAGGCATTCGCTCACATAAAAATATAATCCCCAACCACATCACTTTATCGAAAATGATTCCGCTTGTCAAGTTTGGGTAGTGGGTCAATTTGAAACCGAAAAAATTTTATTGTCTGTCAAGGCTATAATTTCGTCAATTCCCCAAACATGGTCAGTTATACCAGCAGCCATAGAGGTGTTACCCCTAAAGTTTTATGAACCCTAGCAAAGTTATAGTACATGAAGTGCAAAGCTAGCGCATGTTTAAGGTTATCAACTTTCTTTGAGAAGCCGTTAGTTAACCTAGTAAATCGCCTCATACCGATACGCATAGTTAGATTCTGTCGCTCAACAAAGCTAGTTGATATTTGTTTCGGCTCTGGATTGCCTTTTATTACGTGTATCTCAGCACCCAAGCATTGGGAAGGGCTGTAACGCTTTTCGCCTTGTGGGTCAGCACCATACAGCTTTACAAGCATAGCATAGTCTATATTGTCGCCAAACACATCATCTACTGCGTCAAGGTACTTTTTATGACCATCTGTAGTCAACAGTGTGATGGTAGACTTACGTGGTCTAAGCTTATTGGTCGGCGAATTTCTGCCTCAGTTTCGGCTTTTCTATCTTTCCGGTGGGGTTACGCAGTACTTTGTCGAACACAATGCGCCTGGGTCTGATGTGTTTGGCTAAGTTCTGTTCGCAAAAGACGATTACCTCGGCTTCGGTCAAGGTCTCGCCTGGTTTGGGGGCAATTATGGCTAAAGATATCTCGCCCAATCTCTCATCTGGAATCCCAATTACTGCCACGTCATAGATTTTGGGGTGTCTGTGGAGAATCTCCTCTACTTCGGCAGGATAAATATTCTCACCACCAGTGATGATTACGTCTTTCTTCCTATCAACGAGGTAGATAAAGCCCTCGCTATCCATCCGAACCATGTCACCAGTATATAGCCAGCCATCTCTTATCGTTTCGGCTGTTTTTTCTGGATTCTTATAATATTCCTTCATAACACCACAACCTTTGACAATCAACTCACCAGCTTCACCCTGGGCTACATCTTTACCGCTATCGTTGACGATTCGAACATCCCAGTTAAAACCAGCTCTCCCGATAGCTCCAACTTTTATCTCGTTCTCTATGCCCAGATGGACGCATCCCGGGCCTGAGGCCTCACCTAGGCCATAGTTAGTGTCATATTGCATATTTGGGAAGTATTTTTTCCAGCGTTGAACCAGACTTGGAGGCACTGGTTGTGCTCCTATGTGCATGAGCCTCCAGCAGCTTAAGTCATAATCCTCTCTCTTCAACTCTCCCCTATCGAGTGCTACTAAGATGTCATGGGCCCAAGGTACCAGTAGCCACACAATCGTCCCCCTCTCTTTTCCAACGGCTTCAAATATATTCCGGGGATTGATTTCTTTTAGTATGGTTGCTTTCCCGCCTGCGAGTAGATTACCAAACCAGTGCATTTTGGCGCCGGTATGATACAAGGGCGGCAGGAGAATGAAGTTATCCCCATGTGTTTGGTAGTGATGAGCCTTCTCGGTAATGGCAGCACATACCATGTTTTTATGTGTTAGAAGCATTGGCTTGGGAGCTCCGGTGGTGCCTGAGGTGAAATACAGTCCACACTCATCCTCATCGGTTAACTCAACGTCTGTCGGTCTAGATGACGAGCTTTTTATCAAATCCTCCAAGCCGTCCATATTGCTAGGTAGGTTTTGACCAGCCAGAATGTAGTGTTGAATGGTGTGCAGCTGTGAACGGATGGACTCTACCCTTTCTACGAACTCTTCTCCCAAAATCATCACCCTGGCTTCAGCTATATCCGCGCAATATTTAAGGTCTCTACTGGTGAACCTGAAGTTGAGTGGAACTGCCCACGCTCCGGTCCTTATAATGCCAAAGTAGGCCTCAAGCCAGTTAATGGAGTTCATCATCCAATGTATCACCTTGTCACCCTTGCCAATCCCTTTGTCCATCAGTGCGTTGGCAATTCTGTTGGCTCTTTCATCAAACTGTTTCCAGGTTATTTCATTTCTCATCTTCTGGCTTGGTTTCAATTCAATAAGAGCTATATCATCAGGATATAGTCTGGCATTTTGGGCTAACATCTCTGATATAGTGGTCATTCTTCTGCTCATCTCCAATTAACCCATAAGGTTCAATATCTGGTTAGACTGGGCAAGAAAGTGGCAATCTGAGGGAAAAGCATCAATATAGCAACCATAGCTATCAGTGCGGCGAGGAAAGGAAAAATTCCCTTGAAGATGGCCTCCAGGGGCACGTCCTCAGCTATTCCTTTTATTACATATACATTCACCCCAACCGGTGGTGTAATGACCCCCATCTCGGTAACTAGCACAATTATCACACCAAACCATATTGGGTCAAAGCCAAGAGCCATAACGACAGGGTAGAATATAGGGACAGTAAGGGTAATCATAGCCAGAGAGTCCATGAAGCAGCCACCTATGATATAGATGATGATTATAACACCCATAATAGCCATAGAAGGGAGAGGAAGACTAACTACCCAGTCAGCTAATATGAGAGGGATCTTAGCCACTGCCATAAAATGTCCGAAAACTATAGCTCCGGCAACAATGACCATAACCATACAGGTTATTCGTAGTGAATCTTTGACTGCGCTGAGAAACCCCTGCCAGCTGAGCTGACCTCTGACTAGACCGATGAGTAACGCGCCAGCAGTGCCAGCACCACCGGCTTGTGTCGGGCTAAACCATCCCAGAAAAAGACCAATTATGACCAAAGCGAATAGCACTAGCGTCTCAATGACCCCGGCAAGCCCCTCTATTTTCTCCTTCCAGCTTGTCGGTGTACCAGCAGGGGCAAGAGAGGGGTTACGCCAGCAAACAAGGGACACAGTAATGATGAAAAGCCCAGCGAGAATCAGACCGGGAAAAACACCGGCTATGAAAAGCTTGCCTATAGATTGCTCAGTCATTATGCCATAGACAATGAATATAGTGCTTGGAGGTATAAGTATACCTAGTGTTCCGGCAGCAGCCACGCAGCCTGTGGCCAATGAATCATCGTAATGATACCGTTTCATCTCAGGCAAGGATACTTTTCCCATGGCAGCGGCGGTAGCATTGGTTGACCCGCATATAGCGGCAAATCCAGCGCAGGCAGCAACAGTAGCTATGGCTAAACCACCACGCAGCCTGCCTAGTAACGAATAGCTGGCTTCATAAAGCCTCCGGCTCATTCCTGAGGCAGAGGCAATACAGCCCATGAACACGAACATGGGGATAACAGTAAGCGAGTAGGAGGAGAAAGTTTGGAACATGTCACGGGCAAAGATGTTAAGCCCTGCTTCGGGCGAGACTAGCAAACTAAAGCCGACCAAGCCAACAAAGGCCATGGCGAAGCCAACTGGCATACGGAGTAGGAAAACTACTACTAGAGCAACAATCCCTATGATGCCGATAACAACTGGACTCATTTCTTCCCTTTAGTCACTTCCCTGAGGCATTGCACCAAGAGCACCAGAAATACCACAATGCAGCAGAAGGCTATACTGTAAACAAAGGAATAGAAGGGTATCCTCTGGGTCATGGAAACCTCTCCGCTGACCTGAAGGACACGCCCGAAGTCGTAGCTCCTCCAAGCAAGCAAGGCGAACAATGCCATCCCCAAACAGTAGATAATGGCGGCAATAACTTTGCGGGCGGTCTGTGGAAGGCGTGTTACTAAGAATTCTACCTCGATATGCCCATGAATGGCCTGAGTTTGAGCTATGGCGAAGGCGATTACTACTACACCAAGGAAGCCAACCATCTCGATCCCACCAGGAATAGGCCATTTGAAAAGCTTGGCACCTATTATGTCAGCCACAATCAGAGCTAACATAGCCACTAGAGCGGCGCCAGCCACCCAGTTAAGCCAATTACTTAAGGAATTGACAAATTTCTCAAATTTATTGATTTTGCCCGACATTGTAAATAATCATTTCTAGGGGGTGCTTAATTTCAAGCGCTCTCTAAATCAAGCACCCCCCAACCACCAAATTGTCCTGAGGAATCCCTTAGGTTTATTTAGTAAGTTCCTTCTCTACCCAATCTATGCACGACTTCTCTGATGGTGCCCTCTCAGCCCAGTATTTGACCCGCTGGACCAGGTACGCCTGATAATCAGCGACAGGAAGTCCCATAGCCGTCTTGTCTTTTATATATTGGTCTATGAGCGGCTCAGTAGCTTTCACCCATCTTGTCATCTCCTCAGGCGGCAGTTGAATCAGCTCTCTGCCATCGAATGTCAGAAAGTAGTCTATCCCAGCCTTATCATAATATGTCCAGACTTTACCATGTTTTTCTATCCACTCTCTGCTGACCTCGGTGAAGACCTTCTTCACATCCTCAGGTAAGCCATCCCATTTAGCCTTGTTTATGACAACGAACATGTCAGCGGTGTAGCCTATGTCATAACAACCAGTAACGTATTTGACCACCTCGGCTTGCTTCCATCCTTTAAGCACCTCGCGAGGTGTAAAACTACCGTCCACTGTGCCCTTAGCCAAAAGCTCATAGGCCTCTCCCTGCGACGCACCATATCCCCTTGCCCCAAGAGCTTCCATTATCTTGGCTCCTACGCCTGTAGACCTTATAACCAACCCCTTGAGGTCCTCTAACTGGCGCACCGGCTTCTTGGTGGTGAAAACAACACCTGGGCCGTGAGCATGAAAATAAAGCACATGCACATCATCAAATTCCTTTGGCTGGAATTTCTCATAGAAGTCATTGGCTACCTTAGTCGCTACCCATCCATTGGGGTATGCATGAGGTAAGTCCACCAACTCGCTGGCAGGGAAGCGCCCCACAGTATAGGACAAAACAGACATGCCAATATCGGAGATGCCGCTGACCACCCCGTCATAAACATTAGGCGCAGGAGTCAATGTGCCTCCCGGATAATAGGTGATCTCTACCCTGCCATTGGTGCGCTTGTTGATTTCCTGGCAGAACTTCTCAGCCAGTATGGAATTTAGGTGTGTGGGCGGGAAGAAATTGCTGTAGGTCAGCTTGATTGTCTCAGTTGGCGCTGGTTTCGCACAGGAACCAAATGCTAGTACTCCAGCTACCATGAGCGCTACCAGAATAAACAGTGTCTCTTTTTTCATTGGTTTCACCTCCATAAGAATTCAGTTTCTCGTTTCTTAATGTCTGACCTATTCACATAAGATTACAAGGCAAAATATCGTTTTTATTGTAACTTATTCCTGCTCGTACCTTTTTTGAAAGAAAGATACACGGAATTTTAGATAAGATTAGCGCCAGGTGTTTAGCGGGGGGATATTCAGGACTGTGACTCCAGAGTTACTGTTCGGTACAGCAACTTAACCCAGAGTCACTCGCTATAGATGTATTTATTAGCCGGCATCGGATCTTATTCCTGTCGGTTGACTTTTGCGGAATAAAAACCCGCAGCAACAATGGCAAATTTTATAATATGCCTATACCCGTTGTCAATATAGGTTTGTGCGGTGGACAAGACAAGAGAGCAGTGTGTCTTGTAAACTCAGCTCAAAATGAAGCTAATTCTTGTTTTAGACAAGAATCGTAGAACTCTGCCTGAGTCTGCCGGGAACAGGACTTGACTTCTCTTTGGTGGGCCATTGTGGAATTGACAAATTAATGACAGAGAATTAGTATCTATGTAGCTTGCTGAATGATATGGAGGGGAAAATGGCGAACAGGTTCATTATGCCAGTATTTTGGTCATTACTCGGTGCCTTCGTTTTAGTTTTTACCAGCATGAATGTTATGAACCCACCAATTAGGACTTTGCTTAATGGTTTGTACCCAGATGATATTGTCGCCATCGCTGTTTCAACATTCTTTCAGTTTTCTGGACTGCTTTTCTTCGCGTTAGGATTGACACTACTAATTCTGACAGCCAGAGCAAAACTAGATAAAATCCAATATCATGGGGGATTCTACTTTTTTCTTTTTGGTTAATCCTATGGACAACGGGTAGTCCTAGTTATTGGGTCAAAGGAGTCGCATGGTTTTCGCTAGGGTTGTCTGTAATCCTGCTAATATCAATTTTTTGGGGGTGGCTACGAAACCTCCTCAGTAAATCAAAAGCAGTGAAAATAGTTCTCCCTATTATCTTTACTATATCAATCATGGCGTATGCAATAAGCTGGATTGTAAGCCTCCCCTACTTAATGGGCCCAATTTTTACAATATCCTTTTGGGTTGGATTCATTTGGATGATTGCTTACACGGTCGTGTTAGCAGCAAATGTTGACCGTGGAATAGGCATCACAATCTCTGTGGCTTTACTCATTGCTGGTATTGTTAATTTGCTCAATTTGTTGTTTATACAAGGTATATTTCTATTGGTATTTGGAATAGGGTTACTACTTGCAGCTCTGAGGTATCATCAAAAAGTGTGGAAATAGTTAGCGGCAGCGAGTACCCTTTCTGTTAGCAAAAACAAAAACAGGAAGGAGGTACTCACCACCGCCATGGGAAAGCAAACCACAACTGGAAGCCAGA
>Ga0315282_10005076_pt1 | contig 22600 bp, 20 predicted proteins | sample YL17G07_20_MG_FD_203693 | JGI IMG/M metagenome (GOLD analysis project Ga0315282, IMG submission 203693) | Sediment microbial communities from Yellowstone Lake, YNP, Wyoming, USA - YL17G07_20 | ecosystem: Environmental > Aquatic > Freshwater > Lake > Sediment | place: USA: Wyoming | collected... | reverse complement strand
ACCACCGGTTCGGGATTTATCGTCTGAGGCTCGTGCATCCTGGCCTTGGCCACGGCCATCCGGACCAGGTCCTTGGCCTTCTTGGTCGCGCCTTCCTTGTCCCTCATGTGGACCCAGGAGCAGTGCTCACGGATGTTCGCCATCTCGAAGAGGAACGGGTTCAGGCCCGCCTCGCGACAGGTGTTCTGGAACAGGGGCTCGTGCGTCCTGGGCGTGCACGAGGCCACGACGACCCGCGTCAGGTCGTTCTCTTTTATCCTCTGCTTGATCTTCTCCTGCGTGTCCTGCGAGCAAGTGTATAAGTTCCGCTCCGCGTAGACAACGTCCGGCAGCGTCTTTGCGTACTCGACCACCTCGGGGACGTTCACGACCGCTCCGATGTTGATGCCGCAATGGCAGATGAAGACCCCGATGCGCGGAGGCTTGTCCGAGATGTCCTTCTCCGGCGGGAATACCTCCTCCGTGACCATGGTCCCGCGGGCCCCGGATATCACCGACGACGCATAGGCCGCGGCCGCCGATGCCTGGGCCACCGTGTCCGGGATGTCCTTCGGGCACTGGAAGGCGCCGCTGACGAAGACGCCGGGGACGTTCGTCCTGATGGGCCTGAAGGGCGTGGTGCGCGCGAAGTTGTAGGCGTTGAGCTTTATGCCGAGCTTCGTCGCGAGTATCTTGATGGAGCTCGGGATCTGGAACCCGACAACAAGGACCACCATGTCGAAGAGCTCCCTCTTCGGATTGCCGGCCTCGTCGACGAATGTTACCCACAGGCTCCGGTCCGCCGGGTCTTCCTCGATGCTGGCCACGCGGCTCCTGACGAACCTGACGCCGTAGTCGCTCTGGGCCCTGAGGTAATACCTCTCGAACTCCTTGCCGTAGGCCCTGATGTCCATGAAGAACAGGGTCGGCTGCATGTCCGGGTAATGCTCCTTGGCGATGACGGCCTCCTTTATCGACGACATGCAGCAGATTCCCGAGCAGAACGGGTTGTGATTTACATCCCTCGAGCCCACGCAGTGGATGAATGCGACCTTGGTCGGGTGCCTTCCGTCCGATGGCCTCAGCACATGGCCCTGGTACGGCCCGGTGGCGCTCAGTATGCGCTCAAACTCGCCGTTCGTGACGACGTTGGGGAAAACCCCGTAGCCCAGCTCCTTCATCGGCGACGGGTCGAAGAGCTCGAAGCCGGGCGACATTATGATGCTCCCGACCTTGAGGACCTCCTCGGAGTCCTGGCCAGCGTAGTCCACGGCCTCGGCCTCGCACAGCTCGGAGCACAGGCCGCAGCCGATGCAGGCGTCCCTGTCGATGGTGAACTTGAGCGGGACCGTCTGAGGATACTTGACATAGGTCGCCGACCTGATCGATGTCTTCTCGTCGTAATCGTTGATGGCCTCCATGGGGCACCACTCGGCGCAGAGGCCGCAGCCGGTACACTTGTCCTCCTTGATGTAGCGCGTCCTCTTCCTGACGGTGACATCGAAGTATCCAGCGGTGCCCGAGACCTCCTTGAGGTCCGCGTTGGCGATGATCCTGATGTTGTGATGCCTTCCGGTCCCGACGAGCTTCGGGGCCATGATGCACATGGAGCAGTCGTTCGTCGGGAAGGTCTTGTCGAGCTTTGCCATCCAGCCGCCGATGCCAGGGCTCTCCTCGAGCAGGTATACCTTGAACCCGCTGTCCGCGAGGTCCAGGGCCGACTGCATGCCCGAGATGCCGCCTCCGACGACAAGGACGGCCCCGATGCCGTAGCGGTCGACGCACGGGCTGTCGTGGTCCTCGTCGACGGCCTTCTCGCCCTCCGGCCTCGGCTCGCCGCTCACTGGCCTCCCTCCTTGCAGTAGATCGGCGCGTGGTGCCGCTCGCCGCAGAAGGCCACCTGGCCCCTCTGCCTCAGCCTCATGAGATGCCTGAGGACCACGTCCGACGGGAAGCCCGTCGCCTTGGCCATCTCATCGACGGTGGCCGGGCCCTTGCCCAGCACCCGCATGAGCCAGGCCCTGATGTACTCCTTCCGGAGGGCGTCCCCTATCGTGCTGTGCATCTTGCCGCCCTCGATCTTCTCCCCGAAGGCGTTCTTGTCCGTTGTGAGCTCCAGCTTCTTGCCGAGGAGCCAGCGGGTCCTGAAGCTTTCGAGCACATCCCGCATGACCTCCAGCTTGGCCTTGGTCTCCTCGTCCTTTCTGAGCGGTCCGAATGTCGCCAGCCCGGCCCTGAGCTCCTCGATGGCCTTCGGGAACCGGTCCGGTCTCTTCGGCGATAGCCATTCGACCTTGATCCGCTCGGTCACGAGGCCCACGACCATGAGCGCGTCCCGGAGCGAATCGATTTTCGCCGAGGCCTGCTTGTTGCCGGCCATGAAGCTCTTTTCGCCCATGAACCGGCAAGTCTCGGGCTCACAGGTGCCGACGAACACGGCATCGAACCCGTCGATGAACGCCTGCATGACCATGACGGGGTCCACATTGCCGGTGCACACGACCCTCTGGACCCTGACATCCGGAGCGTAATCGTAATCCCTGAGCTCCCCCAGGTCCTCCTTCATGAAATGGGCCCAGGTGCAAAGGAACGCCTTAATCCTGCCTCCCTCCGCCATCATCGCCACCTCCTCACTCCTCCGGCATCTTGAGCGCCCTCTGCGGGCAGCTCGCGATACACAGACCGCACAGGTGGCACTTCTCGGTGTCCACCGACGAGGACCGCTTCCCGGCCTCGTCCTTCACGATGCTCATGGCCCCGTAAGGGCAGACCCGGACGCAAAGGCCGCAGGAAATGCACAGGGCCTTGTCGACGATCGGCGGCTTGAAGCCCTTTATGACCTCGATGCTCCCCGGCGGGAACCCCATGTCCTCGAGCATGATGTTCGCGCTGTCCACCCTCGATTGCAGGACCTTGCTCCCATCCTTGAACCTGCAGATGGATTCCTTGCAAGGTATGATGACGGCCTTGGAGGTCCCGGCCTGGACGATGTCCATCAGGAATGCCATGGTGACCCTGCCGAGGCACGGGAGCGACACGAGGACCGCGTCCTCCTTGTCGACGACGGCCTTGATGTCCGCTATTGGCAGTGTGTTCCCGCGACAGGCGACGACGACGGTCTTTTTCCCCGTCTTCTTCATGGCCTCGGCGACGTAGTCCGTCAGGAACTTGGTGTCGTAGAAGGCCACCTCGATGAGGCCCGACGGGCAGGCGCCGTAACAGATGCCGCAGACCCTACATTTCTCGGTGTTGATTTTTACCTTCTTCGTCGCAGGGTCCTGCGTCAGGGCCTCGAAGGGGCACACTGAAATGCAGAACACGCAGTTGCCGCAGTTCTCGGTGCGTATGACCAGAGGCTGGCCTTCTTTCGAGGCATCTCCCTTGCCTGTCTCCGCGGACATTATGGATCCCCTGTCTCCCAAAGGCCCTGACGACCGCCTTCGCCCCACCCGTTCTTGGCGTCGTTCAAAAGCGGGCCCGTACTTCCGCTCGTATGAGGGTATTGGGCGGATTCTTATTCCCATTATTAATTATTATGTATTATATTTTAAAAAATTACAATTGGCTAGGTCAATGCCACCTAGCAGATCCTCGGTATCGGGTCCCCGGACGGCTTGTCGATGATGCGCTTCCCGCCGACGAGGGTCCTCATGACCACGCCCTTGACGTCCTTGGAGGCCTCGCCGATGATGGCCGCCTCCTTGCCCTCCTTTGTCCTCCGGATGGCCTTGAGGACAGCCTCGGCCTTCTCTCTCACAACACCGAAAATGGCCTTACCTTCGTTGCCGATGGCCAGCGGGTCCAGGCCCAGCATCTCGCAAGCGGACCTGACGCCCTCGTGGACAGGGATCGTGGATTCCTCGACGGAGATCCCGACCTTGGACTTCTCGGACCACTCGCTCAGGGCGTTGGCGAGGCCTCCACGGGTCGGGTCCTTCATGGCCACGATCCCGCCGACCTCCAGGGCCTTCCTTATCATGCCATTGAGCGGTTGAACATCGGATCTCAGGGAGCTCTCGAAGCCGAAGCCTTCCCTGAATGACAGGATGGCGATGCCGTGGTCCCCGATGGACCCTGACAGGATGATCTTGTCCCCAGGTCTCAGGCAGGAATCTAGCGGCCAATCCCCCTTGAACGGCCGATATTTCCTGACCGTCCTGAGGTTCCTCTCGAGCGGTGGCCACCGAACCCCGATACCCGATGTGTTGATGACCAGCTTGTCGAGGGCGCCCTTCTCCACGACCTTGGTGTCGCCCGTTATCACCGGCACGCCCGCCTGCTTTGATGTCTTGGCAATGGAATCCAGGACCGACCCGAGCTCCTTGATGGCCAGGCCCTCCTCGATGATGAACGCCAGCGACAGTGCCAGAGGCCTGCAGCCCATGACTGCAAGGTCGTTGACGGTTCCCGACACGGCGAGCCTGCCGATGTCCCCTCCGGGGAAGAATATGGGCTTGACGACATAGGAATCCGTTGTGAGGACCTTCCCCTCGACGACCGAGGAGTCCTCCAGGGCCTCCAGCGGGACCTCGACCTTCTTGCCCTTGGAGCCGAGCCTCTTGAGGATCTCCTCCTTGATGAGCTCGCCCATGACGGCGCCGCCCGCGCCGTGGGCCATGGTGATATGGTGGTCCACCGGGTCCTTCAGACGATCCCTCCGCACCTCAACGCTTGAGCAATTTTTCAAACTCTATCTCAGAGGCTTCCCGGACCTTCCTGTGCAGGCTCTCCCCCCGGGAATCCATCGTGACTATGGCCGGGAACCCGTCGACCTCGAGCTCCCAGAATGCGTCCGGAACACCGAACTCCTCGAGCATGTGGACGGCCCTGACCTTCTTCACCGACGAGGCGGCCACGGCGCCGGCCCCGCCGACGGCGGATAGATAAACGGCCCCGCAGGCCTTCAGGGCCTCGAGGGTCCCCTGGCCCATCCCGCCCTTGCCTATAACGCCCCTGAGGCCGTAGTCCTGGATGATCTTTGCCTGGTACGGCTCCTCGCGCGTGCTCGTCGTGGGGCCAGCCGAGGTGACCTCCCAGCCGCCCTTGGCCTTTCTGACAACGGGACCGCAATGGTAGATGAACCGGCCTTCCAGCAGTTCCACGAACTCAGGCCTCAACTCTTTGAAAAGGTACGCATGGGCCACATCGCGGCCCGTCACCATTACCCCGTGGACCTCGACGAGGTCGCCGCACTTCAGGGCCCTGACCGTGGCCTCGTCGGTCGGGAGGTCGATCCTATGCATAGCTGACACCTCCCTTGCCGGGCCTGACGATCATTGAATATCTCCGCAGGGCCCAGCATGTGTACGCCACGGTGACGTAGTATGTCGCAGGATGCCTTGCGAGCGTTGTAACTTTGACTCCCAGGGCCGTGGTCTTGCCTCCGAAGCCCATGGGTCCGATGCCTAGGGAATTGATGTCCTCGAGGAGCCTGTCCTCCAGTCCCCTCAGGTCAGAGTTCTTGTTCTTTTCCCCGAGGTCCGCCAGTAGCGCCTCCTTGGCAGCGGCGTAGCCCGTGTCCCTGGCGCCCCCGATGCACACACCGATGACGCCCGGGGCGCAACCCTCGCCCTGGGCCTTGAATACCGCGTCCAGGACGCAGCGGCGGACGCCGTCCAGGTCCCGGCCCGCCCCCAGCGACGCCTCTGGCAGCTTGTATTGTGCCGAGACGTTCTCCGACCCGCCGCCCTTGAGCATCAGGTCCACTTTCACGACGTCCTTCTTCCATTCATGGAAATGGAACACCGGCGTGCCGAGCCCCGAGTTGTCACCTGGGTTCTTGCCAGTGAGCGCCTCGATGGTGTTGGACCGAAGATAGGAGTTTTTCGTAGCTTTACCGACGGCCTTCAAGAGTTGGGCCTCGAGGTCCGATTGTGAGGTCCCCTTCGGGTGATGGACCCAGTAGATGAGCATGCCCGTGTCCTGGCACATCGGAAAGCTCTTCTCGGCGGCGATCCTCGCGTTCTCGAGGATGGTGTCGAGGACCCCGCGGGTCGTGGACCCCTCTGGCTCCCCGTCCCTGGCGATGGTCAGTGCATCCTTGATGTCCTTCCTAAGCACACAAGCGCAGAGCCTGATGAGCTCGACGGCAGGGTCCGTCAGGTCCAGGCCTTTTAATGTGGTCAAGGGTCTCCCTCCGCATCCATATGATCGTCACTTCTTGAGCGCCCTCTTCATGGTCGCGCCTATCTCGGCAGGGGATTCCGCTATGTGGGCCCCGGCTGCCTTCAATATCTCCATCTTCTCTGCGGCGGTCCCGTGGCTGCCGGCGATGATGGCCCCTGCGTGGCCCATCCTCTTGCCCTTCGGCGCGGTCCGGCCGGCGATGAAGGCCACAACGGGCTTCTTCATCTCCTCCTCTATGAACTTGGCCGCGACTTCTTCGTCGGTCCCGCCGATCTCGCCTATCATCACGACCCCCTTGGTCGCCTTGTCCTCGTTGAACAGCTTCAGGGCCTCAGCGTGCCTGGTCCCAATGATCGGGTCCCCGCCGAGCCCGATGGCCGTGGACTGGCCCAGGTCCATGGCCGTGAGCTGGGCAACGCCTTCGTAGGTCAGCGTGCCGGACCTGGATATGACGCCTATCTTCCCGGGCTTGTGGATCTCAGCCGGCATGATGCCGGCCTTGCCGATGCCCGGCGAGATTATTCCCGGCGAGTTCGGGCCTATCAATACCGAATCCCTGCGCTTGACGAAATCATAGGCCTTGACCATGTCCAGCGTCGGGATGCCCTCCGTTATACAGACCACGAGCCTCATGCCCGCGTCGGCCGCCTCCATGATGCAGTCGGCGGCGAAGGGCGCCGGCACGAAGATGATGGATGTGTTCGCGCCGGTCCTGATGGCCGCCTCTTCGACGGTCTCGAAGATCGGGACACCCAGGTGGGCCGTGCCGCCCTTCCCGGGGACGACACCCGCGACCAGCCTGGTGCCATAGTCGAGCATCCGCTGGGCGTGGGACGACCCGACGCCGCCGGTGATGCCCTGGACAACGACCTTGCTGTCCTTGTCGAAGAGGACCGCCATCTCAGCCGCCCCCGTTCTTAGCCAGCTCGACGGCCTTCTTGGCCGCCTCGCCGAAGTCCGGAGCGACCGTGAACTTGAGCGGCGATGCCTTCAGTATCCTGATGCCCTCGTCGGCGTTGGTCCCCCGGAGCCTGACGACGACCGGGACCTTGATGTTGCCGATTTTCTGGAGACCCTCGACGATACCGTTGGCCACGAGGTCGCAACGGACGATGCCGCCGAAGATGTTGATGAGGACGGCCTTGACCTCCGGGTCGCTCACGAGGACCCGGAATGCGTTCTCCACGACCTTCGAATCCGCCGCGCCGCCGACATCGAGGAAGTTGGCGGGCGCCCCGCCGCAGAGCTTGATGATGTCCATGGTGGCCATGGCGAGGCCGGCCCCGTTGACCATGCAACCCACAGAACCGCCGTGGACCTTGACGTAGTTGAAGCCGTACTTGTCCGCCTCGACCTCCAGCGGGTCCTCCTCCGTGAGGTCCCTCAGGGCCTCGTGGTCCTTGTGCCTGAAGTCCGCGTTGTCGTCGAAGGTCAGTTTTGCGTCCAGGGCCACGACCTTACCGTCCTTCGTGACCACGAGCGGGTTGATTTCCACCAGGGACGCGTCCTCCTTGATGAAGAACTCGTAGAGCCCGCCTATGAGCGCCCTGGCATTCTTTGCCTCGTCGTCTTTTAAGCCGAGGCCGCAGCACAGTTTCTTGACATTGAACGGCATGAGCCCCGAACCGGGGTCGATCCGCTCCTTGAGTATCTTCTCGGGGCTCTCGGCGGCGACCTTCTCGATGTCCATGCCGCCCTGGGTCGAGGCCATGATGACGACCCTGGCCGTCTCCCTGTCGATGACCATACCAAGGTAAAGCTCCCGGGCAATGTCCAGGCCCTGCTCGATGAGGACCTTCCCGACGACCTTGCCTGCATCGCCGGTCTGTGCCGTGACGAGGGTCTTGCCGAGCATCCTCCCTGCCAGCTCGCCGGCCTCATCTGCGGTCCTGGCAAGCTTCACACCGCCCAGCTCCGGGTCCTCCTTGAACCGGCCCTTGCCCCTGCCACCTGCATGTATCTGGGCTTTGACAACGCACGGCAGGCCGAGCTCGGCCGCGGCGGCCTTCGCCGACGACGCATCGGTCACGGCCTTGCCGTTCGGCACGGGTATGCCGTACCTACGCATCAGCTCCTTGGCCTGATACTCGTGTACCTTCATCGACCCAACCAACTCCGGAATCCTCGCAGATGGATAAGAACATCGCTTTTTAAAGTTAATGGGGAAAGGCCATCGTCAATGCTTGACACGGCCGTCGCCCTTTCCCGAGAGCTTCCTCAACAGCATGCCCCTGAGGTATCTCCTCTTCATCGAATTAACGACCTTCGAGGGTCGGGCCCGGCCGTTGTACACCCCGACCAGCATCTTCACGAGCTTCTCGTCCTTCTGGCAGACCTCGACGATGCTGTCGAGGTTCCCCTCGACGATATCGGCGATGTGGCACAGGACCTGGAAGTCCTCCTTCCATAGGTGCTTCCATATGCGGTCGTAGCTCGCAAGGGCCGTTCGAGAGCAATCCCCCTCCTTCATGCACTGTACCGCGACATCGGCAGCCATCTTACCCGAGGCCATAGCGAAGGAGATACCGTCGCCGCTGATGGGCGACACGAAACCGGCCGCATCGCCGACAAGGAGCATCCGGTCCGAACTGGTCCTCTCGATGGGCCCCCTGAGCGGTATGCGTGCGCCCTTGAACGAGACCTCATTGATCTCTTTCGGGAAGAGCCCGGATCTCTTCAATAGTGAGAGATAGCCTTTGAACCCGGCCTTCAGGTCGAATCCCTTGATGTCCTTGAGGAAGGCCCCGAAGCCCACATTGATGAAGGTCCTCCTCGGGAACGCCCAGGCGTAGCCGTATATCCCTTCGGGCTTCAGGTGCATGTGGATGGTCCTTCTCGGGCCGAAAGCCTCCTTGATGAACTCTTCCCCGACCTCGTACTCGTGGGCCACGGCGAACCCGATGTCCTCCATGGGCCACGACGGAGGAAGGCCTTCCTTCGCCCTGAGGACCTTGGCCACCGGGTCCTGCATCCCGCCGGCGCCGATCACGATGCCTGCCTTGACGGTCCGTCCGCCCTCGAGGCTGATCTCGACGTAATCTTTGGTGATTTTCACACTTTTCACAATAGTTTTGGTCCAAGCCTCCACCCCCGCCTCCTGCGCAAGCCGGAACAGCACCTCGTCGAATTTGCGCCTCGACGTCCCGTACACCAACGGCTCGGAGGCCGGGGCATCGTAGGCAATGAAGTGGGACGGCTTGGACCCGTAGAGCCTGGCGCTCGTGGAGGATCCCTCGAGGAAATCCTTCTTCCGCTCGGTGACGTATGAGAACTCCGGCGATTCCAATATCTCTGGCCTGAGGCCACCGCCGCAGACCTTGTCCCTGGGGAACTCGTCCTTGTCGACGAGCAGCACTTTGAGGCCGGCCTTGGCCGCCGTCCTTGCCGCGGTGGAGCCGGCTGGGCCGGCACCGCATATCACTATGTCGAAGTCTCCCATCGGACCGAGACTAGGGCCATCTGGACATAAAAATATTGTCAGGAGCGTTTCACGGGGCCTTGCGATACGGGCTCGGGCCCAGCTCCTTTATCTTCTGGACGAATTCCCGCATGACCTCGGCGAACCTCTGACCCTCGGATGCCGAGACCCATTCGAGCCTGAACCTCTCGGGCTCGATGCCCATGTCCTGGAGGAGCAGCTCGAGGTTCGCGGCCCTGTCCCTGGTCCTCTCATTGCCGTTCTGGTAGTGGCAGTCCCCGATGTGGCAGCCGCAGATCAGGACCCCGTCGGCGCCCTTAGTGAGCGCGTCCACGACGAGGTTCGGGTGGACCATACCGGAGCACATGACCCTGATGATCCTCATGTTGGGCGGGTACTGGAGCCTGCTCACGCCGGCTAGGTCCGCGCCCGCGTATGAGCACCAGTTGCAGCAGAACGCTATGATGAGGGGCTCGAAATCGTCGGCCATCTAGTTCGCCTCCAGGGCGGCATCGATCATGGCCCTAAGCTGCTCTAACCGGAAGCCCCGGATGAACACGCCCTCCTTCGGGCATGTCGCCATGCAGCAGCCGCATCCCTTGCAGAGTGCCTCGTTGACCTCGACGGTCTTCTTGACCTCGCCGTTCCTCATGTATTCGACGAGCGTTATGGCGTTGTAGGGGCAGGTCGGCACGCAGAACGCGCACCCGTCGCAGGCCTCGTCGACGACATTGGACTTTATGGGCTCGAGCTCGATCCGGTCCTGGCTCAGGATGGTCGATGCCCTCGAGACAGCAGCGTTGGCCTGGGAAACCGCCTCGTCCACGAACTTGGGGCCGTGGGCCAGGCCGCAAAGGAATATCCCTTCGGTGGCGAAGTCCACGGGCCTGAGCTTCATATGGGCCTCCAGGAAGAAGCCGTCCGCCGTCGTGGGCACCTTCAGCAGCATGGCGGTCTCCTTCGTGGTCGGCTCGGGTCTCGTCGCAACGCTCAGCACCAGCGTGTCCGGCGCGAGGGCGATCTTCCTCCCGAGGACCTCGTCCCTGAGCTCGACGCGGATTTTGCCGCCATTCTCGGTGACCGCGGGCATGTTGCCATCGTCGTATCTTATGAACTGGACACCCCTGCTCAGGGCGTCCCTGTAGAGGTCCTCGTGGAACCCGTAGGACCGGATGTCCCTGTTCAGGACGAAGACCTCGGCCTTCGGGTCCTTCTCCTTGAGATGGACGGCGTTCTTCAGGGCCTCGGTGCAGCATATCCGGCTGCAGTTGGGCCAGTCCTTGTTCCTCGCACCGACGCACTGGATCATGACGAAGGTCTTGCCTTTGACGCCGCCCTTGACAAGCCGCTCTTCTAGCTCGAGCTGCGTCAGGACGTTCGGGTTCTTGCCGTACATGTACTCGTCCGGCCTGTGCTCGAGGGCCCCGGTCGCAACGATTATCACGCCGTGCTCGAAGCTCGTCTCCTTCCCGCCGGCCTCGACGGTCGTCTTGAAGGCCCCGATGGAGCCCTCGAGAGCCTTGAACCTGGCGCCCATGTGGAGCGTGACGAGCTTGCAGGCCTTGATCCTCTCGACGAGCTTCTTGAGATGGGCCTGCGGGTCCTCCTTGGACCCGGGAAGCGTGTAGATGCGTCTCAGAAGGCCGCCGAGCTCGTTTTCCTTCTCGACGAGATGCACCGGGAACCCCTGGGCCGCGAGGCCCAGGGCCGCGATCATGCCCGCCAGCCCGCCGCCGAGCACCAAAGCGCCCTTCTTGACATCGAGGTAGGACTTGTACAACGGCTCGTGCAGTCGGGACTTGGCGACGCCCATGCGCACCAGGTCCTTGGCCTTCTTGGTAGCGCCCACCTTGTCGTTCATGTGGACCCAGGACACGTGCTCGCGTATGTTCACCATCTCGAAAAGGTAGGGGTTCAGCCCCGCCTCCCGGAGCGTGTTCTGGAAGAGCGGCTCGTGGGTCCTCGGCGTGCAGGACGCGACGAGTATCCGGTTCAGCTTATGCTCCTTTATCAGGTCCTTGATCTTGTTCTGCGTGTCGCCCGAGCATGTGTAAATATTGTCGCTGGCGAACACGACATTGGGGAGCGTCTTTGCGTACTCCACGACCGCTGGGACGTCCACCGTCTGGGCAATGTTGATGCCGCAGCGGCAGATGAAGACCCCGATGCGGGGCTCGTCCCCCTTCTTGACGTCGATCTCCTTCGGGTAGTCCTTCTTCTTTACCAGGGCGCCGCGGCTCGAGGATATGACGGATGATGCCTTGGCGGCCGCGCCCGATGCATTGGCAACGGTCTCGGGTATGTCCCGCGGGCCGGCGAAGGCGCCGCCCACGAAGATGCCAGGCACGTTGGTGTCCAGCGGCTCGAAGCTGGTCGTGCCGCAGAAGCCGTACTCGTTGAGCTTGATGCCGAGCTTGCTGGACAGGTCCTTGGCAACGGCCGGGGGCCGGAAGCCCACGGCGAGGACCACCATGTCGAACTCCTCCTCCTTCGTCTTGTTGTCCTGGACGAACCTCACAACGAGGTTCTTCGTCTCGGGGACCTCCAATACGTCCGCGACCCGCGACCTGACGAACCTGATGCCGTACTCGTTCTGGGCCCGGAGGTAGTATTTCTCAAAGTCCTTGCCGAACGCCCGGATGTCGATGAAGAATATGGTTGCCTCGATGTCCTTGGCGTGCTCCTTGGCGATTATGGCCTCCTTGATGGAGTACATGCAGCACACCGACGAACAGTAGGGCGCGTTCCTGAGCTCGTCCCTGCTGCCCACGCACTGGACGAAGGCCACGCGCTTGGGCGGCTTGTCGTCCGAGGGCCTGACTACATGGCCACCGAACGGCCCCGATGCGCACAGGACCCGCTCGAACTCGATGCTCGTTATTACGTTGGAGCATGCCTCATAGCCGAGCTCTTTTATTACGGACGGGTCGAAGCAGTCGAAGCCGGGCATGAGCAGCATCGAGCCCACGTCGACCGTCGTGTCCTTGTCCTTCTGGGCGTAGTCTATGGCCCCGGCGGGGCAGACCTTCGCGCAGGTACCGCACTTGCCCTTGGTGAGCTGGAGGCATTCGTTCGCGTCGATGGTGTAGATGAGCGGCACGGCCTGGGGGAACGGCACGTAGATGGCCTTCCTAATTCCGAGGCCTTCGTCGAACTCGCTCGGCACCTTCTTGGGGCATTTCTGGGCGCATGTACCACACCCGATACATTTGGTCTCGTCGACGTGGCGGGCCCTGGTGTGCACCGTTGCCTGGAAGTTGCCGGCCTGGCCAGTGACCCCCTTGAGCTCGCTGTTCATGAAGAGATGTATGTTCTGGTGCCTGGCGGCCGTGACCAGCTTCGGGGCCAGGATGCACATGGAGCAATCGTTGGTCGGGAAGGTCTTGTCGAGGCGGGCCATGACGCCACCGAGCGTCGGGGTCCTCTCGACGATGTATACCTTGAATCCGCTGTCGGCCAGGTCCAGGGCGGCCTGGATGCCCGCTATGCCGCCGCCGACGATCATCACGGAGCCGACCTTGTCCTTCGCCATGCTCACGATCCCCCACTGCAGACCCCGGGCCATCGTCGGATTTCCCTGGTCATCTCACAATCAGACGACCGTGCCCGTGGTCCGGTCGCCCACACATATTCATAGATGTTTTAAATGTTTTCATTTTGAATTCTAGAATTATTAATCATTATTATAGTGAGGCCTTCACGGCGTTCATGACCGCTGTCGTCTTGGTCCTGTGGGCATTGAGCCCCAGGTCCTTCTCCGTCAGGCCGGCCGCGAGACCTATGAGTTGTGAGAAGTACAGGACCGGGATGTTGTAGCTCGCGTTGTATTTCTTGGCCGTCCTCATCTGGCCCGTGTCGAACTGCAGGAAGCAGGTCGGGCATGTGACGACCATCGCCTCGCCTCCGGCGGCCATAACCGACGAGAACTTGCGGTGGGCGAGGTCAAGGGACCCGTCCTGGTTCGTGGACCCGAGCACGAGGCCGCAGCAGAGCTCCCTGTTCTCGTACTCCACAGGCTCTCCGCCTACGGCCCTCGTCAGGTCCTCCAGGGAATGGGCAGTGAACGGGTCCTCGAAGCCCATGACCTTGCTGGGCTTGAGCAGGTGGCAGCCGTAGTGGGCGGCGATCTTGAGCTTGACCGGGGTCTTGACGATGGACTCGACCTTCTTGATGCCGACATCCTCGACGAGGACCTGGAGGAGGTGCTTGACCTTGGCCTTGCCCTTGTATTCCTTGTCGATGGACTTGAGGCGCTCGTTGATGCGGGCCCTGAGGTCCTTGTCATGGTCTAGGTCGTGCTTGGCCTCGAGGAGCGTGTTGCTGCAGCCCGGACACGGCGTCGCTATTGTGAGACCGGCCTCCTCGACCAGGCTAAGGTTCCTCGCGGCGAGGGTCAGCCACGCCTCCTTGTCCAGGGGCTTTATGTAGGGCGTGTTCGGACAGCACGAGAAGTCGAAGCTGTCGTCGAACTCGACACCCAGGAGCGGGAAGACATTCCTGCAGGCCGCCTCTATCTGCGGGAGCCTGGTAGGGATCAGGCAGCCGAGCATGAGGGCATACTTAGCGCCCATCACTTGCCGCCTCCCTTGGCCTTGAGCCTCGTTCCCTCGAGCATCTTGCGGATCTGCTCGATATCGGGCATGTGCATCTTGCCGAGGCCGACCTGGCCCCGGACCCGGTCGGTGCCCTGGGGGCTCGCCACGAGGCCAGACGAAAGCAGGAGCCCGGCGTTGGCGATGTATCCCTTGTGGGCCTTGCCGTCCTTGAACGCCTCGTTCCTGAGGGCGTTCATGATGCCGGCCACATGAACATCCTTGGGGCAGGCCTCCTCGCAGCAGTGGCAATTGACGCACATCCAGACGGTGTCCTCGGGCGTCATCTCGGGCCGCTCCCCGAGGAGGACCTCCAGGATTATCTTGCGCGGGTTGAAGGTCCCGGTGGCCAGCGCCGAAGGGCAGGCCGAGGTGCAGCGGCTGCACTGGTAGCAGAAAGGCATGCCCTCCGCGTCGAGGAGCGCCTTGAGCTCGGCCGAGTACTGGCCGAGGCCTCCCTCCGTTCCCGCATCCTTTGCCATCGGTCCACCCACGAACCCTTACCCGTCGGGGCTTCCAGGGATACCAAGTTATTCAGTATTTTCATAAAAACTTATGCATTCGCGCGATTTATTTATTATCAATGGATTCCATCCTCCACTAGGGTCTGGCCATGAAACTGAAGGTCCATTACGGCTGCAGGGTCGAGGATGTCAAGGTCCCGGACACCTGCAGGGTCGAGGTCCTCGAGGGGAAGGAGATCCCGGGGGTGGACCAGGACAAGGTCATGCGCGAGGCCCTTGAGCACCCGCTCGATTCCCAGTCCCTGGACGAGTTCCTCAAGGGCGGCAAGCTCCTCCTGGTCGTCAATGACGGCGACAGGCCCACGCCCACGCCACGGATTCTCAAGTTCCTCATCCACAAGCTGGAGGACCGGCCGGACACCAGGATCATCGTCAGTTGCGGGACCCACAGGCTCCCGACGGCCGAGGACCTGCACCTGATATTCGGCAACTACTACGAGCGGCTGAAGGACAAGGTCTTTTTCCACCAGGCGAAGGCCAAGGAGGACCTCGTGAGCTTCGGCAAGACCAGGCGCGGCAACGAGATATTCATGAACAAGCAGGTCGCCTGGGCCGACAAGCTGCTCATCACCGGCTCCGTCGAGCCGCATTATTTCGCAGGCTTCACGGGCGGCAGGAAGTGGGTCATCGGGGTCAGCGGCTTCGAATCCATCGAGAGGAACCACAAGATGGCCCTGCAGCCCTCGGCAACCACGCTGGCCCTGAAAGGGAACCCGCTTCACGAGGAGCTCGTCGAGTGGGACGCCATGGTCGACAAGCCCAAGTTCTGCATAAACGTCGTGCTCGACAAGAACCTGGCCATCGGCGCCGCCTATGCAGGTAACATGGACCGCGTGTTCAAGGAGTGTGTCCAGGTCGGCCTCGATTTCTACAGCGTGCCGGCCAGGGGGAACGACGACATCGTGCTGACGGTGTCCCGGGCCCCGCAGGACAGCAACCTATACCAGGCCCTGAAGGCCCAGGAGCACGGGAAGCTCGCCATGCGGGACGGCGGCATCCTCATCCTGGTCGCCGAATGCAGGCTCGGCCTCGGGCCAAGCCACTTCGCCCAGATGATGAAGGGCGTGGACGTGAAGGAGCTCCTGAAGAACATCGAGACCAAGTTCATGCTCGGCCAGCACAAGATCGCCAAGCTCCTGAACGCCCTCATGCGCGGGAAGGTCTGGGTCGTGACCGACATACCGGCCGAGGACATGGCGGCGGTCCAGATGGAGCGGTTCGGGACGGTCCAGGAGGCCATGGACAAAGCACTGGCCCTCATGGGCCCCAAGGCAAGCATCGCCTTCCTGCCCGATGGCGGCATGATGGTGCCCGCCATCAAGAGGCCCAAGGCCGGGAAGAAGAAGCGCTGATGCGCAATTCCTGGCAGACAATTTCCACAAAATATATAGATGTCAAAACGATGTGGTTGGAGCAGCGCGCAGGCGTCTCCATATCGTCGAGGGGGAATCGGATGGCATCGGACGAGGTCGTCGAGGTCGAGAAGCTCGACCGGGATTTCAAGTACGAGATCGCCAAGGAGCCCGGCAGCGAGAAGATCATGCACTGCTTCCAGTGCGGAACGTGTACCGCCGCATGCCCGGTCAGCGCCAAGAAGGAGAGCTTCAACCCGCGGAGGATCATCCACATGGCCCTCATGGGCATGAGGGAAGAGGTTCTCGGCGACGAGTTCGTCTGGTACTGCTCCGGGTGCTACGCCTGCCAGGAACGCTGCCCCCAGGGCGTCAATATAACCTATCTCATGACGGCGATAAGGAACATCGCCTACCGGTCCGGCAAGGGCCTTCCGGCCTACAGGGAGGTCGTGAAGAAGATAGCGGCCAAGGGCTGGCTCAACGAGATCGGCGAGTTCGACAACGAGATGCGCCAGAAGATGGGCCTGCCGATAATCGAGCAGAAGAGCGACGAGCCGGACAAGGTCCTCAAGGCCTCCGGGGCCAAGAAGCTGTCCGGGGGTGAGTGAACATGGCCGGCAACGGGATGAAGTACGCGTTCTTCCTCGGGTGCACGACGCCGGTCCGTGTGATGCAGTACGAGGCAGCCACGCGCAAGGTCGCGGCCAAGCTCGGCATCGAGCTCGTCGACCTGCCCGACTTCGGCTGCTGCGGCTTCCCGACCGAGAAGGTCAGCCATGATGCCTTTCTTGCTCTAGCCGCCAGGAACCTGGCCGTCGCGGAGGAGAAGGGCCTGGACGTGTGCACAATGTGCACCGCCTGCGCCGGTGCCCTGACCAAGGTCGTCCACGAGCTCAAGGACGAGAAGAAGCGGAAGCACATCAACGAGATGATCAAGTCCACCGGCCGCCAGGTCAAGGGGACGGTCAAGGTCTATCACATCTCGCGGGTACTCTTCGAGAAGGTCGGCATCGAGAAGCTGAAGGCCGCGATAACCAAGCCGATGAACATGCTGAGCATCGCCCCGCACGAGGGCTGCCACTACACCGCGCCGCACGAGATATTCGACGGGTTCGACGACCCTATCAGACCGAAGACCCTCAAGGCCCTCATCGAGGCCACGGGCGCCAAGGTCGTGGACTACATGAACTACCGGCAGTGCTGCGGCGGCGACCTGCTGGCCGTCGGCGAGCAGACGCCCACGGACATGGTCCACGAGAAGTTCGACAACGTAAAAAGGTCCGGGGCCGACGCCATGGTCCTCCAGTGCCCCTTCTGCGACATAATGTACGACGAGTTCCAGAAGACGGTGGAGGAGAAGTACGGCACGGAATACAAGATCCCCGTCCTCTTCCTGCCCCAGCTGATCGGCATGGCCATGGGAATGGGCCAGAAGGAGCTCGGCCTGACGAAGAACGCCGTCAAGACCAAGGGATTGTGCGAGAAGGCCGGCGTCCAGAAGTAAGGAATCGGGCTGGGGACAGATGCATCGTTGGGGCTAATAGTGCAAGGTCCAGGCAGTGTCATCTATCGAAGACCCGGAACCGGATTATCGTGCCTGAGGTCTCGTCATCTCTTTACTTTTAAATAGGGTTTGATTTGGGACAAGGGACTAATAGTCGAAATAAAATTGCGGCTCAACGGTAAGACCATCTCGAATGAATCTTTCGATATCAGATATATATGAAGGACAGCCCTTGAGGACCAACAACAGGGAAAGGACCGTCGAACTATCCCAGAGGGGATGGAACCATGGAAGAAATAGCGATCGAGACCCGCAACCTGAGTAAGCAGTACAGCCAAGGCGTCCTCGCCTTGAAGGACCTCTCCATCAAGATAAAGCGCGGCCAGTGCGTAGGATACCTAGGGCCCAACGGATCCGGCAAGACCACGACCATAAAGATACTTACGAACCTGCTGAAGCCAACCTCAGGTCAGGCCTTCATCAACGGCATCGACGTGAACCAGTTCCCAAAGGAGGCGCTCAGGCCAGTCGGGTCCCTTGTCGAGGTCCCCGGGATCTACGAATACCTAACCTCCCATGAGATGCTCTCTTACTTCGGAAAGATACGCCAGATGTCGTCGAAAGACCTTGATCGGAGGATCAAGGAGGTCCTCGCGCTCGTCAAGCTCTCAGAGGTGGAGCACAAGAAGATTGGGTCCTTCAGCACGGGCATGCTCAGGCGACTGGCCATCGCCCAGGCCCTATTGCACGACCCCGAGATACTCATCATGGACGAACCGGTCATCGGGCTGGACCCCAAGGGCATGAAGGACGTCCGTGACATCATCCATAAGATGCTCCAAGAAGGGAAGACCGTATTCCTGAGCTCCCATCTCCTTAACGAGGTGGCCGAGACCTGCAACGATGTGATTCTCCTGGACAAGGGCGTGGTCGTCTCATCGGATTCGGTGGCGCACCTGATCAGCACCAAGAAAGGCTCTAAGATCGATGTCTCCTTCCTGAGGACGCTCACAGAGGAGCAATGCAAGAGGATCAGTTCCCTGGATACCATCACGGGGGTCGAGCCCCTCGGTGACCAGATAAGAATCATATACGATGGGAAACCAGAGACATCCTCCAAGATACTCGCCCAGATTGTCGGCCTTGGCGTCGATGTGGTCTCCTTCGCGCCCCAGAAGGTCACCCTCGAGGACGTCTACGTGTCCGTCATGGGCGATGAGAAGGGGGTGGGCTGATGCTGTCTCTGGGGGCGGATATCCGCGAGGACCTCACCCACACTATTATCAACGTGCGCTACGAGCTCAGGAAGCACTTCCGGCGCAAGAGGATAATCCTCGCCATCGCCCTGGCCCTGATAATCCCCATGATGTTCTACATCATACCCAAGGTCCGCAATGTCGACTTCGCTAGCACATCCATCTCCTTCATGTCCAATTCCCTGGCCTTCGTCAGCTACCTCATCATCATCTCGGCGGCTATGTTCGCCGGTGATGCGGTCTCGGGCGAGTTCGAGAAGAGGACGGCGCTCATATCGCTCTCGACCCCACAACGGAGGTCCTCGATATTCATCGGCAAGTACGTAGCGGCCTTGCTGGCGGTCTATGCTATAATCGCCTTCTACTTCGCCATCGTGTGCATCGAGGTGCTTGGTGTCTATGGCCTTGGCGGCATACCCGAGGCGACAGGGAAGTCCTTCCTCCTATGCCTGCTCTACGCGTCCGCGGCCGTCAGTATGACATTCTTCTTTTCCAGCATCCTCAAGGGTGTGATGACATCGACGCTCCTGAGCTTCTTCACCTTCCTAATGATACTTCCGATAGTTACGGTCCTCCTCCAGGTCGGGAATGTGGATCCCTGGTTCATTGTGACATACTCGGCAGGTCTCATGACGGATGTCTTTGTCCAGGAGCCGGCCTTCAGTGGTGGTGAGGGCGGACGGAATAGAGCAATGAACGCCTTCACACAAAGCACACCGAACTTCACTGTGGGGGTCGAGGTGATGGCTGCCTATGCCATCATCATGTTCATCATCGCGATACTAATCGCCGTCAGGAAGGATGTGGAGTGATGGAAATGACGGCAACGAAGATATCGGTAATCATTGCCATCGCCCTAGTGTCGCTCATGAGCTTCCCGTTTGCGACGGTCACGAGCGCCCAGGGCCCGGGAGGATCCGGGCTGCCCGATGTCAAGATCAAGAACATGTCGTTCTCCAACGATAATCCAAACGAGAACGACCTCATCACGATAACGGTCATTGTCTGGAACAACAGTTCCAAGAACCTGACCGGCCTGACCGTGACCTTCAGCTATGACGGCACGAACATAACGACCGTCAAGAACATCTCGGTCGCTGCCAACAGCACGACCTCTGTCCCGATCACATGGAAGGCGGTCAAGTGGACGCACACGATGGCTGCGGTCGTGGGCACGGAGAAGGCGGTATTCCCTAAGAGCGCAATTTCAAGGGATCTCAAGGTCAATGCCAATCCGATCGGAGACCCCTGGACCATCCTTGGCGCCCTCATCGCCGTGCTCATCACGATTATAATTGCTGTGGCATTCCCGGCCATCCTGAGCTCCACGAAGAAGAAGAAAATGGGATAAAGCGACTGAAGGCCCGCCCTTCTCCGAGGCTCTCATGCGACCAGGGCGATTGTGAAGAGGATATAGTACGGTATCATTCCCAGAAGTGGATAGAGGGCATACAGATTCTTGCCGTATTTTCGTGTTGTCAGGTCCGCGGCCCTAACCGTGGCGATATCGTCCTTCAGCAATACGCTGCATGGCAGCACGATTATGGAGTAGACGATCATGAAGATGGGGACCATGAGCGGGAGCAGCGGCAACATTGCCAGCCCTGCCGCGCCCTTGAAGACGGTCCCGCCCATGCCGTCAGCCCCGAGCTCGTAGATGCCACCGAGGACGATAACGGCCGCCATGCCGTACTCGTGCTTCGTTTCCACTTTCCACAATAAAAAAACCATGATCATGTACCACGGCATCGTTACGAGCCAGTCCACGATGAGGTTCGGCGAGGCGGCAACGCCCTGGGCGCCCAACGCCTTCTCCCAGGCCCAGAACACGAACTCTGCCCAGAGGGCCCCGAGGCTCCCGATGGTAATGAACTTCCATTTCGGTGTCCAGGACCAGCGCTGGATGTAAGGGACGAGCTTGTCCCTGAATGTCCAAACGAAAAATGTTGTGAGACCGCAAGTGATAGTGGATACCGCGACGGTCCTGTCGTTGACCTTCCCGTTGGTCAGCCATGCGGGGACCAGGACGAACAGGGCGCAGAAGAAGGCGAAAATGATGTATCTCGACCTGTTGCCGAAGAAGAGGCGCCTGATGTCCTGGAAGGTGGCCTTGAACCTCGTCAAGATGCCGATCTCGGTGATGCCAGGCTGGGGGAGCAAGGGGTTCTGGACCGGCTGATATACGACTGGCAGCGTCATCGAATTCCATTTGGTCCTGCCGTCACATATAGGGATGGCCAAGAGATTTGAACAATAATCTTACATCTGTTTTTATATATACCTAGTCAAAATCCATTATGTATTACTACGATTGTTAAGGTCATGGAGATAACGAATGGGCCCACAGACCGAATCCGTTGAGCGACCCGTCCTCTTCAGCAAAGGATGGGGTTGGAGCTGGATACGGGGATACCACGGTCCAGATTTCTATTACAAGTACGGGATCAAAGAGGAGCAAAAGATACAGAACATGATCGGTGGGATAATCAAACAGCCAATGGCGGTCGAAGATACGGGGCCGTTCAAGGATTTATCGATCAACCTGTCGTCATCAAAGGTCATCGTTAGATTGTACAACGGAAGTGTCCAGACCATGTTCCCTTATAGCATTGGGATTCCTGAAACATATTACACGAACCTGGAGTTCAGGGCCTGGATACCGATCTACGGGGAAGGGGATTGCATACACAGCGCTTTCGGGTGCTTCAATTCAGGAACATGTGGATTCTTTTGTTTCGTTCCCGACTATCCCAAGTTCCAGGGACGCATCAAACCTATGGAATGGGTCAAGGTCGCCGTCGAAAGTTTCCCCAACCAGATCGGTTTCAAGAGGAGGATCGCCTTCTTCAAGAAGATGGAACCAAAGATCGATAGCATCAAGGACGAGCATGGTCCTCCGCATCAGTATATGGTCACTGGCAATATCACGAATTTGGACAATAAAATGGCCCTCGTCATGTCGCAAGTACCTGTCTTCTTGGACAATAAATTCAAGGAACGGCCAAAGGACAAATCGTTCATCGGGCTGAAAGGTAAATTGATCGGATATATCAAAGATTTTTAATGATGCGCTGATTTATCGCATGGCGCACTTTCGACAAATGGACAATGTAGCGCATCAGTATTCAAAATTGTTATATAACATGGAACTGTATCGCCAGCCGAAGGGCCGTCCCTCACGGGAATCGTCCCTGTTGTGAGGCGTGATGAAATGGCAAAGGGAAGGCCGAGAAAGGACAAGGCCAAGCCGGTTAAAGAGCCGGAGCGGAGCCCCCCCGGCTTCGAGACCAGGGCCATCCACGCCGGGGAGGAGCCCGAGGACCAGTACCGGGCCGTGATACATCCCATCTACACGACCTCCACTTACAAACTCGAAGAGGTCGGCAAGTCCCACGGCTACGATTATTCGAGGACCGGGAACCCAACGAGGACGATGCTTGAGAAGAAGCTCGCCTCCCTAGAGTGCGCAAAGTACGGGGTCGCCTTCGCCAGTGGCATGGCGGCCGTGAACGCTGTCCTGGCCCTGCTCGACAGCGGGGACCATGTCCTGTGCGAGGAGAACGTCTACGGCGGGACCCACAGGCTGCTCTCGAACATATATCCCAAGCTCAAGGTCGGTCTCACATGGGTCGACGCCACTGACCTCGAGCGTGTCAAGAAGTGCTTCAGGGAGAACACCAAGCTCCTCTGGATAGAGACGCCCACCAACCCGCTGCTCAAGATCCTCGACATCGAGGCCCTGGCCAGGCTGGCCCACGAGCGCCATGTGCTCCTCGTGGTCGACAACACTTTCGCCAGCCCGTTCCTCCAGAGACCGATCGAGAAGGGTTGCGATATCGTAGTCCA
>Ga0315282_10005075_pt1 | contig 22602 bp, 4 predicted proteins | sample YL17G07_20_MG_FD_203693 | JGI IMG/M metagenome (GOLD analysis project Ga0315282, IMG submission 203693) | Sediment microbial communities from Yellowstone Lake, YNP, Wyoming, USA - YL17G07_20 | ecosystem: Environmental > Aquatic > Freshwater > Lake > Sediment | place: USA: Wyoming | collected... | reverse complement strand
TTTACAGGGTAGAGGCCCTGAAGACCGACGGCACCCCCGCGGATGATGTAACCGCGGCTATCGACTTTATTATAACCACAGCGGGCTGGTCCAATCCCGACCTCACCATCCTGAACCTTAACATGCATGCCGGCGGGGCCACCGGGAACGTGAACACGGTCATCGATTCCCAGACCGACCTGAAAATAACCACCCGCGAGATCGTGACGGAAACCCTTGAAGAACTTGATATAGACAGCAACGAAGAGCTGATCGCTTTTGCCCAGACTGTTGCGACAAATGCACTGCAGGACAGCGCCGAGCTTATTGATGTCCAGGGCATTGACGTTGACGGGGCTCCTCCCTTCGGTCCCCCATTCCCCGCGGCTAATTCCGACGGGGACAGAGAAACCGACCTGCGCAACCTGCTCATCGAAGGAAACCTTGATGATGGCGCGGTGATCGACCTTGACTACGGGCTGCCCAACCCCAATGAGCCGGACAACATCGGCGACCTGACCTATCTTTTTGTCACGGGCACCGTGGGGACGGGTGTTTCCATCAACGTGGAATCCCTGCAGGCGTATGGCGGTTCATACTTAGCGGAGCCCGGCCTGGTGGCCGCCCTCACTGGTAACGTTACAAATGTTTTGTCCACTGAGGCCCAGGACCTGACGATCATCGCCCAGCGCGACCTTCCCGACGACGGCGGGAGCACCATTGCTTTTAGTCCCGGTGTTTTCTTGAGGTACAACACCGGCACAGCCGGATTCCCCAGGGCTTTCACTGACCCTGTCGCTGATTACAACAATGAACTTTTTATCGGAGCTCCCTCTCTCGGGGCGGCCATCGAAAACGCAATGGCCCATGTCCATCTCGACTTCATAGACGGCAATGACAACGGCAAGATCGAGGTCCATGAGCTGGCCACCGCGATTACTCTTCCCGCGTCTCCGGGTTCGGCTGCCGGAGACGGCTTCCAGCTCGGGACCCTCATGGGCGCTTCCCCGATTCCTTCCGTGGAGAATTCCGGCCCAGCCGACGTGGCCCTGATCACCACGGCTCCGGACGGCGGGGCCATCGGGTTCATCGAGTGGGAAGGGGATGTCGGCGCCGTGGTCACTGTAGACAATCCCGACCCAACCCATACAGACCTGCCGGGCGGGTATAACGACCTCACCGCCTTCCTCGGCACTCTTTCGGTTGGCGTCTCGATTGGAACGCCATTGTTTGATGACGATGCCTTTACGACTCCTGTTGTCCGCACGTCCGACCTCGGCTATGCGGACGTTGATGGAGACATTGGCTGGGCATATGCTGGAGGGTTTGGCGTTATTCCTGACCCGGGAACTGTTACAAGTGCAATTGTCATAAATGGCAACCTGCAGGGGGTTTTCGTGACGGGGTCTATCCTTGGAACGCTGGGAGCAACCGATACTGCTGCCGGCATAGCCATCAGAACCGAGGACACGGTTCCACCTATTACCAGTCACGGGGAGTTAATTGATTCCGGAGACTATCCCTTTTTGAACAGCGTGATCGCCTTCGACGACATTTTAGGCCATATTCTCGTAGGCGAAAGCAAACCCGGTGCTCCTGCCGCAGACGGTGGCAATATTGTAGACAATATTTTCGCGGGCTACGACGGTTCGGGAACACTCGGAACCGCCGCAAAACCAATCATAATCCGGGCCTACGGGAGTATTGGCGATGGCGTGGATCAAACGGCCACCTTCTTGAATGCTTTCGAGTTCATGCATGCTGCAGGGGCAGGCAATGACTACGTCGGCGGCGCCGAGGGGGTCTATGCCCAAATTCGTGCCCTTCACGGGAACCTGGCCGCCAACGTGGTTTCCGGGTGGGATATCATCAGCCCAACTGGTACTATTTTCGCCAGTGGCAGCATTACCGGGGATATCCTCGCCGGCAGACACATCATAGCCGACATCAGCGCCGGGGTGAACATCACCGGCACGATTGCTTCCGGCCTGGTATCTTCGAACAGCGCGACATTCCCGCCGGGTCCGGGGATTATCGACACGATGTTCAATCCTCCCACGGACCCGGATTCAAACCCGGAGACCGAGGAGAACAATTCTATCGCCACAGCCGATCCGCTGGAGCTTCAGGAATCTTCGGCCTATGTGATGAACAATGTTTCCACCCCGGAAATCGACTCGGTGTTCGGGACGCTTTTTAGCGCGGCGGATATTGATTATTACAGCTTCGTTGTCGATCCCGCGCACATCGGCCAGACAATTTATGCCGTGGTCATCGGCAACCGCAACGATGCGGGCGCTTCTGCGACTTTTGACCCCTTCCTCGAGCTTCGTGACCCGAACGGAACTCTCATCGCTTCGAGCGACAACGATTCTCTCGGGCTTGATCCGGTCCTGGCGGTAACGCTCGAGGCGTCGGGAACCTATTACCTCGGGGTCGGCGCTGCGACCGTAGGGCCTGCAACTTTTGATTATACCCTCGACACCTTCCTGCTTCCCGCCTCCAAGCTATTCGTGGGGAGTATCCTGCCCTATAGCGGCTCGACCATATCGGCCGGTGGGAACATCACGGGTAACATTGTGGCCGGCCAGACCGCGGCGCCGGCCGATGCCGGGGCTCCGGGAATCGTCTTCGGGGATTATAACCCAATAAATGGCGTTTTTACTGCCACACCACCCAATAATTTCGAAGGCTCGGTCGGCGATATCCTTAACCCGATTAGCATCGGCGGGACTATCAGCTCGGCAATTGTCGCCGTCGGTGGAAGCATCCTCAGGGTAGACGGTGGCAGCATTGTCAATTCTAATATCACCGCATATTCATATGCAGGGAGGGGTGGAAATATTGGAGACCCCAGCGCCGGTGCTGCCGATGTGGGAGGGATTCATGCCACATCAGGGAGCATTCGCGCCCGAGACGGGAATGAGGCACCTAATCAATCTGTACTTGACATTACAACTCCCGGTGGTCTTTTTGTTAATGCAGCATCAAGGGACATGATCATTGCTGCATCGAGTTCAATCACAGAGATAACTGCTGCCACCGACATCCGCGCAGGGGATGGAAAAGCAGGGGAAAAAGGTGGAGATGTATATATCGTTGCGAGCGGCGGACCTATTACCAAGATTGATGCAGTCTCTGGTAACCTCCGGGCGGGTGACGGCGGGGCTGCTGCTGCCGAGGATGGGGGATTCCTGTCAATACTTAGTGCGGGGGCCCTTACAACGGTCCATGCAGGCAATGACCTCCGGGCGGGTAACGGCGGGTCCTTTGCCGGGGCCGACGGTGGGCTGGTAAGGATAACGGCGGCGAGTATAGGCTTGATCGACGTGGATCACGACCTCCGGGCGGGCGACGGCGGGAAAGATACGGGCTCGGGTGGTGGCGCCGGTGGTGGAGTAACGATCGGCGCTACGACCTCGATCACGATGATTGATGTGGGAAATGACCTTCGGGCCGGCGACGGCGGGGGCGGAGTTGCCGGCGGGGCCGGCGGCGGCTTTTCAATCAGCGCTGGCACCGCAATCGGCACGATTAACGTGGGCCGGGACCTTCGGGCCGGCGACGGCGGAAGCATCGGCGGAGGTTTGGAGATCATTGAGGGAAAGGATGTGGTAATTTCTAACCTCGGGGCGCTTCAGGCTAAATTTGGCGATGTTTTAACAAAATCGGGCCTGCCTGCGGATGATGTCACCCTGTTATTACAAATTAAGGCTGCATTTGAAGCTGGAAGAGGAGCAGGCTCCCCAGAGGCGGCGGAAGGAGAGCAGGGCGCATCGTCTGTTGCTGGATTGGAAGAACTTGCCCTTATGCTTTACGAGTATTTAGTTCCCGGGGACGTTCAGGAAGGCCTTATGTTCCCATTCGACAATATTATGAGGTTACTTGCTCCAGCGTCTCCGGACCAGGCGGATACTTTGGGACCTTATTGGGTTCAGAATATCCTTGGAGAGAGTTTCTTCAATGTCCTGGCCCATGTCGCTTCCGGCGGGACTGATAACAATGGATCGGGTGGTTCTGACCTGATTGACGGCAATGGTGGGTCGCCCCCCTACTTCAGGCCCGACCTTGCTGAAGACATCTGGAATATTATTGAATGTGCTGTCCACGACAGCGCTGCCGGACTCCCCGAGAGCGTGGGAGCCTTAGTGGCGGGTTCCTTCTTGGCGGGGTCCGACGGGCTTGGTTCTGACGGGCAGAGCGGAAACACGATCACTCTGATTAATGTTGGCCGCGACCTCCGGGCCGGGGACGGCGCCATTTCAGGCGGTGGGGCGGGTGGAAGCCTCGGCATTGCCAGCGGCACCACGATCAAGGAAATCCGGGTGGGCCGCGATCTCCGTGCCGGTCTCAACAACAGCGGAACCGGCGGGAATGTATCCATTCAGGCCGGGGCCAACGTAGAATCGATCAGCGCAGGCGATGACATCCTCGGGTTCTCCCCGGGAATCGGGCCGTTTACGGGGGGCTATCTCACTGTGGCCTCTTTTACTGGCGGGATCGGGGTCATCAATGCCGAGGACCAGATCATGGACCTCCGTGCCTTCTCTTTCGGGAAATTTGCCGCCGAGACCACGGTAAACGTCTTCAACTTCAGCAGCAATGCGATGGAGACGGTGGTGATTCCCGCGGGAACAGGCATCGGCTACATCACTTCCGAGGGCGATGCGGACAGGCAGGAAACCTCTGCCCCGTTCCCGTTGGATGCTGTTCAGGTCGGCCGCGGTATTGACGTTGACCCGCTGCTGGATCCGTCTCCCGTGGACCCGGACGGGGACTTCCCGTATACTCCGCTTCCCCCGAATCCAGGACAGGGATTCCACGGCATCGATAACCTTATTGCCATCGCCACCGGGACCAATGCGACGATCATCCGGGTGGCGGCTGAGAACGGCAATATCGACCCAACATTGATTTTCAACCTGAGCGGTCCGATCGGCGCGGTTGTGGCCGCCTCGGACATTACCGACACCTTTATCATCGCCGGCGACACCGTCGGGTTAGTGCAAGCCGGGGATGACATCGGCGGCGAAGACCCGTATGCCAACGGGATTCCCGATACGGTCATTCTCTCGGGCCTTGACTCCCTGATCCCCTTGCTCGCCGACGGCGTGGGCGGAATCGGGTCGGTCAGAGCGGGCGATGAAGTTCGTGATACTCTGGTCATTGCCCTTGAGAAATTAGCCGGATCAGCCACGGCCATTACCGAAGTGGTTGCCGGAGGCCTCGGTTCGACCGTTCCTTCCCCGGATTTCCCGGATTATTATCCCGGCCCGTTCGGCCCGGTTTCCACGCTCCACGGTATTGACACGGCCCTGATCATCGGCAATGGCAACATCGGGCTCGTGGATGCCCAGGTTGGAAACATCATCTGGACTGGTATAGCAGCCTACGGGTCGAGCATCGGCCGGATCCATGCCGGCAATGACATCGGCGGCGACCTGTTCTTCTCCGGCGTGTTTGCCCCGGTCATCGCCATTGCGACGGACCACATCCGTGAAGTGGCCGCCGGCGATGATATCAATACCTTTGTGGCTTTAAGCGATTTCACCTTCGGTCTGCGTGACAAGGCGAGCGAAGACGACACCATCGGCGGTATCGGTATCGTTGAGGCGGGAGATTCGATCGAGGCCACCTTCCTCATCGCCGAAGGACACTTCACCGGTGAGACCACGGTCAGCGGGCTCGACACGAGTGCCACGGTGACCCTCCCGAACGAAACCAGCATCGGAAACGTCAGCGCCCTTGGCCTGGCTGACACGAACCTCGACTCCATCGACACCGGCTCGATCTTCATCTTTGCGGCCGTTGCCGACGGAAAGATCGGGGAGATTTATTCCTACGACAACATCAGTTTCTTTGTCATCCATTCCGACAACGGCGCCAGCGACCCGGTTACCCAGTTCAACCCCCTGGGCCCGCTTTCTTGGATGACCGGCGATGACTTCTTCAACAACGTGGACAACGCCGAGACGACCGGGGGAGGCCTCGAAGGATTGGTTGCCGAGCACGGCAACATTGCCTTCGGTGAAGTCCTTGTCATCAAGGGAAATATCGGTGATGACGATGCCACCACCGCGGACATTTTCGCCGGCCAGAGCATCATCAATGTTCCGATTGCCGCTCTCAAGGCCGGCCCGCTGCCCTTCTCCGGCGGGGAGATCGGGATCATCCAGACCTACGAAGACTTCATCAACCCCGAGGTCTTTGCCGGCAAGAGCCTTGCCGGAATCCGCGTGGGAAGAGACCTGATCGACGGCGATCCATTCATTGACATCGAATCCGAGGATATCGCCGGGGACATCGGGTTCTTAGAAGTGGGCAGGGATATTACAAACCCGTTTGGTTACTCGTTGCTGTATGAGCTGCCCGGGCCAGATCTCTTCTTCATGAAGAGCGACTTCGGCTCGATCGGGCTCGTGACAGTAGGCCGCAACATCGACGGTATGGGAATTAATGTATTCGCCGCCTACAAAGATTTTACCGGCATCATTGCCGGCGGGACCGTAGACGAGACCTTTGTTTTTGCCATGACTGGCGACCTTGACATCCTCTCGGCGGCAAGCCTTAACGTGGTTGCCTTTGCCGGTGGAGTTGAAGTAGATTCGCCGCTATTCACGGCGAGGAGCGGGGGCTCAACTTATACCATTGATGTCTCCGGTGCCTTCGATGAAGCCACGCTCTTCTTCTTCGCCGGGCAGCCGGGCCCGTTCAACTTCGGGGCGAATCCCGATGTGGCCCTACTCGGGGTAACCGGAACGGATAACACCAGCAAGATTGATTTCAACACCACCGGCGCGGCCTTGTGGGATGTGATCGGCGTTGACGTCGACCCATATTTCAACGAGACCTTGCTGAGCACGTTGGGGGGCGTAGGGTTTATTTTCTTTAACCTTGAAGATTTCGATATTGCCGACTTCTTCAGCCCGACCCTCGGGTTCAATCTACCGATCGCCCCGGATGACGTCTTTGAAGCGAACCTCCTCGAGCTGCGGATCGAGGGGAACCTTGGGGTGAAGGACGGTACCCTGGCCAATAATCCGCTGCTTCCCGGGGTCATTGATTTCGACGACGGCATGGTACCGGATAACAAGGGCGACGTCGGGTACATCTTTATTGAAAATGAGCCTGTGATATTTGGCCCATTTAAGCCTACTATCCAGACGGAATCCCTCGGGATATTCGGGACAGGGCTTGACGCATTGATCGGCTTCCCGCCGACCGCTGCGACTGCGAGCATCCTGACCAATGCCGCTGCCCCGACCTTCTCTATTGCCGAGTTAGTCTTCCCGGGAACGACCGAATTTGACACGAACAACGTAACCAACGTAACCGGCCCGATCACGGTCACGGATCGGCCCGGGGACAGCACCGATGTTTTCGCCCTTGATTTTGACGGGGCGAGTGCCTACTACTTCACGACCAATGCCGCATCCCAGTACGGCGATGCCTTCTACGTGATGGCCAGAGACCCCGCGACCGCTCCGGAAGCGAGGGGAACGGTTAGTTACGTGAAGGCCAGCGATCCCGTCTACCCGGTGGGGGATGTAAACTTCGGGTCCACACCCATTGCGGCATTCTTCTCCACCCGTGGCGTGCACAGCGTGGAGGCTGGAACTCTCTCCGAGAACAATAGCAACTCCGCCGTGGTTGCCGCCCTCGGAAGCATCGGCGGCGTAAAGATCAACGGGAATGTTGAGGGCGCCCTGTTGCCCGCGATTGACCCGGCCATGATCCTGGCCTTTGGCGGAGACTTAGGCATGGTGAGCGGAGTTACCGTAACCGGGTATGTTTCCAATTCCTTCATCGCCGCGGTGGGCGGAAGCACTGAAAACCTGATCTTCCTCCTCACCGGCGGCACAGGCACCCCTGCCACGGATGCCTACTTCCTGGCCCGGGCCCCCATTGGCAAGGGCGGAAATGTGGGTGACGTGACGGTTGGCGGGCAGGTATATACATCGGCCATCATCGCCCTCGACGGCGACTTGGCTGCATCTTCCTCCACCATCACCATCGGCGGCGACCTCGACCAGTCGATCCTGTTAGCGACAAAAGATGTCGGCAACGTGAAGATCGGTCAGGATATGGAGTACTCGGCCATCCTCAGCCTCGCCGGCAGCATCGGCGACGTGGAGGTCGGCGGGTTCATGTGGTTTGACCTGATTGCTGCCGTGGGCGGGCTCCTCGACTATGTCCAGGACGTCGTGGATAGAGTCCCGTTCCCGGAAATTCTGCTTCCGATCTTCGGCCTGCCCTCGATCGCCCTCGACCCGTTCATGGATGCCTATGTTGCCAGCCTGAACATTGACCCGAGTGCTTCCAACGACGTGGGCAACATCAAGGTCGGCCAGTACATGGATTTCGTGGCCATCACGGCCCTCTGGGGGGACGTGGGGTCGTTTGACGTTGGCGGGGACATGACCCATACCGCCATCGTGGCCTCCGGCAGCGTGGCGGCCGGGAATTCCATCCATGTGGGCGATGATATGTTCCAGGTGGTCATCTTTGCCGGCGGCGGGGCCATCGGGGATGTAACGGTCGACGGGTACATGGAAGATTCGATCCTGGTCGCCCTCGGCGCCTTGATTGACCCGGCGATCGATTTGCTTGACGATTACCTGCACGAGTTAATCTCTTTCTTCGGCATCGATCTGATCGACAGCCACCTCGACTCCTACATCCAGCCTTCGTCTTCGGAAGACGCCGGTGATATCGGGCAGGTTACGGTCGGCCGGTATATGCTCGACGATTATCTGTTTGCCGGAAAAGACATCAAGGGCATCAAGACGGGTGAATACTTTGCCTTCTCGGATGCCATTGCGTTCAGGGATATTGGCCCGGTGGACATCGGCGAAGACATGGCTTTCGCGTATATTGAGGCCGGCAGGAACATAACCAGCCTGGCCATTGGTAGCGGACCGCTTGGCGGCGATATGTATAACGCAGTCGCCACAGCCGGAAATGACATCGGCGCTTTTTCCGTCGGCACCTACTGTAATATTCCGGCAACGAGCGACATGGACGATTCGGAACTCTGGGCAGGCCATAGCATCGCCTCCGTGGCAGTCAACGGCGACATCTACGAGTCCGACATCGTGGCTTTCACGGGCAGCATCGGACCGGTTTCCGTGGGCGATGACATCGAGAGCGGAGATGAATACGAGACGAACATCTTCGCCGAGGCCGGAATCGGGGCCATCGTGGTTCAGGACTCGATCCTCGGGGATGTGGAAATTGTGGCCATTTCCGGGAACATCGGGGACATCACGGTGGGCGGAAACGTCAACAAGAATCCCGGGGATGTGGACGGCGACGGGATCTTTGGCTTCGGTACGCCCAGCGGCGGCGGAGACGGAGTGAAGATCCTTGCCCAGCAGAGCATCGGAAATATCACGGTAACAGCCGGCCATATCCAGGGCAACGTCATGATCTCTGCCGGGGTGAGCCCGGAGGTCAGCGGGGTAGATTGGGTATTCTCAATTCCCGAGGTGGTCTTCCCGAGTACTCCGGACATGCTTCGAGACTTTACTAACGATGTTCCATTCTCTTATGCTGCCGATCCACCGGCCCTCTTCCTTGGCAACATCGGGAACGTCGACGTCCAGGCAGGCGGGATCTTTGCCACCGGCAGCCAGGCCCTGATTATCAGCGCGACGGGCAACATTGGCATGAACGCCGACGGGACCCCCGGCTACTTCAAGACCGGCAGCCTGATTGCCCTGGCCGACGGCATGTCCGCCTCGGCCGCGAACCTCGCTGTCCAGGCAGGCGGGAGCATGGGAGCGGTGACCATCGGCGGCAGCGTGAGCGCCTACGCCAATTCCATTGACTTCCAGGCCGGCGGCAAGATCAACGGCATGGTGATCAAGGGCAGCATGATCAACAACGTGGACGTCCACGCCGGGTCGCTGGCCGGAATTGCCGTGGCCGGAGACATGAATGGAAATTATAAGACCTATACAGGGGATGGAATCGATATCAAGACCGGAGAAATCTCCGAAATCACATACAGCGGACTTACCGCGGCCATCCTTGTCGGCCGGAGCATGCTGAATGACGTCAACGTCTTGGCCTCCAAGATCGGTTCCGGGGGCAATGCCCTGACCGTCGGCTTTGCCGGGACAGGGGATGTCAATCCGGGAGCGAAGACGATTAGCATAGTAGCCCAGGGTGCGGGCGGCAATATCGGCAATATCACTGTCAGGGATCAGCTTGGAACCCAGAGTGGTGCCATTTTCCCTGCTCCTCCTCCTCCTGCCTCTCAGGATGTTGGCGACGTCAAGATCATTTCTCAGGATGGGTCGGTTGGCGACATCGTTGCCGGCAAGATCTACGTCTCCAGTGGCATCACTGGTATATTTGGGGTGCCCGTACCCACCGTAGCCAAGGTCTATGTAACTGCCGAGACAGCGATCGGCGACATCGTGGCCATGGATGATCCGCTGACCGGCATCAAGGGGTTAGTCCTCACGGTCAGTAGCCCATTCGGCAGGATTGGCGACATCATCACCCACGGCAATTTAACGGCAGCGGACATCAGCAGCTTTATCGACCTGAACACCTTCGACGGATCGATCGGCGACCTCGTATCCTTAGTCGGGTATGTTCAGCTCGGCGGTATCACCTTCGGCGGCTCCATCGGCGACATCTACGGGAGCGAGAGCGTGACTATCGAAGACGTTACCCTGGAGGCCGGCAGCTTAGCCGACGACGGGACAATCGGGACCAATGATGCCTCCCTGAAGGCGGACCAGAAGGTCATCGTGAAAGACGGCTTAGGCCGAGACCGCTACGACGGGGCGCCCAATGATGGGATTACAAGTGAAATCGGTGATGTTGATATTGATAATCTCCGTGTGGGAAAGAACGTTGGCCCGATCACAGCCTTTGCAGGGGAAATCGACGTCGACGATATCGTTGTAGTCGGAAATGTCGGTGCCATCACAGCCTTTAAGGATGTGACCCTCGACAACATCGAAGTGGGCGGCAACATGGGCAATATTACCAGTACAAACGCCAGCGTCCTGATCGCCGCTTATGAAATAGGAATCGATGAGTTCCACGTTGTTGGAAATGTTGGAGACATCTCCGCTTTCCTAAGGGTAGAAATCGGGACCGATTGGAACATAGTTGATGATGTACCCATTGAAGTTCAAATCGGAGGAAATGTTGGAAATATTTCAGCTCTTGCCGGCGTAGCCATCGAAGATACCCAAATCGGCGGTAATATTCTCGATATCACAGGGTCGTCCATTGATTCCGATGGTGTTTATATGGACGACGTTGTAGTCGGCGGCACGATAGGGAATATTACCGGTGTATCTCAGGATGACCAGGGTGTTTATATCCACAATATTGTCGCCGGCGGCATAGGCAACATAACCGGTACGGCCCAAGAGAACGGAGAAGCTGTCAATCTCCATGACGCTACAATAGGCGTTGGAGGCCTGGGCAACATCACCGGAACTGCCCAGGGAAGTATGGCCGTTGATATCTCTCATATTAAAGTCAGCGGTTCAGTGGGTGACATCACCGGTAATTCCGTGATGCGAGACGGCGTCTACATGGATGACGTGGTGGTTGACGGGTTCATCGGAAATATCCTCGGCGTCTCCCAGAATGATGAAGGCGTATACTTGGTTGACACTGTTGTTGGCGAGTCGGTAGGGACGATTACCGGCATATCGGATAAGGGTACGGGTGTTTACATCGAAAAGGTCAAGGTCATCGGAAATGTGGGGGATATTACCGGTAATTCCGTAATGCAAGACGGCGTCTACATGGATGACGTGGTGGTTGACGGGTTCATCGGAAATATCCTCGGCGTCTCCCAGAATGGTGACGGAGTGGACCTGGACGATCTTCTCGTTGGCCTGGCGGTTGGCGATATCACCGGGTCCTCCGTTGAGGGAGCGGGCGTCTTCCTTTATAACGTAAACATCGTTAGTGGTGGTTTGGGAACCGTGATCGGGTCCTCTGCGCTGGCTGATGGTGTTGCTTTCGAACGAGTATCCATTGGCGGCAGCACGGGGAACATCACCGGTTCGTCCACCCTTGGAGCTGGTGTTCATTTATTTATGGGTGTGCTCATCCAGGGGAATGTAGGGAATATCACCGGTTCATCCGTGGACGGGGTGGGCGTATGGCTGGAAGAGAAGTCTACTTCCGGTGTCACCATCCTCGGGAATGTGGGGAATATCACCGGTATTTCTCAGGACGCTCAGGGTGTGGAACTCTTCGGCGTCAAGATCGGTGGCTCTGTCGGGGATATTACCGGGAACTCCCAGGCCGAGGTAGGTGTCTGCCTGGAGAATGTCACCATTGATGGATCGGTCGGGGATGTCAAAGGCTTCTCCCAGGCTGAAGACGGTGTTTCCTTCTATGGAGTCAACATCGGCGGCAGCGTGGCCAGCATCTCCGGCTCGGCCCAGGATGACGACGGCGTTGAGCTCGAGGACGTCCTGGTGGGCGGAAGCATAACCGGCGGGATCACCGGTTCCTCGAATGAATCCAACGGGGTCGAACTCAATGACCTGAGCGTGGTTGGGAGTGTGGGTGACATCACAGCCCTCGCGGGCGACATTGAAGTTGATAACAACCCGGTTCTTGTGGGTGGAAATGTTGGCAATGTGACCGCAGTAATAGGCAGTATTTACACGGATAAGGATGTACCCTTTGTAGCCCACGGGAATATTGGAAACATCGTCGCCAGCGGTGAAATCAGCGCGGGTTTTATTGCCGAGAGTGGGAATATCGGCAATATCACCTCCTATGCGTCCGACATTTATCACTCCTATTTCGGCGCCGGAAACGACATTGGCGATGTGGTTGCCTTGCAGGGAAGCATTCTCGGCACTGAAATCCATGCCACCCACAGCATCGGCGATGTGTATGCCTCCAAAGATATCGTTCCGATTTATGGTTGCCACGGGAGTGACATGATCATCACGGCCGAGACCGGGGACATCGGCGACGGGACAGTCTTCGTGGGCAACGAGACAACCCCAAGGGCCAACCTGCCCGGTGGTGTTGTTTCGGCAGTGGGTGATATCCTGGCGACGATCCATGCCGGGCAGGACATTTACAATGTCTGGGCCATGAAGCCAAGCTTCACCGAGCCGACAGATCCTCTGAGCCTGATTCCCGGCGGGAATATTCTCGACGGAACGCGGATCACTGCCGGCCATGACATCGGCTCCTTTGTGGGTGGCCGGGGCGTGATTGCCGGCGGCGTGATCGAGGACGATATTGCCATCATTGCCGGCAACAACATCGGCGTGGTCGAGGCCAAGATCATCGGCTTTGGCTTCGAACAGGTTACGACGATAGTGACCCACGTGGTCCCGTGGCAGACCGTTACAGTGGTTCATGATCCCATAACCATCATCAAGATTCAGGTGCCGGACAACGACGGCCGGCTGGATATGAATGATTACCTGATGTTCACAGACAGTAACGGCGATGATGTCATTGACGTTCCCTGGGAACTGGCCCAGGCGATCGCCGGTGTTGATTCTGAGCATAAAGGGGAGTCGGGTTATGTGCCCATCCTAACAGACTGCAAGCTTTCCAACCCCGAGTTCGATCTGATCGTGGATTGGTTAGGCAGGCATCCAGATATTTATCCAGATCTTCCGGATGATCTACCCTCCCTGCCAGACTGGTACAATGCGGGAGTCTTCCGGTTCGGCGAGGTAGAGGTTGAAGATGTGGATAACATCATCACCTTCGAACTCGCGGGGTACTTTGACCAGTTTGATGCCAATAAGGATGGCCGACCCGATGGGATATTTAAGGATAAGGATGGCGACTACAAATATGACCCGGGCGAAGAGGTGACCTTCAACTACGATGTGCCCAACCTCCCTCTGGTGTTTATAGACCACATCACCACGGACCGGGCGATCGTTAATAGCGGCAATACGTATATATACGACACCGTTTATGGGGAGCCGCCCGCCCTGTTGAGCATCATCGCCCAGGGGCCGGACCAGAAGGATGCCCAGGGCAACATCATTGCCAGGGCCATCGGCGCGGTGGGCAGCCTTGACGGGCAGGTTGTCAAGACCCATGACATCTATGCCAATGTCCTGATCGAGGCCACCGCAGGCGGCATCGGTTCCGTAATGGCCGCCAATAACATCGGGGCCGAGGGAAGCCTCGAGTCGATCACTTTCCGGGCCCAGACCGCCATCGATAAGATTTTCGCGGGCAATTTCATCGGCCGTCCTGACGTAAGACTTTACATCGATGTGATGGGCTCCGGTCCCGGGGACATTATCACCTTGGGCCAGCTCCAGGGCAACGTGGACGGCTGGATGGCCAACAATGGCGTGGGCGTGAATGGCGGGATCATCGCCGGGGCCGGCAATATCTACATGGATATCGACAGTGGAGCCTCTATCGGCGCGATTCAGGCCAATGCCGGCGGAGTCTACGGAAGCTACCATGCTACAGGAAACATCAAGAGCGTGTATGGCAGCTTGGGGGTAGACGGCGGCTTCGTGGCCGAACTCGGGAAGATGGACTTTGTCTTCGCGGCCACTGGCGGGATCACCGGCAGCTTCACAGTGGGCAAGGACCTTAATCTTATCCAGTCCGTCAACGGGGATATTGATGCTAACTTCACCGTGGGCGGGACCTTAGGAAGCGTGAGCGTGACGAAGGGCGACATCGAAGGCGAAATCATCGCGGTGGAGGGCGTCGGAGTGGTGTCCGCGCCGTTCGGGAACGTGTCCGGCAAGATCTGGTCGGGCGGCAACATCGGCGAGATCGTCGAGTCCCCGGGTGCAGCCGAGGGCGATGTGAGCATTATGCTGAAGCTGGTGGGCGGAGACTCCGCCTTCATCAGCTCCCTGGGGACGGCCTTCGCGATGGAGGGCGACGGCTTCGCCCTGATCCAGACAGATGATTCCTTTGACGTCGGCGGCATTGTCATCCGGCAAAGCAGCGGCGATACGGACTTTTTCATCACGGGCAAGCGCCTCTCCCTGGATAAGTTCCTGGTGTATGGCGATTTGGGAAGCCTGACGGACAACAAGGGCGGCGGGGCTGACGCCAGCATCCAAACCGCTGTGATCAATGGGGACCTCTTCGGGACCTTCGCGGTAGATGGAGATCTTGGCACCCTCACCATCACGGGCGATGCCCAGACCGTGAAGGCTGCCAATATTGGAACGGCTTCGATTGGCGGGTCGGTTTTCGATTCGTTCACAGCCAGAGCGATCAACACCCTCGCCATTGGTGGGGATCTTGATGGAACCCTGAACGTAACGAAAGAGATTGGCGACCTCAGTATCGGGGGCGATGCCCAGACCGTAAAGGCCGGCGATATTGGGACAGCTTGGGTTGGCGGGTCGGTTTTCGATTCGTTCACAGCCACATCGATCAATACCCTCGGAATTGGCGGGGATCTTGACGGAACCCTGAACGTAACGAAAAAGATTGGCGACCTCAGTATCGGGGGCGATGCCCAGACCGTGAAGGCCGGGGAGATCGGAACGGCTGTGATCGGCGGAGCGATTCTCGGTTCGGTCTCAGCCGACTCGATCGGCTCCATCAGCGTGGGTGAAATAGGCCCGGATGGGAGCCTCTCCAGCGGAGTGGCCAGCGGGCATACTTTCACCTACAACGTCAGCGGTACAACGGATAGCGTCAACGTAGTGGGTGGCAACTGGCTTGTGTCCGTGCTTGCGGATAATGTCATCGACGCCACCCTGACGAAGGTAACGGGCTCGAGCCTGGCCTTGACGACGACGTCGAGTGTTGAGGACCTTTCAGCCAAGCTGAGCGGCCGGCCCCTCGACCTAAACATCGGCGGCAGTGTGTTAGGGACGCTGGCGGTGACCGGCGGAGACCTGGACCTCGACGTATCCGGCGACATCGCTTCTTACGGAAAGGTGGAGCTCCATTCCGGCAACCTGACTCTGGAGGTGGACGACATCCTCGGTGACGTTACGGTGACGGCCGGTTCCATCGAAGCCCTCACGGTTCATGGAAAGCTGGCCGGTGATGTGAGCGCGGATGCGCTGGCTGATGGGGTGATCCCGGTGAGCATCGGCGGCGATCTGAGTGGTTCTCTGACGACTCTGGGCGACATGAATGCTTCCATCGGAGGAGATGTAAGCGGGACCCTGGATACCGGAAGCGGCGAGCTCGACCTTAACGTGGGTGGCGACATCGCCCAGTCCGGAGAAGTGAAACTCCATTCCGGCAACCTGACCCTGGAGGTGGATGACATCCTCGGAGACGTTACGGTGACGGCCGGCTTCATCGACGCCCTGACGGTTCATGGGAAGCTGGCCGGTGAAGTGACTGCCGATGCGATCGCCGACCACTTGATGGTGTACACGATCGGTGGCGACCTGAGCGGGGTGCTCTGTGTCCTTGGAGCCCTTGACCTCAGCGTGGGTGGAGATTTAAGCGGAACGGTCAGCAGTAACACTCTCTTCCTCGACGTGGCCGGAGACGTCGCAGAGGGCGCGGAGATAGATGGCAAGATCCTTGAATTCCATGTGGGTGGTTCGGTCGATCCATCGATCGGAGCACATCACCTGTTGAACACGAAATTAGATGATGATCCGCTAACTGCTGGAGTGCAGAATACCATCCCGGATCACATTACCCTCGGGACCGGCCAGATCATAAGCGTGGTGGGAAGTTCGGACAGCCTGACCGCGGATGTTCTGGTAATCGCTGACAGCGCGGTGTCTTTCACCACGATTACAGGGAGGGGCGGGCTTTCCTTCTCCAGCACCGGCATCTTAGGCAGGAGCGACGCAGGCACAATCTCCGTCGCCCCCGGCGCATCGATCGGCGTCAACAGCATCTACGTCGACGGCAATTTTGGCGGGTTCGTGAACACCAACAACGGCGCCGTAGCGCAGAACATCAAGGTCAGCGGCAACGTTGACAGGATCGAAGCCTACGGCATGGTGCAGAACGTTGAAGTCGGCGGCTGGATCGGCGAGATCAGCTCGCTCTGGAAGGATGTAAAGAACATCGTTGCCAAGGGAGATATCGACAGCATCTTCGCCAGGAACAATGTCCTGAACGTGACTGCGGGCGGCGACATCGGCGAGATCAAGACCCTCCTGAAGGATGTGAAGAAGATCTCGGCGGGAGGCAATATTGACAGGATCATCGGTGTGAATGTCAACACGGTCAAGGCCGGTGGTTACATTGGCGAGATCATTGCCAGCAAGAGCATCAAGGTGATAAGCGCCCATGACATTGGACTGCTCGACGCGAGCGATAAGGGCGTGATCCAGAATGTGACCGCGAGTGGCGATATCGACGAGATCAACGCCCGGAATGTGACGAAGGTGTATGCCGGTGGAAGGTTGAACGTGAATGCCGCGATTTCGGCCACCGGAATCTCCTCCGGCATTCCAATTACCGACCCGGTTAACAATCTTTTCCCGGGTGGGATAGTTGAGGTGGGGCAAAGCTACAATAATATATCCCCCAACATTCAAGTGATTGTTCGATAGGCTGGCAACTCCATAATCATCCCTGATCCCTCCATCCTCAGGGGCGGAGGGATCAGGCCGGAATGAAAAAGAATAAGATGCTCGAAAAGAATTGCCCTTCCACAAAAAGGGCAATTTTTTTTATTGACTGGCGGGATATGCTGTGGTAGCTTATTACGAACTTAATGACCGGAAAGTGTCGGTTGTCCGTAGTCCGTAATCAGTGGCAACGGGTAGCGGACCACCGACCAAGGACAAACGTAATCTTCAATAAAGGAGGTAATTTGAGGATGGCCAAAGAGAAGAAAGACGTAGAAACGAAAGGGCCAGCAGAGAACCTGGAGCAGGTCCAGGAGCAGATCGAGCGGCAGGCTCAGGAACTGGCCAAGCAGGCGGCCGAGCAGGCCCAGACAGTTGCCCCGGAGCCGCCCCCCCAGCCAGCGGCGCAGGCCGCCCCCCGGACCATTGCTTTAGATGAAGCAGGGGCCAAGTCTTCCTACAGCAATTTCTGCTACACCGCCGGGACGAGAGAAGGGGTACTTTTTGGTTTCGGGTTCCACGACTGGCAGCCCGGAAAACCCATCAAGGTCGACGGCAAGGTCGAGATGAGCTACTTTAATGCCAAGAGACTCCTGGCCACGTTGAACCAGGTGGTCAAGAGGCACGAAACGGCCTTCGGCGAAATAGAAGTCGACATCAACAAGAGGTTGAAAATAAAGCCTGAAGAGAAAATCGGCACCGCTTAAGAAGCAGAGCGCATAGCGTCAGTTGTCCGTAGTCCGTTGTCGGTGGCCACGGACAACGGACTACTGACCGAGGACAATTTCTCAACGTAAGCCTAAAAACTTTCTTATCATCGATTAAGAGGGAGCAAAAAAATGGCAGACCAGGAAACACAAGCACCCGTTCCAAGAATACAGGTTGATGACCGCGGCGTTGAGGTGGAATCATCGGATTACTGGTTGATTAGTGGCACACCCGAAGAAGTGGTATTTCGCTTCGGAAGCACAAAACAGAGCGCAGCCGGGGACCCGATCAAGATCACTCAGAGGGTAAGCGTCAACTATTATACGGCCAAAAGGCTTCTCTTAGCCCTGGCCCAGACGATCAAGCGGTACGAGGAAGCATTGGGGTCCATCAACGTGGAACCCGGAAAAAGCTGAAATGCCACTGAGCCTGCGGCGACCCTTCTTTCCCTTCCCCTCTGGGAGCAAACAAAGGGGAAGGGAAAAATCTTAATCAGCCTTCACCCTCCCCTTCACCCCACGGAAGAGCGGCGCCGATTTCCCGGGGCAAGTTCTCTCCCATCCAGCGGGAAGAAAATTTCTCTGTCCGCATTGATAGCTTAAAAGGTTGCTGAAAAACCAAAAATGGAGGCTTGGAGCGGCGAAAAGCCGACTTTTTCTGCTCCCTGATACATACCTCCGTGCAGAACCGCGCCAGAAGTGTGGCCTGGAAGAGCTTTTAGAGTAACCCCAAGAGGCCCGGAAAAAACTTTTTTGCCAGCCCTAAGGCGGGAATGGCAGAAAAATTTCCCAAATTTGGGGAGAAGGGATTGCCCTTAGATTTGGGCAATTTGGTTGTCGGGAAAAGGTGCATGCCGTCCGTAGTCCGTTGTCAGTGGTCTGGCATAACCACTCACGAAGGGCAACAGACAGCGGATTTTTTTGGATCGCGGCAGGATGCCGCTCCTACAAAGGGTTAGGTGGTTTGGTCTTGCAGGAGCGGGTTTTTCACGCGACAAGAAAAGGGCAAACAGGGAATAAAAAATTTTAAAAAATATTACCGAATTTATTGAAAAGATATTTGCCGGAAGTGTATAATCGCCGTCAATCCCCCCATCGGAGAAAGGGGATATTATTTTTCAGCGATGGAGGAGCCATGAGAAAAGGTCTGTGGGTTTTCATTTTTTGTGCTGGTTTGCTGGCCTTTCCGATGGAGCATGCCTTCGGCGTCAATCTGGAGCTGAGCCTGAAGCATGCGGTGGAGCTCGGCATTCTCAACAATCGTGACGTGGTCATCGAGAAATATCTCCACAAGATTGCCCTGGAGAAAGTCCTCGAGGCCAGGGGGATCTTCGATCCCGTGCTCTCATCCAACTTAGAGGGAGGACGGTGGGAAGTGCCCATTGCCGAGATATTTTACAAGAATGGGTCTTATGTCGAGGAAGCGGTGAGAGGGGGCCTCAATCTTAAGGGCAAGGTCTTCACGGGAGCGAGCTACGGAGTAGATTTTTCCATGGAACAGTATGAGACGACCTCTCAGGTGGTCACCTTAAGCCCCAGATATTCCACCCGGCTGGAATTTTCCCTGACCCAGCCTCTCCTGAAGGAGTTTGGAGAGGACATCACCAAGACCAAAATCCGCATTGCCGAAAAGGGCACTCAGGTCAGCAAATTTCAGGTGAAAGACAGAGTCATAAGGACCGTGAGCTCGGTGGAGGAGGCCTACTGGAACTTAGTCTATGCCGGAAAGGTCCTCGATTTCCACAAGGAAGCGGCGAGGCTGGCGAAGGATTTGCTCGACCTGACCGAGGTAAAGGTGAAGGCCGGGGAGATGGCCCCGATCAATCTCGTTCAGGCAAAATCTGGCTTAGCCTCCATGGAGGAGAATGTTGTTTCTGCCGAAAACGAGCTGAAGAAGGCAGAGCATGATCTGAAGTTGCTCTTAGGCATGCCCGAGAATGAAGGGACCCTTTTCCCCTTGGATCAGCCCAGAGATATTCGATTTATTCCAAGCCTGGCCGGGATCCTCGATTCGGCCCAGAAGAACCGGCCCGACCTGCAGGCCTCAAAGTCTCGGCTGGAACAGAAGAAGATCGAAGAGAAGTACATGAATGATCAGGTTCTGCCGAGGCTTGATCTGATCGGCAAGTACGGGAGGAGAGGTCTTTCCGGCGTGCCCAGCAGTGTGATGGTCACCGGAGCCGGCGGGAAACCCGAACCCGTGGGCGACCGAGTGCAGGGAACTGTTTTTTCCGGGGAAACCACTGGCTGGGATTCCATGCAGGAGCTCTATACGGGCCGGGGGTTTGATTACTGGTCTCTGGGGCTGAAACTGGAGATCCCTTTAGGGAACAGGGAGGCCGAAGGGCGATACCGGCAGACCAAGCTGGAGAGGATGAAAATGGAGACGGAGATCAAGAGCCTCGACGAAAAAATTGCCAACGAGGTGAAAAAGGGGATCTTAGACATCCAGACAACCATTAAGATGAGGGAGGCTTCCGGGGTGACTGTAGAGTATGCCGAGCAGAATCTCCAGGTGGAAGAGCAGCGGTTTAAGGCCGGTGAGAGCACGAGTTACGATGTGCTGAAACTGCAGAAAGACGTCACCGAGGCCAAGACAAGGCATATAAAGGCCCTCATTGAATACACCAAGGCCTGGGCGAGAGTGAGGGCCGCCGAAGGGGTTTCCCTCAAGGAGTATGAAATTGAATTTAATGAGAAGATGATGTAAGATACCCTAATGTCAGTTGTCCATCGTTAGTTGTCCGTTGAAAAAAACAATGAACAACGAACTACGTACAAGGCGCAACAAACCAAGGTATGGCCAGAACCGGATTTGAAAATCTTCGGGTTTATTGGCTGGCAGAAAAAATAGGGGACTTGGCCTGGGAGGTAGTCGCCAAATGGGGTCGCCTGGATCAGGACACAATCGGAAAACAACCGTTAAATTCTGCTGACAGTATCGGAGCCAATATTGCCGAAGGGGCGGGGCGTGGGAGCTTTGCCGATAACCGGAGATTTGCCAGGATTGCCAGAGGATCTTTGTTCGAAGTTAAACACTGGCTGAGGAGGGCCTATAAAAGGAAATTATTGAGTGAGCAAGAGGTAATTTCCTTCCAGGAGTTGGTTGAAGAACTTACCCCCAAAGTAAGCGCCTATATCAAGTCCATCGGGAACAAAGCAAGAGTCGACCGAACAACGGACGACGATCAACGGACATTCTAAGGACCGACCATGACCCAAATGCCTGTCGCTACAGGGTATGAAGAGATCGTCGAGAAACGGAAGCTGGAACTCAAGGCAGTTGTCAGCGAATTGATATCCCTGTGCCGTTCCCAGGTGTCTCTCAGCCAATTTCTCCAGGGATTTCTTGTGGCTGCGGTAAAGATGGTAGAAGGGATCGGGGGCTGTATCTGGATAAGCCGGGGAGAAAGGATCGAAGTAGCCTTTGAGACCGGCGAGTCGAGGGAGATGCTGCCGGTGGTGGAAGGATTTGCCGGTGAAGGAGAGGTCCTGGAGCAGGTCTGCCGGGTGATGAAGCCTTTTGTCGCCCCGCTTGTCCAGGCAGGAAGGGGGGAGGACGATCAACGGGGGAATATCGGCCTCTATATTCCAATCGAGACGGAGGGGGGACTTTTTGGCATTCTCAAGGTGGTGACCCGCCGGGAATCAAAGATCATTTATAAGGAAGAGGTCGAGCTTCTCGTGAATTCCGGGGGGCTCGTTTCCATTTATCTTCAACAACTCCATATGCCGAAGGTTCTCGGCAGGATGGAGGAGATCGGAAAATTGTTCGAGGTCCATCGAGAGATCTTTTCTTCTCTCGACTCAGTCCAGATTGCCTTCACCCTGGCCAACCTTCTTCCGGGGGTGATCCAGTGTGAGAGATGCGTGGTGGGCCTGTACGACGGGGGAGAAAAGCTAAGAATCAGAGCAATCACCGGCCAGGACCTGATTGAGCCCAAGAGTGTGATGGTCAGGAGCCTCACCCGGATTCTCGATGAGGCTGGCAAAGGAGATAACCCCCTGAACCTTACCCACGAGGGTCTGGAAGGGATGGAAGAGGGGATGCTCAGGGAGGCCGGGGAAGAGTATTTTCAGGAACACCCCTTCAAAGTTTTGCATGTTTTCCCCGTCAAAGATACGGACCGGCGATTTGGAGTGATCAGCATAGAGACCGCCCGCCAGGACGCCTTTTCTCAAACCGACCTCACTTTTATGAAGTTTGTCTCGTCCCAGGCAGCCCTGGCTTTTAAGAACGCCAGGCTCTTCCAGGGGATTCCCCTGGCCAAGACATGGCAGTGGCTTATCAAAGTTCTGCAAAAAGCCGGGATCCTCTCCTGGGCAAAAAAGATACTCATTCTAACGGCCATCCTGGCCGTTGTTCTTGTGCCCTTGTTGGTTCCGGTGGAGAATCGGGTGAGCGG
>Ga0315282_10005074_pt1 | contig 22603 bp, 18 predicted proteins | sample YL17G07_20_MG_FD_203693 | JGI IMG/M metagenome (GOLD analysis project Ga0315282, IMG submission 203693) | Sediment microbial communities from Yellowstone Lake, YNP, Wyoming, USA - YL17G07_20 | ecosystem: Environmental > Aquatic > Freshwater > Lake > Sediment | place: USA: Wyoming | collected... | reverse complement strand
GGGCAGATATTGCGGCGGGGCCTGCAAGCGTTGGGTATGGAGGGCGATTTCGTCTTCGTCGAGGGGGAGACGCGCCAGAACCTGACCATTTTGGATGAATCCACGGGTCTGTACACCAAGATCAACGAGGCGGGGCCGCAGTGGACTCAGGACACCGTGCAGGCGCTGTTGGTCAAGGTACGGGCGCGCGTAGCTGCCGGCGATGCCTGGGTGCTGTCTGGCCGGCTTCCGCCTGGCGCGCCCTCGGACCTCTATGCGCGGTTGATTACCATGGTGCAGTCCAGGGGTGCTAGGGGTTATCTGGATTCCAGCGGTGAGTCGCTGCGCTTGGCTTGCCAGGCTGCGCCCTATGGGGTCAAGCCCAATGTTGCGGAGGCGGAGGAGGTAGTCGGCCATCGTGTGGCCTCTTTGGAGGATTTGGTCGGCGCGCTGCGCGTTTTCCAGGGCTTTGGCATGCGGGTCGTGGCTATCTCACGAGGGGCCCAGGGTGCCGTAGTGGCCCAGGGACGGCGTGTCATCCAGGTCACGCCGCCCTCGCTGCAAAGCAAGAGCACTGTGGGGGCCGGTGACGCGTTCATGGCTGGCCTGGTCTGGGCCTTGGAGAGTGGGCAGGACTTGGCTCAGGCTGCGCGCTGGGCCGTGGCCTGTGGCACGGCAGCGGCCATGGAGGAGGGAACGGGAGTAGGCACTCGGGAGAAGGTTGAAGCCCTGGCCGCGCAGGCCATCATCGAGGAGCTGTAGGTAAGGCCTCTTTTCGCACGCGCGAGCGAATGAGGAGGGGAGAACCCATGCCGGACAAATGGACAGACTATCGACGTGCCGACGCGCCGCCACCTGACCACAATCGCCTCTGGCCTCTGTACGGTGCTGGCTTTGAGAACTTGGGTCAGAACGGCCGCTCCATCGAAGTGCCCATGCCCCAGTACGGCCCGGACGAACTGTTGGTGCGACACGACGCCTGTGGGCTGTGCTTTTCCGACGTCAAGGTCATCCGAGCGGGTCAGGCTCACCCCCGTATCCACCGCGACATGCGGGTCAGCCCAGTGGTATTGGGGCACGAGGTGAGCCTTACCGTCGTGGGCGTGGGCCAGAACCTGCATGGTCAATATCAAGTGGGTGATCGCTTCATCATACAAGCCGATATCTACGTGCACGGGGTGGGCTACGCCTATGGCTACGAGATCCAAGGCGGGCTTTCGCAATACAACGTGCTTGACGAACGGGTGCTGAACGGCGATCAAGGCTGCTATCTCATCCCGGTCCAGCCAACCACCGGCTACGCGGAGGCCGCGCTAACTGAGCCCTGGGCCTGTGTGGAAGCATCATACAACGTCGTCTACCGCGCGCAGTGGCGGGACGGCGGCACCTTATGGATGGTGGGTGACGGCCAGGGGGTAGAGCTGGGCCGTGCGGAAGATTGGCGACCAGGCAAACTCGTGCTGAACGTGGCTGACGCCGCATTTGCGGCGCGCGTTCAGCGCTGGGCTGCCGACGTGGGGATCGAGGTCACGCTGGCGGACAGTGCACCCTACTACGACGACATTATCGTATTCGGCGCCCATGCAGAACTCGTCGAGCGGGTGTCCCCTCGGTTGGCCACCGGCGGGATTCTGAACCTCGTCGCGGCCGCGCCGCTGGCACGCCCTGTACAGGTAGATGTGGGACGGATACACTACGATCATCTGGCAATTGTAGGCACGAGCAGTCCAGACCTTTCCGCAGCCTATGCACCGAGCCGCAGCCGCCTCAAGCCCGGGGGCAAGCTGTGGGTGCTGGGCGCAGCCGGGCCCATGGGCCACATGCACATCCAACGCGCCCTCGAGATGCCTGCTGGTCCAAGCAAAATCGTGGCTACCAACCTGCAGAAGCCGCGCCTCCAGGATGTCGAATTGAGGTTCAGCTCTCTAGCTCAGGAGCGGGGCGTCAAGCTGGTGTGCCTGAGCCACGCGGCGTTCGGCCAGGCAGGCCTGAATGCGTGCCTACGACGGGAGACCGACGATCAGGGTTTCGACGACATCGTTGTGCTGGCTCCAAGTGCCTCGGCCATCGAGGAAGGGCTAGCGCACCTCGCAGACGGGGGTGTCATGAACATATTCGCCGGCCTGCCTCGGGGCACGCTCGCCGCTCTTGACCTGAATGCTATGGTGCAACGTGGTGTGCGTTTCACGGGTTCGAGCGGTTCGTCCATCGGAGACCTGCGCCGCATGCGCGATCTCACGGAGAGCGGTTTGCTGTCACCCAATCGTTCCGTGGCAGCGGTTGCCGGGCTGGAGGGTGCGGCTGAAGGCCTACGCGCCGTCTCTGAGGGCCGCTTTCCCGGCAAAGTCGTGGTGTTTCCCAACATTGGACCGCTTCCACTCACCGCTTTGCCTGATCTCAAGGACGTGCTGCCCTCCGTGTACGCCAAACTGAAAAGTGGCCATGAGTGGACAGGGGAGGCAGAGCGAGAGTTCCTGCTGCATTTGGCTCTTGCCAAGCCAGGAAGGAGTCTATGATGCTACAAATGAATAGCCGTGAGCGCGTCACGCGTGCGATCAGGTTCCAAAAGCCCGACCGTGCGCCCATCTCGCACGCCGTGTTGCCTGCTGCGCAGCTCAAGTACGGCCAAGCCTTGAACGAAATCCTGGCCGAGTTCCGCGAGGACTTTGGCTGGGATTATATGAAGGACCTGCCCATTGAGAAATACCCGGCGCTGTACAAAAAAGGCATCAACCGGGACGACTTTGGCACGGTCTGGCGAGTGGAATGGATGGGCATCTGCGGCGTCCCGATGGATTGGCCGATCAAAGACCTCGGCCGCTACGACGAGTACAAGTGGCCGGCTGACTTTTCGGCGGGGCCGCCCTCTGGCCGGCAGTACAGCGGGCACATGTGCGGCTTTGACGAGCGCTGGTATGCGCGCGGGGGGTGGATCACCTACTTTGAGCAACTCCAGCAACTGCGGGGTGTGGAGAACCTGATGGTGGACCTCGCCACCGGGCCCAAGGAGTCCCACCGGCTGCTGGACGATCTGCTGGCCTTCAACCTGCGTTGGATCGACAAGTACGTCAAGCTCGAATACGATGGCATTCACTTTGCCGACGACTGGGGCGGCCAGACCAGCCTGCTGATCAGTCCGGCCATGTGGCGGCGCATCTTCAAGCCGCGCTACGCCGAGATGTTCAAGCGCACACACGACGCGGGGCTGGATGTCTGGTACCACACGGACGGCCACGCGAATGAAATCCTGGGCGATTTCATCGAGATCGGGGCCGACGTGATCAACTGCCAGGTGTCGGTAGTCGGGCACGACTGGATCGCCCAGAACGCCCGCGGCAAGGTGGCTTTCCGCACCGACATTGACCGGCAATGGGTGTTGCCCTTTGGCACCCCCGCGCAGGTGAAAGAAGAAGTACAGCGCACCTTCGAGGCGTGCGGTACCTCCGACGGAGGCGTCATCGCCTGCGGCGAGGTCGGGCCGGACGTGCCCCTCGAAAACGTCCGCGCCATGTACGAAGCCTTTGTCGAGTACGGGACGTACGCGCGCGATGAGCGCTGAGCGAAGCGCGGGCAGCGTACGCGGCTTGAATCCCAGATTTGCAGCCTCAAATCCGATGGTGCCCATGTACGACGACCTGGCCGCGGACTATGACCGGTTTGTGGACTGGGAGGGGCGGCTGAAGGTGGAGCTGCCGTTCTTGGAACGGCAGTTGCAGGCGGTCGGAGCGCGGCGGGTGCTGGACGCGGCCTGCGGGACGGGCATGCACGCCATCGCGCTGGCGCGGCGCGGCTACGAGGTGGTTGGGACCGACCTCAGCACGCCGATGATCGGGCGGGCGCGTGAGAACGCCGTCGCGGCGGGCGTGGCAGTGCGCTTTGACGCGGCAGGGTTTGGCGAGCTGGCGGCGCGCGTGGGCGGCGGATTTGACGCGCTGCTGTGCCTGGGCAACTCGTTGCCGCACCTGCTGACGCCCACTGACCTGGCGGCGACGTTGGCCGATTTTGCGGTCTGCCTGCGCCCGGGCGGGCTGCTGCTGGTGCAGAACCGCAATTTCGACGCGGTGCTGGCGCAGCGGCAGCGCTGGATGGATCCGCAGGCGCACCGCGATGGCGATTCCGAGTGGCTGTTCCTGCGCTTCTACGATTTCGAGGCCGACGGCACGCTCTGGTTCCACATGTGGACGCTCAAGCGCGAGGGAACCGGGCCGTGGCGGCAGCACGTCACGAGCACGCGGCTGCGCCCGTGGCTGCGCGAGGAGCTGGTAACGGCACTGCGGCGGACCGGGTTCGGGCAGATGGCAGTGTGGGGTGACCTGCAGGGGGCGCCGTTCGATGCGGACCAAAGCCCCAATCTGGTGGTGACGACTTTGCGTGCATAGGCGCGAGCCATCCACGAATGCGACCACAAATGCGTAGATGGTGCAGCACGGCTGTCCGTCGACTCGCACGACGTTCCAAAGCGCGGATGGCCTGCTCGCCCGACACGCGGGACAGCCTAGGCATAGGCGGCTTCAGAAGCAGTGATCAGCGGGTGGCCGGTGTGCACCGCGGGGGACTCCTCCAAGTGGGGTTCCGTTTCGTCTCTGGCGTCTGCAGCGCTAGGCCCCTGACGCGGCAGGCGGTTGAAGCGCAGCCTGGCGGGCGCGAAAGGCTCGGATGTAGCGCATGGCATAGTTGTCGCGGCCCAGCAGCAGGTCGGCGGCGGTGACGGCGGCGCGCACCCTGGCCACGTCCACGTTCGGGCAAGTCAGACCATGGGCAATGGCCAGGGCCAGGAAGATGCCGTTGAGCACCTCGCGGTCGGGCAGGCCGAACGAGATGTTGCTCGCACCCAGGGTCTGGTTGACGCCCAGTTCGTCGCGCACGCGGCGCATGGTCTCAAAGGTAACGAGTGCCGATTGGGTGTCGGTGGCCACGGTGAGGCACAGGCAGTCCATGATCAGGTCCTCGCGCGGGATGCCGGCCGCCTCGACGCGTTGCGCGATCTTGTGGGCGATGGCTACCCGCGTCTCGACGTCCTGGGGGATGCCCTGGTCGTCCATGGTGAGGCCGATGACGGCCGCGCCGTACTGCTTGACCAGCGGCAGGACCTCGTCGAGGCGACGCTCCTGCCCGTTGACCGAGTTGATGATGGGCTTGCCCTTGCAGACCCTCAGCGCGGCCGCGAGGGCCTTGGGGTTGTCGCTGTCCAGGCAGAGCGGCACGTCGACGACCTCCATGACGGCCTGCACGGCGCGCGGGAGAAGCTCCTCTTCGTTCAACCCAGGCACGCCCACGTTGACGTCGAGGATGTCGGCGCCCGCTCGCACCTGGGCGATGGCCTCCTGGCGCACGCGTTCCAACTCGCCCGCCTGCAGCGCGGCGGCCAGTTTCTTCTTGCCGGTCGGGTTGATGCGCTCACCGATCAGCACGGTGGGCAGGTCGTGTGAGATGATGACTTGTTTGGTGGCGCCGGTGACTCGCGTTCTCATGCGGATGCTCTCTCCTTCGGTGTGATGTGGTATTCTCCCAAGAACATGCTCTCGGCGAAAATGTCGTTGAAGCGGGGCAGGGTGCCGAGCTCTATGTAGCGCACGCGGCGTGCAATGGCCTGAGCTTCCAGGCGCTGGCTGCGCGAGACCAGGGCCAACCGCGCTCCGGTGCCCGCGGCATTGCCCACTTGGCGGAAGCGTTCGAGCGGCAGGGTCGGCAACATGCCGATGGTGATGGCGCTGGAGACGTCGATGTAGGTGCCAAACGCTCCGGCGATGATGACCTGCTCGATGTCCTCTTCGCGCAAGCCGTCGGATTCGAGGAGGGCCTGGATGCCGGTGCGCATGGCGCCCTTGGCCAGTTGCAGCTCGCGCACGTCGCGCTGCGTGACGGTGATGGCGGGTGCGCCGTCGCGCTCAGCCTCGCTAACAACCACAAATTCGCGCTGGCCGTCCTTTTCCTGCACGCGTGGGTGCTGGCCCATGCGGCCGGTGCGGTTGACGATGCCAGCCAGGAAGAGCTGAGCCAAGGCGTCCAGAATGCCCGAGCCGCACAAGCCCGCGGGCGGGGCGCCCGCGATGGTGTGGTAGATGACGCGGTCATGCTCCAGGCGGAGTTGCTCGATGGCGCCCGCGGCGGCGCGCATGCCGTGCTGGATGTGCGCGCCTTCGAAAGCGGGGCCGGAGGCGCACGAAACGCTGGTCATGCGCCCGTGGTTGATCAGGCAGACTTCGGTGTTGGTGCCGATGTCCAGCGCCAGGACGATGCCCTGGAGCCGCGCCACCTGGATGCCCAGCAGCATGGCGACGTGGTCCGCGCCGACAAAGGCCGCGATGTTCGGTAGCAGGTGCACGCAGGCGCCTGGGGCCAGGCGCAGGCCCAGGTCGCGCGTCTTGACGTCCAGCGCGTCACACTCGGCCGGGACGTAGGGCGCGAGCGCGAGCTGCTCGGCGGGCAGGCGCAGCAACAGGTGGTGCATGGCGGTGTTGCCGACAACCACGGCATCGACGATCTCGCGCGGCGCGGCCCCGACTTTAGCGGTGAGGTCTGTGGCCAGCTCGTTGAGCGCGGCGACGGCCAGGTCCTGCATGCGCTGGGCCTCGGTGGACGCCGAACGGGCGCGGTTGATGCGCGTGATGACGTCCTCGCCGTAGGCGATCTGTGGGTTCATGAGGCCCTTGCTGGCCACGGTGCGGCCCGTGGCAAGGTCCAGCAGATAGCCTGCGACCTTGGTGGTGCCCAGGTCCACGGCCAGGCCGAGCTGGCGCGCGCCGGCCGGGGCCAAGGCGATGCACTCGGTGTCACGCAGGGTGGCCTGGGCCTGCCAGCCGTGGGCGCGCAGGAAGGGCGAGATCTCGCGCAGCACGTCGATGTCCACGCGCTCGCAGGGAGCGCCCTGCGCGTGCAGGGCCTGGCGCAGGCGCGCGGCGTCGGAGGTCATGTCGTGCAGCGAGGGTGGCGCTAGGCGCACCTCGCAGGCACGCACGCGCGGCTCAGGCGGCACGGAGACCTCGAGGCCCTCGACCTGGGTGCGCTGCGGGGTGCCGAGCGAGTCCGGGGGCACGGTGCATTGGACGTCGCTCTGCGGGTAGGTCTGGCAAGCCAGGCGGAAGTCTGCCTGTTGTTCCTGGCGCGTGAGTGCGGCCCGCTCGGCGTCGGTCAGCGGCGTCACGCGGCCGGAAAGCACCTGGACCTTGCAGCGGCCGCACGTGCCTTCTCCGCCGCACAGGCTGACCAGGTCGACGCCTAGCTGACGGGCGGCCTCCAGCAGCGATTGGTGGTCCGGGCAGGCTCCCCGGCGGCCCACGGGTTCGAATTCGATGGTGTAGGGCAACGGCTCCTCCTGCGGAATGATTATAGCGCGAATTGCTGCGGTGGCAAGGTTATCGCCATGGGTGCGGTCAGGATGTCCGACTGGGACGACCGAGATCGTCGCTACCAGAAGATGGCTGCCGGCATGGACAAGGGAGGCCTGGGCGGACGTTGGAGTCCAGGTCCCCCTTGTATGCTATCGAAGCGCCTCAGGGACACCACTCAAGTTCTTGTTATTAACCCCAGGGGAGAACGACTCCACTCCCTGCTACCGGCCCTGCTACTTGTACACACCCCACTGGTGCACGGCTTCGCTGACGGCGCGCACGTTGGCGGGTTTGGACTCTGCCGGGAAGCCCGAGACCGCGCCGTTGATGATCAGGCCGCCCGTGTCGCCAAAGGTGTCGATCAGCATGTGGACGTAGTCTTTGACTTCCTGCGGCGTGCCCGCGATAAGCAACTGTGCCGGGACGTTGCCCATGAAGCACAGGTTCTTGCCGATGACCTGCTTTGCCTTTTTGACGTCGACCACGTCGAACCAGCCAGCGATCTTGCCAGGCGGGAGCTCGGCCAGGTAGTCCAGACGCTCGGTGTAGTCGCCCTCGAAGAACGGCATGGGCTGGATTCCGGCCTGGATCAGGCCCAGCAGCAGGGCCTTGAGCTGCGGCCAGTAGAACTTCTCAAACTGCTTGCGCGACATAAAGGTGCCCGCACCACGGTGCAAGGGGATGAAGCAGCGCGGGTTGTGGGTCATTTGCGTCTGCTGGACCGCGCCGCCGATGGCGCTGGGCAGGAAGAACTCCTCCATGGCCAGCAGTTTGTCAGGGTAGCGGTACATATCCGTCATCGTGCCGCGCATGCCGCGGAACATGTCCGAGATCGTGTCGTACGTCACCATGGCCATGCACCCGAGGACCGTCGGGTAGCCATGAGCGGCGGCCTCCTGCACGAGCTTGCCCGAGGCGATATTGGCGCGCATGCCCTCTTGCGCCAGCTTGGGCAGGGTTTCGATCAGTTTCGCCATCCCGGGGGACGCAGCCAGGGCTGGCACCAGCGCGGAGAGGCTGTAGCCTGACGACAGTAGCCACAGGGGAGGAAGCTCCGCGAGCGGCTCGAAAAGGGTTGAGAGGCGCGGCAGCATCTTGCGCAGCGTAAACAGCTCGGGGTTGGAGAGGAACTCATCGTACTCTTCGCCCTTCATGTACTCCCCTTCCACGAACTGGAACGGCGCGTCGTCGGGCAGGTCGTGGCCAGGCCAACGCATCTGCTTGTAGCCCAGCAGTTCCATGGCCCCTCCAGGCGCGATGGGCAAGGTGGAGGGCGCCATGTCCCAGTCAAACTCCAGCGTTACGTCCAGATAAGCCTTGGCCGTGGCCTCATAGTCGTACATGGCCTGCTTGTTGGTCATGCGCTTGTAGCGCGTGGGAAAGAAGTCAACAAACCCGACCACCGGCACGCGGTCTGGCTTGCGCAGCGCGACGGCATCGTTGTAGCGCTTTTCGCGCTCGGCGTACAGTTGCTGAGGTGTCTTTGCCATTGTATCATCCCCTCTACTTGATCCAGCCCTTGGCCAGCGTCACCGCGGCCATGGCGTCCTTGCCGTAGGCGTCGGCCCCGGCGTATTCCTTGATCTTGTCGCTCATCTGCCCGCCACCGATCATGATCTTGACCTTGCCGCGCTGTCCGGCGGCCTGGATGGCCGCGACGGTTTCTTTCATCGAGTCGTAGGCCAGGGTGAGGAATCCGGAGAGGGCCACCACCTGGGGCTGGAAGGCCTTGATCTCCGCCACGAACTGGCTAGGTTGGACGTCGATGCCGATGTCCTTGACGTCAAAGCCGTTGACGTCGAGCATAAAGGTGACGATGTTCTTGCCGATGTCGTGGATGTCGCCCTTGACGGTGCCGATGAGGACCTTGCCGTGCTTCTTGGCCTCGGGGCTGGCCCCAACCAGCTTGGGCTTGACGATGGCCGAGACCTTCGTGAGCATCTCGCCCGCGAGGACTAGCTCGGGCAAAAAGTACTCGCCCTTGGCGTAACGTTCGCCCACGACGTCCATGGCCTGGCGGGCGAATTCGAGGACCTGCCTGGGGTCTGTGCCGTGATCGAGGTACTCTTGCGTCAGCTTGAGGGCTTCGTCCTCCTGCATGTTGGCCAGTGCATCTACTAGCTTGTCTACCATTTGTGTTGCCTCCTCTTTCATAGTCAGTGCTGTGCTGCGTGTCTCGTGTTTCGAGCTGCGTGTTGCCGGTCGCGCGTGCCATGGGGCGACGGATTGGTCATTCCCGGTTCCTCGCAATGTGGAACCCGGTGCCCAGCACCCGCTGCCCGTCGCCAATCATCTACGGCCCGTTGCTCATGACCCACCCTCCTTCCACCATAGTCCAGAACCCATGCCCCGCCATTCCTGCTCCCTCACGGCTGCCAGGGCCTGTAGCGCGGCAGGGACCAAGCGAAGAAGAGCAACAGCCCGATGAGGACGAGCGCAGCGGCGACCAGGTACATGCCCGCGTAGCCTCCAACGGCCTGCGCGACAAAGGCCATGGCGTAGGAACCGCTGGCGACGCCCAGGTCAAAGCCGTTGTAGAACGTGGCACTGGCTGCACCGCGGCACGGGGGCGCGACCTGGTTGATGGCCATGGTCTGCAGCGAAGGCATAAACAAGCCCCAGCCCAGGCCGTAGACAAAGGCGGCGACGAGGAAACCAAGCGCAGTGCGCCACAGCGCCAGGAGCGTGTAGCCGGCCATGACCAGCAGGAACCCCACTGGGACAATGCGGCGCGGTCCCTCGCGGTCAAAGACCTGCCCGGCGGCCGCACGCGAGACAACCTGGCCGACGGCGTAGAGCAGGTAGAAGAGGCCGAGGTTGGTCACGGAGAGCTGCTGGCCATAGAGCGCGATGAACGAGACGATGCCGCCGTAGCCCAAGCCCAGGAAGGTAACCGTGAGCGCCACGGGCACTCCGCTAGGCTCGAAGACGGAGCGCAGCGAGAAACGGGCGTGCGGGTCGCCGATGTCGGGGTAGCGGATAGGCCAGCCCAGGAGCGCCGCAGCGAGGGCCACAGCCCCTGCCACGACGAATAGCCGGCCGAAATTGCCCTGTCCCAGCACGGCCAGGGCGACGGCTGGCCCGATTGCCATGGCTGCCGTCTGGGCGACCACCAGGATGCCCAGCGCCTCGCCGCGGCGGCTGGACGGCGCCACGTCGCCACCCACCGCCATGCTGCAGGCAGTCACAAAGCCAAACGGGATGCCGTAGAGGCAGTGTACCAGGACCAGCGAAAGCAGGTCGTGGCACAGGGCGTGGCCCAGGGTAGCCAGGGTGAACGCGAGCAGCGACCCCAGGTAGACGCAGCGACGACCCCAGCGGTCGGTGGCGTAGCCCGCGAAGGGGCGCGCGAGCATGGCGGTCAGGGCCATCAGGCCGGTGACCAGCCCGACCTCGGCGGGGTTGCCGTGCAGGCGCTGCACCATGAAGAGGGGCAGGGCGGGCATGAAGAAGAGGAAGCTGGCCCAAAACAGCAGGGTCGAGCCTGCGAGCAGGATAAAATCGTGGGTCCACAGGTTGTCTCTAGCCTCTGGTTCCATTGGGAGCCCCTTCACGGTTCAAGTGCTGCGCTGTGGCGAGAAAGGCCACAAACCGCTTGCCACCGTCGCTGTGCGCGCAACTGGCGTACTACAGTGCGTACTACGAACCTGGCGCCTAGGTAATCTTGTGCAGCGGATGAGTCTCGCTGGCGATGGAGTATCCCAGGTTGCGGCCATTGTAGGCCAGCATGGCGTCCATGATGCCGCAAGCGGCGTAGGCCCAGGGAGCGTTTCGAATCGGGCCATAGAAAACGTAGCTGGCGCCGACGGTCTGGGGCAGGGTGAAGATGGCCGAGGCGGCCGCCTCCAGCGAGGGAGAGCCGGCCTCCTTCAGAAACTTGCAGGTATACACGGCGTTGGTCGAAGCGCAACCTGATGGGAAGCCAAAGCGCTCTTTGACCTCGCGGATGGTCTGCGCGGCCCAACTGACGCTGGGAACGTCGAGCACTCCTACGTCGATGATCATGTTCTGCACGCCCGCGCGCTCGGCCACGGGCAGCAGCTTTTCTTCCAGCAGGCGCAGGCGGTCGCGCGGGCGGATGGCGCGGTTGCTGAAAGGCTGCACGATGGCGCTGGTCACGCCGCATTCGCGCAGACAGGCCTCCTCCTCGGGAGAAAAGTGCTCGTCGATCGAGTTGAATATCAGGCGCGAAATGATCTCGCTACCCTGAAAGTGGCGCAGCGCCGCCATGCGCGCCTGTGGCAGCGACGAATCGACCAGCAGCGGGGCGTCGCAGTAGCTTGCCACGAACTCGAGGTAGTTGATGGCCGATTCGGGTGTGTCGGCGATGACGTCGACGATGCGTGGGTTGCCGGTCTTGTCCGACATCTCAGCCTCACGCTCCAGCAATGCGCGAGCCTTGTCGTGGTCGAAGATGCCCTTGACGGGGTCGCTGACGATGCGGTGGCCGCGGAAGAAGATGCTGCCGATCATCACGGTGGGGCGCTGGCCGGGTTGACCTCCGATCTCCACCTTGCCGATGCGGTAGACCTTTTGTTCTGTCTCGTACTTGATCACTGGGCACCTCTGCGTGTGCCTGGATTGAGAGCGTGGCACGACCTCTCTAGGCCGTCCATACAGGCTCAAGGCCTGCTCCACGATTCCTCACGGCGTTGCTTGCGACCCGTGGAGACCACTGAAGCGCTTTGGGGTTTCAGTAGCCTCCACGGGTCCAGTGCCTGGAGTCTAGAGATGGCCGGGCGTCTCACTACCCGGCGGCGGACCGACGTGCCGGGGTGCGTCCTTCACGGTTAGGAAGATCACGGCGAGCGAGACTACCAGCAACGCGGCCTCCATCCAGGCGCCGGCGGCATAGTTACCATGTGTGGCGTCCACCACTTGGCCCACGATCTGCAAGATGGCCGAAGCCCCAATGCCGATGGAGGTTAGGTAGATGCCAGCCAGCGTACCCGCGTTCAGCGGAGTGACGTAAGGCTGGGCCTGGCCAAAGCCCATAGCCATGCCCATCACCGGCGCGGTGACAAAGCCAAACAAGAACGATGGAATGGACAATAGACTCGCGTTGGACGCGGTCACGGGCAGCAGGAACTGCAGAAGGAAAAAAACCGGCGAGAGCAAGGCGCAGACGAGCATGTACGAGCGCACCTTGTTGCTGCGAAAGGCCAGCGTGGGCACGAAGACAGAGCCGATGACGGCGCCTACCAGCGCGAGGCCGCTGATGACACCAGACGCGGCCGGCGCAACCTTATGCACGTTCATGAGCAGCGGGGCCAGTAGCGCGGGACCAGCCGCCAGCGAGCCGACCGTGGCCAACACGGTGTACTGCAGCGGGATGGTGACCGGAGTCAGAACCTGCTTGAGGCCCTCGCCGATGCTGACGGGCTTCATCGGCGGACGAGGCTCCGGCGGCAGATTGGGCTTCTCCTTGAACACTACCCATGCCAGGATGGTGATGACGATGGCGATCCAACCGTAGGGCCGCCAGGTGGCTGCCCAGTTGGCCTTGGACGAAGCGTAAAAAGCCAGCGGGGTCAAGGAGCCCAACGCCTGGCCGGCGGACAGGCCGGCGGGCCAGTAGGAGTTGGCCTGACCGATCTCCTGATGCGGGAACCAGTTGGCGACCAGCGTGCCAATGGGGGCCCAGACCAGGCCCCAGCCCACGCCAGCGACCAGGTTCCAGAGCACGAAACCGTTCAGGTTGTCGGCGGTGCCGCGCATGAAATAGCCGAGGGCGAGCAACGTGGAACCGACGCACACCAGGATCTTGAAGCCCACCTTCTGCGATAGCATTCCGGCTGGAATGGACATAAGGACCTGAAAGATGGTGAGGGCGATCATCGTCAAAGCGGCAGTGCCGAAGCTGACGTGCCAACGCCCTGCCATGATGGCGAACATGGGCGACAAAGCGGCCTGGCCGGCTCCCGCCATGAAGCAAACCAGAATGTAGACGCCCAGATTGGTCCAGCGAAAGCCGAACACCTGGAATCTGTGCTGCTGTGCCATGATCGTTTCTCCTTTCGTAGAGTACGTGTGCGAATGCTGCGATGTATGCGGTCGGGTGTATGCTAGTGCATGCCTCCTTTCGGCAGCGCGCCTTGGCCCTGCCCTAGAAGCGCAAGGCGTGTGCGAAGAAGCGCGGATAGTGCGGGTAGACGGTGAGTTCGATGTACTCCATTCTGCGGGCGAGTCGCTCACCGGCCTCGCGCTGAGCGATCGAAAGCAGCATCTGCTTGGCGCCGACGCCGGCGGCGTTGCCCACTTGCACAATGCGGTCGGGCATGATGTGGGGGAACATGCCGATCTGCAGGGCCGAAAGCGGGTCGATGTAGGTGCCAAACGCGCCTGCCAGGATGACACGGTCGACTTGGTCAAACGTGATGTGGGAGGCATCCAGCAGCACTTCTATGCCGGAGCGGATGGCGCCCTTGGCCAATTGGATGCGCTCGACATCGCGCTGGGTGACGGTCAGTTCACGGCAATTGCCGCCTCGCGCGAGCACGAGCTCCTGCAGGCCGCTCTGGCCGACGCGCACACCTTTGCTGCCGGCCTGGATCGCACCGCGTTGGTTGAGCATGCCCGCGCCGTACATGCCCGCCACGCAGTCGAGAATGCCCGAGCCGCACAGTCCCACGGGTGGGGCATCATCGATGGTGATGAGGCGCACTTGTTGGGTGGCGGGATCGATCCAGACGCGCTCGACTGCGCCGGGGGCAGCCTTCATGCCACACTCGATGGCTGCGCCCTCAAAGGCAGGCCCCGAGGCGCACGAAACGGCGGAGATCTTGCCTGCGCTGGAGAGCGACATCTCGGTGTTGGTGCCGATGTCGACCCGCAGGTAGGTGCCCTCTTGTTCGATCCAGGAGGCGAGCAGCATGGAGACGTGGTCCGAGCCGACAAAGCCCGCCACGGCCGGCGGCAGGTAGACGTACGCGCCGGGCGCCGCCGTGAGACCGACCTGGCGCGCCTTGACGTGCATGGGTTCGACCACGTTGGCCACATAGGGCGCCAGCGCGAGTTGCTTGGTGGGAAGACCCAGGAAGAGGTGGTGCATGGCCGTGTTGCCCACCAGGGTAAGCTCCAGCAGCTCTATGGGCTGGAGCCCATGCGCGCTGCACAAGGCTGCGACGGTCTCGTTGATGGCCTGCGCGACGCAGGTCTGCAGCACCTGCGTGCCGTCGGTCTGGAGGGTGGTGTAGTTGATACGGCTGATGATGTCCTCGCCGTAGGCCACCTGCGGGTTGGGCGCGCCTCGCGCCTCAACGGTCTGGCCGGTGAGCAGGTCCACCAAATAGACGGCGATCTTGGTGCTGCCTAGGTCCACCGCCAGGCCGAACTGACGCGCAGTGGTGTCGCCGGGCTCTACGTGCACCAGTTCGGCTCCGCGCAGCGCCAGGGTGATGCGCCAGCGCCCGCTCACGAGCGCCGGTCCCAGCTCGCGCAGCACGGCTGGGTCGGGCGAGTCCAGTCGCCGGCCGTGCTGTGCGCCCAGCGCATCCTGCAGGCGCGTCCAGTTGGAGCGCGTGTCTTGCAGAGTGGCGGGCGGCAGCTCAAGGTAGAGCTTGACCACGGGTGGCGCCAGAGCCAGGGGCTGCTCCTCGCCCGCAAGCTGCAGGCGCTGCTCTTGCGGGCGAGAAGTGGACGGGATGTAGACGGTGGCGTTGCTGTGGAGGACGCAGCGGCAGGCCAGGCGGTAGCCCGCGGCGATTTCGTGCGCCGACAGCACTTTGGCCTCGGTCTCGGACAAGGCCGAAGGGTCGCCAGACTGGAGTCGCACGCGGCAGCGTCCACACGAGCCGAGCCCACCGCACAGCGAGAGCAGGCCAACGCCCGCCTCGCGCGCCGCGTCCAGGACGGTGAGGGGCTGGCTGAAGTGGGCGTGCCGGCCGATGGGCTCGAAGCGGACGGCGATGCTGCCGCGCGCGTCTCTCATGTTGCTCTAGTACGCTCCGTACTTTTTGGTGGTCTGCACCATGGCGTCGACCAGCTCGAACTTGCTGTCCATGGTCAGTTCGGCGCTGATGATCAGGCCGCCGTTGCCTCCGCAATTGTCGATGATGCGCTTGACTTCGTTCTCGATTTCCACCACCTTGCCAAAGCGCAGTTGCGAGGGTTTGAGGTTGCCCTGCAGGCAGAGGTGATCGCCCAGGACCTTCTTGGCTTGCACGATGTCGGTGCGCTCGTCCAAGTGGAGAAAGCCGGATTTGGGCGGCAGCGCCTTGAGCGACTCGAGTCGCGGGGTCCAGTCGGTGTCAAAGTGGTACTGCAAGCGGTAGCCGGCCGCGACGGCGGCGTTGGCAGCGCGCACCAGGAAGGGCAATTGGAACTTCTCGAACATCGCCTGCGACACAAAGTCCGCCGAGCCGTTGACGGCGCCCAGGATGAGAGTCCTGGAGTGCGCCATCTCGGCCAGGGCGAGGCCCGATGCAATCAGCCCGTCGCAGAGGATGTCAAGCACGGCCAGGACCTTGTCGGGACACCGACGCAGGTCGAGCAGGAAGTTGGTGGTGCCGCGCAAGCGGGCTAGCGTGCTCAAGGGTTCGTTCATGCTCGAGTCGATCATGGTGGGCACGTGGTACTGTTCGTACCACTTGCGGACGATATCGGCAGTCTGTGGAGTGACCGTGGCCAGCTTGGCCAGATCGGCCAGTCCAGCGCGCTCAAAGGTGAAGAAGCGATGGAAGCCTTCCTTGAGCAGGAGGTCGTAGTCGGCCTCGGTCATCAAGGGATCCTCTTTGGCACGCTCGTTGAGGTTGGGTTCGGTGTTCGGTGGGAATTCGCGCCCTGGGAGGTGCCAGTCCACATAGTAGGTGGAGAACTGGTCGGGGATGGGGTTCATGTACATAGCGAGCAGGAAACCGACCTCGGCCATGTCAAAGCCGCCGTGCTGCTTGAAGCCGGCTTCGAAGGCCTGGTCGGCTTTCCAGGGGTCCATCAGCATGTCGGCGAGGGTGATGCCCTTGACCAGGCTGGCATAGTAGAACTCGCCCATGGGGGCGATGCCGACGCGGTCGGGCTTTTCCAGGTTAACGTGCTTGTTGACTCGTTCAATGGCGGTCATCTCAGCCATGGTTACTTGCCCTCCATCCAGGACTGGATGATCTGCAGTCCCTTGTAAGCGTCATTGCTAGCGGCATCGGCGCCGACGAGCTCGCGCCAGCGCTCATCGACGGGCAGGCCGCCGATGATGACCTTGACCTTGCTGCGCAGCCCCGCGCCCTTCAGGAGCTTGACGGTTTCGGCCATGGGGTCAAGCGACATGGTCATGATACCGGACATGCCGAGGACGCTGGCGTTATCATGCTTGACGGCCTCGAGGAGCTTGGCAGGGGCGACATCGATGCCGAGGTCGTTGACGACGAATCCGGCATTGCGGGCGAGTGCGACGAAGATGTTCTTGCCGATGTCGTGCAGGTCGCCCTGGATGGTGCCGATGACCATGCGTCCGACGACCTTCTTTTCCGGGCCGCCCTCCTTGAGCATAGCGGGTTCGAGGAGCTTCATAGATTCCTGGAAGATCTCGGCTGCCATGACGAGGTCGGCAAGGAAGTACTCGTGTTCGCCGTATTTCTTGCCCACGACGTTCATGCCCTGGGAGAGGGCGCCGAAGATGGCGCTGGCCTTGTCGCCGGCGGCGAGCCGAGCCTGGACGGCGGTCATGGTGCCGCCCTCGTCCATGTTGACGAACAGATCGGTGATCGTTTGCAGGTTAGTCATGTGCGTACGCTCCTTGGATTAGTGGTGGGGAGGTTCAGGAGGGGTGCCAGGTGGGCCTCCTGCGCCGGGGGGAGGGCCCGCAGGGGCAATGCCCCACGAACCCAAGAGCATGAACATGCCCATCTGCGCCATGGGCGCCGCTTCGCCGAACATCATGCGCGCGATGAGCTTGTTGCGCTCGGGCGGCGGCAGATGGGCGATAGCCTTGCCTTTGGCCTTTTCTACTTCGAACATGTTTTTTCTCCTTTCCAGAATTCGTCGTGATGCCAGACATATGGCGCGCACTGAGGGTCTAGACATGCGTTTGGGAGCAGCGCACAGACGCGCGCTGCCGCCCTTTAGCCTCAGCGAGGGCCTGCAGGTTGTGATCAAAGAGCCGGTTGAGCAGCCGCTTGAGCTCATTCACCTCCTCTCCGCCAAGGCATGCCAGGACCTCCTGGAGATGCCCCTCGCGCAACTCCAGCACCCGGGTCTGAAGAGTCCGTCCGCGGGCCGTCAGGAGCACGCGTTTTACGCGCAGGTCGTGTGGAGCGGAAATGCGCACAAAGAGGCCGTCGTTCTGCAAGCGGCGCAGGACGCGCGCCAGCACGCTTTTCTCGAGGCGCATGCGGTCGGCCAGGACGTTCTGGGGTATGTTGTCACCGAGGCTGAGCGCAACAAGGACCTGGTACTGCTCAAAGGTAATGCCCTCCGCGGTCAAACTCAGCATGAGGCGGGCCCGCATGGCCTGGGCCGTTCTGTAGAGCAGGAAACCAACATCATCTTCGAGAGTGTGCATGTCAGCCTACCTTCGCGGGAGCACCCTCATCATGTTCAGCGGCAGTTGCACTGCCGCCATCCCCTACGACATGTGTGACTGATGCAGAGAGTCGCGAAAACGTTCGCAGTACAACTGCGGGAGAACGCAAAGAGATGGTTTCCAAAGCAACAGTTGCTTGGACAACCATATGATAGCGCAATCCCCCGTTTTTGTCAAGGAGAGTCTGGAAGCGTTTGACCAGACGCTGGCAGGGCCCGAGCATCCGGCGTTGGGGAGGGGAGTATCTGCGCGGGTAGACGGTCCCTGCACCAGCGCGGTCTGCGACACGCGCGCTGCTGCGCCCAGCAGCCCGGACGCCGGTAATTTGAGACTAGGGTATGACCCAGTATGTCACCACCAGTTTGGGACGCAGGGCGGGGTTCACGTGATCGGCGCTGGCCAGGAAGTAGGAGTAAGCGGCGGTGCTGCTGGCGCGCAGGAGCAGGCCGTAGTTGGGTTGGTTGCCCAGGTACCAGCTCTGGACGAGCTGTGTCAGGTCCAGGTTGAACCAACGCAGGATGCCGTTGGCGGTGACGGTGCTCTCGGGCGTAGCGCGGCGATCGGTGCCGGTGCTATTGCAGCCGGGCAGGTCCCAGGGCACACCGGCATCGGCCCATTCCCAGTCGGCAAAGAAGGGCGCACAAGGTCGCAGGACGGCAAATGCGCCGAACGGAAGGTTGACACCGCTCCAACCCGTGCCGTAGACCTGCAGAGCCGCATGCGTGATGACGGCATTGGGCGGCATGGGGCTCAGGTCAAAGTACAGCAGAGCGGCGTTCTGCTGCTTGTAGCCGACTTTAAGGGTCTGAGCGGTGCGGCCCATGGTCTGCAGCTCATACTGGTAAAGGCAGGTGTCGGCGCAGCCGGCATAGCCGTCGAGACCCTGCTGCAACGTGCGCGTGATGATGGCGCCGCCAGGGGTGGGCGTGGGCACCGGGCCTGGAGTGGGCGTGCGCGTCGGCACGGGCGTGGTGCCGGTGACGGTGATGGTCAGCGTGTAGGGGTGGGCCGAGTCGCAGGCGTTGCCGTAGCCGTAGACCTTGGCAAAGTAGATGCCGCTGGACGTAGCCAGGCGCGAGATGTATTCGTCGCCGCTGCTGCTGTTGGCCGAGCAACGGATCAGGCTGTGATTGGGGGCGTAGAGGCACAGGTCGTAGTTGGCGGGCAGCTCCGAAAGCCGCAGTTCGATGCGGTTGCCCGCGTCGACCCAGATGCGATGGTAGTCCACATCGCGTCCGGACGGCAGGCAGCAGATGTAGGAGCGAAACACGGTCGGACCGCTCGAGGCGGAGGTCCAGAAGTAACAGGGGTTGTCCCAGGTATCGTTGGGCTCATAGCGGTCCAGGCAGGAGGCGTCGCGCGTGGTGGCGGTGACTACGTTGCTGGGGGCGGACTCGTCCAGGAAGATGTCATAGGCGGTCACGGTGATGGTGTAGGTGGTGCCGGGTTGCAGGTCCTGCACCACGTAGCTGGTCCCCTCGCTGCCCGCATAGTGCTGCCCGCCAATGCAGATGTAGTAGCCGCGCACCCATCCGCTGGAGGCAGTCCAGGTCAGGTAGATTTCGCTAAAGTTCCAGACCTGGGCCTTGAGCCCGGTGGGGGCCTTGAGCACCAGGCTGAACTCGCGTTCGGCGCTCCAGTCGGTTTCGACTCCGGCGGCATCTCGGCCCTTGACGCGCCATATCACTGGGCCAGGGCTGCGGCTGCCGTCGGGAGCCCAGTCGCGCGCGTTCCAGCTCGTCGTGCTGACCCAAGGGGACGAGCCCTCGCCGACCCGGGGACCGCGGTATTCGACCTTGTACTGGGCGCATGCGCCACTCCAAGTGAAGATCACGTTGTCCGTATAGGGGATGTTCGCCCCGGGGGTCGGCCACGTGGGTGTGGGAGTGGTGCACGTGGCGCTCCTGGCCGGGCTTGGGGGCACGACAGTCTGGGGCGCGGGTTGCGCCTGCGCGGCGATGGCCGCACTGAGGACGAGGGTGACAGTGGCCAAGACGGGGACAAAGGAATGGCCTCTCATACGCACCTCCTGCAGGGAACCTTGGGCGGCGGCAACAGGCCGCCGGCACGGCCAGGCTTTCCTCACCCGCATGATAACATCGAAACGCTCGCTTGTCAATGGATGGCCGAAACAGAACGTTGAACAAGGGGCTCAGATGTCGTACCTTCCTCCCAGCGCCTCACGGCAGGGCTTGACCGCCCCAGAGAGCAGGTGAAGCATCACGCTCTCGTACGGCGGAGATTCTGCGCCTGCCGTGAAGGGCGGCTCAGCGGGACAGTCAGGCGACGCTTCTCCACGCTCTCTTTCCAGGCTTTGACTAATCCTGAGGCCTGGGCTAAACTAGGGAGGACGATTGAAAGCGTCACTGCGAATGCGCTCGGTCGAGGAGGGAGCTTGAGAGCTCGGGCTCGTGTGTGCATGATGCTGGTGGTGTGCCTGGCCGCGCTGGGATTAGCGGGCTGTCGCAGCAATGTGCTGGTCTCGGACCTGACGGTGCAGCCGGACGTGATCTCGCCGAATGCGGACGGCGTGGCCGATGTGGCACGCTTGAGCTACAAGCTGGCACGGCATGCCCAGGTCACGCTCTACCTGGAGGACGCGCAGGGAGGCAAGCACACGGTGCGCGCCGCAGTGTCGCGTCCGGCCGGCTCCTACGAGACGCTCTTCAGCGGCGTGATCGACAATCGCCTATTGCCGGATGGGCGCTATACCTGCGTGCTGGAGGCCGTCGCAGACAGCGGCGAACGCGCCAGCGCCCGGGTTCCGCTCACCATCCAGGGCGGCGAGCCGAACTACATCGAGATCAAGAACCTCACCGTCTACCCGGCCACCTTCACGCCCAACCGCGACGGCATCAACGACCGCGTCACCATCGGCTACTACCTGACCAAGGCGGCGACCAAGGTGCAGGTCTACCTGCTCGACGCCAAAGGCAACGTCTACCCCGTGCCGGAGGACAAGATCCGCAAGGTGGGGCAGTCCGGCAACCACGAGCACGACTATGAAGGCGGGGTCGACCTGGGCGCAACGCCGCCGGCCGATGGCACCTACACCGTGGTGGTGGAAGCCGAGGACGCGGTGGGCAACCGCGACGTCGCGCGCGGGCAGTTGACCATCGCCGACGGCGGGGTGCCGCAGGCGGAGATCGTCAACCGCGCGGCCATATGGTCGGCCTCGGTGGTGCCGCTGGGTGGGACGCTCACCTTCACCTGCACCGTGCAAAACATCGGCAGGGTAGGCATTCGCACCAAAGGTCCTCCGCCCGGGGCAACCTACACCACCAGCGAGAACCTGTACTCCAAGGACGAGCCCGAGGAGCCTGGTATCTTCCGCGTCGGGCTAGACTATGACGGCAACAGTGCGGGACGCATTTACCCCTTCCGCTGGCAGTTGGGCCGCGACGACGAACTGACGGTGATCGACGGGCAGAAGTATCTGATGCCCGGACAGACCGTGACGGTGGTGGGCCACCTCCAGATCGTGGACAGGCCGGTCAAGGTGACCCCCTACTACTGGCTGGGCCTCATCCACGAGCAGGTCGAGGTCATCGAGGACCGCGTGGAGGCTGTGCCGGTCACGATCGGGTTCTGATGGACCTCTCGGTCGTCACCGTCAGTTGGAACGTGAAGGACCTGCTGGCGGCCTGCCTGGACTCGGTCTACGCCTCTCTGGAAGGCAGTGGACTGCAGTCGGAAGTGCTGGTGGTCGACAATGCCTCGCGCGACGGCAGCGCCGACATGGTGCGGCAGCGCTTTCCGCAAGCCCGCCTCTTCGTCAACGTTGACAACCTGGGCTTTGCGGCGGGCAATAATCAGGCCCTGCGCGAGACTAGTGGACGCTGCGTCGTGCTGCTCAACCCGGACACGCTGGTGCACGGCGATGCGCTGGGCACGCTGCTGCGCTTCCTGGACGAGACGCCGACGGCGGGAATGGCCGGACCACGGTTGGTTTACGCGGATGGCAGTTTCCAGCATGCGGCCTTTCACTTCCCTTCGCTGGAGCAGACCTTCTTCGATTTCTTCCCTCTGCATTACCGATTGCTTGACTCCACCCTCAACGGACGCTATCCGCGCGCCTGGTACGCGCGGGGCAAACCGTTTGCGGTGGACCACATGCTGGGGGCGTGCATGATGGTGCGGAGGGAAGTGCTCGCACAGGTGGGGCTGCTGGACGAGGGGTATTTCATGTATTGCGAGGAGATCGACTGGGCGCTGCGCATGCGCCGCGCTGGGTGGGGCATCTACTGCGTGCCCGCCGCCGAGGTGGTGCACTATGCCGGGCAGAGCACGCGCCAGTTCCGCGACGAGATGTTCGTGGCGCTGTGGCGCAGCCGCTTGCGGCTGTTTGCCAGGCACTATGGGCCGGCCTACAACTGGGCGCTGCGGCGCATCGTGCGCCTGGGACTGCGGCGCAAGGAGGGGCAAGCACGCCGGCTGGCTCGCGGCGGCCGCATGACTTCCGAGGAGCTGGCAGGGAGGATGGGCGCCTATCGGCGTGTGCGGGAGATGACGGATGAGTAGCCGAACAGACCCTTGGGGTCAAGAGACAGACCCCAAGGGTCTAGGAGCACACAACGACGGATGCGCGCCGACGCTGGCGGCGGTAGTGATTGCGCGCAACGAAGAAGGCAACATCGTGGATTGCCTGCGCAGTGTGGGCTGGGCGGACAGGCTGGGAGTGCTGCTGGACACGCGCACGTCGGACCGCACGGCCGAACTGGCGCGGACTGCGGGTGCGGAGGTTCGCGAGAACGCCTTTGTGGATTTCGCCCAGCAGCGC
>Ga0315282_10005073_pt1 | contig 22604 bp, 18 predicted proteins | sample YL17G07_20_MG_FD_203693 | JGI IMG/M metagenome (GOLD analysis project Ga0315282, IMG submission 203693) | Sediment microbial communities from Yellowstone Lake, YNP, Wyoming, USA - YL17G07_20 | ecosystem: Environmental > Aquatic > Freshwater > Lake > Sediment | place: USA: Wyoming | collected... | reverse complement strand
ATCGATGGCTTGAAAAATTCTCCCCCATTATGAACAGAAATAATTATAGAGACTTTTGGATCCAATTGACCTTCCAATTGATCATTTTCTCTTCATTAATATCCAAACAATAAAAAATTTTCATTGATTATTTTTTTGAATTCGGACTTTGCATTATAAAAAATAGTTAATCACTGATGTTCTAAGGTTGTCATTAAAAATAAATCAGTGGGCTTGTAATCGATAAAATTGGAGTGGATTTATAATTGAATTCATCTCGACGTCGAGCATGGATTTCTTTACAATAAAAATTGTTATATGAAATGAATTGACAATCAGAGCCGGATTAGAAGGAAAAGAATCGTGCCTATGCCCTCAGAGGTGCTTACCAGGCTTATTCTGCAACTTCAGGGAACCGGCATATTTTCTTCGGATTTCACCAAAGCCGCCGATTTATTGGCCGAAGCCCCGCAGGATCTTTGGGCTGAGCTGGATCTTAAAATGGAAAAAGCGGGTGTGCCGAGGGGCGAACATTGGGCGCTTATGACCGAAGAAGAGCAGGCATTGGCCGAAGGATTGGCCCAATTTTCAAAATATATTCAACGCATGTATCGATATTATGATCTGTGCGCAACCGAGCTGTATGAAGTTCTTGTCGATGGCGAAGGCGGATTGGATCATTTGCGTTTGGAATTTCGCCAAAAAGAGGTTTTATCGGCGTCATATCGGATTCTTGGATATGTCGTGAATTCGATCAGGCCGGGCGGCAAGTCATTGGATGATCTGGAAATGGCGGTCGAACAGGAGTTCGAAGTAATCCGCAATGCCTTGTTCATCATTTTTTGGGCCTTCAGCACCAAAGCGGAACGAATGGATTATCTGAAAAAATTCGGAAATCCGAAATGGGCTGAAGATGAGCCGGAAATTCTGCTTCCTGAGCCTGTAGTAGTATTGGATTGGAATGAGTCTGCGACCGAAAGAATTCAACAATATTCGCCTACTTTTCCTTTCCGTGGTGTGGATATCGGCAGGACTTGTTTTGAACCGGCATTGATGAGTCCTAACGAGTGGCAACGTCTTCGCAAAAAATCGGATATGTTTATATATCAAAAATTTTCTCGGTAGAACCTTAAAAATCCTTTTGTCAGCAACCGATTTTAGGAGGGACAGATGAAAAATTTGTCAAGAAATGAGGCCTTGACGCTCAGTTCGCCTCACCCATACGTCATAGCAACGATGCTGGATCCAAAAGGAAAACCTAACGGCATCGGATTGGGATGGTGGACATTTGTCAGTTGGGAGCCTTTGATTGTCGCCATCTCCGTAGGCAACAGTCGGTATTCATATCAATGCTTAAAAGCCTGCCGCGAATTTGTCCTAAATTTTCCGACCGAAAAAATGGCCGAGCAAGCCTGGGTATTTGGAACGAAATCCGGCCGCAAGGTGGATAAATTTGCGTTGACCAAGCTGGCCACAATCCCGGCGAATACGGTCAAGCCTCCGGTAATCGAAGGAGTTACATGCGCTTTTGAATGCCAGGTCATAAATGAAGTGGAAGCCGGAGACCACACGGTATTTTTTGGAAAAGTCACATCTATGCATGGCGATCCGAAAAACAAGCTGCATTTATATTCCATTCATTATGAAAAGCTCGTTGCGCTCGATTGCGAAGGGCGCTTTCTTTTTAACCCGAAGCAAGAATAGCAACTTATGAAAATTGAAATATGTGCTTGAAACACAAAAGCTTTTTGAATCGAAATGGCATAAAAACCATCTGTTTCAATCATGTCATATTTTCGAATTCGGTTTTAGTAAAAAATATTCTGATAAATAATTTTGTTTCATGATAAAATAGATAGAAGAATCGAATAGATCGTTTTCGGGCGAGGAGTCTGACATAGTGATTAACCTTCATTATGAACAGACCGATAACACAGATATTTGGTATAGATATTAGGAGGTTGCAATGAAGAATACAAAAAAGTGGAAATCTTACCGGCCTTATATTTATCTTTGCGCCTTATTTTTGCTGGTTTTGCCATTTGTGCAAAATTGCAGCAGCAGTGATTTGCGTGCTAAAAATGGCAATCCTGCAGAATCGTTCGACAGTGCAACAAATCAATGGGCGCAAATCGATCATAATTCGATCACAGAAACTTTTGCTTTCGAACAGAAAGCAAACAATATTGTAACCTCCAATCGTGCCAATAAGATGATGGCGCGGTTCGATGAGAATGGCTTTGTTGTGACAGATCTTGCAGGCGGCGCGGAATGGTCTTGGACTTACAATCTGGTCGGTTATGGCCGTGAAGGCGATCTGCGTAACCTCGACCCAGTTAAGCCGTATCTGGACTTGTCGAATGGGTGGCTGGATTCCTGCTTGGGAACGGATTGCATCCAAACGATAAAATATCAGCGGGGGGAGTTGCTCGAAGCCTATAGAAACGGACCCGACGGTTTGGAGCAGAGGTTCGTTATTTCTGAAAGGCCCGAGGGCAAAGATTTACTGACGATCAGGGGCGCCGTCCAAACCAATATGACGGGCCGCATCGAAGGCGATAACGTTGAAGTGGCGTTTTCTTTGAAAGCAAAAGATCGGCTTTTTTACAGTGATGTCATTGTAAAGGATGCCAAAGGGAACCGTGTCCCGGCCTGGATGGATTGGAAAACGAGTGAGTTGGCCTTGGTCATCAACGATGCCGAAGCGACGTATCCTCTTTATATCGATCCTATCATCCACGGAGTTACTGAAGCTTGGTCAAAAACATTCGATTACTCCGGCGGCAATGAGGATATCGCGGTCGCCTTGGCCATTGATGGCAATACCGATGTGATCGTGACCGGCTGGTCATGGGGCGGCGCCGGTACCGGATTCGACTATGCCACGATCAAATATGCTGCGGCTGACGGAAGTGTGTTGTGGAATACAAGATACGATGGAATCCAACATTCGGAAGACAAACCCCAGGCCGTCGCCGTGGATGGAGACAATAATGTTTTCGTCACAGGATGGTCTTATGGAAATGATGGAGCGGGACACCTTACTGGGTCCGATGCCCTGACCGTCAAATATAACGGCTCGAACGGCAACCAAATGGCTGTTCACCGGTACAATGGAGCTGGAAACGCCAATGACTGGGGAAAGGCCATCGCGATTGACGGCGAAGGCAACGTATTCATTACTGGCACTATGGCGGACGGGGTTTCATTTAATATTCTTACAATCAAGTACAACAACGATCTCGTTCCGCAATGGACGGCGATTTATGACAGCACGGATCACGGCGACGACAGAGGATTCGATATTGCTTTGGATGGCGAAGGAAACCCATGCATTACCGGTTTCGGCTATGAGGGCGCTACGAACAAATCGGATATGATCGTCATCAAGTACAATAAAGATGATGGAAATCCGATTTGGACGGAGACTTACAACGGCGCAGGAAATGACAACGACCGCGCTGTCGCAATCGCAATTGACAGCTCGAACAGTGTTTATATAACAGGCTATTCTTATAACGGCGCAACTACGAGCTACGATATAACCACAATCAAATATTATTCCGATGGCGGGCTGGCTTGGGTCGATCTGTACGACGGACCCAACCATGGCGATGATTACGCGACGGATATCGCAGTCACGGCGAATGGGAAAGTGTATGTGACCGGCTATATCGATACCGGTTCGCCGCCCGCGGGCAATAATTTGGACTTTATTACAATTCAATATGATGCCACAGCCAAAACGCATGCTCCTGTCTGGGTCCGCACATATAACGGATCGCTGGACGATAACGACAAGGCTTTAGCGCTGGCTGTCGACACGGCTGATGATGTGTATATCGTAGGTTCGTCCGGCGTCACCGGCCCAGGCATTGTTTATCGCACCATTGAATATGATGTCAGCGGCAATATTGTTTGGGAAAAAGGATGGCGAGCCGAGACATCGACAGCTACCGATACTCCAAGCAGCATCGGCGTGAGCAGCGTGGGCGACGTATACGTAACCGGCGCATCTTACAGACCCAATGCAGATTATGGCACCGTAAAATACGAACCTGATTGCGATGGATGCTTCATCGGATTCATCTGCTATGCGAATCATGAAACGAAACCCGGCGATGAATGCAAAGAGTGCAACACCGGTTTATCCGATACGGAATGGTCCAATAAGCCCGACACAACCGCCTGCACCAGTGACGATGTTTACTGCAACGGCACAGAGTACTGCGTCACAGGCGCATGCACGGGACATACAGGTGATCCGTGTACGCCGCCTCTTGTTTGTGATGAAGTCAGCGATACATGCGTGACGACCACCACGACGACCACGACTTCCACCACTACAACCACTGAACCTCCGGATGACGACACTGGAGATGATGATTCCGCAGTAGATGACGATACGACCATGGATGACGATACTACAGTGGACGATGATACGTCCGTCGATGACGATACAAGTACGGATGACGATACGGCTCCGCCGAATACTGACGATGATACAAGTACACCGGAAAGACCGGATGAAGAAGCCGGCGGCAATAACAATTGCTGCGGTTGCTGAACTCGAATTGTATGGCGAATGAATCGATAGTGAAAAATATAAAGGCGGCGGTTATATAAAATAATCAAAGAAACCGTCGCCTTTTTGTCCTTATAATTTTGCGCGAAACGGCGCAACTTGATTAGTGCATGGATGAAAAGATAAAGTTATTGCAAAAAGCACGGCGGTTAGCCGTGCTTTTTGCTTTTAGTTCGCTGATTGATGTCAGGCGCATCGAAGAATTTTAACTATCAATTTCCTTTTAATTGCTTCAAAAATTCAGGCAATTGGCGTATGTCGTCTATAATATGATCTGCGTGCGCCAGATCCTCGGCAGGTAAATAAGATTTGACGGCCACGACCAATGCGCCGGCGGATTTTCCGGATTGAATCCCGAATGGCGCATTTTCCACTACCAAGCTTTCTTGCGGTTTGACATTAAGGGCCAGCATGGCTTTCAGATATGGCTCGGGATTGGGCTTTCCGTGCAAGACTTCATCCCCGAAGACAAAGGCATCAAAGAGATTGTGCGCTTTGGAGGGAAGGATAGCTAAAGCCTCGCTTCGACTTGAGCCGGTCACCAAAGCCGTGCGAATTTCCATATCACGCACGTAGGCCGCAATTTCCAAAGCTCCCGAAAAAGGTTTCGCAGCGGGCCAGGATGAAAACAATCGCTCTTTCAAACCGAGGAACTCTGCGACCCTCTTTTTGGTCGTCATCATTCCGGCGGCCTTAATGAAATCTCGCGCGGAGATCTCGCCCTTTTCGCCTTCGCGGCGATAGATTTCCAGTTCATCGATCTCAAGGCCCAATTCGCCCGCTGCCTTCATCCATGCAGCGGCATGGCGGCCCATGGTGTCCATAATCACGCCGTCCATGTCGAAAAGAACGGCTCGCAACATTTTTAGCTCCTTTGTAAATTTAGCCACAAGTATTACATGGAAAACCGAAATTTCATAAATAGAATTGAGTGAATGCGTAGAATCAGGCTTCCTGCGTGAAAGGCAATAACAGGATTAGTTGACACCCTGCCTGCCTTCGGATAGGTTTTTTGAACGCAAAGCGGCCATGAAAAGATAATGTAGGAGTGAAATTCATTTTGGAAGAGCCTTCCAAGCAAGAAATAAAAATTCCGGCGCCTGAACCTGACGATGGATTGACCGAAGAATTTTATGCGGTCGATCTCGGCGAAGGAGAAAAAAAGTTTTCAAGGTGGTTCTGGTGGCAATGGGGCCTTTTATTCGTAGCTATAATCTTCTTTACAAGCATTTTTGTCGGCGGGTTCAAGCACATGCACGCCTATGGCCCCAATCAGGTCGGCGATAACTGGATTTTCATGTTTACCTCGACCGAAATGATATTCTATGCGATTTTGCTGCTCTGCGTTCCTGCCGCTATTTGCTTTGCTTTGGGGCTTGAGGTTTTCGTGCCGGATCGTTGGATCGGTCGTTTCAAGGAAATCGTTTTCCATCCGAAATGGCAAAGGGTCCTCATCGGAGCAATGCTGGGATGGACGGCTTTGGCGGTTATTTTTACAGGCGTCGTGGTTATAAAAAATCAGCCCACCAGCGATGATGAAAATGTTTATGAATTGCAAACGCGAATTTTGGCGAGCGGCAGATTGTCGGTGGATTCGTTGCCCAGCCCGGACAATATTTTCCAGGACAATATATTTTTGGTGAACAACGGAAAAATTTTCGGCCAATATCCGTTCGGCCATTCCATCTTTTTGCTCATAGGATATTTCATAGGCTGGATTCGATTGATGCCTTTGTTGTTCACGGTCGCTTCGGTCCTTGGAATGTACTTGCTGATGAAAGATCTTTACGGCCATCGCGAAGGAATGCTCGCGGCGCTTTTTCTTGCGGTTTCTCCGATGGTTCTATTCACAGGCGGCACCATTTTGAGCCATTCCACGGAGATGTTTTTCCTTATCTATTTTTTCTGGTTCGCGTGGAGAACCGTAAAACAATCTTCGTTGATCAACCCGGTTCTGGCGGGAATCTGTTATGCGGCTGCATTCCATGTTCGCAGCGCAACAGCCATACTGATCGCCACACCTGCGATTATCTTGCTTCTCATAGCCTTATTACGGCGATTTAAGGGTAATTGGCTGAAAACCATAGTGCTCGGCGTCGTCACAATGGCTGGACTGGGTTTATATTTATGGTTCAATTCCCATGTCAACGGCGATCCGTTTCGAACGAATTATCATGCCGCTTGGCAGGGAGTGACGCAATACAACAGCCCATTCGGCTTCAACAGAGGCGCATGGAATATTACCCATACCCCGAAGCGCGGCTTCGAGAATATGATCCACAATCTCCTGCGATTCAATTACTGGTACATAGGATGGCCGCTCGGTCTCGGCTTTGTCATTCTGTGGATTTTTAAAAGGAAAAAGAAGATTTACGAATATGCGGCCGTCATCACGTTTGTCGCCACATACGCTTTTTATTTTTTCTATTTCTGGCCGGGCATCAGCGATACCGGCCCTGTTCTTTATTTCGAATTGGTGATACCCGTGACCGTGCTTGCGGTTCCATCCTTGTTTTGGCTGCTTGATTTTCTGGCCAAAAAATTCGGACCGGCTCTGGCGGAGAAACGAATGCTTTTGACGGTCTTGTTTGCGATTATTCTGGCTTTCGCCACCTTCGATCAATATAAGCTCCGCGCCCTTTCTTTGCTGGCGGATCGCGTCAGCGAGCCTTATAGAATCTTCGAAAGCAAAGGAATTAAAAACGCGGTGATCTTTATGGATTACTATCTAAAAGAAGACGGGCAGGATAGCTGGGTGGCGGGCCATAAGAACAGCAATCAGCAATTAAAAGAAGATATCATCTATGTTCTGAATTTGGGCGCGGATCGAGATCGTCTTTTCATGCAAAAATATTTTCCTGACAAGGAAGGCTATGTATTTTGGTACGATAATGGAAAACCGGTGCTTCTGAAGCTTGCCGATTATACGGTGAACAGCATATTGAAGAATTTCCCGGATTCGAGATGATTCATAAGCTGATCGTTTACATAAAAGCCGCTCGTTTCGGAGAGTCCGCGTTGATGCTCGGCTTTCCGTTGATCGGTTTTTTCTTTGCGGTCGAGCCGAAGCATATCGGCCTGATATGGAAAGTTCCGGCTTTTCTTGTAATCACATACGGCCTGGTCATTTATGTTTACTTGTTGAATTCGTGGGGCGGCGTCAAAGAAGATATAATCAACCGCCGCTTGATGGGTCATCCTGTGCTTACCGGTGAAATGAAATCCCAAGAACTGCTTTGGGGCGCCATCGGCGGGCTTATAGTCGCGATTTTGGGGTACAGCCTGCTGTTTCGAGGATGCTTGTGGATCTGCCTTGCGATAGCCGGCGTTTGGACCTTGTATTCGCATCCGAAGGTGATGTTAAAAGCAAAGCCCGTAACAGGCTCTTTCTGTCATTTTTTTGGAGGCATTCTGCAGTTTCTCTTGGGTTGGGCGGCCATGGCGCCGGCCCATTCCGGAGCATGGCTGATCTCGTTTTACTTTTCGGCCATTTTCACGGCCGGACATTTGAATCATGAGGTCAAGGATTACGAAGACGACAAGGTTGCCGGGCTTAGAACCAATGCAGTAGAATTCGGGCCGGCGCGCGTGCTGGCTTTTTCTTTTTGGATGTTTGCCGCGGCATTCGTCTATTTGATCGTTCTCGCTATCGGCAAGGTGGCGGCTTGGATAGACGTGCTGCCGTTTCTATTGGCTTTTCCGATTCATTATCTTTGGCATTTGGCCAAAGGCAAGCCCACCAAGGTCATCTATGACGTGGCTTATCAGCAAGGCTATCGCGCCTTATTTTTTGCCGCCGGTTCAGTGCTGGTCTTGATAAGGCTTATTCAGAGGATGTAACAATTGGCGATTGCTCTTAAAAAACCTTTAGCGAGCTTAAGCGCAAACCCCTATGACGTCGTTGTGGTGGGCGCTGGGCCGACAGGCTCTCATGCGGCTTATCTGATCGCCAGAGAAGGTTTCAGCACTTTGCTGCTCGAGCGGGAAAATGTGCCCGGACTCCACAATGCGTGCGGCGGAGGTCTCGGCTATTTTCTCAAAGATCTGTTCGAGATACCGGATCATATCGTTCAAAAAACCGTCAGCAAGGTAAAGCTGGGGCTGTCTGATCTGGATAAGCTGTATGAATCCGACCGACCGCTTTATATTTCGGTGAGGCGCGCCGAGTTCGATGCGTTTCTGGCGAGACGCGCCGTGGAGAACGGCGCTGTGCTTCTATGCGGCCATCGCGCTGTGGATTACGATCCGCTGACCAGAGAAGTCGTATGCCTGAGAAGAAGCGATAAACAAACCGTCCGATTTGCAGCTAAAATCGTTATTTTTGCAGACGGCCCCAGAACATTGGCCTATCGCTCCTGCAAAATCGGGCTTGCTCCTGAAAAAGCCTCGCTGGTCGGGATAGCCAAAGAGCTGGAAGCCGAAGGCAACGAGCACGATGCATTTGAATTTATTTTCGATGAAAGGCGCTTGCCTTACGGGTACTTGTGGGTTTTTCCGTGCCGCGATGTTCTGAATGTCGGCATCGGCGGCCCCAAAGATTTGCTGGAGGGAAAGGCCGACCGGATGTTGGAAGAATTCATAGAATCCAGGCCGGATCTCAGAGGCCGCAAAGCAGTCACAGTCAAATCCGGGCTGATCCCTTCCTTCCTGTCGGGCAAGTTGCACGGCGAAGGCGTAATGGTCATCGGAGATGCGGCCGGATTCGTGAACCCCCTGACCGGCGGCGGGATATTTTTAGGCATGAAATCCGCACAGATCGCAGCCAAAACAGCCTTAGAAGCAATAAGATTAGGCCGGTTCGACAATCCGTTCCTTCAAAGATATACTCACCGAATTAAAACTAGCAAGATATATGCATCCGTTAAAATCTTCGATGCCCTTGTGCGCTATTCGCAATGGCGCTACAGACGCTCCGGCAAACCGGTCTTAGGCAAAATCTTTTACGGCTACTCAGAGGCGATGTTTTATTTATTGAAAATTATAAAAGATATTTGATTTGTATTTCCATTTTTACAGCATACCTTCATTTGCGTGTAATCCAAAGGAGATAGGGGTAAAATGTTTTATCGCAATAAAAAGTCAGCCGAATTTGAGCGATTAGAATGCGGTTCGTAATAAACAAAATCGAATGAATCCTTTTCAGTGGTCGATATGAGGAATACTAGTTCACTTCTTCGCAAAAGGAGTATGGATATGCGAAAACGTGTCGCATTTCGAAAAGCAAACCTGCTTATGGGGGGCGCTCTCCTCTTTTCACTTGCGGTCCTGTCTTTAAGCTGTCAGAGTTCCTCGAGCTCGATCAACCACCACACTTCTCAGCCGAGCGAGCAGTTGATCTTGGCGCGGGAGAAGATCAAGCACGTGATCATCATCATGCAGGAAAATCGCTCGTTTGATCACTATTTTGGAACGTTCCCCGGCGCCGAGGGAATCCCTATGGACCAAAACGGTTCGCCAAAGGTCTGCATTCCGGATCCGTCCGGAGACTGCGTTAAGCCGTTTCATGATCCCCACAACATCAATGCTGGAGGCCCGCACGGCTATAAGAACGCGGTCGGGGATATCAACGGCGGGAAAATGAACGGTTTTCTCTACGAGCAGCAGTCGGGTAATACGGGCGCCGGAAAGTGCGCCAATCCGAACAACCCGGACTGCGCCGGCGTCAAGGCGGGTGTGGAAAGAAAGGACGCAGTCGGGTATCACGATGATTTGGAGCTTCCGAATTATTGGGCGTATGCCGAAAACTTCGTTCTCCAAGATCAAATGTTCACATCCAACCGGTCATGGAGTCTGCCAGCGCATCTCTTCCTGGTATCCGAATGGTCGGCCACCTGCACCTCGACCGATCCCATGAGCTGCACCAGCAATATCGTTATGACCGGCAGCGCTGTAAAGGAGATCCTCAACTTCGGCTTTCCCTGGACCGACCTGACTTGGATGTTTTACAAAAATGGCATCACCTGGAAATACTATTTGTCCGAAGGAACGGAACCCGATTGCGCTCCGGAAGAAATGGACTGTTCGCCGGCTCCGCTCAAGAGTGATGTATCCTCAGTCTGGAACCCATTGCCCGCCTTCGCAACCGTTCAACAAACGGGGCAGTTGGGTAATATCAAAACGATCGATCAATTCCTTAAGGATTCACAAAACGGAACTCTGCCGAATGTATGCTGGATCGCGCCGGATGATGAGGTCAGCGAGCATCCGCCCAATGGTGTGAAGGAAGGGCAGGAGTACGTCACGTCCCTGATCAACGCGGTGATGGAAGGGCCTAATTGGAAGGACTCCGTGATCTTTCTCGCATGGGATGACTGTGGCGGATTTTACGATCACGTGCCGCCGCCGGATGTGGACTCGAGCGGTTACGGGATTCGCGTACCGGCCATGGTGATCAGCCCTTACGCGATCGCGGGGTACATCGACCACCAAACGCTCAGCTTCGACGCTTACGCTAAGTTCATTGAAGACCTTTTTCTCGGGGGTCGGCGGCTAGATCCGAAATCCGACGGCCGCCCGGATTCGAGACCGGACGTGCGCGAAAACGCGGCCATTTTGGGCGACTTGCTGAACGATTTTGACTTTACGCAACAGCCGCTAGGGCCGCTGGTTTTGCCGACGAATCTGTAAAAGACTTTTGATTCATTGGGTGCGTCTAATCCAATGGGCGCACACGGCAGGTGACTTATCTTTGCCAATTGGTGCGTGGCATAGTTTCAGCCAAAGGCTGAAGCTGTGTAATCTGAACCTATTTCTCTTTTTCGATCTGCTGCACATTCAAGGGCAATAAGCGATGCCCTTCAAATACGGCGAGAATCTGGACCGATTTAGACACGATCCGATAAATGACACGGTAATGACCGACGATGATTTCTCGAATACACTCGTTTTCGAACTCAGGAATAACCCTGCCGCTTCGCGGAAACCTCGCCATCTTTCGGACGGAAACCTTGATTTTTTGTACGACCGCGAAAGCGGCTTTGGGATTGTCCTCGGCGATAAATCCGGCTATGTCCGCCAGACCAAAGGCCGCGTTACGCGTCCATCGGAGTTTCATTTACGGCCCTTATTCATGGCGGCATCCAAAACTGCGTCCAGCTCTTCTTCCGACACAAAACGCCCTGCATCAGCATCTTCAAGGCCCTTTTGCACAGCTTCGACGAACCTGGCCCTTTCTTGCACCTCATCGAAATCGCGCGGATCCAGCAAGATGCCGGCGGGTTTGCCGTTCAGAGTAATAAGCACCGGCCGCCGGTTTCTGGCGACGTGTTTCAGCCAGGCGGAAAGCTTTGCCTTGAATTCCTTGGCGGGGACAACGTCTTCGTTCATTCGAAAGTTACGCATGAGGTCACCTTTCTAGCCTATATTGTGATTCTAATATTGACCACTTAATGGCCTCTGTCAAGTGTCCCTTTCGGCCAATCGGGCCGACAGGTCCGTGGGTATCCCGCCTCTGAGGTTCTCTATTTATTGTTGAGATGGATAGGGCCAGACCGTTTTTTCCCTCTCCACCCCAAAGGCTTGGTTGGCTGTCAGATAAACCAATGTTTCCGGGCCGATATTTTTTATTCCATGGGACGCGCGGGAGGGGATAAAGACCGCATCTCCTTCGATCACTTTTTGTTCTTCGTCGTCAATGAGCATCAATCCTGTTCCGCAGACGATATAGTAGCACTGGGCTTCGTCGTGTGAATGCAGGAATTGCATTCCACCTAGCGCCACTTCCGTAATTTGGATCGATATCTCCTTTGAGTTGGAATTGGTTTCCCCGATAAGCAGCTCCGTTTGAAAGCCGTCATAAAGGCCCAAGGGAACGGTTTTTTTATTCGTCACAAGCATCGTCACTAAGCTCCTTATTTTTTAAAGCGGATCCAGGCGAAGATTAAAATTCCCAGCCTGCCAGCAAGAGAGGATTCGCAACCGGGAAATGCTTGTCTTCCTTTTTCTCAACGCCGAAAAACGCGACTAAGTCGATATACATGGGAGGAACCGGCCGCCATTGCAGGCTCGGACCGCCATAAGCGCCCCATTCCTCGAATGAAAACAGTTTTGAGGTTTCCTTTTCTTCATCTTCTTTATCCCTGTTTTCTTCCTCCGACTTGCGCAATTTGGGTTCGGAAGCATCAGGCCCATCTTCCGTCGTCCCTTTAAGCTCCAGCCCTATAGAAAATTTTTGATCAACCACAGCGTACGAAAAGGCGAACGTTGCCGTGTACTCCTGCTCTGCATCTTTGAGCTTAAACTCGCGTTCGAAAATCAGATTAGAGCCCCAATGCCAATGCGGCGCCATTTCGCCGCCCAGCAAAAGCTTAATTTCGCCCTCCGGCAATTTTGAGTTTCTGTTCACAAAATCCAGATAGATCGTCGGGTTGCCCCAAACTCTGCCCCAATCAGCGAATGCGTATCGCATTTCAAGGCCTTGTTCATTGATCTCAATGGGACCCTTCCAGCCTACCTTCTCCGAACCCAGATATATATCGAACTGCAACCGATGGCCTATCCCTATCTCCACTTCGAATTGCTGTAGAAAGTCCGGAGCCTCATCACCGCTCATATCGAATTTCCAGTCGTTCCAACAATCGAACTCGAATGTTCCGGCCGGAACAAGATAAATGCTGGTTGTAAAAAAACGCGGCGTCGCGGTCCAGCGGGGTTGATTATAATTGCCTATGGGTTCCTCTTCGCGCAGCCGCCTCTTGCCGATTACCACGACTTCGTCCGCCTCAGAGACCGCTCTGTAGGAAGGCTGATGCTTATTCTGTTGCGGATTATCCGCTTGTTCTGGTTTTTCTTCGGCTGACTCGGAAACGATTTGACCATCCTCCGACGCCGCTCTTGCCGCCGCGTAGCTCTTTGGCGAAGCGGGGTCGCCGGAGCTCTCCTCGGCGGCGAGCGCCAAGAGACGGCAAGGAACCAATAAAAACACTATTGCGAGAATCGTTGCTCCGGCAAAATTCCGAAATAACATATTGGCGATCATTGTTTCTTCTGATCCTATAGCGATCGGGCTCACCTTACAGTAGGCGGTCTAAAGTTTATTTTAGAAGAATCATTAGAGCTTTTATAAACAAAGCAATGAGTCAATTTTATGTCAGAAGCCGAGCAGTTTGTAAATCCATAGTGGGAGCGCATGATCTCAAAAATTGCTTGCCGAATGTTTGACACGCCAGGCGGTTTCTGGTACCGATCTAACAAATTTATGCATTCCATTTATATTTTGCGGTGGGTTAATGCGGCGTCCGGTCATTGTTTTGTTAATTATCGCGATTTCGGCTTTGATAGTTCCTCATCATTCATTGGCCGGCGGTCCCAAGGAGGTTGCGGTAGGCGCCGTGTTCGGCCTTGGCACAGGGCTTATCATGGGCGGAATGGTCATGGCTTTTTATCGCAACCCATTGGCGGATAAAAATCTGGAAACCATTTTATTATCAAGCGCAACCGCCGGGCTTGCGGCAGGGATGATTTTCGGCATGCTCTTGCCTGAAGGGGTTATCGACAACGATCCCACCGTATCGAGCTACAATACACTCGAAGACGAATGGCATTTTTCGCTTCCTACCGTGCGGGTGGAGAAAAAGATCGGCAAGCCGAACGCATATTTTTCCGATCTGTTCGAACTTGCGTTTTAGCCGGCAGTCGCCTCTTCGTGATAGAAACTCAATATGATCGATGAAAAAGTTCTATTATTTGTCCAAAAGCCCTCCAGATACTTGAAAGGAGAAGTAAACTCTCGAATCAAGCCGCCGGATTCCGTGCGCTGTCGGATCGCACTTGCTTTTCCGGATGTGATCGAGATCGGTTCGAGCCATCTTGGGTTGTCGATTCTTTATGAGATTGTCAACCGATGCGACGACCTGGCCGCCGAACGCGCCTTCATGCCCTGGCCGGATGCGGCTGGAGCCATGAAAGCAGCCGGCGTGCGCCTGGCTACGATGGAATCCGATACCCCGCTTTGCTCGTTCGACATTCTTGGCTTTACCCTTGCTCACGAACTGGCTGTAACGAATGTTCTTTGGATGCTGGATCTGGGGGGCATCGCTCTTCATGCTGAGGATCGATCGGAAAGCGATCCGGTGGTCATAGGAGGGGGGCTGGTCGTTTCCAATCCAGAACCCATCGCGCCGTTTTTCGACGCCTTTTTTTTCGGCGACGGCGAAGAGGCGATTGTCGAAATATGCAGATCAGCAGCGGATGCCAAGGCAGGGGGCGCGACAAGGAAGGAGCTGCTTTCCGCGCTCGAACAAATCGAGGGGATATATATCCCATCGCGATTCAAACCGCGTTTCGGACCCGGCGGAGAATTTCTCGGCATAGAGCGGAAAGCCGGAGCAGGCCCGGCAAAAATCGTCAGGCGCATTGTTCGGGATTTGGAATCTGTGCCGGCGCCTGTCAGGCCTCCTTTGCCTGCCATCCAGCCGATTCATGATCGGTTGGCGGTTGAAGTGGCCAGAGGATGCCTTCGCGGCTGCCGATTCTGCCAGGCAGGAATTCTATATCGGCCATGCCGTGAACGATCCGTTCAAACCGTGGCCGCCGCCATTTCTGAAGGTCTGGCGAATACCGGACATAATGAAGTCACCTTGCTCTCGCTTTCAACAGGCGATTACAGCGGTTTAAAGCCGCTGCTTTCGTGCATGATCCCTTGGTTGGAGAGTCGCGCAGTGCGAATGTCTTTGCCGTCATTAAGGGCGGACAGCTTGCTTTGGGGGCTTCCGAATGCGCTTATAGAAGGCCGAAAAACAGGGTTTACATTAGCTCCGGAAGCCGGCAGCGAAAGGTTGCGCCATGTCATCAACAAGCCCATCACCGATGAACAATTGCTGGAGGCTTGCAGGCTGATTTACGCCTCGGGCTTCAACCTGATCAAGCTCTATTTCATGCTTGGCCTTCCGACCGAGCAGCCGGAAGATATCGACTCCATTGTCAGCCTGACTCGAAGAATCGAGGAAGTCGGGCGCAGAACTTTGCCCGGGCGCGCCAGAATCAACGTGCATCTGGGGGTTTTCGTTCCCAAGCCCCACACGCCGTTTCAATGGGAAACGCAGATTGACCTTGAAACCGCCGCACAGAGGCTCATGCGGATTCGGAGCAAACTTCACGGCAGAGGCACTGCCGTCAAGTGGCATGATCCGAAAATGAGCCACCTGGAAGGGGCGTTAAGCCGCGGAGGGCGCGAGCTGGCGCCTGTCATTGAAACGGCATTTTGCATGGGACAATCGTTTGATGCCTGGTCTGATTACTTCTGTCTGGACGTATGGCGACGGGCGTTTGCAGACCACGGGCTGGACCTGGATGTTTATGTCACCAAAGATAGGGATCCCAATGCATCACTCCCTTGGGATCATATGGACAGCCGCGTGACCCGCGAATTTTTGCTGAGAGAAAAAGCTTGCGCAGAGATGGAATCTGCAACGCCGGACTGTCGGGCAGGCTCTTGCCCGGATTGCGGGGTATGCGATCAATATATTCAAAATCGGTTTACGCTCTCAGATGGTTTAGTGCCAGGCTCGGTTGCGCCCTTGAAAGAAGAAAAGGCTCAGGGCCGGTTTTTTTATCGGGTCAGATTTGCGAAAACAGGGCTATCCAGGTTCATTTCTCATTTGGAATTGATGAAGGTCGTCGAACGCGCGTTGCGCCGGAAAAGCATTCCGATCTCTTATTCGCAGGGATATCATCCTCATCCGAGAATGCAATTCGGTCCTCCGCTGGCTATCGGGATTGAATCCATGGAAGAGTATTTTGATATGGAACTCAATGAGAGTCGTTCGCCCTATCAGATACTCAAAGCATTGGATGATATCCCGCATGGACTGAAATGCCTCGATGTTACGGACGTGTCGCTCCACAACCGCTCGCTGTTTACGGAAATCCGCGCGTTCCGATATCACATTTATTACCAAGACGTTCTTTCGGATGATAAAGCAAGCGCTGCGCTGGCGGTTTTTTTAGCCAGAGGAACCGATCCGGTTATAAAGAAAGAATCTAAAGTAATTGACGCCAGGCGGTTGGTCGAATCGGCATCAATCGAAACCCCTGGAATACTTCAACTCACCGTAATACATGATCCGAAAACCGGCGGATTGAAGATGCCGATTCTGGTTCAGAGAATTTTAGGGGTTTCCGAAAACGAGGCGATGAAATTAAAATATGTTAAGGTTGTCTCGATAATGGCTGAGCAATAAATAAGGAGACAGGTGGATAGGCGGTTCAAGATAATAGGCTCATGGCTGTTTTGTTTTCTTCTGATATCTTCAACCGGTTTGACGGCTACACGCCACAAGCCCATCTTTGCCGTCACAGAGGATGGCTACCGGATCGCCCTGCATCGCTTTTCATCTACAACCGACGTGCCCGCGTCAAAATACCCGATCCTAATATGCCACGGAATTACGACAAACGTTTGGTCTTTTGATGTGGACCCGAATAGAAGTCTCCCGCGGTATCTTGCTGATCGCGGATTCGATGTGTACGTCATGGAGCTTCGCGGGCATGGCAGTTCTTCGAATAAACCTATGAATAGGGGAATTAAGAAAAAAGGGTGGGATTTGACGGATTACGCGGAGCTGGATTTGCCTGCCGCCATGCAATTGGTGTTTCGGCAAACAGGGACTTCCAGATTGCATTATATCGGCCATTCAATGGGCGGCATCGTTGCTTTGATTCATAGCTCCATCCACCCGAACCCTCCGTTTGCATCATTGACCCTGATCAGTTCGCCGGTGCGGCTCAGGCTTGTATCCGATTATCCGAGGATGCTTTTAAATTATGAAATATTCCATAGGATGACCAGCTTTAATGTGGGTATTCTTGCCAAGACCTCTCTATTGATGCCTCCGGAACCGCTTGAGATGATATATGCCACTCTTTACAATACGGATTCCATTGACCTGAAAACGGGTCGGAAGTTCCTTTGGCGGGGAGTGGGAAGTATTGCAGGCGATGAGGGCCGCCAGTTTGTGTCAATCGATCGAAATAATCGTTTGTGCGATCGGTCCGGCGCTCATTCTTATACCTCGAATCTGTGGGGCTTGCCTTGTCCGGTGCTGGTGATTTCGGGAAAATTAGATGAGCTTGCGCCAATGGGAGATGTGGCCGCAGTACTGGATTACCTTGGACCGGGCGACCGCACCCACATCAATTTTGGGCGAGCCGACGGCTATAAGGTCGATTACGGGCATATGGATTATTTATTCGGAAAATACGCGCCGGTCGAAGTATTTCCTGCTATAACAGAATGGATAAAAGAACGTGATTTATAATGTCAAACAAGGGGGAGCGATTCACGAATCGTTCTGGCATGATGAAAAACGATGAACAATGAACTTATAATCAATGTAACCAACCAGGAAACCCGCGTTGCACTTTTGGAAAACGGCCAGGTGGTGGAATTTCATCTGGATCTGGCACGTGAGCGCGGAATTGCAGGCAACATTTATAAGGGCAAGGTTATCCGCGTGCTTCCCGGAATGCAGGCCGCTTTTGTGGATATCGGCATGGATCGCGCCGCTTTTTTGTATGTGGATGACGCTCTGCCTGAAAAAAGGCGCCTGGAAGAAACCGAAGAAGATGAAGACGAAGAAGACAATATGGATTTGTCTCGCAGCGAGGAAGCAGACCAAAGATCCGCAAGCTTGGAGAGCATGTACGAGGAGGCAACCATAGATAGAACAGGCGAAACGCCCATCGAGTCTCTGCTCCAGGAAGGCAAGATTTTGATGGTGCAGGTTGCGAAGGAGCCCATAGGAACCAAAGGCCCGAGAATCACTACGCATATCAGCCTGCCGGGGCGACATTTGGTGCTCATGCCGTCCGTAGATCATGTAGGAATATCCAAACGAATCGAAAATGAGGAAGAGCGAAAACGGCTGAAAGATTTGGTGGAAGCGCACAGGCCGCGAAATATGGGATTCATTGTGCGCACCGCGGCTGAAGGGAAGGACGAAAAAGCAATCCGCGCTGATATCGATTTTCTCGTCAACCTGTGGAAGGAAATCAAGACCAAACACGATAAGGCCAAAGCGCCGGCGCTCATTCATTCCGACCTCAATATTGCGCTTAGAGCTATTCGCGATCTTTTCAATGCCGATGTGGAAAGGGTAGTGATCGATTCCAAGCAGGAGTACGACCACATTTTGTCTTACTTCGGCAAGCATATGCCAAAGCTCAGCACAAAAATCGAACTTTACGAAGGAAGCGAACCGATTTTTGATTTTTTCGGCCTGGAAATCGAAATTAGCCGCGCTCTGGGGCGAAAGGTGTGGCTGAAGTCCGGCGGCTATATTGTCATCGACCAGGCAGAGGCTCTCACGGCCATTGACGTGAATACCGGCCGTTTTGTGGGGAAACGCAATCTCGAAGACACCATCTTGAAAACCAATCTGGAGGCGGTGCGCGAGATTTGCTATCAGCTTCGACTCCGAAACATCGGAGGCATTATCATCATCGATTTTATCGATATGGAAAAAGAGTCCAATCGTGAAAAAATCTTTCAGGCGCTTTCCGATGCGCTCAAAAACGACAAGGCCAAAACGAATATTTTAAAAATCTCGGACCTGGGCCTTGCGGAGATGACCAGAAAAAGGACAAGAGAAAACATCAGCCGGCTGCTGTCCGAGCCGTGCCCTTATTGCGAAGGGAAGAGTTATGTCAAATCCCGCACATATATCTGCTCGGAGATTTTCAGGGAGCTGCGCCGGGAGTTGAAAGACATCAAAGGCAAGAACGTAACACTCAACGTTCATTCGGATATCGCCGACATGCTCTTCGAAGAGGAGCGCGCGGGATTGGAAGAGATCGAGCGCCAGTTCGCGAAAAGAATTTCCGTCAACGACCGTCCGAATTTTCATATCGAGCAATTCGAGATCATCGCATCATAATCTCCGAACGTAAATAACCCTATGTAAATCAGTGTCGAATAGGCGCCTGTGCGGATCGGTTCTTCTCTAATTTGGCGAGCGAAACTTCGGCAGCCTGGGCCACGCTTTCGAAATTTGATTTGACGGCCTTTTGAAGGTGCTCTTTGACTTCAGGCAGATCCATCTCGCCCAACGCATGAGCGGCCATCATCATGAGGTGCACGTCGCGCTTTCCAAAAATCCCTTTTTTTCCTCCTGTTTCAAGGAGGTCCGCCAGAAATGGAACCGTGGCGGGATCGCCGATTTTTCCTAAAGCGATGCAGGCTTCATAGATGAGTTTTTTCATTTCTTCGCTTGCAGCCTTTGAGCTGATGAAGACCTTGAGCAAAGGCGCCGCGTTTTTAGTCTTATGATTGCTGAAATGCGTTTCAGAAATGGATGGCGCCTACTATGGCGGCGACTGGATCTTCATATTCTTTCACCTGTGTGGGCGAATGCTTCGATCGACCAGGAAGGATATCACCTGCCCGCCGATTCCCAGCACTGCTGCGCCGACAATTGCGGTAAATAAGACAGGTATCCTATTTGAGTCAGCCAACAAGGCCCATGTGGCGCCCGCAAACACTGAAACAGCGGACATCAGCCATAAGATGCGAGACAACGCTCCGATCACTGCAAGGGAGGCCACGGCTTCCCAAACCAGTCTGCGAAAACCGACCCTGGATCGGCCATCGTAGCGAGCTTCCTTCCTGTAACGAACGACTCCGGTACAGCTTCCCAGCACAGCGACGAGGGCGGCGATGTTCCCCTGCCGTACGCGCGAGCGAACGATGCGCGAAGCAACGCTACGACGCATGACACAGTAGCTGCCAGCGCCGTAAGGAATCGAGACTCTTCCGAAACGGGATTGCATCAGATGAAACAGCGTTTGCCCTACGACAAACCAAGGGAGGTCTTGTCGGCTTTCTTTTACCGCGAAAACAGCCTGTAAACCTGAGGTGGCCGCCTGTAGGGTGTTGACCAACTCCGGAATCAACTCAGGCGGGTCCTGAAGATCGCCATCGAGAACCACGACCGTTTCGCCCCGGGCGTACGCCAGCCCAGCTTTGGTCGACCGAAGCTGTCCCAGGTTCTCCGCGTTTCTGTAGTACTGAAAGTCCGGTTCCTGGCTCAATTCCTGTAAGAGAGATGGCGTATCGTCGGTACTGCAGTCGTCCACCACGATTATCTCGTAGCGGCAATTCGTCTTCTGCGACGCCTCACGACAGCGCGCGACCAGTTCACTAAGAACCCCGGCCTCGTTGAATACCGGGATGACAATGCTCAGGTCGACGTTCACAATGATCGTATCACTCCCGCAGTATCAACGCATGCCTGCTCAATGCGGCTGAGAGTCCTTTCGTCCATAAAATTGTGTAACGGCAAGCACAGCAGTGAAGAGCAAACATGCTCGGTGAGCGGCAGAGACGTCGTATCGCGATAGGGCCTCAGGAGATGCAGGGGCGGCCAGAAATAGCGTCTTGCCTCGACACCGTTTCTTCGGAACTCCAGAGCCACTCCCTCAATATCCGTCTCCCTTTTCATATTACACATGATGCCCAGATTCTGAAAATTCGATACAACTCCGCTCGGCACCCGTTGGTTTATGAATAGGTCATTGCATCTGTCGCCGATTACCTCCCTGAGGCGGTGGGCGTAGCTTTGCCGGCGTTTCAGCGTTGCATCAAACGTTTTTAATGTCTCCAGTCCGACCGCCGCCCGGAGTTCACACATTTTCGAGTTATATCCCGGTGATGATTCCAGCACGTTTTCGGCGAGGCCGTGAACGCTGATCCGTCTTATTTCAGCCAACAATCGCGAATCGGAGGAAACGACCAGGCCCCCTTCTATGGAAGGCATCACCTTCGTGGCGTGCAAACTGAACGTCTGAAGGGAGGGCAACATGGAAACGCGTACTCCCTCCTGTTCCACGCCGAATCCGTGAGCATTGTCTAACAGAACCGTGGCGCCGGCGGCCTTAGCCAGCGCGGAAATCGCCGCGAGATCAGGGGGCACCCCGAACACGTTGACCGGAAGAACGATACGGACATCAAGCTCCTGTTTCAGTATCTGCCCGAGGTGCTCCGGGTCCATCGTCCACGTATGTGGATCGATGTCGCAGAAGACTGGCGACATGCCCGAATGAACCACGGCATTGAGCGTGGCGATATACGTGAAGGACGGCAGAACAACTTTCCCTCCCGCGAAACCCAGTGCCGTAATCGACAACAGCAACGCATCGGAGCCATTGGCGACGACGACTGTTTGATCAACTCCCAGATACTTGGCCAACTCTGACTCGAACCGTAGGACAAGAGGCCCCCGATTCGTCACCCGGCCGGAGGCCAGAGACCTGCGAAAGGTCGAAAATAGGCTCTCATCCAGAAGGAAATACGGACGAACCCACGGGATAATATCTTCTCTTGAATCCCGTCTTGCCGCGACCGCATTTTCATGGGCGGCGTGCGGCGCCAGCAGCCCCCAGTGTTGCAGCGTCTGGCTGAGCCCCTCGACCAGCGAAATCTCCGACTCGAACCCCGTCACCTCCGTCAATGCGGAAAGATCCGGAACACGGAAAGGAATATCCTCGAATCCGGAGGGAAAAAAGTCCGCTCCAGCCACGTCGACTGTTTCCGGACGGTGTCCGGCCAATGCCGTCATCATCTCCGCCAGTGCGCGGATGGTGATCGATTCATAGCGTCCGACATTGAATGCCCGCCCCGAAATGGGCGCCCCCTCAATCAAAAGGTACAACAGTTTGCTCAACGCAGTGACCGCATCGTCGATGTAACAGAAACTCCGGACCGCGTTTCCGCCATCGACAAGAGGCAGAGGTATTCCATCGCGGATGAAACCCACGAATTTGCTAATCACACGACCATGTCCCGGACTGTCCAACAGCGGTCCGTAGATATTAAACGGCCGGACAATTACAACACGCAGCCCCATGCGCACCAAGGCACGCGCGTACTGTTCGCCGAACGCCTTGGAAATGGCATATGTCCAGCGGGCGTTTAACAGGGAACCGAAGACACTGTCCGCGCATTCATCGAGCACGGACGAGTTTTTTCCATAGATCTCGCTTGAACTGACCAGCATCACCGGATGTTTGAACTGAAGACATGCGTCAAGAACATTACGCGTACCCA
>Ga0315282_10005072_pt1 | contig 22604 bp, 19 predicted proteins | sample YL17G07_20_MG_FD_203693 | JGI IMG/M metagenome (GOLD analysis project Ga0315282, IMG submission 203693) | Sediment microbial communities from Yellowstone Lake, YNP, Wyoming, USA - YL17G07_20 | ecosystem: Environmental > Aquatic > Freshwater > Lake > Sediment | place: USA: Wyoming | collected... | reverse complement strand
TTATCTTACCCATTATTTTGTATGAACCTTGAAAGCCCTACTCTGAGAATTCAAAGTTGAAAGCTTTTCAGCTAGGGCTCTAAGTTTATCATAATCTATATCACGATAATTTTCTAACTTGTGAATGGCCATTTGGCGCCAAGTCTGATACGCTTCCTGTTTTTTTCTACTTTGTAAGGGATATTTGTCAAAGTGATCAATAATTACCTTGAGTTCATTAATTTTTGTAACTCTGTAATATGAATAGGGCTTAGATGGCCCGCTATTTTTAGTAGGGCTGGATTCTTTACCATGGTATATATTTCCCACAAAATTAAAATATTCTCGGATATCCTCTACTATCTGTCGATTATCTTCTCTTTGCCTAACCGAAAAATATAAATTAAAAGTACCTCCTGATCTGCTATAAGTAAATGCTGCTTCTCCATCGCAAAAACCTGTTATATACCAAGGAGTTAGCATTTTAATTTGCCACTACAGAATGTTCCAACAGGCACATTTCCACGGGGAACATTGTAAATTTTTTAACATTAATTTATGTATCTATTATCTTAAAATTCAATAGATTGTCAAGCATTTTCTTGTTCTTTCCTTGCCGTGACCCTCACCTTTGCCGGCCTTGCTCCCGGCATACCAAAGAGCCCTTTTTCTTCCTCGGATAAGACCTCAATTTTTACTTTATCCCGCGGTAATTTTAACTGTTTTAACGCTTTCTCCACTGCCTCTTCTACGGTCTTTCCTTCTATCTCAATACTTAACTTTTTCATAGATATTAAATGGCTTTAATGCTGGAATTTTATCCGAGATTGGTAGATAACCATTAATAGGGTGTTAATGAACCAATATAATACCAAACCAGAAGGCATACGGTAAAATATAAAGCCAAACAAGAAGGGAAATAACACCATCATTAATCTTTGCTGTTCCTGAGACTGACCAGCAGCAGTTACGCTAGAAAACTTTTGTTGTAAAAACATCAATATTGCCATCAGGACGGGTAATATGTTAATCTCATTACCCAGAAGGGGTAATGGCTTTGCCAGCATAATCAGCCGGTCCGGCTCAGAGAGATCCTTTATCCATAAGAACTTCGCCCCCTTTAATTCTATGGAACGGATGAGGGCCTGATAAAGCGCAAAAAAGATGGGTATCTGTAAAATCAAAGGGAGGCAACCAGAAAACGGGCTTGCTTTTTCTTTTTTATACAACTCGAGGATTTCTTTATTCAGCCGCTGGGGATTATCTTTATAGAGCTGCCTCAGGGCTTCTATCTTGGGTTGTAGCTCCTGCATCTTCTTCATTGAACGCAGCTGTTTTAAAGTAAGAGGGTAGAGGATAAAATAGATAAGTAGGCTTAATATAATGATTGCTACTCCCCAATTATGGACTAAGTTATAAACAAATTCCAAGACTTTGAGTAGCAGTTTAGATATAGCATCAAATGTGCCATAAGAAATAATCGAACCCCATTCCTTGTTTATCCGGTTTATCACCTGTAACTGTTGTGGTCCCAAATAGATATGAAAACTTAATTTTATTTGCTGGCCGGGAGGAATATTCGTCGGGTAATTTAAACCAACCTCTGTTTCTTTATTATTTAGTTTATTAATAAACCCCTTAAAACCAGGGAGAGTGGGTTGAACAATAAAACAGAAGTAACGGTCTTTGACTGCGATAAATTTAAGGTCTTCAGCAGAGGAAAAATTTTTTCTGAGATTTAGATGCAGGAGATTTTCTCTTTGTGAAATCACCACCTGCTGAAAACTACTGGCTAACTGTCCCTGCAATAAATCTATCTTACCGAGAATCAAGGGATAATTTATGGTTAAATCTTTGGTGGATAAATTTTGGATTATTATATCTAACACTATGTCATAATTAGAGTTATGGAAAATAAAATGCTTGGTAATTCTTTTTTCCTGATCTTCGTAAACAAAAGTGGGTTCTGTACCTAATGCTTTGAGTTTAAAGGCGAGGTTCTTATCTTTTAACCAAAAACCTTGCTGCAAAGAGAAGCTATGGTTTTGAAAACTTTTAAACCGTACTTCTTTAACTGTAGCGTAAGGCAAACCAAAAACTATTTCCCGGTTATTGAGGTTAATTCTCTCCCAAGAGGTATCTGTGGCTATTTCAGTTATGGCTAAAGAGGAAGGAAGGGATTGCTCAGTGATTAATGGTGATTTTTTTGCTGTAACTTCTTGTTTAGCAACGGGATACAACTTCGACATCAGACCTGACCAAGTTAATACGACAAATAAAGATATCACTATTGCTAATAATAATCGCTTTTCCATATTATAATAATGGGTCGTATCCGGATTCCCCGGAAAGCGGCTGACAGAGAAACATTCTCTTGATGCCTTTTAAACTGCCCAGAACAATACCATATTTTAAAATTGCCTGTTTGGTATATTCGGAACAGCTGGGATAAAACCGGCAAACGGAAAGGTTCAAAAAATTCCTTGAGATTTGCTGATAAAGTTCTAAGAGGAAAATAGTCAGTCCTTTAATCATTAAATCGAGAGCCTCTTTCTCCCCTTTTGCCGACGGCGTTTTAGCACTTTTCTTCCATTAGCGCTACTCATGCGCTTGCGAAAACCATGCCGTCGCTTACCCACAATATTCGTCGGAGTCTTAAGATGTAGCTTCATTCTATGAGAATCCTCCTAATTATAAAATTGTCTCATCAGAGACTAAAACGTAAAATTCCTAAGGGTTGAGTAGAAGTAGGATATGAATTATAACACAAAAACCCTTTAAGTCAATTGAGTATATTTTAATTTTGGAATTGTAACACACAAAATGATGGGGGTCAAGATAATAAAAGATGATGTAGTGCAAGGATTATTTCGCACTTTCGTATTGAAGCATCCTCTTAGGTTGTTGAGTCGGCCTTAGGTTTATATGTTTAATAAGGCCGAATATCCCGTATACAGAAATTAAAATAGCCGCAATCATCCAGATGCGCAGATAATACATTAATTGTTTTTTTGTCTTTAATATGTTGACAGCTAAGAAAAATATTATATAATACTCTTCCACCTCTTAGAATAACACAGACAGCATAGAGAGGGTTATGTGATGAGAAATAACATCGGCACAATGCTGTCATCGAGTCTAATCAGAAGCGCGTTATTAAAGAATCTGGAGGGTATTTTGGGGAAAAAGGCAAGAGAAAAATCAAAACGCCAAAGCCAATATCTAAAAGCACAGGTTTAATAATGCCACAACAGATTTTTCTTGCAATAGATATCTTCTCTGTTTATAATATGGCTATTCTTGTGAGGTGGTTTGGATTTTCACAGGTTTAACATTCTGTGAATAAGCTGTGGATATTGTGGAAACTCCGCTATTGCTACGGGTAAACCTGCATAATCAATGCATATCACGGAAATCTGGAACAAGACCCAGGATTACATAAAGGAACGCATCGGCTCAACCGCCTTTGAGGCCTGGTTTGTGCCTTTACGGTGCAAGGATATTAAAGGCCAAAAGTTGACTTTGGTGGCACCGGACGGATTCTTTAAAGACTGGGTAATCAACCATTATCTTAACTTAATTACTGAGGCAGTTAGGTCTGTTTCGGACCAGGACCTTAGCATAGATTTTCAGGTTAACCCCTCTTTGATGGATAGCCAAGGCCGCAGTCGGCTAGAGGAATTTAAAACCCGGATAAGTCAGCCGCAAGACACCATTTCGCTTAACCCCCGCTATACATTTGATAATTTTGTGGAAGGGTCCTCTAACCGCTTTGCCCGTGCAGCCTCTTTGGCAGTGGCGCAGTCCCCGGCCAAAGCATACAACCCTTTATTTATCTATGGGGGGGTTGGGTTGGGCAAAACCCACCTTATGCAGGCAATATGTCATTATGTTAAAGCGCATTTTGGTCAGGAGTTTAAGATCTGCTATATGCCCTCGGAAAAATTTACTAATGAACTTATCGATGCCATCCAGCGACACTCAACGCCCAATTTTAGGCAGAAATACAGGAATACCGACCTGTTAGTAATCGATGATATACAATTTATCGCCGGTAAAGAAGCCACCCAGGAGGAATTTTTCAATACTTTTAATACGCTTTACGATGCCCATAAACAAATTATCATCTCCTCTGACCGCCCTCCTAAAGAAATAGCACGCCTGGAGGAACGGTTGATTTCCCGTTTTGGCTGGGGCTTAATTACGGATATCCAGCCGCCGGATTTCGAAACGCGCATTGCCATATTAAAAAAGAAGATTGAAAAAGAACCGGTAAAGGTACCGGATGAAGTGATATTTTTTATTGCTGAACTTATCAATACTAATATCCGCGAATTAGAAGGTGCGCTTATCAGGGTTATTGCCTATTCGTTACTAGAAGAGAAAGGTATTAGCTTAACATTAACTAAAGATGTCTTGAAAGACTTACTGAAAGGACCTAAGAAATTAATTAACACGGGCCAAATACTTCAAGTAGTAGCCGAAGAACTTGGGCTTTCCCCACAAGAAATAAAGACAAAAAAACGCAACAAAAATACGGTGCTGGCTCGGCAAATCGCCATGTACGTAATCCGTGAGTTAACCGACTTATCATTACCCGAAATAGGTGATTTTTTTGGCGGCCGCGATCATACTACAGTTTTACACTCATATAACAAAATAAAAAAAGAAATAATAAATAATGTAGATTTAAAAAATAGAATCTATATTATTACCCAAAGAATTAAACAGTAAATTAAGGCGTTATCAATAGGTTTTTATCTTCATAACTATTAGGAATAAATAAGTTTGATAATTTTCAACAGAAACAAAGGTTTATACTATTACTATTACTTAATTAATATATTGTAATAATAACAATAGGAGGGTTAATGAAGTTAAAAATTAAAAAAGAAAATCTCTTAAGCGGCATTCAAGTTGTACAGGGAATTATAACCACGAAATCAGCCCTACCAATACTTTCCAATATTTTATTGGAAGTGAACCAGAATAAATTACGTTTAACCGCCACAGATTTAGATATTGGTATAAACTGTGCAATAGATGTTGATGCCTCGGAAGTGGGTTCGATAACCCTACCCGCAAAAAGATTTTGTGATATTATTAAAGAATTACCCGATGAAGAGATTAATATTACGGTCAAGAAGAACAACCTGGCGATTATAGAAACCACCAATTGCCAGTTCAAAATAATGGGATTGTCAGCAGAGGAGTTCCCCAAACTGCCCGAATTTAAAGACAGGGAGGTAATAACCATAGATCAAGTAGTGTTAAAAGAGATGATTTCTAAAACCTCTTTTGCGGTTTCTTTTGATGAAACCCGATATATTTTAAATGGTATATTATTTAAAATTAAAGACGATAGTTTAACATTTGTAGCTACAGATGGCCGCAGGCTAGCGCTTATCGAGAAGAAAATGGCCACCTCTATCAATAAGACCATAGATATTATTGTCCCTATAAAAACCATCCAAGAATTGAATCGCAATCTCAAGGAGGAGGGACGGTTATCTTTGATATTGGGCGCCAATCAGGCATTGTTTGAGCTGGATAACATAATGATTATTTCACGTTTGATTGAAGGCGAGTTCCCGGATTATAAACAGGTAATCCCTCCGGTTTCTGCGCAAAAAATAAAAATAGACCGCCAGGCGTTTTTATTGGCCATAAAAAGAGCGGCCCTACTTGCCACACCCGATTATCAGGCGGTAAAGCTCGAACTATTTAAAAACAAGCTCATCGTATCCAAAACTACCCCCGACGTCGGAGAATCGCGGGAGGAGGTTGATGCTGAATATGCGGGCAAGGAGCTCGTGATCGGTTTTAATCCGAATTATTTAATCGATGTTTTAAAAATCGTCGGGGATGAAACCGTGGAAATGGAAGTAACCGATACGGAGAAACCGGGAGTCCTGCGTTTGGAGGGTTATGTATACATTGTGTTACCGATGAGACTGGGTTAGGCCGTATGCCATGACTATGGAACATATAAGCCAGACACTGAAAGATGTAATTAAGGATATCGCAGGAAAACAATTCTCCCCTACCAACGATGTGTTTAGACTTTTTAAGAAAAATTTAGCCAGCAGGGAACGCCGGCATGCGCAATGCAGCGCTTTACGTAACGGCATACTAACGGTTAATGTAGATTCTTCTGTCTGGCTTTATCAGTTGAATCTCAAGAAAGAGGGCTTATTAAAAAAATTGGGGATTAAAGATATTCGGTTTAGAATCGGAGACCTCAAGTGAAAAAAAAGAAGCTTTCTAAACAACCAGCTAAACAACCAGAGCCAATAGTAACTAAAGACAGGCCTTACGATGCCACAACCATCCAGGTATTAGAAGGCATTGAGGCAGTGCGTCGTAGGCCCGCAATGTATATCGGCGATACCAGCATACGCGGCTTACATCATATGGTCTATGAAGTAGTAGATAACAGCATTGATGAGGCGATGGGAGGTTATTGCGATAATATTATGGTGACTGTCCGGCCGGATAATAGTGTAAGTGTTATAGACAATGGACGGGGCATCCCGGTAGATATGCATAAGACCGAGAAGAAGCCGGCAGTGGAAGTCGCCCTTACCAAGTTGCACGCCGGCGGTAAGTTTGATCACCGTGTATATAAAGTATCTGGCGGTTTACATGGCGTGGGGGTTAGCGTTGTGAATGCGCTTTCCGAATGGCTGGAAGTAGAGGTGCGCCGCGACGGAAAAGTCTATCATCAGCGTTATGAATGCGGGAAAACCGTCAGCAAGCTTACGGTTATCGGGAAGAGTAGCGCTACCGGCACCAAGGTTACCTTTAAGCCAGACAAAGCCATCTTTAGCAAAATAGAATTCTCTTATGATACCCTCGCCCAACGCTTGCGAGAACTTGCCTTTTTAAATAAGGGCTTAAAGATTAAACTAGCCGATGAACACACGGATAAGGAGAGCATATTTGAATTTGGCGGCGGGATTGTTTCCTTTGTAGACTACCTGAATAAAAATAAAAACCCCCTGCACAGTAAGGTAATTTATTTTCAGAAGACGCAGGATGATGTTATTTTGGAGGGGGCAATTCAGTATAACGACGGCTATGCCGAGACAATTTATTCTTTTGCTAACAATATTAATACTGTCGAGGGCGGAACGCACCTTTCCGGTTTTAAATCAGCGTTGACGCGCGCGATAAACCAATACGCCAAAGCGAAAAACTTAATCAAAGGTGACGAGGTTGCGATTTCCGGAGAAGATGCGCGCGAAGGTTTAACCGCGGTTATTAGTGTTAAGGTTCCTAACCCGCAATTTGAAGGCCAGACCAAGACCAAATTAGGCAATTCCGAAGTCGAAGGCATGGTTGCTTCGGTGAGTTTGGATGCCCTCTCGGTTTATTTTGAAGAAAATCCCTCAGTTGCCAATAAAATCATAGATAAAGTTATCCTTGCTTCACGCGCAAGAGAAGCAGCGCGCAAGGCGAGGGAGTTAACGCGCAGAAAAGGGGCGCTTGAAGGTGCGGGTCTGCCAGGAAAACTTGCCGACTGTTCAGAAAGAGATCCGGCTTTATGCGAATTGTATATTGTCGAAGGCGATAGTGCAGGAGGCTCGGCAAAACAAGGCCGTGACAGAAGATTTCAGGCAATACTTCCTATTAAAGGCAAAATATTAAACGTAGAAAAAGCGCGGTTGGATAAAATTCTTTCTAATGAAGAAATCCGCACGATTATTACTGCCTTAGGTACTAGTGTAGGTGAGGAGTTTGACTTGAGTAAATTGCGTTATGATAAATTAATTCTTATGGCCGATGCAGATATCGATGGTTCGCACATCCGCACCCTTTTATTGACGCTCCTCTACCGCCATCTGCCCAAGTTGGTAGTAGAAGGCCATGTCTATATTGCCCAACCCCCGCTTTATAAAATAAAGCGGGGGCAACGCGAAGAATACATTCAGACCGAACAGCAAATGGATGAGTTGCTTTTAGATTTAGGCAGAGAGGGGCATAAGTTTGTGCGCTTAAAAGACAAGCGCGTTTTTACGGATAACCAGTTTAAGGATCTGCTTTTCCTGTTGGCGGAGCTGGAGAAATTAGGTAAGAATTTAGAGAAAAAGGGAGTAGAAATAGCAAAATACCTAGGTTTTAGACATCAAAAGACCAAAAAAATGCCAATTTATAGGGTAAAAGTGGGTGGTAAAGACCAGTTTATCTATTCTGACAAAGAATTAGCTAGCCTTACTGAGAAGGAAGGTAAGGAAATTGAAGAGAATGTGTTAGAGCTTTTTGAAGCTTCGGATATAGGGCAGATTGTCACTAAAATTGAAAAGACGGGGCTAGACATAGAAACTTATGGCCCGCCGCTTCCGGCACAAAAAGATGTTACGCTCAAAGAAGCAGGGAAAAATAAGCCCAAGCCGCTTTACCGCATTACTAACGAAAAGGAAAGCAGAGATCTTTTTGCCTTAACGGAAGTATTGACTTATATTAAAGAAGTAGCCAGCAAGGGTATGCATATCCAAAGGTATAAAGGTTTAGGCGAGATGAACCCGCAGCAGCTTTGGGATACTACCATGGACCCCGAGAAGCGCACAGTCTTAAGGGTCGCCCTCGAGGATGCTGTAGAGGCGGATAAGATGTTTACAGTCTTGATGGGTGACCAAGTTGAACCGAGGCGTGAGTTTATTGAAAACTATGCGCATCAAGTAAAGAATTTGGACGTTTAGAATGTATACGCGAAACGAAAAAATAATCCCGGTTTATATTGAAGAAGAAGTAAAGGATTCCTACCTCAATTACGCAATGAGCGTTATCGTCGGTAGGGCGCTGCCCGATATCCGCGACGGGTTAAAGCCCGTGCATAGAAGAATTTTATTTGCTATGCAGGATTTAGGATTAGAGCACGCCAAGCCCTATAAAAAATGTGCGCGTATCGTCGGGGAAACTCTCGGAAAATATCATCCTCACGGCGATGTGGCGGTGTACGATGCATTAGTTAGAATGGCGCAGAGTTTTTCCTTGCGCTATCCTCTGGTCGAAGGGCAGGGAAATTTCGGATCAATCGACGGGGATTCTGCAGCAGCCATGCGTTATACTGAGGCACGCCTGGCAGCGATCGCCGATGAGATGCTGGGTGATATTGACAAGGATACGGTTAACTTTGGGCCGAATTTCGATGCTTCCTTACAAGAACCGCTTTTACTGCCCGCAGCCTTACCGAATTTATTGGTCAATGGCTCAAGCGGTATTGCCGTAGGTATGGCTACTAACATCCCGCCGCATAATTTAAATGAAGTTGCCGATGCGATTATATACATCTTAGAACATCCCGAGGCAGAAATCAAAGACCTGATGCGCTATGTCAAAGGCCCGGACTTCCCCACAGGCGGGATTATCTGTGGTAAGGGTGGTATCAAAGAGGCTTATTCTACCGGCAAGGGCAAGCTTACTGTGCGGGCAAAGGCAACGGTAGAGCACCAGAAAAATGGTAAAGACTTGATTGTGATCACAGAGATTCCTTATCAAGTGCAAAAATCTACCCTTATCGAAGCTATCGCGGCACTGGTAGACGATAAGAAGATCGAGGGTATTTCCGACATACGCGATGAGTCGGACAAGGAAGGCATGCGCATTGTGGTAGAGTTAAAGCGCGATGCCGAATCACAAATTGTCCTGAACCAGCTTTTTAAACATACCCAGCTAGAAGGCACTTTTGGCGTGATTATGCTCGCACTTGTAGAAAATCGGCCGCGGGTTTTAAACCTACGCCAGATGCTTGATTATTATATCGAACACCGCAATGTTGTTATCCGCCGGCGCACTCAGTTTGAATTAGATAAGGCATTAAAGAGGGCACATATTTTAGAGGGCCTGAAAATCGCCCTTAAATTTATTGACCGGATTATCAAAACGATTAAAACGTCGAAGAACACAGAACAGGCTAAAGAGCGCCTGGTTAAAGAGTTTGAACTCTCCGAGATTCAGGCACAGGCGATTCTGGAAATGCAGCTGCAGCGCCTGACTGCTTTAGAGCGGGATAAGATTGACGCCGAATACGTGGAACTCCTTAAGAAAATTGAATTATGCCGGGCGATTCTCGCCTCTGGGAAAAAAGTTGAAAACATTATCAAGGAAGAGTTAGAGGCGCTAAAGAAAAAATACGGTGATGAGCGCAGGACGGAGATTGTCGGGGAGATTGAAGAGTTAGAAATCGAAGACCTGATTGCCGAAGAGGACGTGGTGGTGACTATTAGCCACGGCGGCTATATCAAGCGCCTGCCCGTGGGTTCCTACCGTAAACAAAAGCGCGGCGGCAAGGGTGTCACGGGTGCTGATCTCAAAGAAGAAGATTTTATCGAGCATCTGTTTGTTGCCTCGACCAAAGATTATTTATTAATTTTTACGGGTAAGGGCCAGGTGCATTGGCTTAAGGTTTATGAGATACCGCAGGCAAGCCGTACTTCCAAGGGTAAGGCGATAGTCAACTTAGTACAGATGGAGGCGGGTGCCAAAATCAGCTCTACTATCCCCGTAAAAGAATTCGTCGGCGATAAATACCTTGTAATGGTAACTAAACTCGGCCAGATCAAAAAGACGCGGCTTGATGCTTATGGCAACCCTCGCAAGGGCGGCATCATCGGTATAACCCTAGAGAAAAACGATGAACTTATCGGAGTTGAACTTACAGACGGGGAAGAGGAACTATTGATCGGCACGAGGCAAGGCAAGGCAATTAGATTTTCCGAAGCCAAAGTCAGGGATATGGGCCGCGGGGCAAAAGGTGTGCGCGGTATATCTTTGGCTAAGAAAGACGAAGTTATTGCTATGGTTTTGGCGCGTAAAGATACTACCGTACTTACCGTTACAGAGTTAGGGTTTGCTAAGCGCACCCCCATAGAAGATTACCGCCTGACCAACAGGGGCGGCAAGGGTATAATTAATATAAAGGTTACCAGCAAAAACGGAGAAGCCGTAGCCTTAAAAACAGTAAGCGATAATGATGAGTTAATGGTGATTACGCAAAATGGGATGTTTTTGCGCTGTGCGATAAAAGATATCCGTACAACCGGCCGCTCGGCGCAGGGAGTGCGTTTAATTAAACTGCAGGATAAAGACCGCGTCTCTTGCGTGGCACCGGTGATTGCTGAAGAAGAATAATTTGTTATTGACCCCATCGTCTAGCCTGGTCTAGGACAAGAGCTTTTCAAGCTCTCGACACCGGTTCAAATCCGGTTGGGGTCGCTATTTAGCCGAGCGGAGGCGAGGCGATAATGTGTGGCATAATTGGTTATATTGGAGAAAAAGAGGCCCAACCTATACTATTAAATGGGTTAAAGCGGCTTGAATATAGAGGATACGATTCCTGTGGTATCGCCACCTTTTTAAACAATAAAAACTCTCTTTCCGTAAGGAAACTCCCCGGCAAAATCGCAAGCCTGGAAAAACTACTTAAAAATAAACCGTTGGCAGGCACATCAGGCATTGCTCATAATCGCTGGGCGACCCATGGCCTTCCCAATCAGGTTAATGCGCATCCGCACCTGGACTGCAGCAAAACAATCGCTTTAGTCCACAACGGCATAATCGAGAATTATCATCAACTCAAAAATGAACTCATTAAAGAAGGCCACCGTTTTAATAGTCAGACGGATACCGAGGTAATCGTGCATTTGATTGAAAAGTTTTATAATAATTCTTCCCTAGAGGAGGCCACGCGCAAGGCCTTAATGCAACTCAAAGGTTCCTTTGCCATCGGTGTGATTTCTGCCAGAGAGCCGGATAAATTAATCGGGGCACGCTGCGGCAGCCCGTTGATTGTGGGTAAGGGGAAAAATGAAAATTTCCTGGCTTCGGATATTCCAGCCTTATTAGATTATACTAAAGAAGTAATCTTTCTGGAAGAGAATGAACTGGTGGTCTTAACTAAAGAGGGGGTTTCGATTAGTAATTTGAAAGGAGAAAAGATTACGCGGCAGGCGCAACAGATACGCTGGGATGTCAGCGAAGCGCAAAAGCAGGGCTTTCCCCATTTTATGTTAAAGGAGATTAACGAGCAGCCCCGCGTTTTGGAAAATATCTTGAGACAGCGATTGACTCAAGACCAAACTATATCCTTCGAAGAGTTAAAAATTTCGGATGACTATTTAGCCGGAATAAATAACATCGTCATTGTTGCCTGTGGCACTGCCTATCACGCAGGCATGTGCGGAAAATATATTTTAGAAGAATTATGCCGTTTGCCCGTGAGTGTTGATTTATCGAGCGAGTTTCGTTATCGTAATCCATTAGTCAATAAAGATAGTCTGGTAATTGCCATAAGCCAATCAGGAGAGACAGCAGATACTCTGGCTGCAGCCAGAGAGGCCAAGGAAAAGGGTGCTAAAGTTTTATCCATTTGTAATGTGCTGGGTTCAAGCCTAGCCAGGGATTCAGACGGAGTTATATTTACCCATGCTGGACCGGAAATAGGTGTTGCTTCAACCAAGGCCTATACTGCCCAATTGGCGGTTTTATATCTGTTCGCCCTTTATTTGGGGCGGGTGTGCAGAGTTTTAAGGCCAGAGAAACAAGAAGAGATGTTACGGGCATTAAAGACAATCCCTCGTTTACAGGAAAGCATTTTAAAAGAAGAAGCCCGTATTAAACAGATAAGCTACCGGCACTCGCATTTCGGTTCGTTTTTATTTTTGGGCAGAAATATAAATTATCCCTCCGCATTAGAGGGGGCATTGAAGCTGAAAGAAATATCCTACATTCCTGCCGAGGGCTATGCCGCAGGAGAAATGAAGCACGGGCCGATCGCCTTAATTGATGAATACCGCGCAGTCGTCTGTATTGCCGTGGAATCCAAGATCTACGAAAAGATGATTTCCAATATCCAGGAGATACGCAGCCGAAAAGGCAGAATCATCATTATCGCCACGGCAGGCGATGATCAGATAAAAGAACACGCCAAAGAGATTATTTATGTCCCTAAAGTTGATGAATTCTTCTCTCCGTTATTAGTGGCACTCCCCTTACAATTATTGGCCTACTACGTGGCTGTCAAAAGAGGGGCGGATGTCGACCAGCCGCGAAATTTAGCCAAGTCAGTAACCGTAGAGTAATGTTATATATAGTTGCCACTCCTATAGGTAATCTAAAAGATATAACCCTAAGGGCGCTGGAAGTTTTAAAATCAGTAGACCTTATCGCCTGCGAAGATACCCGTCATACAAAGATCTTACTTGATCATTACGGTATCGCTACTCCCACTACAAGCTTTTTTCAGCATAATAAAGTTACCAAGGGCCGATATTTACTGAGTCTCCTTAAAGAAAGCAAGAATGTCGCCTTAGTTTCTGATGCCGGAACACCCGGAATACTTGACCCGGGGTATAATATAATTAATCTGGCAATACAAAATAATATCGCCATTACGGTAATTCCCGGTCCTGCTGCCTTTGTAAATGCTTTGGTTTTATCGGGCAAACCCGCCCATAGATTTATATTTGAAGGATTTTTGCCTAATCGTCAACAAGCCCGGCGACATCGGTTAAAAGGCCTTTCCCAGTTAAAATACACTATTGTTTTTTATGAATCTTGCCATAGAATCCTGGCTACCTTAGAAGACATGCTTAACGTAGTTGGTGATAAGGATATAGTAGTTGCGAGAGAATTGACCAAAAAATTTGAAGAAATAAAACGGGATAAGGTAAGCAATATTTTAGATTATTTTAAGAGCCATAGGCCGCGCGGCGAATTTATCGTAATTTTTTAATTATTTTTTAATTATTGCCCTTGACAAAATATAAATTAGATGGTATCTTTATAGAAACAATGAGGGCCTTTAAACTAGTTCATGAGAAACTAGTAAGGGTAGAGAAATGAAGTACAAATATATAATAACCCAACTGCAAGAATGAAAGCGGTTGGGTTTTTTATTTGAGGTGCAGAGTGGAAGAAAAAGCCAGGATAATGGATAAAGAGATGCTAAACCGCAGCCTCATGCGTATCGCCCATGAGATACTCGAGAAAAATAAAGGCACAGAAGGCCTATGTATCATCGGGATACGCAATCGCGGGGCATATCTTGCCAGGCGGCTCGCTGAATTTATCGGCGATATTGAAAAAGAAAAGGTACAGGTAGGGATTTTGGATATTACCCTCTATCGTGACGATTTAACCCTGGTTGCGGCGCAACCCATCGTCCATAAAACCGAAATCGATTTTGATATCAACGATAAAATGATCATCCTGGTTGACGATGTTTTATATACCGGCAGGACAATACGCGCGGCCTTAGATGCCCTGATAGATTTTGGCCGGCCCAAGTCCATTCAAGTCGCTGTGCTAGTTGACCGCGGGCACAGGGAACTGCCTATCCGCGCAGATTATGTGGGTAAAAACATCCCCACTTCCAAGGATGAAACCGTGGAGGTGCGCTTGAGCGAGGTTGACGGCCGCGATGAAGTAGCGATCGTAGAAAAAGGCTAAAGAGTTTATGGTCTGGACTAAAAAAGATTTATTAGGCCTTGAGGATTTAAGCAGAGAAGAGATAGAGCTAATTTTGACTACTGCCGAGTCATTCAAGGAGGTTTCTTCCCGCGAGATTAAAAAGGTACCTGCTTTGCGTGGTAAGACGGTTGTTAATCTGTTTTACGAGCCTTCAACAAGGACGCGGGTATCTTTTGAGGTGGCGGCAAAAAGGTTATCTGCCGATGTGATCAATATTGCCACGGAAATCTCGAGTGTGCGCAAAGGCGAAACCCTGATTGATACCGGAAAGAATATCCAGGCCTTAAAAGCCGATATTATTGTCGTGCGGCATAACTGTTCGGGCGCGGCAGCTATGCTGGCGCGCCACGTGGATATTAGCGTAGTTAATGCCGGCGATGGCTGGCACGAACACCCTACACAGGCAGTTTTAGATATTTTTACCCTCAAGGAGAAGTTGGGCCGGATAGAAGGTTTAAATGTGAGCATCGTCGGGGATATTGCCCATTCGCGCGTGGCGCGTTCCAATATCTGGGGTTTGACGAAATTAGGTGCCAAGGTTATGGTCTGCGCCCCTAAAATACTTATACCTCCGGAAATTGAAAAAATGGGGGTTTCTGTTACGCATGATATCGAAGAAGCCTTAAGGAGTGCCGATGCGGTAAATGTTTTACGCATGCAGTTTGAGCGCGACATTGATGCCGCCTTCCCTAAACAGCTAGAATATTTTAAAAATTTCGGCATTACTACGGAAAGATTGAAACAGGCAAAGAAGGATATTATTGTGATGCACCCCGGCCCGATTAACCGGGGGATTGAGATGGAAAGCAGTGTCGCTGATGGGCCTTGGTCAGTGATATTAGAGCAGGTAACCAACGGTATCGCCGTAAGGATGGCGGTTTTGTTTCTGGTATCTCAAGGCCATGATAATAAAAATGAGTCTACTGATTAAAAAAGGCCGGGTGGTTGACCCGGCAAATAATCTGGATGAGATTGCGGATATCTTGGTGGAGAATGGCAAGATATCCAAGGTAGCAAAAAATATTTCTGTCTCAACGGATAAAATTATCGATGCAACGGATAAAATAATTATGCCGGGCATTGTAGATATGCATGTGCACTTAAGGGAGCCGGGCAGAGAAGATAAAGAGACAATTTCCAGCGGCACAAAGGCAGCCTTGAAAGGCGGGGTTACGAGTGTTGTGGCTATGCCGAATACGCAGCCTTCCATTGATTGTGCAGAAAATGTAAAATTCCTTAAAGGAATTATTAAAAAAACTGCGCAGGCAAATGTTTTTATTGTCGGTGCAATTACCAAAAGGCGATTAGGAAAAGAACTGACCGATATTGCAAAGTTGAAAAAAGAAGGGGCGGTGGCAATTTCTGACGATGGCTCATCGGTAGACAATGATAAGCTAATGTTAAGGGCCTTTAAAATTGCTAAACAGGAGGGTTTATTAGTAATATGCCACTCTGAAGATAGATCGCTTTCGCTTAACGGCGTAGTTAACCTTGGCCTTACCTCTACCCGCTTAGGCTTAAGAGGGATATCCAAAGAATCGGAATACAAAAGAGTAAAACGGGATATTGAGCTGGCAGAAAAAGCAAGATGCCCCGTGCATATCGCCCATGTAAGTTGTAGTGAATCAGTAGAATTAATCGCCTCCGCCAAGAAAAAAGGCATCAAGGTTACTGCAGAGACGGCACCCCATTATTTTGCCTTAAGCGAAGAAGCAGTGTTAGGGTACGACACAAACATGAAAGTGAATCCGCCCTTAAGAAGTAAGGAAGATGTAAAGGCAGTAAAAGAAGGGTTAAAGAACGGCATAATAGATGTGATTGCTTCTGACCATGCCCCGCATATAGAAAACGATAAGGATATTGAGTTTGAACGTGCGGAATTCGGCGTAATCGGCTTGGAGACGATATTGGCTGTAAGCATTACAGAATTAGTTAGTGCGGGATTATTGAATTGGAGTAGTTTAGTGAAAAAATTATCATTTAATCCGGCAAAAATTTTAGGGGTTAATAAAGGTACGCTAAAGGTCGGCTCTGATGCGGATTTAATTGTGGTATCTGCCGATAAAGAATGGCGAGTGGAAAAACAAGGCTTCGTCTCTAAGTCCAAAAACTCGGCATTTCTCGGGAGAACCTTAAAGGGTGTTGTTGAATATACTATTCTAGGCGGGGAAATTGTTTATAAAGCATGAAGTTCATCCTCACCAGAGAACTGGGAAGATTGGCCAAGTGGCTGAGGATTCTGGGGTTTGATAGCGAATACTTCAGGGAAGATAATATCGGCTCTCTGATAATCCAGGCCTTAAGGGATAATCGTATCATCTTGACGCGTAACCTCAGGATGCACGATATATACGGCACAAAAATTATTTATATCAAAAGCGAACGATTTTCAGAACAAGTTACCCAACTGTTAAAGGAATTAAAACTTGCCCCTGATAGTAAACAAATGTTCAGCCGTTGCGTCATCTGTAACGCAGGGTTAACCGCGGCGGAGAAAGAAAAAATTAAAGATAAGGTTCCGGAATACGTATTCGCCACACAGGATAATTTTGTAACCTGCCCCCAATGTAAAAGAATTTACTGGAGGGGAACGCACTGGGGAAACGTAAAAAAAATTTTAGAAGGGATAGAGTAAAGAGATATGGAATTTATCGCTGATTTTCACATCCATTCCAAGTATTCACGCGCCACCTCCCGGGATATGGATATCCAGCATATTACGGAATGGGCAAAATTAAAAGGTATTACCCTGATGGGCACGGGAGATTTTACGCATCATCTCTGGCTTGAGGAGTGTAAGGCGGTTTTCGAAGATTTGGGCAACGGCTTATTTAAGCACAAAGATGTTTATTTTATTCTGACCGCCGAGATAAGCAGTATTTATTCCAAGAAAGGCAGGACGTACCGTATCCATAATATTGTTTTCAGCCCTTCATTTAAAACTACGGATAAAATCAATGAGACGCTTAGCCGTTACGGAAATCTTGCCAGCGACGGCCGGCCTATTCTTGGGATGGACGCGCAAGAGGTGGCGCGGATTGTTTTTGATATCGACGAAAACTGTATGATTGTGCCAGGGCACGCCTGGACCCCATGGTTCAGTGTCTTTGGCTCGATGTCGGGATTTGATAGGATTGAGGATTGTTTTGAGGACCAGACACCAAAAATATTTGCCTTGGAGACGGGTTTAAGCTCGGATCCGGCAATGAACTGGCGATTATCCGCGTTGGATAGATTTACTCTTATCTCGAATTCAGATAGCCATTCTCCTTCTAAAATCGGCCGCGAGGCAAATGTCTTCGATTGCGAATTTAATTATAAAACCATAAGAGAGGTATTAAAAACCAAAGATAAACAGGGGTTTTTATACACCATTGAATTTTTCCCTGAAGAAGGCAAATACCATTATGACGGCCACCGGCTTTGCGGGGTAAGGCTTTCTCCCCAAGAGACGCGCAGCCATAAAGGCAAGTGCCCTAAATGCGGCAGACCCGTAACCGTAGGAGTGATGAACAGGGTTGAACAGTTGGCAGACCGGCCGCAAGGTTTCGTACCGCAAAATAGCATTCCGTTTAAAAATCTTATTCCTTTGGATGAGATTGTTGCCGAGGCAAAAGGCCTGGGCAAAACCGCGGCGGCAGTAGAAAAAGAATACCATAATTGTATTGCGAAGTTTGGTACAGAATTTGAGATTTTGCTGAGAGCCTCCAGGGAAGATTTGCTAAAAAATCTTCCGCCGCGCGTTGCCCAAGGGGTTCTTCGGGTAAGAGAAGGCAAAGTCAATATCCAGGCAGGTTACGACGGAGAATACGGCAAGATATCCATATTCGGCGAAGAAAAAAAGGATACAACTGAAAAGCAGCTAAATCTGTTTTAACAAAGACACTGCGTCTGTCCTTCGACCCTGCTCAGGACTGGCGCATTGAGCGAAGTCGAATGTGCGCCTGTAGCGCAATGGATAGCGCAATGGCCTCCGGAGCCATGTGTGGCCGTTCAAATCGGCCCAGGCGCACCACATGTCAAGACCGGGTCTTGAAACACGTTGGCAATCAATAAGTTAGAAGACCCGACCTTGAGGGGATTTGATGAGAAAGAAGGTTGTAGCGGTGATTGGCGGGCATAGTTGCTCAAAGGAAGTGGAGCAATTGGCCCAAAATTTAGGCAAAAAATTGGTAAAAGTGGTGGATTACATTGTTTGTGGCGGTTTAAGTGGTACAATGATGGCGGTTTGCCAGGGATTTAAGGGTGCCGGTGGCGTAACTATTGGAATTATACCAAGTTACAACAAAAATGACGCCAATCCCTATATAGATATTGTGATACCTACGGGCTTAGGTTTAGCCAGAAATGTCTTAGTGGTTCAGGCTGGCGACATCGTAGTTGCCCTGCCTGGGGAGTATGGCACTCTCTCTGAGATTGCTTATTGTATGCAGTTTGGCAAGCCCATAATTAGCTTAGGATCGTGGGATATAAAGGGCGTAATTAAGGCAAAGACAGTAGAAGAGGTTGTGGATATAATCAGAAGGAAGATTTAATCGAGGAGCAACGCATGAACAGCGCATTGTTAGTGTTGGAAGACGAGGGGGTTTTTAGCGGCTCCTCTATTGGAATAGAAGGAGTTGCCGTTGGCCCATTATTTTTTGATACGCGGGTGGTGGGTTTCCAGGAAGTAATCACCGACCCCGCTAATGCCGGAAAGATTTTAATGTTCACGTATCCATTGATTGGCAACTACGGCATTAATGATAAATTCAATGAATCAGGGAGGGCCTGGGTTAAAGGCTTGGTGATTAAAGAAAAATCGCGAATGTATTCCAATTGGCAGGCCAAGGGTTCATTAGATGATTTTTTAAAGAAAGAGAATTTGGTGGCTCTATCCGAAGTAGATACGCGCACCTTAGCGGTGCACTTAAGAGATAAGGGAGAAGTCTGGGCGGCGCTTTCCACTAACGGCAAAACCAAAGAAGAGTTGCTTAAGGAGGTTAAATTACAAAAGCAAAAACCCAAACCGGACCTGATTAAAGCAATCTCCGTCGAGAAAATAAAGGTAATCAAGGGTAAGACAAAGACGCGCGTGGGTATTTTAGATTTGGGAGTAACGCAGAGCCTCTTAAGACAACTGAATAACCTGGGCCTGGAAATAGTTCTCTTGCCTTATGATACTGGGCCGCAAGAAATATTAAAACTGAAACTTAAAGGCCTGATTATTTCCGGCGGGCCTGAGGATGATCCGATTTTAGAAAATATTGTTGCTGCTGTTAGAAAACTTATCGGTAAGATTCCTTTACTGGGTATTGCCTTAGGGAGCCAAGTGATTGCTAAATCATTGGGTGCCGAGATAAAGAAGATACATCTGGGCCACCACGGGGTAAATTATCCGATAAAATACCCATCTTCTTATCAAGGCGATATAACGGTGCAGAATCACTCCTGGGTAGTGGATGCAGCCTCCCTTAAGAAGATTAAGGGTGTGGAAATTACCGCCCTGCATTTAAATGACGAGACGGTTGAAGGCTACGCCTTAAAAAAGCACAAGATTATTGCGGTACAGTATAATCCGGTCAGCCCCGGATTCGATGAAATAAACCGTATCTTAATAGAATTCTTACGATTAATGAAAGTGAAAAAATAACATGCCCAAACGGACAGATATAAAAAAGGTATTGATGATTGGCTCCGGCCCGATTATTATCGGCCAGGCCTGCGAATTTGATTATTCCGGTTCTCAGGCCTGCAAAGCGCTGCGTGAAGAAGGTTACTTTACGATATTGGTAAACTCCAATCCGGCGACGATTATGACCGATCCGGAAATGGCAGATGTAACCTATATTGAACCGTTGACTGTGGAGGTAGTCACAGAAATCATTAAAAAAGAAAGACCCGACGCTATCCTGCCGACATTAGGTGGCCAGACCGGTCTTAATTTGGCCTACTTCTTAATGAAGGCAGGTACTTTAAAAAAATACGGCGTTGAGTCTATCGGTGCGAGTGTGGATGCTATTGCCCGTGCCGAAGACCGCGAGTTATTCAAAAAGGCAATGATGGAGATCGGCGTAGATGTCCCCAAAAGCGGTATTACCAGAAGCGTTGCCGAAGGTGTAAAAATCGGCCTCTCCATAGGTTTCCCCTTAATCTTAAGGCCGGCTTATTGTCTGGGCGGCACAGGTGGGGCAACCGCATATAATAAGGAAGAGTTAGAAAAATTTTTGGATAAGGGTCTGGAACTTAGCCCGGTGCATCAGGTATTGGTTGAGCAGTCGGTCTTGGGTTGGAAAGAGATTGAGTTTGAGGTGATGCGCGACTGCGTAGATAATGTAATTATGATTACTTCTATGGAAAACGTAGATCCGATGGGCGTACACACCGGAGATAGTATTGTGGTAGCACCTTCCCAAAGTTTAACTGCCGAAGAATATACCAATTTTGTTAATCTCTCCAAAAAAATCATCCGAAAAGTCGGTATTACCGGCGGCGGAGCAAATATTCAGTTTGCCCAGAATCCTCAGAACGGCCATATCGTAATTATTGAAGTCAATCCCCGGCTTTCCCGCAGTTCTGCCTTAGCCTCAAAAGCCACGGGATTTCCCATTGCCAGGGTAGCCACAAAATTGGCTGTGGGCTTAACGCTGCCGGAAGTAATGAATCAAATTACAGGGGTGACTAAATCCTTTTTTGAGCCCACCGTAGATTATTGCGTATTTAAGATATGCCGGTTCACCTTTGAGAAGTTTCCCGCTACGGCACGCATAATTAATACCTCCATGAAAGCGGTAGGCGAGGCAATGTCTATCGGAAGAAACTTTAAAGAGGCATTGCAGAAAGGGATTCGTTCTACCGAGACCTCGCGGTTCGGCTTTGGTTGCGATGGAAAAGATAAAATAACCGATGAGATGCTGATGAGGAAAGACCACGACTTGTTAGACCGGATAAAAAACAAGATCAAAACTCCTAATGATGAAAGATTGTTTTATATTCGCTACGGCTTAAAGATGGGGTTAACCATTGATGAAATATATAATCTCTCCAAGATTGACCGCTGGTTTATCGATAATATGAAGCAACTGATAGAATTCGAGGATAAACTAAAAAAATACCGGATAAACGATAAGGATGAGGAGATTAAATTGCCGGCTGAGATTTTATTAAAGGCCAAAGGAGACGGTTTCTCTGATAAGCAGATTGCCTATCTTATAAATTCTGCCGAAGATAAGGTTAGGGATTATCGCAAAAAGAAAAATATTCAACCCGTTTATAAACTAGTAGATACCTGTGCCGGAGAGTTTAGTGCAAAGCAGCCCTACTATTACTCCACTTACGAAACCGAGAATGAGAGTAGGCCCACCCAAAAGAAAAAAGTAGTTATTCTGGGCGGTGGTCCTAACCGTATCGGTCAAGGTATTGAATTTGATTATTGCTGTTGCCACGCTTCTTATGCTCTAAAAGAGGAAGGCATTGAGAGCATCATGATCAATTGCAATCCCGAGACGGTTTCTACGGATTACGATACTTCGGATAAACTTTATTTTGAGCCGCTTACCGTAGAAGATGTCCTAAATATTGTAGAGTTAGAAAACCCCATAGGAGTAATTGTGCAGTTTGGCGGGCAGACCCCGCTTAATATCAGCATCCCGCTGGAAAAAGCCGGGGTTAAGATATTAGGCACCAGTTCGGACTCAATTGATCGTGCCGAAGACAGAAAGCGTTTCCGGGAATTGCTCCTAAAATTGGGTTTAAAGCAGGCAGAAAATGGCACGGCTACCTTTTTCGAAGAGGCAAAAAAAATTGCTGCGCAAATCGGTTATCCGGTTCTGGTGCGACCGTCTTATGTTTTGGGCGGCCGGGCAATGGAGCTCGTTTATGATGAGCAAGACCTGGAGAACTATATGAAGGCAGCAGTTGAGGTATCCAATGAGCGGCCGGTCTTAATCGATAAATTCCTTGATGATGCTATTGAGGTGGATGTAGATGCGATTGCCGATGGGGAAACCTGCGTTATCGGCGGGATTATGGAACATATTGAGGAGGCGGGTATACATTCTGGCGATGCCGCCATGGTTCTGCCCCCTCATACCTTAACCGATGATATCATTGAGAAGATTAAGAAAGATACCTATGTCCTGGCAAAGGAATTAAAGGTAAAGGGATTAATCAAT
>Ga0315282_10005071_pt1 | contig 22606 bp, 23 predicted proteins | sample YL17G07_20_MG_FD_203693 | JGI IMG/M metagenome (GOLD analysis project Ga0315282, IMG submission 203693) | Sediment microbial communities from Yellowstone Lake, YNP, Wyoming, USA - YL17G07_20 | ecosystem: Environmental > Aquatic > Freshwater > Lake > Sediment | place: USA: Wyoming | collected... | reverse complement strand
CAGGACGCGAGTCAGTACCATAACTACTACTTCCTAGACAACTTCGAGATCTTCAGCCTGACCAGCTGGGATGCGAACTACTGGGGCTCACCGGTCTCGATCTACCCGATCTTCGGCTACAACGATTATATCGACTGGCTGCCGTTGCTGGCCAAGCTCCGAATCCGGGTCGACTGGCACCCTGCCCAAGTGCCCTATGACATCCCGTAACAACATGGTCCACGGATTCCTGTAATAACCGGGTGTATCAGCACGATTTATCTGGGGGGAAACCTATTATCTTCAAATTCAAGGTCGTTCTCATGGTGCTCCCCCGGGGTCTTTGGATTCGATTATCATTTTTTGAAAAAATGTTATCCAGTTTAAGACCAGGGGAATTGGTCCCAGTTGCAGAAGAAGACGTGGAAGCGATGCGGGCGGACGAGCCCGTGGTACAGGCCTTCGCGCATCCAGATCTCTTTCTGTTCGAAGGTGACGTGCTTGATGCGCAGCGGACTGAAGGAGAAGAGGAAGCCGGCGCCGCTGCGGGCGTGGATGACGGTGTATAACCACGTGGGCGGGAACCCGGACTTCTGCTGATGGTACGAGACGGAGTCGGCCCAGCCGCGCAGGAGGGAGAAGAGATAGAACGTGTCATTATCTGCCCCCAGCAGTCGCGTACTCAATGAGGCGGGCGCCGATGGCTTCGCCGCGGAGGCCAGGGGCAGCGACGGGCAGACGAGGAGGAGAACGAGCACCAGGCATTCCCATGGGAGACGTCCCTTCATAGGTCCTTCACGCATGATATGAGAACGTCGTCCTTTTATCAAAATTCCGATGGCGACATATAAAGGGTACCGAAAGCGGCAAAAAAAGGCTGATACCGATTCATTCTCCTCGTCTTTGCAGAAGAGCCCATGACCATGCTCTTTATGGCAAATAATATATAATGCTTTTACATAGAAATATAAAAGCAGGAAGAGAGGGAAGAAAAGATGATCACGCATCGCCGGAACATGAGGCTTTTGATCACCATTGTCACACTCTGTCTTCTCCTGACGACGTCCGTACCCCTGACCGCGACATCCTCCCTTGATACTCTCAAAGGCATGGACAAGGGCGTCTCGTACAAGCCGGTCATCCCCCTGAAAAAGACGACGTTTGTCAACTACGACGAGAACAGCTTCCTCGACGACTACGCGTACCTCGCGGCCGTCCCCACCGCCGTGTTCACCGCCCCGAATCACCTAATCTCCTACCCGCTCCTCTTCTACCAGGACGCCTACCCGGTGACCGAGGACAAGGAACGGTCGCTGAACGCCCGCCAGGGCCTCGACTACTTCATGGACGACTGGATGACCTACTGCAATGGCCAGCTCGACCAGATGACCCTCATCAACGTCCCACGAGACAAGGCGGCCAGCACCTGGAACGCGGCCAACATTACGACGATCACCGGCACCGATCCCTATGACCTCGCAGACCAGATCGCGCTCAACGACTGGTCCTACGCGAACGCCGCCGTCGTCGCCGTCATCGAGCCCCAGTTCAAGAACCCCGCCACCGTCACCCAAGGGACGGTGAGCGGCAGCGTCCCCGCCTACGGCATCGGCACCCAACAGTTCCCCATCGAAGAACCAGTGATCGGCACCGGAGGCACCTACCACTACTTCGACATCAAAGACGAGCACTACAAATACGTCGTCGCCACCCTCACCTGGCCGGACCCCGTCGACTACGACCTCCAGCTCTACGACACGACACTCGGCATGCTGGACAACGCCGCCCACGGCTACCCCGAAGAATCCAGAGAAGGATTCACCGAAGTCGTCGGCGCCTACATCCACAACCACGGCAAATGGGGCGTCAGCGTCACCGCCGTCCCCGTCAAATCGGCAGACCCGACCACCAACACGACCGACGGCATGATCCTCTCCGCACTCAGAAGCCTCGCACGCTCAGTGAAAAACCAGGGGACCGTCGACCTCCGACTCTACCCCGGAACCATGGTCACCCTCCCCGCCTCGCCCTTCGGCTGCCGGGACGTCGACATCACCCTCACATGGCCGAGCACCGAAGCCCACCTCGGACTCACCCTCCTCGACCCGACCGGAACCGAGATCTGCTCCAGCCTCTCCAAGGAGGAGTTGACCTCAGGCGAGACAACAACCCAGGAGACCGAAGAGAACATGCACGTCGACCGGCTCGGCGAATGTCGACCAGGTGAGAACTACTCCCTCTGCATCTACTCCCTCGGCGAGCTCTCCCAGCCCATGGACTTCACCGTACAATACACCTGGCATCAGAACTTCTCATGGACTGAGGCGGCAAGCTTCGCGGCCGCCTCAAACGGCGCCGTCCTCGCCAGCGCCCTCAACGCACCCCTCCTCTATGCATCCCCGACCGGAATCTCCACCGCGACGAGAGACGTCCTCCTCAGACTCGGCGTCAGCCACATCTATCTCATAGACCTCGGCGGCAACCTCACCGCAGACCAAAAGACCACAATCACCAACGTCGCCCCCACCACCGTATACTCCAGCGCGGGCGCGCTCTACACGGCCATCAACCAGAGAACCGGGAACAGCAGGGCCTCGGTCTTTACGACCATCGACCCCTGGACGTACTGGTACGTCGCTGAGGACAAGCCCGCGGGTGAATACCCGGCCGCCCTCTTCGTCGGCCCCGCCGCCTTCATCGCCGCCCAGCACGGATGCCCGGTCCTCATCGTCGACTTCCACCCGCAGCTCTCCCAGGCCACCGTCTACCCCACCGACTTCTGGGTCAAAGGCGTGGTTGACCGGATCGCCTTTGAGCCCACCTCCGGCAGCATGCTCTTGTCCGGACGAGAGGTCTACAGCTTCCTCGAGGAGTACGGCCTGGGGAAGCTGGAGCCCGGGGGCGCGGCCCAACAAAACCAGGAGATCTTAATCACCGTCGCGGACCAATACGACATCGGCTCCCCCTGGGACCGGATGTTCACCGGCGCCGCCCTGAACGGCCGCTTCACGTTCTCACCTGTGGACACCGCGTACTGGATCTCCCGGGACGTCTTCTACCCAGCGATGATCTATGTCAACCCGGCCATGAAGGAGACCACCCTGATCAACGGCAGCACGAGCAAGGCCAAGGTCCTCACGGGTCGGCTAAGAGACCCGGTAGGTTCGACGCTCGTCATCACAAAACAATCCCAGGAGGAGTCGTATACGTACCCGATCCTGGAGACCTTCAACACCTACGCGTACCGGTTCAACGAGAACGCGTGGAAGTACTGGGACTTCAAATACACGACCGCCGACGGCATCATCCCCTACGAGACGCCCTCGCCGGACCCGATCGACGACGGCGTCACCGACAAGGCGGGCGCGTACTACCCGGACATGAGCGAATCCGAGGTCATCCCCTTCTACGCCACAAAAGCCGGATACGACAACGTCTACTCGACCAATTTCGACGCCGCGGTCGAGGACCTGAACCGTGGGGTGCTCATCTGGGTGGAGAACTGCCATGGATGGGGAGGTGAGGGTGGCCTGATCTCGATGTGGGATACCAGCAACCCCTACATCCACGAGGAGAACCCTTGGAGGGCGTACGAGCCGATCCTGCTCAAGCCTGGCCACTACCGGGATTTCCTGCATTATATCGTTTATGCGTTGACGGGCCACGCCTCGGCGTTGACCAAGGAGCTCATCAAGTTCCATATCTTCCCAGAGGTCGGTTCGACGCAGAACCCTGATGTCTCCGCCGTGAACGTCCAACCGCTCCGGATGCGGTTCAATGGGTTCATCAAGAAGTTGGGGTTCCCGATCGATTTCTGGAGCAGCCACGGCATCGTGGTCTACTGGAACCGGCTGCGCCATCCGCTCCAGTATAGGTTTGAGGGCCTCCCCATCGTCAACTTCTACGGTGGGGACGGCAAGGTCACCATCTCCCCAAGGAGCGGACAGTTCACCATGAAGACGGAGAGCGGCATTGACTTCGACAACGCCCTGGAGAATCTTCACTCCTGCGGGTTGAACACCATCTCGTGCCTGCCCGCGTACTCCTATCTCCATATGACCTGGCTGCGTCATGGGATGGCGTATCAGATCATCGACCCGTGGACGACGACGGACTGGGCCGGCATCTGGACTCAGATGCTGATCAAGCGGTTCGCCATGGGTGACACCCTCGGGCAGGCCTATGAGCGTGGCATGCGGGCGTGCGGCCCGGAGTTCCTCGTGGGCCAGTGGTGGTGGGACAAGTGGGAGAACGTCGAGCTGTTCGGCGACCCCTGCCTGCGCGTGTACGTTCCTGGCACCAATTATAGTGCGAACAACCATTGGGAGCAGGGTGACACTATGGCTCTGCCGTATCAGGCGGGCTTCTCCGTGGACGGCCATGCGCCGTTCGGCACCACGCAGCATCCGAACGCGAAGGCGCCGGCATCCTGGTGGCAGTGGTGGATGGTGGCGGTCGTCGCCATCGTCATCATCGTCGTTATTGCCGGGATTGCGCTCGTCCGGAGAAAACCCTAGAGTGCGCTACGCGAAGAAACGGCGTCTCTGCAGTCGTAGGAGTCTGAACGGGTCGCTTCCTTCTAGGTAGGTTTGCGTGAGTTTGTCTGCTGCTGTCTGGTCGAGTCCCTGGCGGCGGAGTTCGTCGTGGAAGATCCGTGCGGCCTTCCGTGCCTTGGATTTGAACCGGAGGAGTTCTCCCCCGGACCGCAGGATGAGCATGGGGAGCCGGGGGAGGATGACCCCGAGGATTTTGATGGGATCCGTTCTGGTCTCTGTGTCGTGGGTCATGGGTATGGTCCGTGGGGATCGCTTAGTCGTGCTGGTTGATGTTGACCCGGCCCATGAGGTTGCCGAGGTTGAGTGTCGACATGTACTGGCGTGTCAGGTCGAAGACCTGCTGGTCGGTCATGCCGGCGGCTTTGAGTTCTTTGTAGAAGGTCGCGGCTGCTTCGGCGTATTGTTTGGCGCTCTTCGTTCCGTATAAGAGGTCGCTGAGTGTTCTGAGGAGTCCGGGGATTTTCTCGGCGATGACGTCGAGGATTTCCTTGATTTTCTGTGGGTCTGGCATTGTGTCGTGGTTGTTCATGGTTTTTCGAACCTCCATTTTTTTTTGTTGATAGGCTGTTACAGTGGTCATGCTATTTAGGGAAACCGAGCAGTCGTGTCCACTTTGTGATCACGTCGGGGCTGAGGCGGTAGACGGTGCGGGACCCGTGTTGGGTGGCCTGGACCACGGTTTTTTGTTCGAGGTCGTGGAGTCGTTTGCGGATGATGCGTCGTGAGGCGGTGCCTCGTCTGGTCTTGACGAGCTCGGTGATCTGGGAGACGTTTTGGTCGGTGCGTTCGAGGAGGACGCGGACGATGTCTTTTTCGATGGGGTCTTTGACGTCGGGGAGGATGAGGTCTGGGGTGAGGCCGCCGTGGTCGAGGAGGAGGCCGGCGAGCCTGAGGTAGTTCTCGGTGGTTTTTCGGGCGTCGGTGAGCGGTTGGATGAGCCTGGCGAGGAGTTTTTCGAGGTCGTTGATGCGTTTCTGCAGTTCTTTGATGTCGTCGGTGAGGTCCTGGTCCACGGTGCGGTGAATCGGGGTAGGGCTACAAAGAGCTTCTGAAAGACGGTATTTAATATAGGGGTGCGGTGGGACCGTGGTGTGTGCCTATCGGAACTGTTATAAAGTGGGTTTTTTTCGTAGTACGGTTGGGGAGTGAATGAGAGGTGACGATGCGGTCGGATTTTAAGGCCGTGCTTCGGGCGCGGCTGCCTGCGGGGGAGTACCGGAAGCTGCAGGCGATCGACAATACTGTGGTCCATGAGTTCATCGCCACGTCGATTGCGCGGTGTCATCCTGCGAGGGTCTTCGTCGCCACCGACTCAACTCAGGATATCGCGTACACCCGGCAGGCTGCCCTCCGGAACGACGAGGAGCGGACGCTTTCGATGTCGGGGCATACGATCCATTTCGATGGTTTTCTGGATCAGGGGCGGGATAAGGCGCATACGAAGTTCCTCGTCCCGAAGGGCAAGGACCTTGGCCCGGAGATCAATGCCCTCGACCGCGACGAAGGCCTCAGAGAACTCCAGTTATTTTTGACCGACATCATGGCGGGCCACGAGCTGTTCGTGAAGTTCTATTGTCTCGGTCCGGCCAGATCGCCGTTCTCGATCCCCTGCGTCCAGCTCACGGACTCGGCGTACGTCGCGCACAGCGAGGACCTCCTCTACCGGCAAGGGTATCAGGAGTTCGTCCGGCAGGGGAAGGCAGCGCGGTGCTTCCGGTTCCTCCACTCGCAGGGGGCCATGGAGCCCGCGGGTCTGGGGCTGCTGGTCAGCACGAACGTCGAGTGGCGGCGGGTGTACATCGACCTGGAGGACGAGGTCATCTACAGCATCAACACCCAGTACGGCGGCAACAGCATCGGCCTGAAGAAGCTGGCGATGCGGCTGGGGATCCAGCGGGGGTCGCGGGAGGGCTGGCTCACGGAGCATATGCTGCTCATGGGCGTCCATGGTCCCGGGCAGCGCCTGACGTACGTGGCCGGCGCGTTTCCCTCGATGTGCGGGAAGACGTCGACCGCGATGCTGGCGGGGGAGTCCATCGTCGGCGATGACATCGCGTTCCTGCGCAACATCGACGGGGTGGCCCGTGCCGTCAACGTCGAGGCCGGGATGTTCGGCATCATCGAGGGCATCAATGAGTCCGTGGATCCGCTGCAGTGGGCGGCGCTCACCCATCCCGCGGAGGTCATCTTCTCCAATGTGCTCGTGACGCCGGAGAAGGATGTGTTCTGGAATGGGAAGGCGAAGACCCAGCCGTCCGCCGGTGTGAATTTCACGGGGGACTGGTTCCCTGGGAAGACGGACGCGAAGGGGAAAGCGATTCCCGCGTCCCATAAGAACGCGCGGTTCACGTTCCGCCTGGACATCCTGCCGAACGTCGACCCTGCGCTGCACGATCCCCGTGGGGTCGAGGTCCAGGGGATCATCTATGGGGGGCGTGACTCGGACACGTCGGTCCCGGTGGAGGAGTCCTTCGACTGGACCCATGGGATCGTCACGAAGGGTGCGAGTCTTGAGTCTGAGACAACGGCGGCGACGCTGGGCGCGGAGGGCGTCCGGGTCTTCAACCCGATGTCCAACCTCGACTTCCTGTCCATTCCTATAGAGCGGTACATCGAAGACAACCTGCGGTTCGGCGCGGGCCTGCGGTCTGCGCCGCGGATCTTCGGGGTCAACTACTTCCTCAAGGGCCCTGATGGGTCGTGGCTGAGCGAGAAGAACGACAAGGCGATCTGGCTGAAGTGGATCGAGCGTCGTGTCCATGGCGAGGTCGATGCAATCACGGCTCCAACAGGGTTGCTGCCGCGGTATGACGATCTAAAGAGTCTCTTCGCCGAGGTCCTGCAAAAGCCGTATGCGCCGGAGGCGTACCGGGGTCAGTTCACGGTGCGGGTCAAGGAGAACCTCGCCAAGATCGAGCGGATGATGACGGTCTATCGGACGCGGGTGGTGAACACGCCTGCGGTCGTCTTTGAGGTGTTGGAGGAGCAGCGGCGGCGTCTTCGAGATGCCCAGTCGGCGTTCGGTGATGCGGTCGCCCCGGAGCAGCTGCTCGCGGGGTAAATTCTTTGCTCCTACTGTCTTGAGGTGAAGAAGAATGCAGACCATCTACACCATGGGGTACACCCAGAAGAGCATGGAAGAGTTCGTGAAGTTGCTGACGGAGAACAAGATAGAGAAGTTGATTGACATCCGGCTTAGGAACACGTCTCAGCTGGCCGGGTTCGCGAAGGATGAGGACCTGCGTTTCCTGCTGGAGCATTTCCTGAGGATCCGCTATGAGCACGTCCCCCTGCTGAGCCCGACGGAGGTGATCTTCACGAGCTACAAGAAGACGGATGATTGGGATGAGTTCCACCGGTCGTTCAATCGATTGATGGTGGAGCGAAGGATGGACCGTGTCCTGGAGGAGGCAGCGGGGAACATGAGCCGCGTCTGCCTCCTCTGCTCCGAAGACTCCCCGAACAAATGCCATCGGCGGTTCGTGGCCGAATACTACAAGAAAAACACCTCAAGAGACGTTGAAATCGTCCATTTGACAAAAAAGGATATAAAAAGTTGATTTAGAAGCCGTCATAACATTTATTATACTCGGCATTCCTTAACATACCCTGGGGAATGATACTTACGAGGAAAGGTATCCTGAAGCAGGGGTTCTGCGTCGGCGTCGTCGCCCTGCTCGTCTGCATCGGCTTCTCATCGGCCATCCAGTTTCGGGCCGTCACTGCCGCCCAGGACGACCGCATGGTCACGCTGACCACGAAAGCCTGTGGGATCCCTGGCCTCGGCACCACGACCGCGATGCTCACCGCGGCGCAGTACCAGGACCTCACCGCTTATCTTGCCACGGTCCTCGCGGAGCTGAACCAGAGCACGACGCAGGCCGAGATGCTCCAGGTCTACCAAAGTGCCCTCCAACGGCTCGCAAGCCTCCACCTGCTCCCAGGCGGCTCAGACGGCCAACAGATAATAGGCGCGATCCGCCGCAACATCCAGCTGCGATGGCCGCTCTCCGCGCTCCCACCGAAGATAACGACCCCCCTCATGGATAATAGCAATCTCTTCTGCCTGGTCGCAGGCACGGCCTCCGAGGTGTTTTACCCACCACGCCTCTATCTCCTTTTCAGCGGGATCGTTAACCATTCGACGTGGCTCTTCGATCTCGAGGCACGCCTGAGCGGCCAGAACCTGACCCATCGGCCGTTCCTCGCGCTTCTCTATAAACTCGTCCTCGCCTACGATCTCGCGCTGGGCTTCACCCTACTCTTCTCCATCGTCCCCTTGGGCCTCACCAACCTCGTTCCTGTGTCATATCGATTCGGCATCACGTTTGGCGGGAAGGGCTACTGGGATTACGGGTCGGAGGTTTTCCCGTCCCATGTGGTCGGCGTCTCGCTAGGATTACATGGTTTTCAGCGTTATTCCGGCGCCTACTATGGCAGCCTGGGAAAAGTCATCTTCCCAGTGATCTATATGTTCCCCGGTGACTATACGGGAGCAGAGGGGTACCTCGGGGCGCTCGGGTTCGTGGGGATCCACTTCTATATGGAGCCGAAGAACCAGGACTTCTTCCTCGGGTCCGCCCGCGTTATCAGCCTCAGCACCTAGCCATTCTCATGAAAATAGGAGGGAAAACCGGGGGTTGGGCAACAAATTATTTATAACACCTGGCTCCTATATGGCTCTTGGAGGAAACGATGAAAACGATAACCGTGATGTTTTCTGCATGTGTACTGATTCTTTCCAGCCTGCTTGCGGCTGTCTCAGGGACCATCCCCGCGCCGGTTCACGCGGGAACAATCCGCTATGTCGGCGGCAGCGGACCGGACAACTATACCAGGATCCAGGACGCGATCAACGCATCGACGGACGGCGACACGGTGTTCGTCTACGACGACGCCGCCCCCTACCACGAACAACTCACCATCGACAAGACCATCAGCTTGATCGGCGAGTCGATGCCGACGACCATCATCGATGGGAACAAGACCCTCGTCGCCATGATCTTCATCTACGCCGACGGCGTCCTCGTCCGTAATTTCACCATACAGAGGGCGACATCTGCAGATGTGGTGGTGTTCGGTGACGACGTGACGATCATGCAAACGACGATCTCGGATGCGAACATGGGGATCGATATCGCGGTCTTTTGGATGCCGTACCTCCAGCGGGAGCGTATCTCTCTGCTTGAGAATTACATCAGTCGCACCTATATCGGCATTATGACGTCCTACTACTGTAACAACTCGACCTTCCAAGGCAACATCATCGAGGACAACCATTACGGCGTGGTGCTTTCCACATCCTTTCACAATACCATCCTTCAAAATACCATTCGAAACAACAGCGAGGAAGGCATCCTGGACTCCTACGGGGTAGAAAACAACATCACTCGGAACACGTTTGAGGACAACAACCGAGGCATAGAGATCAATTGCTCATATGCCGACACCGTGGAGCAGAACAATTTCCTCGGCAACGAACAACATGCGGTGTTCGCAAAACTCCCCTACTGGGAGCTTGATTTCCTGGCAGAGGCGCGGCATTTCAACACGTCGTATGTCCTCAAGTATTATCGGATGTTCGGCTCGACGACTTGGGATGCGAACTACTGGAACGCGCCACAGACGCATCCGTATCTGATACGAGGCTGGAGCCTGTACCAGTACCGGCTTCATTTCATCCCGCGGGTACCGCGCGTTGAGGTCGACTGGCATCCCGCCCAACAGCCCTATGCTTACGCCCAAGTTTGATGATGCCGAGGAATAATAATCCTCGCAGTATCCCTTCTCACTGGATGAGTGGAGAGAATAAGCTCGTTCTGTGTGATCGCAAGGGCGAATGGTGGTACGCGACCATATAAAGGCATGAGCGTGTAATGGGCCTTCTGAATCGTTTATATGAAACGGTGCGAGGAGAAGAGAAGTCAACTGAGAAGTTTTTTAGGAATACCGTTTCAGTCATTGATTTCTTTTGTATAGGAGGAAAATAGCTATGGTTGATTGTGTGGAATGCGGGAAGAAGTTGGGCGTGTTCGAAGGGTATCGACATCCTGCGTTGGGGACACGGTTCCTGGTGTGTGGGACGTGTTTTGATAAGGTCGCTGGTGATATGGAGCGGTGGAGTCGGTTCTGTCTCTCCGCGTCTTTTACGAGGGATTCGTCCACAAAAGAGATCCAGGAGGCATGGAATACCAGCATCTCCAGTGATCCTCTGCTGCAGCAGTGGTTTGTGGATCTCTGGTTGAAAGTACGAATACAGGATCTTCAACAGGTGGAGAGGAAAGGCAGAGGTACCCACCTTTTATTCTGGGATTTCCGGTGATAAAAAGGAAAAAAGGGTTTGCTTAGAATTTCGCGTTTTTTCGCTGGAGCTTGTTCTTGCGTTGTTTTTGGTCGTGTCTTTTCTTGTCGGTTGCCGTGGGCAATCACCGCCTCAAACCCTCTGGGTCTGAAGCATGGCAAGAATGAAAAATTAAAAATCCCTTAGAGGGTTCGCTTCCAAGAAAAAACGAGCGCTGCGAAATTCGTATTCTTTTCTTCTTACGTACAAGGGAAAGCAAGGCGTCTCTTAAATAGTTGTCCATGGACGACAATTGATGTAAATTTCCAAGGTTCTTGGACACCATGTCTCCCCTTTCCGCCCATGGTACGGGATGGTCTCACTGTCTAAGGCCAAGGGAAAGCGGAGAGAGAATCCTATAAGGGAGAGAAGAGGGAAGTAAGTGAGCTTGCAGGTAATTGGGCTGATTGTTCAGTGGTTTTTGCTACCATTTCATGCTCATTTTCCTTCGTTCGGCATCATCGTCTTTTTTGTCAGTATCTATTTGTGTTTTCGCTAGGTACTTTTCTAGACATGAGGGGCACAAGGCGACAATTTCTAATCCGTTGGCCCCTGAGATATGATGAATGGTGATGTCATCGGCCTGCTGGACGCGGCTGCATCGATTACAGATGTATTTCATGGTTTTTCGCCTCATTCTATTTTTTTGTTTTTTATGTAGTAGTCCATCATGTAGACGAGCTGTCGGCTGTATGGTCGTTTTTCTTCTTGGGATAATTTCTTGATGAGCGCGTTTTCTTTTTTTGTCAGCGAGATGTTCATCCGCATTCTTTTTTCCATAGTGTTTACACAACTATGTAATAATTTTACACACTTATATGCTTTTGTACTCCATGATATATAGACAGTACCGCTTACCTCTACGTCCTGCCATAATACTAGCGGAAGGACCGGTGAAATCAGATGATCATAGAACGAGAATTTTCAAACGTTGAACAAGAAATGAGCTGGCGGTATCGCCGACGATTCCTCTCAGCAGACACCGATTATTACAGGACAAGGTTCGATAACTGAGAATGCTACCCTCGAATGAAAGAATCTGAAGCGAGCGATTGACGAGCGACATGAGAGTAGCGATGATCGGCTGGGAATACCCGCCGTTTACGGTAGGTGGGTTAGGCACCCATTGTTTTGGGCTTACCCATAGCCTTGCGAACATTGGCGTCAAGGTAGATTTCTACATGCCTCACACCAAGCATGGTGCGCACAGTGATACCCCTAATTTGGTGATCACTGAGGTAGGCGAGACCGCGTTCTTCCCGTATGATCGTCCGGAAAGCCGTGAAATCGCCGGTCAGTTTTTTGAAGCGGTCGCTCGTTACAATGCCTTGGTTGTCGCCAAGGTAAACGGCACCTTTGACGTCATCCATTGTCATGATTGGCTGACGGTTCAAGCGAGCATCGCGTTAAAAGACCTCTGGGGCGTCCCCCTGGTCCTCACGGTTCATTCGACGGAGTATGATCGAAGTGGCTGGCTTCATCCCAACCAATGGTTCATTGATATTGAACGAGAAGGAATGGAAAAAGCTGATAAAATTATCGCTGTGAGCCAATTTACAAAAAGAACGATCATTGAAAAGTACGGGATAGATCCTGATAAGATTATTGTTATTTATAACGCGGTGTATCCAATTGCTGAGGGGGAGAAGCAGAAACTTGTTTTGTTTTTAGGTCGTCTGACCATTCAGAAGGGTGCCGATGTTTTCCTCCGGGCAGCAAAGAAAGTGACAGAATTTGAACCCGGTGTTCGATTTGTGGTCGCTGGTGCAGGTGATTTGCTCCCACAGTTGATCAATCAGGCTGTTGAGTTAGGCATCTCGAATAGGGTTATTTTCACGGATCATCTCACTGATGATGAAATGAAGTATATGTATGGTATTGCGAGTGTGTATGTGATGCCCTCGGTGAGTGAACCTTTTGGGATCACGGCTTTGGAGGCGATATCTGCGGGTACTCCTACGATTGCTTCGAAAACCGCGGGCGTGTGCGAGACGTTTCATAACTGTTTAAAGGTTGATTTTTGGGATAGTGACGAGATAGCAAACAAGATAATATCGTTGTTAAGATATGAATCGCTAAGTAAAACACTTACTGAAAACGGAAGGCAGGAAGTTGAACTTTTTACTTGGGATAACGTTGCTGAAAAAACACTCGGTGTTTATGATGGTCTCAATGTTGCGAGGTTGAAAAAACAGCTTGAGGAGCGAGAAAGGATATACAAGTTGAATACCGCCTGCCTAAACCAAAAAAAGAAATAATACAAATATTTTTACGATGAAAACTTTTAAGGTATTTTTCTCCATATTTTATTGGATGGAAAAAGAGTATTTTTAAGATATTTTTACACAAATATGTAACAATTTTACACATTTATATGCCTTTGTATACAACGATATATACTGCCTACTGCATACTACTATCATCCGACAAACATCGGAGAGGACAGCTGAAATCACCGAATATCAACGATCAAGTAAAATGACCGTTGGAATCGTAAATGACTTCAAACCTTGCAATCGGGTCCTTATTTCCAGAGCGAAATACTTAACGTTCACTCTGATAATGAAAACTAAGAAAATGAGATATACGAAATATCAAGGACGATTATATCGTCCAAATCTCTTTTTTTAGAAGGAAAAACAAAGTAAAAATTTGTAGATGCATATGCTATGAGCAGAAATTCAGTAAGAGATAATGACCCCGAAGGTCAAGGAATCGAAGGTTGTAAGGAGGGTATATAATGCCATCAATCTGTCTCTATTTTCAGGTTCATCAGCCGATGAGATTAAATCGTTTTACCGTATTCAACATAGGCGCAAACCATGATCGAGCGTCTGAGTATTTTAATCGTAAACTTAACCAAGAAATTTTTGAAAAAGTTGCAAAAAAATGTTATCTTCCAACAAATAAAATATTGCTTGAATTAATCAATAAATATGATGGTAAATTTCGGGTTTCATTTAGTTTAACTGGTACATTCATTGAATATTGTGAACGTTATATGCCTTCAGTTCTCGATAGTTTTAAGGATCTGTTTGCTACAGGTGCTGTCGACCTCATCGAGGAGACATATTTTCATTCACTTTCAAGCCTGTATGACGATCTGGATGAGTTTGAAAAGCAGGTACACATGCATCGTCAGATGATAAAAAGAATATTTAACTATGAACCAAAGATTTTCAGAAACACGGAAACAATTTATGATAACCGTATAGCCAAGAAAATCGCCGAGTTGGGATACAAAGGAATTCTCACTGAAGGAGCAGATAAGATTTTAGGATGGCGTTCACCAAACTTTGTCTACAAGCCTGTGAAGGGAAATATCAAAGTACTCCTGAGAAACTACAAGCTCAGTGACGATGTCGGGTTCCGGTTTTCTTCACGAAAATGGCCGGAGTTCCCACTGACAGCAGATAAATACGCGAACTGGATGTCCAACTCCTTTGGCGATGTTATTAACCTGTTCATGGATTATGAAACCTTCGGGGAACACCAATGGACAGAAACTGGGATCTTTGAATTCCTCAAACATCTCCCCGGGGAAGTCTTTAAACACGATAACCTTGATTTTGCTACCGTAAGTGAAGTGGTTGAGCGATATGAACCTGTTGGAGAAATAGATGTTCCCAGGGCTATTTCATGGGCTGATGAAGATCGGAACGTTTCAACATGGCTTGGAAATGATATGCAAATGGCTTGTTTTAATGAATTAAAAAACATCGGGAGAAAACTTAAAGTAAAGAGTAATGAGAGGTTACTCAAAACTTGGCGTCGTCTCCAAACATCAGATCATTTATATTACTGTTCAACAAAAGGTCTTGCTGATGGAGATGTCCATGCTTATTTTAGCCCGTATGAGAATCCTTATGAGGGTTTTATGAACTACATGAATGTATTACAAGATCTAAAACAAAGAGCAGTCTTGTAAAGGTTGGTAATGGTGATTGAGAGGAGAGAATGGATAATGCCGAAATGTGAACAGTGTGGTAAATTTTTTGAAAGTGAAAGAGCGCTCCACATACATTATACCAAAGTTCACAATAAAGGATACGGCTAAATGTGATATTTGCCATAAATATTTTAAGACAAATGCACAGATGAAATAACCGTTGAAAATGCAAACGACCTCACATGTTCCAATCAGGTATTTGTTTCCAGAGCCGGAGACTTAGCGTTCCGTAGGATGCAAGTCGATAAGCGAAGAAGAAAAAAGGAAGAAATGGTTTAGAATTTCGCGTTTTTTCGCTGGAGCTTGTTCTTGCGTTGTTTCTGGTCGTGTCTTTTCTTGTCGGTTGCCGTAGGCAGTCACCTCCTCAAACTCTCCAGGTCTGAAGCATGGCAAGAATGAAAAAATAAAAATCCCTCAGAGGGTTCGCTTTCAGGAAAAAACGAGCGCTGCGAAATTCGTATCCTTTTCTTCTTACGTATTAGAGAGAGCGGGGCGTCTCTTAAATAGTTATTCGTTGTCATGCCAGGGGGCCGCAATCGATCCTAGGTCGAGTCCGTGTCGTCCCTTGCATGATACTTTTTCCAGACGATGAAAAGGATGTGTAAGGATAAAAGGAGGAGCAGCGGGATGATGAGTGCGGTGTGGAGTTGGTAGGAGAGCGGTTTTGACAAGGCTCCAAACGTGATGCTCTCGACCGCGTGGTAGTCGGTGATGCCATAGCCGGTGATGATGACAAGGGCGATGACGATGAGGAGCAGCACGTGGGTGAGGGTGGTGATGGTCTTCGTAGGCGTCATGGTCTCAATGGCCGAGGAAGCTTTGGTTGAGGTCGCCGCTGTCTGAGTAGCCTCTGTCTTCCCAGTATCCTGAGAGTTGTGAGCTGTTGGTCAGGTCGATTTCTGTCACCCATTTGATCCATTTGTACCCCCATTTGCCTTCTGCGACGAGTTGGAAGGGATAGCCTCGTTCTGGGGGGAGTGTGACGTTGTTCATCTTGTAGGCGAGGATGATGGAGTTGTTCATGATGTACGAGAGCGGGAAGGACGTGGTGTAGCCGTCGTATGCCGAAAAGACGATGGTGTTCGCGGTGGGTTGTGGCGTGGTCTCGTTGAGGAGGTCTCTGACGAGGATGCCTTCCCAGAGGATCGTGACGCTCCATCCTTCGACGCAGTGCAGTGTGGCGACCTTGGTGAGGTGTGGGTGGTGGTCGATGAGGTCGCTGAGGGTGTAGGTCGTGGGGGTCTGCACGAGGCCTGTGATCTGGAGGCGGTAGGTGGCGTTGTCGATGTGTTGTGGTCCGTTGATGGAGTTTTCGTGGAAGTCGTTGATGGAGGAGAGGTGGGTTCCTTGGTAGTCGCGGGTCTCCACGCCGTTGACGTGGATGGTCTGTTGGAGGCATCCGGTGAGGGAAGGGAGGATGAGCAGCGAGGCGATCAGAAGGAGGGCGGGAAGGGGTGTGGGTCGTACAACCATAATTAACAATTGTTAATACTGTGCGGGTATTTAATGGTGGTGGATATCCGTTCGCTCTCCTCCAGAGGAATCGGATACATTTCGGGGTATTCTCATCGTGGCATATCTAACAAAAAAACTTATTAACTAATACGTTAATATGTTACTATGGTGTTCTTGTGAGGCTCTTCAATCCATCGGAGAAGCGCATCATCGAATTCCTCCTGACCGGTGAAAAAACCTTACCTGAAATCGCCCAGAGACTTCAGCTCAGCAAACCAGGGACGTCGAAATACCTCAAGACGCTTGAAGACAGCGGCCTCGTGACGGGAGCGTACGAGAGGACGGCCGAAGGCCGGACGGTACGCTATCACCTGCAGCCGTTTCACCTCGTCCTGTCGTTGGACCCCGCCTCCCAGACGGCGATGACGTTTCTGGCGGATGACGTCTTCGACCCGGATTTCCCGTTTCTTGGGTTCATCCCTCAGAAGGAACTGCGAGACGACGTGAAACGATGCCTAGAGGAGCTGCAGAAAAAACAGCTTGACGACGTCACGGTCGTCCTCTACGGCTCGGTGGCCACGGGGATTGCGACCCGGAAAAGCGACATCGACCTGCTGTTCGTGAAAGAATCCTGGACGAAACAGCAGCAAGACGCCTGCCTGGAGGCTGTGGCAGAAGCCTCGGAAACGATCCTGCATCCTATGAAACCTCGATTCCTCACCCCGTTGGAGTTTGATACCATGGATCCCGCGTTACAAAAGGAGATAAAGGACCAGGGTGTTGTCATCTTCGAGTCTGGGGGGTCATGGAAACGGATACAGCAGCAGCTGCGAAGGTACACGAGTATTACAATCTGAGTTGCGCGTATCTGAAGTCGGCACAGGTCTCTCTAGAGCAAGAGTTGTACGAACCCGCCATGTTTACCGCGATCCATGCACTCGAGCTGGCGCTCAAGGCTGCACTCCTGACCAAATCACCCGATGCATGGAAAACGCATAACGTCGGCGGGCAGTTCGGACGATATTTTCGAAGAGAGCTTGGGGAGGATCTCTGCCGTCGGGTCAACATCCTTCTCGCCCGGTATAATCTCCCGAGGTACCCGAGTGAGGCCCCGGTCGATCCATCCAGCGTTCACCAAGACATCGCGTTCATAGAGGAAGTCATTAAGGACATTGATGTGCTGCTGAAAAGATTCTCATAGCCTGCCGCTGGGAGACTTTCATGCTCTGATACTCGATAGTAGTAATGCTCGGTGGTTTTCTTAATCCAGTCGCCATGGATTATTTGGGAGGTCCGGACCGAGGTTCACCCAGAGTGCGTTCCCGAGGATGTACCAGTTCTGGTTCTCGTTCGACCATATCCTGATGCCGTTGTAGTCCATCACGCCTGGGTAGAAGTAGTACCGGTTGATGGTGTACGTCATCACGGTGAGGAGGTAGGGGACCAGGGGGAGTTGCCCGTAGAAGGTGCCGTTCCACTGGACGTTTCCGTTCGCTCCGACGGTGGTCACCCATCCGCTGCTGGGCCCCCAGCGGTCGTTGCCGAACGTGATGCGGCCGCCGTGCATCGGTTGGTTGGAGAAATTATTGGTGTAGTAGTTCATCAGCAGCCACGGGATGTCTGAGAACACTTCGACCAGGCCGACGATTTCGATGAGGAGCAGCACGATCTTTTCGGCAGAGGCATGGAGGGCATCGAGCGCGCCGCCGACCACGCTTAACAGTGTCGCGAGTACGTTTTCTAGGAAGACGGCGGTCGGTAGCTGGAGGAGGAAGAGGAGGAAGGCGAAGACGAAATATGGGATATGTCCGACAAGGGTATAGAGGAGTTCGCCGAGTGCGTACAGAAGGTATGTGATGATTTCTAGAGGGATCGTCAGGATCTTTTCAAGGATGGTTTTGGCGAGATTCGGGATTTTTTGTATGATTTTCGTGTTGATCGTATGGGCGACGATGAATGGCGCGGAGATGGCGGTGTTGAGGATTTGGGCTGGGACGCGTGAGAAGTAGGTGTTCGAGACGTTGCCGGCGATGCTGCAGAGGGAGTTGCCGGCGAGGGCGAGGTCCGTATGTGAGGTGTTTTTCAGTGGTTGGGTATCGTGGTGCGGGAGGACGAGGTCTTCTGCCTGGGTGAGGGTGGGTCCGTTGAGTACCCCGATGGCGGAGAGTCGTTGGAGTGCCTTGGTGAAGATGGGCTGGGTCTGTTCCCGGGTCTTAATCGTGGTGAGTTGGTGTTTGACGTCGTCGAAGACCTTGTAGAGGTCGTGTGCCTGTTGCGCGGTCAGGTCTACTGTGTAGTTGGTGTCTGAGCCGCACAGCTCAACGGTGAAGCGGACCGTGTCCTTCTGTGTCGGGGCTGCGGTGATGCCTGATGCGACGGCGATGAGGATGAAGAGGAAGATGATCCCGACTGAGAGTAACTTTGTTGCCATGGGATTTCGTCTCATCCTTGGTCTCCCCTGTCAGAAAAATAGAGGGATCTCGTCTATTTATAGCTTTTTAAGGAGAAAATGGAAGAGACTGCATGGTTTCTTTTCGTGGAAGATGATAGATTTGAAATTTAGAAGGAAAGAAATTCTCGTCTTTTCAATCCGCTAAGGTCAACGGTTTGTTCCCTTGGATTTATAGTGATGGCCCATTCCTCCATCGTTGCCGCGCCTATTAAAAAATCCAGGTCTATGTCTCCTTTTTCTTGGACTTTACCGAGTTTATCGATGACAAATGCGTCAAAATCGAAATCCTTTCCATCGAGTTTGCTTGGGATGAAGCAGCGTCTTGTTAGTGTATGAGTGGAGCCCGCTACTCGTGATGTGATGGGAGATACGTTAATGCAAACGGCTGATTCAGGTAAGGCTTTTTCCGTTACATAGCTGACGACAGAGCCGCTATCGAAGATTGCTTTTCTTTTTTTCCCATCGATTATTAAATCTTTGACTATCCTACCCATCAAAGAGGAATGGGTCAAAGATTATTTATAAGTTGGTTTTAAAAAAATAAAAGCCTCTTTATTTTAATTCAGACAAGAGACAAAGAGATTTTTTTTAATACCTTTGGTTTATCTCTTTTTCTGGTCCTGAGCAGGGAGGGACCGGGGGCAGACGCGGCGGCACAGACTGCATTTCTTCAGGATGTATCCTTTCTCTGTCTTGAAGTTGGAGAGCGGCCGGCAGAGCTGCTGGTCCACCGTGATCCCATCGAGTGCCTGGACTGGGCAGGCGTCCAGACAGCGCCGGCAGTCCTTGGGACACACCTCGGTCGCAATTATTGGGTCGCCTGCGAGTGGGATGTCGAGGAGGACGGCGCCGAGCTGGATCATGTTGCCGTAGACGGGATTGATGAGGAGCGTGTTTCGTCCCAGTGCGCCAAGGCCCGCGAGGTGGCCGGCGTGCCGGAGTGAGAGGATCGCCTGTCCGTGGTTCCGGTCCGCGTCCCAGTATTCGTAGGGATCGTCGGAGGGGATGGGGACGGCGCCGATGCCGAGGTCTTGGAGGCGGTAGACGAGGGCTAGGCCCATCCTGTCGACCTCTTGGGTGACCAGTGCGCTGACGTGGGTGTAGGGGACGCAGCTTGAAGCGTGGAGAGGGTGGTAGGGGACGTGTTTGGCGAAGACGACGACGGAGCGGCAGTCCTTGTAGGTATCCTGGGGGTGGAATCCTGGTGGTGCATGGGAGAATCGCTTTGCAGGCGCGATCCCGCAGAGGTCCGCGCCCCTGCTGAGCATCTCGCGCTTCAGTTGTTTTCCGTTCATATCGTTCAACTGGCCAATCATCGAGGAAATACCTAAAGGTATCTCTTAAAAAACGTCACGGGAAGCGAAAGAGTTACCTTATAAGTAAAAGCTTGGTGAAATTCATGTGATAGTACCTTACAAGGAATTGCTAGGTGAAAAGCAGTCTCCCTTTCTTGAAAGGAACGTCGTACTTTCTAAAAAACAGCTATATGATTTTCAAGCGAATATTTAAATAATGGATAACTTTTTCTATCAATGGAGGACTTTCATGACCAAGTTGTTCATCCTTGGGGCAATCTTTATTGTGATTAGTTCGTGTGTATCTGTGAATGCTTACACGTTTGAACAAAAAAAAGTAGTTCACGGGCATATTCTGTATGTTGGTGGTGGGGGACCTGGCAATTATACAACGATCCAAGGTGCAATCAGCGCTGCCAACGATGGGGACACCATTTTTGTCTATCATCGTTCAATGCCATATTATGAGAATGTGGTCATTGACAAAACGATAACTTTGAGTGGTGAGGATAGGAATTCAACGATTATCGATGGAAATGGAACTGGAGACGTCATTCATTTGTTTCCATCCTCGGAACGAACAACCATATCTGGTTTCACAATCCAAAATAGCGGAATTCCTGGTTTTTTAGGAGGGATAACCATTCAAAATCAGGGCTCCAATATCGTTAAAGGTAATATCATTACTAAGAATTGGAATGGTATAACTATTTACTATTCAAATGATAATACCATAACTGAGAACATTATTACCGGGAATGATGATGGTATCCAGATTTTGGGTTCGAACAATTCTGTCATAGGCAATGTCATTCAGAATCTTGAAATTGACGATTCTCATTACAATAGGGTTGTTGGCAATCTAATCATCGGAAACCTCCTATTATATGGTCGTTGTGGCTTGAACGTAGTTTCGAAAAATAATTTAGAAAGAGGTGCTAGTTTTCAGCTTATACCGGGAGCTGGCCCGGTACGTAATGAGTGGGACAATAACTTTTGGAATAGAACAAGGATACTGCCGAAACCTATTTTTGGGATGTTGATGTGGGGAGATTCCACGGAGAATAGGATTCCTTGGGTCCAGTTCGACCGTCATCCAGCTCAGAAACCTTTTGACATTGGATGAATCGAAAGGATTCAGTCATTGGTTTTTTCATCTAGTGGTATCCCAGGGCTAATTCTTGATATCTACGTTTTCGTTATATTGTATAACGAAAAATCAAGTAGGACCTGGGCTATGTGATTTTCATACTATATTACCCTACAAAGGAATTGATATGGGCCTTTAATGTTATTTTCATCATTAAATTTATAGAAAAGTATAAAACCAAGGACCCAGTTTGTTATCTTGGAGGAATTGTGATGATCAAAGGTTGGGCTTTGGTTGTGCTTGGTGTGTTGATCCTTGGTAGCATGCTTCCCGCAGTATCAGGTCAGACGCCTCAGCATGCGTCTTTGCCCCTGGGTGTGACCTTGTACGTAGGCGGTAGTGGTCTTGGGAATTATACGTCCATTCAGGACGCGGTCGATGCCGCAGCCCCTGGTGATACCGTTTTTGTGTATGATGAGTCTGCACCCTATGTTGAATCCGTCATCATCAACAAAAGCATCTCGTTGATAGGCGAGCGTGAGTCTACGACGGTTCTTTACGGGATGCACAATTATACGGTTTTGACGTTGACCGCTGATGGCGTGGTCGTCAGGAATTTTACGTTGAGAGATGCTGAAAGTGTCGGCGTCTCTGTTCGGTCGAACGGGGATGTCCTTTCTCATTTGACGATCGTTCATTGTTGGCGGAAGGGTATTGACGTGAGCCCCATTCCGACGCGGTTCAGCTCGACATCTATTTCTGATTGTACGATTTCGTATTCACAGGACGGGATCTATCTGAAAGGAGCGAATGATACCGTGGTGGAGCGCAACACGGTGGTGAGCTCGGAGTATGGGTTAGCGGTGGTACAATCGACGCGAAGTACGGTGATCGCCAACGTGTTTCGTTCGAACGTATGTGGGATCGGCTGTAGTCTCTCGTGGAACAATAGTTTTGCCCGCAATTATATTTGGAATAACACCGAAGGTGTGTATCTGCTGAACGCGGTGAAGGAGCGGTTTGTGCAGAACACGTTCCAAGGGAATTTTCGGGACGCGTGGTTCCTACGCATACCATTCATTGCATTCGTCGTGAAGGTGCAGGCTGCCCATGATGGTGATCATTATTTCGCACGAAGCTTCCCTGTGGTGGGGACATCGACGTGGAGTCGGAATTATTGGGAGAAGCCGCGGCTCCTGCCGTACCCTATTTTTGGTGTGCGAGGCATTCTCAGCTCCATGCTGGTCGCCCAGTACGGGCTCTACTATGGGAACAGTGTCATGGTGGATTGGCTTCCAGCGCAAACGCCGTACGATCTGACATAGGATTGCAGGCGCCGAATCTGAGTCAGGGACCAATCATCGTCTCCTTGTTTCTCAGCGAAACAGTAGAATAACCATCTAGTGGAATTGTTACGTGGTAAAAATTGAATTCGAAGTAATCAACGAAAAACAGTAAAAGGAACTGAGGAACATCAAGAAAAACTTCTT
>Ga0315282_10005070_pt1 | contig 22609 bp, 16 predicted proteins | sample YL17G07_20_MG_FD_203693 | JGI IMG/M metagenome (GOLD analysis project Ga0315282, IMG submission 203693) | Sediment microbial communities from Yellowstone Lake, YNP, Wyoming, USA - YL17G07_20 | ecosystem: Environmental > Aquatic > Freshwater > Lake > Sediment | place: USA: Wyoming | collected... | reverse complement strand
GACATGGGCGGGTCGCTCTTCCTGGGGCCAATCGTCAGCCCGGAGGCCGCGTCGTCCGAGGCTTGAGGCTTGGGGCTTGGCGCGGGAGGCGGGGGCGGCGGCACAACAGGCGTCGCCTTCTTCTCCGCCGGCTTCGGCGCGCTGCTTGCCGCGGTGGGCGAGGCCCCCGCCGCTCCAGGCTTCTCCAGAGTCATAGTCCCGCTCAGAATCAGGTTCTCCGTCAGCTTTGCCTCGGCCTTTGCATCCGCCTGCAGCGCCACAACGCCGGCTTTCTTACCCGCGGAAATCCAACCCTTCGTGAGCGTCACCCCTTTGGGCGGGTCCACCAACTGAATCCGTATCGGCCCGTCGAACCCCTGAGTGCGGGTCACGCTGACGGGGAACGAGACTTCCTTTCCGAGCGGCAGCTCCAGGTAACCAGCGGCCGGAAGCCGCGTTGAGATAGTGAACGGCGCGGCCGGCTTCGTGACCATCACCACTTGTTCCTTACAGGGCACCAAATGCTGGTAGATGAATGCCTGCATGAGGTCCTCAGCGGGAAGCGCCGTTCGGGAGACGGTCTTGCCGGCGACCACCGCCGTTCCGCGCAGCGTGGGAACGATCGTGGCCGGGGCGGCCTTATCGGCGGCGGAGAGGGTGAGGCGAACCTTGTCCGTCCCTTCGGGTATCACGCCGCCGTCCAGCCTCAGCCCGGACGATGCTTCGTCGAGCGACAGCTTGATTTCGCCTGTGAACCCGTCCTTGCGGATAACGTGCACGGCCAGTGCGCCACAGCCGCCTTTGGGGACGCTCACCGCCGAAGGGGTCATGCGCAGATCGAAATCCGGCGTGGGTGGACTGATGCGAAGCCGGTAGGCGTACTCGCCGCCGCCTTTGCCCTGCGTATCGGCTATCTTCGCGGTATACGTCCCGTCTTCCGGCAGCGTGCAGACGAGTTCCGAATCGGCCACATGCGTGAGCAGGCCCTCGCTCTTGTCTTTGATGTCGTCGTTCTCCCCGATCTTCTCGCCACGGCTGTTCAGCAGAACGATGAACGAATCGAGGGGCGACCCCAGACGCCGTGCCCGGACTTCAAGGCAGACGGCTTGCCCTTTCTTCCCCTCGAAGCAGTAGGAGTCCTTTTCGCCCGGCTTTGCGATGCAGCCGTTGATGACGACGGGCAGCGAGACCTGCTGGCCCTGACCCACGGCCGCCTCGGTTTCGAGGACCTCCGGCAGATCGCCGATGGCAAACGGGACACGGTTCGATATCAGCCCTCCGGCGGACACGGACACATACCGTATCGAGGGCGCCTCCTGGTCCACGGCGACAGTGGTGGAATCCCCTGTGATGTTCTTCCCGAACAGCTTCACGGTGACGGGCTTGTCGCCCTGTGGCGCCCCCAGCGGGAAAACGCTCGTGATGAACGGCAGTTCGCCGATCTCCACGCGGTACACGAAATCCTCCCGGCCGCGGTAGATCGAGTCCCGGATCGAGAGCGTGTAGTCGCCGTCGGTCGGGACATCGTAGAACAGCACCGGGTCCTGGTTGAACTTGAAGTCGTCCGCGACCACGACCTCCTTGCCCTGCGCGTCGTACAGCGTCAGGATCGCCTGGAACCACCCGGGCACGGCATCGGCAATGTAGGGAATCAGCGCGCGCGCGGAGGCTGCGACAACGAGATGCTGCCCTTTCCGGGCGCGGAACTTGAACATGTCCACGTCGCCGGGCATGATCTGCCCGTTCACCAGGACCGGCAGCGGCGGGAGTTGGCCCGCCACGTCTCGCTTGTCGTTGGGCTCGGTTTCCCGCGCCTCCTTCAACTGGCCGACCTGGAAGATCAGCTTGTTCGTCAGGCCGTCCGGCGTGACGAGACAGATTTCGCGGGGAACAGGCTCGGCGTCGCGTGCGATCGTGATCCTCAGCGTCACGATCTCATCAATGACCGTCTGGTTCTTCTTCCTGGGCCTCTTGTTCTTCTCGGTGCCGGCCGCCGGGTCCTTGGAGTCGGTCACCTGCACAGTAACGCCTTTGCCGGAGACAATGGCGGTAGCCGTTCCATAGATGTCTTCACCGCCGATCTTCGCCTCGACGGTCGTCCCCCGCTGGCCGCCGGCTGGATAGATGTACCCGATATGCGGGTGCTTGTCCGCCGTGCCACTGCGGGCTTGCCCCGCAGTGCCAACCCACGCGGCCACAAGACACGCGACGAAGAGCATGCGTTTCGTCATCACATGATCTCCTTCAGCAGACCGCCGGTTTCCTTCGCCGGAATCTCGTTCGCCGCGAGCGGCGACACACAGAGCGTCTGGCCCTGGGGAGTCAGCAGCTTGGCGTTGGCGCCGATGCCGAGCAGTTCGTACATGCTGCCGAGCAGGTCCCACGGGTAGATCGGACGCTCGGCCACCGTTTCACCGTGGTCGTCCGTCTTGCCGACGACCGTGCCCCCGCGGAAGCCGCCGCCGGCGACCAGCGCCGAGAAGGCCTTCCCATAGTGCCCGCGGCCCCCGTTCCACGGCGCCTCCCACTGCACCTTCGGCGTGCGCCCGAATTCCCCGCTGACCCAGACAATCGTGCTGTCCAGCAGACCGCGTTCGGCGAGATCCTGCAACAGGTTGGACACGGCCCTGTCGAGTTCGGGGAGTTTCCTCCCCATTGCCTCGAAATGCTGCTTGTGCGTGTCCCACCCCTCATGGTTGATCGTGATGAACGGCACGCCCCGCTCCACCAGCCGCCGGGCGAGCAGACAGGACTGGCCGAACTTGCTGCGCCCGTAGCGGTCCCGCACGTCGTTCTTCTCTTCGCTGAGCACGAAGGCCTTGCCGGCATCCCCCAGAATCATCTCGTAGGCCTGCTGCTGGCTGGCGTCCACGCCTTTCACCAGCGCGTTGTCGCCCATCGCCTTCGCGAAGCTGTCAAGTTCGCCCAGCAGCGTCCTGCGGTCCTTCTGCCGTTCAGTGGTTATGTTCTCGGCCATGATCCCCTCGACCAGGAACGGATCGCGGCTCGGGTCGCCGCCCGTCGAGAAAGGCTTGTATTTCGACGGAAGGAATCCGGCTTCGGAGAAGCGGCCCTGTGGCGCGGTCAAGGTGAGGTAGGGCGGCAGCATGCCCTTGTAGCCGAAACTGTAACCCTTGAAGTATGAGACGACGGCCCCGATGCCGGGGTACACGAGGTCGCCGCCGGGCTTCCGGCCAGCCTGGACCAGATACGCGGCCGTCTCGTGGCCGTTGTTGCCGTGTGTCATCCCGCGGAGGAGCGCGTATTTGTCGGCCATCTTCGCCAGCAGCGGCAGCATCGGGCTGATCTGAATGCCGTCCACGTTGGTGGCCAGCGCCCGGCCATAGGGGCCGCAGTAGTCTCGCCCGGCGTTAGGCTTCGGGTCGAACATGTCTATGTGGCACGGGCCGCCCCAGAGCCAGATCTGGATGACGGCCTTGGCCTTGCCTGCGGCTGCGGACTTGGGTTGTGGAGCCGCGCCTATCGTTGCGGCGTCGTCGCCCGACGCCCGCGTGACAAGCCCATTGGCCAGCGCAGCTAGAGCCGCGCCGTACAGCCCGCGTGCGATGAACTCACGTCGTGTGGTGGGCGGGGTAACCTTATCCATGTGTGCCGCGCTCCTCGCTGCCTCAAGCCTCAGGCCTCAAGCCTCAAGCCTCAATGCTTCAGTACGAACTCCTTCGAGTTAATCAAGGCCCAAACCAGGTCACAGAACGCCTCGTATGGTTTGCGTTTCGGCGACTTCAGGTAGACATCGGCGAATCGCTTCTCATCATCGGTCGGGAAACGGGACAGAACCCGGATGTAGACGTCCTCAATCACGTTGGGCCGCAGCCGGTCCGGTAAGGGCACGGCCTTCTGTCTGCCTCCCGGCATGGGTGCGCCGAACGCCAACTGTCTGAGCACTTCGCTCCGCTCGATCTTCCTCTGGATATGGCTCGAGTTGAGCAGGTGCTGCGCCTGGAACACCGACGGCGTGGCAATCCGTTCCGACTCGAACGAGGTGTTGCGCGGAGGGCGGCCGAACATCTCCAGGAACGGGGACTCAATGCTGCCGTCGGCCAGGGCGATTGCGCGCTGGTCATTCGGCAGGAACGTGAAGGGCTCCGGGATGGGGCTGCTGTACTTCTCGCCGCTTCCCGTGATCTGATTGATGGCATCGAGCAGCGGCTCCGCGTCAAGCCGCCGAAGCCTGTAATGGGTGAAACCCGTGTCGTCCGCCGCATTCCACCGGTTCGGCCGTGACGAAAGCTGATAGGTGCTGGAGTTGAGGATGAGCCGGTATATGCGCTTGAGGTCGTACTTGCCGCTGACCAACTCCTTCTCCAGGTACGCCAGAAGCGCGGGGCTCCAGGGCGTATTGGAGGGCTTCATGTCGTCCGGCTCGTGGACAATCCCCCGTCCCATCAGCCAGAACCATACCCGGTTCACGATGGCCCGCGCAAACCAGGGGTTGTCAGGAGCCGTGAGCCAATCGGCGAACACGTTCCGCGGATCCTTGTCCGGCGGGATCTCAAGGGGCTTCCCGCCGAGCGGTGTCGGCAACACCGGCTTGCTGGTCTTCGGGTCAATCAGTTGCCCCTCGGGCTTGAGGATAACGATCTCCTCCTTCCACTCATCGGTGAGCTTGTAGCCCACCTTCGCGAAGAAGGCGGAGAACCCCAGGATCTGGTCCTCCGTCAGTCCGGCGTCATTGAGGCGCAACCCCATGAAGACCAAGGCGACATTGTCGGCAATCCGCTGTGGCACTCGTTCCTGAAACGCACGGTAGAAGTTGGCCGGCGGCACGCGGAAGTTGCTGCCGCTGGACGTCAGGAGTTCTCTCACGAACTGGTCGTACGGTTTGTTGTCCCGGATGCTCTCGCGAATCCAGCGGTCATACGCCTGCACGGCGTTGGGCCAGAGATTGCTGGGGAATTCTGCCTTCACCCGCAGCAGGTCGCCCCACTTCAACCCCCAGTACTCGCCAAACTCGCCGCGGCAGAGCAGGTCGTCAATCAGCTTGCTCCGCTTGTCCCTCTGCTTGCTGGCAAGAAAGTTCCGCACTTCCGCCGGCGTGGGCAGCGTCCCGATCACATCCAGATGCACGCGCCGGATGAAGACCTCGTCCGAGCACTTCTCCGAAGGCGGAATCCCTTCCTCCAGCAACCTGGCCAGCACCAACTCGTCAATCCGGTTGGCCGGCTTGAAGCTGTCGAACAGTTGTTCTTGCGACGGTTGGGGCGAACCTTGCCTGCCTGCTGTCACCGCGCTGTACCCGCACGGCTGGACGGCGACAAGAGCCAACAGAACAAACAGGGCTTCAGCTCCTGGCTGCCTGCTCTTAGCTCTTAGCATTGTGCGCCCGACGCCCCATCCAAGATCCCTCCATCTATCTGACGGGCTTCAAGTTCCAACTGCTGCATTGATTCCGGGAGCGGGCTGGAAAGCTGCCCGGCACGTTGGGGCAACTGTAGCGGTTATGGCTTCTTGGGATTGGTGATGTACGGGTACTTGTCGAAAACGTCCGTGTCGCCTGCGGCGCGCGGGTCGCCGGTGTCCTTCATCCAGCGATCAAGGTCGGCGCGCAGCTTCTTCTTCGCGTCGGCATACTGAGCGTCGTCGGCAACGTTGGCCAGTTCGCCGGGGTCCTTCGCCAGGTCGAACAGCTCCTCGGCAGGCCGCTTGTCCAGCGCCAGACGGGCGAAGCTGGCAATGGCGGGCTCACTCCGGCGTTCCATCACCACGCGCTTGCTGGGGCCGTCATCAATGTCGCCGTACGGGCCGACAGCCTTCCACATCTCGGGATCGCCGGCCGGGAAACGGTCCGGACACACATTGCGGATATAAAGGAAGTCCTTCGTCCGGATAGCGCGGCACGGATAGCCCAGGTCACCTTTGCGCACATTCGCGTGCCGTTCGCGTTCCACGAAGACTCTGTCCCGGCCCGGCTCGTCCACCGCGTCTTCGCACAGCAGCTTCATCAGGCTGCGGCCGGTCATCTCAGGCAAGGCTTTCAGTCCCGCGGCTTCGAGGAACGTCGGCGCGAAGTCGCAGTGGCTGACGAAGGCGTCCACCACCTTCCCGGTCTTGCCTTTGGCCGGCCAGCGGATCACCAGCGGCATGTGCGTGCCGTAGTTGTAGAGATTCGCCTTTGACCGCGGAAACGGCATGCCGTTGTCGCTGGTCATCACCACAATGGTGTTGGCCGCGCGGCCGGACTCTTCCAGCAGCGCGAGCATCTCGCCGACATCGCGGTCGAAACGCTGCACTTCGAAGTAGTAATCCAGAATGTCCCCACGGACTTCGGGCGTATCGGGGAGGAAGGGAGGCACCGTGACGTCCTCGGCCTTCAGCCCGGCCGCCGCGCCGCAACCCTTCTCATAGGGCCTGTGCGGATCGAAGCTGCCGTACCAGAAACAGAACGGCTTGTCCGCCGGCGCGGTTTTCAGAAACGCCGCGAAGCTCTTGGAGTGCGGTCCAGCGGGATTCCGCTTGCGCTCCCCCAGCGCGCCCGGTCCCCAGCCCTTGCCCTGACAGCCGACAACATAGCCGGCGTCCTCAAGCAGGTCGGGATAGAGCCGGATGTCCGCCGGCAGCGTGCTCCACAAGTTGCCGCCTTCGCGCAGCCGGTGCACAGTCTGCCCCGAGAGGACCGCGCCGCGCGACGGCGTGCACGATGGCGACGAACAGAACGAGTTGCGGAAGAGGACGCCTTCTTTCGCCAAACGGTCGAAGGTCGGCGTCTTGACCACCTTGTCTCCGTGCACGCCCGCATGTGGATACGACCAGTCGTCGGCGATGGCGAAGAGGATGTTGGGGCGCGCGTCGGCGGCCTGCGCGGAGGGAACGAGACACGCCATTAGCCACAGAGCGCACAGAGAACACAGAGCAGAGATGATCGTTCTGGTCATGGCGCGCCTCGCTGAACCAGCACACAAGAGTACGATGGGCGGGCTGCGCGTGCAATGGTCAAGGCGTGGCGTCTGGTACGTTTTGCTGGGCCAGCACGCGGTCAACGCACGCAGCTAGCAAACTGCCTCCTCACGCCGCAACGCACCTGCAAGACAGAACTCGTCCTTGGCCTCAGTCGTTGGGAGGAGGTTGCCGTTGGCCAATGATGAAGGCGGTCACAAGGCCTACAATCGTGGTTCCGCCGATGATGGACGCGACCACCGTTGCTCCGTAAACGGCGCAGCCCGTTGAGCACGCAAGGGCGATGACCGCAATAACGAGCGCGAATACCTGCCCTCGCTTGCGTTCCTTCCTGTCCTGTTCACCATCAGCGACGAGGAAATCCTGCTCGTGCCGCTCCAACAGCCGACGATGCTGAGCTTCTGCCTCTGCCATTCGCACGATTCGATCGGAAAGGCCGGGACTGATCCGTTCGTAATGCTCCAATGCTGCCGGCGGGGGAAGAGGGCCCGAGTATTGCTGCTGTTGCAGGATCAACTGCCCTGAGGGGCGGCGCGGACCCCCAGACTGTTGGGGCTGGGCAATGGCCGGGTTGGCCACAGGACCTACGGGCGCCCTCTGCCCATCATCACCACCAGCAGCCCCCCTTTCTGGTCCGCCGGGAAGACCTTCCTTCCTTTCTGCTTGATCTTGGTGGGGCTCACTGCCGGGGGCCGCCATAGCAGGCTCCTCTATGTTCTCAGGAGCGTCGACCCGCGCGCGCTCGACACAAGGAGCTTACTCGCCTTCCCAATAGCATCAGAAATATCCCCGCCTACCTTGCGCCAATCGCCGGCAAGCGCTGCCGCATCTCGCGCGTTGGAGGACGTCATAACGAGGATATTACCGCCCCGTATCACCTTGCCGCCGCACGCATGCCCGGCCGTCGGAAAATAGAGTGATCGGGCTTTGCTTCCGGGCATGAGAACAAGGACAGAACCCGCGCCAACACAGATATTGCGCAGAGACTTCTTCTTCACGTACACACCACCTTGGATATCCCTTGGGTTCTTCTTTATGCACAAACCATCGGGGAGAGCCCCCTCAATAGCGACGACATGCAGTGGCTTCTTCATGCGGTCACCCTCACTCCCACTTTGGAGTTTACACGATGGTGACGACCGCCGTCAACATCCTATCGGACATTTTATCGGACCATCGGACCTTCTGGCCCTTCTTCTTCCTGAGGCGTATCCGACTGACAACGGACAAAGGACCTCTTCTTGCGCTTCACGCCGCGCGCTGCACGCCATACGATTGCGCAACCACACTGGAGGGGCGCATGCAGATCACCGACGTCAAACCGATGAAGATGAACTACGGCCCGCGCGGCATGTTCCTGGTGAAGATCGAGAGCGACAGCGGCTTGTGCGGCTGGGGCGAAGGCGGCATCAGCGGGCGCGAACTGGGCATGGAGGCGATTGTCGAATCCTTCAAACCGCAGCTCATCGGCCAGGACCCGCGCCGCATTGACCACCTCTGGCAGGTCATGTTCCGCGGCGGGTTCTTCGAATCCGGCACCGTCATGTCGGGCGCCATCAGCGCCGTGGATATCGCCCTGTGGGACCTCGTGGGCAAGCACCTCAAGACGCCGTGCTGGCAGCTTCTTGGCGGACGCAGCCGCGACAGAGTCGAATGCTACACGCACGCCGGCCTGAACTCGGTGAAAGAGCGCGTCGCGGAAGGCTGGCGCTACATCCGCATGGGCGCGGAGACGGGCGCCGCCGATCCCAATGAGTTCGATCCCGACCGCGCCGTCCACAATGTCATCCGGACAATGACGAAGGCGCGCGAACTGGCCGGCGACGACGTGAAGCTGTGCATTGACTTCCACCAGCGCTTCAACCCGCCGACCGCTGCCCAGGCCTGCAACGGCATCGCCAGCATGCGGCCGTATTTTGTTGAGGACCCTCTGCGTTCGGTCAGCCCCAAGAGCTACGTCGCGTTTCGCCGGCGCACGGCCGTGCCGATCGCCTCGGGCGAAGCGTGCAGCAGCAAGTGGGAGTTCCAGCAGCTCATCGAGGAAGACGCCATTGACTACGCGCGCATTGACGTGTGCAACGTCGGCGGCCTGACGGAAGCGCGCAAGGTCGCGGCCCTGGCCGAAACGCACTTCATTGACGTCGTGCCGCACTGCCCTATCGGGCCGCTGTGCTGCGCGGCGTCGGTGCACCTCGCGGCGGCGATACCGAACTTCGCGGTGCTCGAATACGTCTTCGGCCAGGACAAAGCGCCGGGCGTCTTCTCGACGGCGATCAAGTTCAAAGCGCCGTGCTTCGAGATACCCGACGCGCCGGGCCTCGGCATCGAAGTCAACGAAGCTAAGATGGCCGACTACCCGTGGAAGCCGTGGCTGCCGCCGATGTACCACAGGCCGGACGGCGGGTTCACCAATTGGTGATTGGCGATTGACGACTGGCCAACGTTGGTTACCCCTTAGCATCTTCCTGACGGTCCAGGCCGGAGCATGCCCCAACCGGCGGTGATGCGCTGTGGCGGGGAGGAAGGAGTTGAGAACTGCAATGGAGGGGAAGATGAGGATTGTGTGCGTGGCCGGCGTGGTCTTGCTCGCGGCGTCGGCGCAGTGCAAGGAAGACTACCAGATCCCGTGGGACAAGCTCAAGGACACGGCGCAGCGCTACCTGGAGGCGTGCGTCAAGCCCGAGACGCGGGCGAAGATGGCGAAAAAGCTGAAAGACCGCACGGAACAGAAGATGCAGGACTCGGGCTGGGACGAAGACACGTGCATGCGCACCATCATGCTGGATTGGGCCGCGGGCAACCGCGGCAGCCTGGAACGCAAGGAACCCAAGGCCATCGCGCAGGCGTGTTACTACTTTGTCGTCTTCACGGACAAGGGGTACTTCATCCCCGGCATGATCCGTTCGTCGCTGACACCGAAAGTCGTGGACGAAATCCTCGAACACCTCGAGAAGGAGACCAAGGCCGGGAAGAAGCAGGTGTAGCTCCTGGCTCTTGGCTCTTGGCTCTTGGCTCCTGGCTCTTGGCAATCAGCCTTTTGTGCCGGTCGTGGCGATGCCCTGGATGAACGTCTTCTGTGCGAGGAAGAAGAGCAGGATGATGGGCAGCGTGAAGAGCGTCGTCGCGGCCATGAGCTGCGCGTACTTGCCGCCGTAACTCGACATGAACTGCTGCAACCCGTACGCCAGCGTGTAACGCGAGGGGTCGTTGAGGTACAGCAGCGGGCCGAAGAAGTCATTCCACGAGCCGAGGAACTGGAAGAGCGCGCACGTCGCCAGGACCGGCTTCGAGAGCGGCAGGACAATGCGCCAGAAGATGTCCCACTCGCTGGCGCCTTCGATGCGCGCGGCCTCGGCGAGTTCCTCGGGCAGCGTCATGAAAAACTGCCGCATCAGGAAGATGAAGAAGGGCGAGCCGAAGAAGGCCGGGACAATCAGCGGCAGAAATGTCCCGTACCAGCCCAGCTTGGTGTACAGCGCGAACGTCGGGATCATCGTCACCTGCCCCGGCAAGGCCATGGTTGCCAGCAACAGCAGGAACAGCGGCTCGCGGCCTTTGAAGCGGATGCGGGCGAAGCCGTACGCGACGATGGCGCTGGAGCCGACCGCGCCAAGCACGTTCAGAGCGCACAGCATGAGCGTGTTCTGGAGGTACACGGCGAAGGGGACGGTCTTCAGCGCGTCGGGGTAGTTCGCCCACTGCACGGGACGCGGCACCAGGTTCTCCAGCGACACCGGCGAGATGCTGCTGCCTTCGCGCGGGAAGATCTGCGCATCGGTCTTGAGCGAGGTCGAGAGCATCCAGATCAGCGGCAGGACGTACGGAATCGCCAGCACCAGCAGGACCGCATGGGTCAGCAGCCGCTGGTACGGCGAGAGGCGGAACAGCCACGAGTCGTTCACAGCCCGAACCTCTTGCGCTTGGCAATCTCCTGCTGCATTTCCCGCTCCAGGTCCTCGAGGGCCTGCTTGGGCGTCTTGGTGCCGCGCATGGCGAAATCGTCGGCGCGCCCGACCATATCCCAGAGGAACACCTGGAAGGGCACGGGCGGCGTCACCTGTATGTTCTCACTGGGCAGCACGTCGAGGAACGTCCTGAACTGCGGGTACTTCTTGAGGTAATCCTGGTATATGGGCGCCTGCGCGATTCTGCGTGACAACGGCAGCCATCCGCCCCATGTGTAGAACTCCGCGGCGCGCTCGGGGTTCTCCACCCCCGACCAGAACTTGATGAACTCCCACGCGCCCGCCACCTCGCGCGCGCCCTTGGGGATGATCATGAAGTTGCCGTTGGACCAGCCGGCGTGGGCTCTGCCGCCCTTGGGCGGCGGGATGGGCGCCGTGCGGTATTCGAGGTCTGGCGCGAACTTCGCAAGCTGCTCCACGCGCCACTGGCCGTCCACCGTGATGGAATACTGGCCGCTGATGAACGGCCACTGCGTCGAGAAGCCGCCCGTGTTCAGCATGGCCTGGAAACGCACAACCTTGTCGAAGCCCAGTTCCTTCTGCTTGCCGGCAAGCCACGTCAGTGCGCGCAGGTTCGCGGGCGTGTTGATGGTGACCTGGCCTGTCTGGCTGTCATAGAAGCCGCCGCCGAAGACCGGCGCGTATTGGGCGTACCAGCCCGGGAGGAAGCCCATGCGCGTGATGCTGCCGTCGGGGCCGGCGCACTTGAGTTTCAGGCCCCAGTCCCACATTTCGTCGAGGTCAGTCGGGAACTTGTCGGGGTCGAGGCCGGCCTCGCGCAGGTGGTCGGGCCGGTAGTAGCAGGCCCAGATGTTGATGCCCGTGGTCACGCCGTAGAGATGTCCCTTATAGCTGCCGATCTTCAGCGCCACGGGGTACGCCGTGCTCTGGAAACTCTCCCACTCCTCGGGCGTCATCAGGGAATCGAGCGGCACGAGCATGCCTTCGTCGGCCCACGCGGGGACGACCTGGTTCCACTGCGCCATGCAATCCGGCGGATCGCCGCCCGCAACGGCCAGGAGGAACTTGTAGTCGGCGCTGCCGCCGGGGACGGAGAGCGCGATGACCTCGTACTTGTCCTGGCTCTCGTTGAACCGCGCGGCGATCCTGTCCACCACGTCCTTCCATTCGCCGCTCCACATGTGCCAGAAGCGCACCGGGATGCGCTCCGAATACGCGCGCTGGCGCGGGCTGGGAAGCGCGAAGATTAGGATGAACGTGCCGGCGAGCAGCAGGTTCAGCAGCACGATGACCGCACGCCGCAGCGGCGCCGCCTGCGGCGCGCTCTCCACACGGGCATTCATGACCGCGCTCGGTTCACCCGCCATAGTGCACCCACGTGCGATGAGTCCGGAAGACGACAGCAGTCACGACGGTCACGATGAGGAACAACACCCACGCCATGGCGCTGGCGTAGCCCATGTCGAGGTACTTCCAGGCGCGGTAGAAGAGGTAGAGCGCGTAGAAAAGCGTGCTGTCTTCGGGGCCGCCGTTGGTCATGATGAAGGCTTGCGTGAAGTACTGGAACGCGCCGATGATGCCCATGATGAGGTTGAAGAAGATCACGGGCGTCATCATGGGAATGGTGACGTGGCGCGTGCGGTCCCACGGCCCCGCGCCGTCCACCACCGCGGCTTCGTAGAGCGACACGGGTATATCCTTCAGCCCCGCCAGATATATGATGACGCTGCCGCCGACGCCCCAGAGCGACATCAGGATCAGGCTGCGCATCGCCCACCTCGAGTCGTTCAGCCAGGCCGGACCTGTAACGCCGAACTGGCTGAGAATGCCGTTCACCAGCCCGATCTGCGGGTTCAGAATCCACATGAAGACCATGGTGCTGGCCACGGCAGGCACGATGGAGGGCAGGAAGAAGACCGTCCGATACACGCTCATGCCTCGCACTTCCAGGTTCAGGAGAAGCGCCAGGGCGAACGCCGTCACGATGCCGAGCGGCACCGCCGCGACCGCATACCAGAGCGTGTTCGAAAGCGCCTTCCAGAAGCGCGGATCGTTGCGGAGCAGCTCGTCGTAGTTGGCCAGGCCCACCCAGATCGGCGGCGAGACGATGTCGTAGCGGCAGAACGACAGCCAGATGCTTGCGACGAACGGAAAGGCTGTGAAGAGCAGAAAGCCGGCCAGCCAGGGACTGATGAACGCAAGCCCTAGCCGGTTGTTCTGCATCGGGACAGGACCCTACTTCACGGGAAGCGCCTCGATCTTCAGCCCTTCAAAGGCGAAGGTGCACGCGCACAGTCCGGTCCCCGTGAACGCCGGCAGGATAACCAGTTCCTGACCGGCGTCCAGCATTACCGTGGCGTCTTTGATGGCCGTGCGCTGCTTGTCCTGCAGGGGCAGTGAGGCGACCTGCTCCACCCTGGACGCCACGGGATCGCGCCGCAGGATGAGCAACGCGAGCGGCCGGCCGGAGTCGGACACAGCAGGCGTCACGTTTCCCGCCAGCGAATACCGTCCGGCCGAGGGCGCGATGAAGACCAGCGCGGCGAGCTTGTCGCCGGGCTGATCCGTCCATGCCGTGCGGTTCGCGATCTCGAGCCGGCCTCCGGCCAGCGAAGCCTGGGGCTGGTCACCGTGCGTGTTTTCGCGCGGCTGCCACGCCTGTCCGTTCCACGGCATCGGCTTGTAGCTGCCCGGACGCAGGGGATCGTCGGGCCAGATCTGGTCGAGCCGCCAGCGCGGTTTGCCGTCCACGAGCAGCGGGTTGTTGTCAGTTGTCCCGGCGTTGCCGCCCTTCCACGAGTCGGGGAGCTGGCACGGCGGCCGCAGCGCCTCGAGGACAGTCGCCAAGCGGGCCTTCACCGTGTCGGCGCGTGCCTTGCCCTCCTTGGTCGTGCCGTGACTGTTCTGGAACGCCTGGTATGCATCGCGCGCCTCGGCCCACTTCTGCGCTCTGTAGAATTCCTCCGCCTTGTTCCACGCCGTGATCGCCGCCATCTCCGCAGGCGGCGGCGCATTCGACTTTTCCGGCGGCGGCTCCGGGCCCTCTTCCGGCGGCTTCTCTTCATGCGTGTGCGCCGGAGGCTGGTTGCTGGTGGAACCACGACGGCTGCGGCCGAAAATCAGCACGAGGCCGATAAGCAGCAGGATGACACCTATCACGCCGGCCACTGTGCCGAGCGGGAATGCCCGCTCGCCGACATGGCTCTGCCTCGTCGAATCAGCCCGGCGGTGGAGGCGGTCGGCGGGGGATAATCCCTGCCCGTGTTCGGGCACCACAACCGCGGGCAACGCCGCATTCGACTTGCGCGCGCCTTCCGACACGGGCGTCAGGTTCCGGTTCGATTTCCGCCCGACAGCCGCCACCGGCGTCAGGTTGCGGTTCGATTTCCGCACTGCATCGCCCACTGCAGGCATTCTGGGATTCGACTTCCGCGCCGCGTCGGAGACCGCGGGCAGGCTGGGATTCGACTTGCGCGGCGACGCGCCGACGGCGGGCGTACCCGCGCTCGACTTCCGCGCCGAGCCGACGGCCGGTATCCCGGCGCTCGACTTGCGTGCAGGCGCGGCCACGGACACAGGCGCCGTCTGTTTGCATTTGAAGCAGAAGGTCTGGGCGCCGAAGCGGGCGGCACGGCCGCGTTCCAGGTCGCTCTCCGTGACCTTCGTGCCGCAGGTATCGCAGTAGAATACTTGCATATTCCAGTTCGTGAGTACCCGGACTGCATATTGCTGCCTGCGCGGCGACAAAGCAAGCTGTTTTCGGATTGTGATGCAGTCACGTGCAGCGGCGGAAGTCAGGTTCCCCAAAAACACGACAGGCTCCCGATGAGCGGAGCCTGTGCTGTGTCCCACCATAGCGGTTGCGCGAGGTTACTTCTTTGCGGGGATCACGATTTCCTGGCCGACTTTGAGCTTCGCCGGGTCGAGGCCCTTGTTGGCGGCGGTGAACATGGCAATGGTCTTCGGGCCGTTGGCGCCGAAGTACTTCTTGGCGATGCTTGAGAGCGTTTCGCCGGCCTCGACTTTGTGCGTCGTGGCCTCAAGCCCGTCGCCCGCGGCCTTCTCCGGTGCATGTACGGCCTTGTTGGCCGCCACCGGGCCGCCATCCGCGCCATGAGGCTTGGCCTTGTCGGCGATCTCGGCCGTGCCCGTGGTCACGCCCTTCTTCGCGTCAGCGAACGACGGGAGCTTCATGAGAATGGTCTTGTGCGTGATAACAGGGATGCGGATTACGGCGCCGGGCTTCAACCTCCTGGTGTCGAGGCCCGGATTGGCGTCCATGATCTTCTGCGTGTACTTCCCGTCGCCGTAGACCTTGGTGGAGATCTTCCAGATGTTGTCGCCGGCAGCGACGATGTAGCCGAAGCCATCCGCGGGCGCTTGCGGTTCGGCCGCGGGCGGCACAGCAGACGGATCGTTGTCGTCCCGCCACGCCGCGGGATCGAGATGAGGCGGCTGGCCGGACGGGGGCGTCCCCGAGCCGGCGGCTGGCTTGCTGTTGTGGCCGCCGACGGCCCCTGTGCCGTCCCTGGCCGGACCGCGTGCCGGCGCGGCGCCAGCGCCGGGAGCGCCGGTGTCGGCCTTCTCGCCGGGCAGCAGCGCGTTCGTGTTTGCTGTCGGCATCCGGCGCGTCTGGTCCTGGACGAACTTATCCAGCGCCGGGGAGAGCGGTTCCGGCGCGCGCGCGGCCGTTTCCGTGGGCGTTATCGGCTGTGCGGGAGCGTTCGGCGCCGCAGCCGCGGCGGCAGAGACCTGCGCGGCGTCCACACCGTCAACTCGCGCCACGTCGGTGCTGTATTGCGCCGCGCCGGCTTGGGCTAAAGCGGCATCTTTCCCCCCGTTTGCCACCTCGGCGCGTTTGGAGATCGCCCGGCCAATGAGCAGGGTGACCGCAAGGCCAAGGACCAGAACCACCGCCAGACCGATTCGTGCGTCGCGTTTCATGTTCCTCCACCCTCCTGCCGGCAGTCACCCCCTCCACGAGGCACTGCCCGTTTTCTAAAGCGGCGTACATGCCGCGTGCCGCAATGGACCTCCGATGTCGAGAACCCGTATGAGAGGTAATCGGCGTTCCCGGGGCCGGAGTTCACACAAAAATGCCCACTGGCAAAGCTCCTTGCGGATTCGCCGCGCGCACTCTATATCGGCGGTGTTCTTCCTGGTGCCTGAGGAGGCGCACATGGACGCTGCACTGATCCCGCGTGAGGTCCTTTTCGGGAACCCGGAGCGGACCAACCCGCAGCTCTCCCCCGACGGCAGGTATCTGGCCTATCTCGCGCCAGACCGGAACGACGTGCTGCAGGTGTGGCTGCGCACGCTGGGACAGCAGGACGAGAGGATCCTGACCGCCGACAAGAAGCGCGGCATCCGCGCTTACTTCTGGTCGTACATGCCGGAGCACCTCATCTACATGCAGGACTCCGATGGCGATGAGAACTGGCACCTCTATCTGGTGAACGTCAAGACGCTGAGCGTGCGCGACCTCACGCCCTTCCAGGGCGTCCTGGCGTACGAGGTGGCGCTGGACCCTGCGTTCCCGGAACAGGCGCTGGCAGCGATGAACCTGAACGACCGCAGCAAACACGACGTCTACCGGATCAACCTGCAGAACGGCGCCGTGGAATTCGACACGGAGAACCCTGGAAACGTCACAAGCTGGACGGCGGACGCGAAGCTCCAGGTTCGCGCCGCAATCGCCACGACTCCCGACGGCGGAAGCGAGCTGAGACTCCGCGACAGCCCGGCCCAGCCCTGGCGGATTGTGCGCCAGTGGGGACCGGACGATGAGGGCTGGACGTATCTTTTCTCGGCCGACGGCCGCACGCTGTACTTTGGCGGCAGCCATGACGCCAATGCCATGCGTCTGATTGCACTTGATCTGAACACGGGGCAGGAGCAGGTCCTGGCGGAAGACCCGCAATACGACACCGGCGGCCTCCTGACGCACCCGCTGAAACGGACCGTGGAAGCGGTGGCGTTCTACCGCGACAAGCTCGAATGGCAGGTGCTGGACGCAAGCGTCGCCGACGACTTCGCCGCGCTGGCGAAGGTGCGCCGCGGCGAATACGCCGTCTGCAGCCGCGACCTGGCCGACAAGACCTGGCTGGTCTACTACCGGGCAGACGACGGCCCCGTGTATCATTACGTGTACGAGCGCCAGACAAAGGCGAGCACGTTCCTGTTCAGCCACCAGCCCAAGCTGGAAGGTCTGCCGCTGGCCCGGACGCAGAGCGTTGCCTTTCCGTCGCGCGACGGTCTGACGCTCCACGGCTACCTGACCACGCCGGTCGCAGCGCCCGCCAGGAACCTGCCTGCCGTCCTGCTGGTGCACGGGGGCCCGTGGGGCCGCGACACGTGGGGCTTCAACGCGACAGTGCAGTGGCTGGCCAACCGCGGCTATGCGGTCCTGCAGGTGAACTTCCGCGGCTCAGCGGGGTACGGCAAAGCGTTCCTCAACGCGGGCAACCGCGAATGGGGCGCGAAAATGCACGACGACGTCGTTGACGGCGCGAAGTGGCTCATGAGTCAGGGCATTGCCGACCCGCAGAGGACTGCCATCATGGGCGGCTCGTACGGCGGGTACGCGGCCCTGGCCGGGCTGGCTTTTACGCCCGAGGTGTTCGCCGCGGGCGTGGACCTGGTGGGGCCGAGCAGCCTGGTGACGCTCTTGCGCAGCATCCCGCCGTATTGGAAGCCGATGATGGCGTTGTTCGTGCATCGTGTCGGCGATCCGGACACGGAGGAAGAGTTCCTGAAATCACGGTCGCCGCTGCATTCCGCGGCGCGCATCACCAAGCCGCTGTTGATCGGGCAGGGCGCGAACGATCCGCGCGTCAAGCAGGCGGAGAGCGAGCAGATCGTGGCGGCCATGCGCAAGGCGGGCAAACCGGTCGAGTACGTCGTCTATGCCGACGAAGGACACGGCATGGCCCGGCCGGAGAACAGATTGCACTTCCATGCGGTGGCCGAGGAGTTCCTCGCCAGGCACATCGGCGGCCGGGCGGAAGTAAGCGGGGAGATCAAGGGCCACTCGGGCGCAAGCAAATGATGGATATCCTGGCTTTCGATTTCGGCGGCACGCGCGGACGCTGCTGCCTGGCGCAGGCTGACGGCTCACACTCGGACGTCGTGGCGCTGGCGCGCGCGCCCGATGAGCACGGCGCGAGATGGCTGGCGCGCTTGCTGGACGCCGGGCGGCGCGTCAATCAGGCGCCCGGAAAGCGGCGCATCGTGGGCATCTCGTTCGGCGGGCCGGTCAGCCCCGAAGGCCGCGTGGTGTCCATGCACGTGCCGGGCTGGGAGAAGGTGGACCTGGTCCGCGAGATGAGCACCGCCTTCGGGCTGCCGGTCTGCATCGAGAACGACGGCAACACGGGCGCGCTGGGCGAACACCGCCACGGCGCCGGCCGCGGCACGCGCTACATGGCGTTCCTGAACGTCAGCACGGGAATTGGCGGCGGCGTCATCCTCGACGGCCAGCTTTACCGCGGTGCGCACGGCCTGGCGGCGGAATTCGGCCACATGGTCATGGACGGCCGCGATACAGCCCCGCAGTATGCCGCGGGAAAGCCGGGCGTGCTCGAAGCGCTGGCATGCGGGCCGGCCATTGAACGCGATGGGCGCGCCAAGCTCGCGAGTCTCGGGCTTCCGGTGCCGGCGGGCTTCACCGCCAAGCATGTTTTCGACGCGGCGCGCTTGAGGCTTGCGTGGGCTATCGAGGTACGCGACACGACCGTGGCGCACTTCGCGCGCGGCGTCGCCGCGGCCATCTGCGCGTACGATCCGGAGCGCGTCGTGATCGGCGGCGGCGTCTCGCTGGCGGGCGACGCGTTCTTCGTCCCTTTGCGCGCAATGGTGACGCGATACCTGCCACACTATCTGGAGAACAAGGCGGACATCGTGCCCGCGGCACTGGGCGATCACGCACCACTCATGGGTGCGGTGGTGGCTGCGGCGGAGCGCGTGTAAGCGCAGAGCAGCAGGCATCGTGTTGTCGGTCCCGGGAAGCCCCGTGTCTTCTTTATTGCGCGCGCGACGCGCGCACTTTCTCCTGGTTTTTCTTCTGAGCGCATTTCCGCGGTGCGACCAAGACACAACTAATAGTGTTTTCAGTACAGACAGACCCTTTCGATTGTGATTTTTGTAACGCCTGAATTTTGCTCGTTTTAGCTCTTGATTTCCACGCCGCGGGACGGTATGTTCCCTTTTGTTTGAATTAGTGAAGTTTAGTGGTGGAATGTGCTGGTGATAGGCCATGAGCGAAAGAGATATGACCTCTAGTGACAAATCGGCGCGGTCGCCGTCTGATCGCGCCACCTTTTATGGCGTCCATGACCGCGACATCACGGGCCACAATCAGGTCGCGATACCGAAGCAGTTCAAGCGGGCGATCGAGGAAGCTCACGAAGAGCAACTCCTGTTGATGCGCTGGCAGAAGGAGCCGTACCTTCGGCTCTACACCAAGAAACAGTTCGACAAGAAAATTGACGAGGTGAAGGAGAATCCGGAAATCCCGGTCGAACTGCGCGCGGCCGCGGCGGCGTGGATGGCCGAGGCCGCGGAGCCAATCGAGCCGGATTCGCAGGGCCGTTTCGTATTGCCCGGCAAATGGATCGAAGCGCTCGGCTTCAAGGAGAAAGTTACGTTCTGCGGAGCGTTCACGTTCATTAAGGTGTGGCCGGCGTACGCGTACCACAAGCCGGAGGAGGTGGAGCAGAAGGACTTGGCGGCGTTAGGCGGGACGCTGACGCACACACTGAACATGTAGGACCCGCGCCCGCGCTGTCCAGGGCGGGCGTGGCCGCAGCATGGAGGACTGTGGACGACAGGGGGTGGAGGGGTGAGGACGGGGACGGTGGAACATGAGAAGCAAGCATTCAAGCATTAACCGCGTCAAGGCGCACATGGCTGAGCACGGCTGCGAAACACCCGTGCCGGAAGACATGCGCGACGACCTTGAAGTCTTGGTGCGGCGCTGTGACGAAGTCCGCAGCCTGGGCCAGGGGTACGGCGACGTTGAACTCTCGCCCTATCTCACCAGTCTGCTGCGCGTCTCCGGCGTTCCGGCCACCAGTCTGGCCGTCGCCGGCGCCGCTGCCGCCGGCGTGTGACGCTTTCGACCAATTGGGCCGTTGCGCGTGAGGGGGTGTCGCGGACGCGCCACGACCAGGGACGTGATACTTGGGACCGTCGCCGGAGGAAGAACCTGTTGGCGCGAGGACCGCGCCTATCGTACACCACAGCGTGCTTCTCGCTGAAGCCCTTACCGTCCTGAACCCGCAGCCGGGGCAGTGCTTCGTGGACTGCACGCTCGGCGCGGGCGGCCACAGCGCCGCGCTGCTCGAACGTATCAAGCCCGGCGGCCATCTGATCGGCCTCGACGTTGACCCCGAAGCCCTGGAGATTGCGCGCGCGCGGCTAGAACCCCTGGCCGGGGCAGCCGGCGTGACACTCGACATCACCCAGGCCAACTTCCGGCATCTCCGCTCGCTCATCAAGGACCTGCGGCCGCACGGCATCCTCGCGGACCTGGGCGTCAGCTCATTGCAGTTCGACAAACCTGAGCGCGGCTTCAGCTTCCGCTCCGACCATCCGCTCGACATGCGCATGGACCCGACGCTGACAGTCACGGCGGCGGACATTCTGCGCGACTACAGCACCGAGCAGTTGGCCGACACCCTCTTCCGGTTGGGCGAAGAGCACAGGTCCCGCGCCATCGCCCGCGCCATCGTGCAGGCACGGCAGCGGGAGCCGATCGCTACCACGGGCCAGCTTGCGGAATTGGTGCTGCGCGCGTTGCGCGTCCGCGGTCACCGGCGCATCCACCCCGCGACGAAGACCTTTCAAGCGCTGCGGCTGGCCGTCAATGGGGAACTGGAGGCACTGGCGGCGCTGCTGGCCGATGCGCCGGAACTGCTGCACGACGGCGGGACACTCGCCCTCATCACCTTCCATTCGCTGGAAGACCGGCTGGTCAAACAACGGCTTAAAGCTTTGGCGCTAACCGGACGATTCCAACTAGCAGTCAGATTCGTGCGTCCGGGGGCGGAGGAACTGCGGCGGAACCCTCGCAGCCGGAGCGCCAAGCTGCGCGCGCTGAAACATTGTGCGCTGTCCAGCACGCCGGGATGAGCCATGAACGGCAGACATTTCGTCCTTCTGGGAATCATCGCCTGTGCCGGTCTGGTCTCAGTCCACGACGGCCAGAAGCAGGTTGAGCTGTGCTATCGCATCGGCGCGCTCGAGAGAGACCTGCGCGAAATTCGGACGGAGATCGAGTTCGGCAAGATTCAGCACCGCGCGCTCCAGTCGCCGCGAGCGGTGACTGAGCACGCGACGGAGCTGCAACTGAAGGTCGGACCCGTGACGCGGGCAGCGCCGGTGGAGCTGCGTGAAACCCGGCTTCCGCCTTCGGAGACGAACCGCACTCTGGGCACGGCGCAAGGCGCGCGGCCGCCGTCACCAGCGCCGCCCGCCATGTCGCGCGAGGCAAGCCGGAGAGCCGGCGACAGGAGCAGCGCCGCGGGCCGCTAGCCCGGCCCTGTGCGCAACAAACAATGGATCCCAACGCCGGCATCCCCCCTCCCCCGCCCCCGCCGCTCACCGGCGCGGCGTCACATGCGCCGCCGGCGCACGATTGCCGCGGTTGGCAGAAGAACGCGGGCGCGGGACCGGCCGCGCGGCTGCGCGTGGGACTGCTGCTGGGACTGCTGCTGCTGGGCTACTGCGGGTTGGCGCTGCGCCTGGCCCAGATCCAGATTGCGCAAGGGCCAACGTGGAGAGCGAAGGCCGGCGACCAGGAAGTCGCGCGCGAACGGATGCCTGCGCAGCGCGGACCGGTTACTGACGGCCAGAACCTGCCCTTGGCCTTCGACGTGCCGCGTGACACCATCATCGCGGACCTGAAACTCCTGAAGGACCGCGAGGCCGCGGCGGACAAGCTGGCGCCCGTTCTGCGCATCCCGGCCTCGGTGCTCAAAGACAAGGTGGGCCGCGACGACCGCCGGGTGGTGTACCTGGCGCGCGACGTGGATGACAGCGTGGCTGAGAAGGTCCGCGCGCTGAAAATCCGCGGCATCGGCTTCGAGGATTCCTTCCGCCGTACCTACCCGCAGGGCACTCTGGCCTGCCACCTGCTTGGCTGGGCCGGCGTGGACGGCGGCATGGAAGGCCTGGAGATGGAACTTAACTCCCTGCTGACCGGCACGCCCGGCTACCTGCGCTATTACCGCGACGCCGCGCGCCGCGTGATCGCGTTGAACGACGGCGCGACAGGCCCGGCTGACGCGCACCCCGCGCGGGACGGCCTGGCCATCGTCCTGACGTGCGACGCGCGCATCCAGCAGGTGGCCGAAGAGGAACTGGCGCGCATCATGGAGCTGTATCAGCCTAAGTCCGCGACGTGCGTGGTGATGGGCGCCGGCAACGGCGCGATCCTCGCCATGGCCTGCACGCCGCAGTTCGATCCAAACCTGCCGGCGAAGGCCCCTCCGGACAGCCGCCGCAACCGGGTCGTCTGCGACATGTACGAGCCGGGGTCAACGTTCAAGACCTTCGCCGCCACCATGGGGCTTGAGAAGAGAATCTGGCGCCGCAACGAGATGATTAACTGCGAGAACGGCGCGTGGCACCTCGGATACCGCACGCTGCACGACGCACACGCCTACGGCATTCTGTGCTTCGACGACGTGATCTCCAAGTCCTCCAACATCGGCGCCGCGAAGATCGGCTCGCGCCTCGGTCCCAGCCTCCTCTACGAAACAGTCCGTCTCTTCGGCTTCGGCGACCGG
>Ga0315282_10005069_pt1 | contig 22609 bp, 22 predicted proteins | sample YL17G07_20_MG_FD_203693 | JGI IMG/M metagenome (GOLD analysis project Ga0315282, IMG submission 203693) | Sediment microbial communities from Yellowstone Lake, YNP, Wyoming, USA - YL17G07_20 | ecosystem: Environmental > Aquatic > Freshwater > Lake > Sediment | place: USA: Wyoming | collected... | reverse complement strand
TTGCGATCTTGAAGCCCTGGCTAAGAAGAGCATCCATGGACATCATGGAGCCTCCTCCACCCGCACCGTGGAAACCAATGTATCCTGATCTCGGTTTAAATTTCTGCCCCATCTGCAAAAAGTAGAACGTGCCCCGATGATCCTTGGCCTCCACCTGATAGGCCACCTTCTCCAATTCAGTGGGCGGTCTATCAAATTCCCGGGCGATCTCAATACCCAATTCAGGATGCCGAAAGACAGCATAATCGTCGATGACAATATGGCTATCGGCTGCAATGATTTGCCCTTGCTGGGTTAGCACCAGAGGATTGATTTCAGCGGATCTCGCTTCGGATTTTCTGCAAACCTGATAAAATTTCACCAATAGTTCACTCAGTTTTATTTGAAGCTCCCCTCTGATTTCCAATTTTCTTAAAATGTTTTTTGCATCAAAACCTCTTAAACCGGTGTGGATATCTACGGGGAATTTGATAACTTTGTAAGGGTATTTCCGTGCAATCTCTTCTATACCTGTCCCGCCCACTGAACTGAAAATAAGGATAGGACACATAGCGACATCGTCAATGATCATTCCGAGGTAGAACTCTCTGTCAATATCCAATCTTTCCTCAACGAGAATCTCCCGCACCTTGAATCCTTTAATATTCATCCCTAAGATCTGATCAGCTATCTTTTCTGCTTCTTTCGGATTTTGAGCAAACTTTATCCCACCGGCTTGAGCTCTCCCTGTCACCCAGGCCTGGGCTTTGATAACTACTGGCCTTCCGATCTCTTCAGTAATTTTCTTAACCTCTTCTTTAGCCTTTGCCCTTTTTCCTTTGGGTATGGGGATTCCACCCTTCTCAAGTAACTCCTTCCCCTGGTATTCATATAATTTCGCCATTAGTCACCCCATCCAATCCATTTCTATCAACTCAAAATCACAGTGGCCTTCCTTGGCTCAAAGCAACAACAGGGTCTCATACTTACGATCCGAACGCCGCTTGCCCGGAGAGGGCCGATTTTTATAAAAGTTCCCAATGCTGTCGTATCACCCCCTAATCCAAGAGGGCCTACTTTTGTTGAATTGATTATTCCAGTTACTTTTTGTTCCAATCGGTTCTGCCGATTCAAACTTCCCTCTTTCATCGCTTCCAGCATAAGGGCAGATGCCTCCATATGGCTTCTACCAATTCCTATGGCCAAGACACACGGAGTACATCCGAGATTTTTCATCTCAGATGAAGCCCAACCTGCCACTTCCTCCAGGACTACATCCATACTCCGCCGATGAAAGACTCGATACGTTTTGGCCCTTATCTCTGGACCACCCCCTAATAATAAGACTGTTATTTTAAGTTTATCCCCTGGTATTGGTTTAACGATGACTGGTGCAAGGGATAATTTGGCCGGATCGTTAAATAACCCCTTTGATTGCTCAACCCTTTCAACTGGATTACCTTTCACGGCCATTGGTCTGCCAGGCATAATCCGAAGTCCCTTGGCGACCCCATTACGGATTGCTGAAAGCCAGTCTTTAGGGAGGATCACCTCTTTCCCAACCTCGATAAAAACATGTGGAATCCCAGTATCATCACAAAGAGGAAAAGCCCTTTTTTCGGCTATCTTAGAATTTTCCAATATTCTTTCAAGAACCCATTTAGCATTTTTGTTCTTTTCTTTCCGGATAGCATTCCGATAAGCACCCAATTGATCCTTGCGAAATGTGGTCCCTGCTTTTACCAGACCATTCTTAACTGCGTCTTCGATCTTGTTTCGACTTAGCATCAAACATTCCTCTGGCGCTCTTATGACGTGAGAAGATAGTTTCTCCGTGAGCTATGGCAATGATCGCAGGAAATCCCTTCACCTCAACCTCATAAAGGGCCTCCATCCCTTCTTTTTTGAAGGCTACGATCCTTTGAGATATTATCTTATCGGAGAATAAGGCCGTTACCGGAGGTGTGATGGCAAAGACGGAGTTATACTTTTTCAGCTCTTCAACGGTCTTTGGGCTAAGAGAGCCTTTCCCCAGATGGATCTTCACACCCTCTTTTGACAGGATAGGGATACTTCCCTCAATCTCGACTTTGTTGCTTGTCGTGGGACCGATTCCGGCAGGGCTGACCGCCGTGTGAAAGATGACAGCTCCTTTTAAGTCTACTTTTATTCGATCGAGGTCATTGTCTTCGATTAATTCTGCAAGCTTCGGTAAAACCGCATCCCTTCCGCAATAAATTTTCCCATCGATCTCGATCTGGTTCCCTACCTTTAATTTCTTGATTTCCCCATCATCAATGGGCGTCTTCACCTTAATCACTTTCTTTATTTCTTTAGGCTTTTTCATACCGACGCCCCCTTCGTGGCCTGGAGTTCCTTATACCTCTCTTGGAGTTCAGCCTGATCCGATTTTTTCAATCGATTTAATTCCTCTTCAAATTTCCCTTCTTTGATTTCTTTCAATCTCTGAATCAACTGAGGAGAGGAGGGAATCACATGCTTTCCATACATTCTTCGAATCAACAAAGCAATGTTGAATGGAGTTAACTCAGCCGGACATCTCGCCGCACACATTCCACACATCACACATTCTATAGAGAGTTCGACCACCTCTTTCAGATCCCCGCGCATCGCAGCGGCAACATAGTTCATCACGTCCAATTCCATGGGGCAGGCCTTCGTGCAAGTATTACACTGCAAGCACCGCATCAGTTCTGGATAGAGTTTGACAATGTTGGAATCGTTGGGTGAGACGTCCTTTATTGTGTAGATGGCTTTATTCGCAGGAACAAATGGAAGCTGGATTAAATAAATGTCCGGCTCGATCACCGTTTGACATGCCAGACCCACTTTAAGCTGATAGTTGCCTTTCTTTCGGTAAATCGTCACACAGGCCCCACAGACCCCTCCCCGACAGCCACACCCCCTTTTCAGTCTGTAACCCGCGAACTCCACAGCCTTCAGGATGGTCAGCCCCTGCGGCACTTCATACTTTTTCCCCATCACATAAATAGGTATCAGTTTGATGATGTCGTTTAACACGATCTCCTCTATCGATAAAAAAGCATGAATCAATTTTACCGCAATGTAGGGTTCGTTCCCCGAACGAACCGTTAAGGCGGCGTTGCGTGTATCATGCGAGGTCCACGTCGTGATCGGGGACCACGCCCTACAGAATATAGAATGAACTTGAACGGATTATAGCCAAAATTGCCAGCTAACGCCCTTTCGTATACTGGACCGTCGTCAGAGCTTTTTCGAATCGGTAGTCGGGAAGCAGCATCGGAGAAACCGTTTCCGACATGATGCCCAGCTCTCTTAACGACTCCTGGTAGGTTCTCACGTGATCCAGGCTCACCTTCCCACCCTTGACCCCATCAACCTTTCGAGCCATGTCAATTCCTGCGCGCCGGCCGAAAACAAAAATGTCTACCAGGGAATTTGACCCCAGCCGGTTGTGACCATGAACACCTCCTGCCACTTCACCTGCCACATAGAGATTGGGAATATTCGTCTCGCCGTTTATATTGGTTTGGACACCACCATTCTGATAATGCTGTGTAGGATAGATCAGAATGGGCTCTTTGACAGGATCGATGTCATACTTCTTGAACCGGCTATGAATTCCCGCGAATCTTCTTACAAAGGTCCCCTCTCCTCCAATCCTATCGATCAGGGGGGTATCCAGCCATACTCCTACCATTCCAGTAGGGGTCAAAACCCCTTTGCCCCTCTCACCGCATTCCCGAATAATCGCAGCAGAGAGCGCATCTCTCGTTTCGAGACGATCAACAAACATCTCGCCTTCGACGTTAACCACTTGAGCCCCTTGGGCTCTTAAGGCCTCTGAGACAAGAAGACCCAGCATCTGTTCTGGCCAAGCGATACCCGTAGGATGATATTGAATAAAATCCATATAGAGCAGTCTTGCTCCCGCCCGATAGGCCATGACCAATCCATCTGCAGTCGCCCCATAATGGTTGGAGGTTGGAAATCCTTGTATATGGAGCCGTCCAATTCCTCCTGTTGCAAGCAGGGTGGTTTTTGCCTGGACAACACAATACTGCTCTGTGTCAAAATTGAATAAGACGGCCCCTGCACATTTCCCCTGATCATCCAATAGAAGCTCGACGGCGGGGCTAAATTCCAAAACGTCGATCTCCCGATTCCGAATTTCGTCGCAGAGAACCCTCATGATCTCTAATCCTGTGATGTCTTTTACAGAATGGGATCTTTTTCGAGAATGTCCTGCTGGCATATGTGTAAAATAGGATCCATCGGGCAAACGATCAAAATTGACACCTAAATTTGTAAGCCACTCCACGATGAAAGGCGCATCGTTAACCAATGCCTCCACCAGCTCCGGAATATTTTTACCTCTTCCTCCTACAATGGTATCAATATAGTGTATTACCGGAGAATCCTCAGGTAAGGTGGCGGCTCCTATCCCCCCTTCGGCCATGATGGTATTTGAATCACCTAATCTCAATTTGGTCGCTAAAAGCACCTCCGCCCCATTCTCGTTTGCAAACAGGGCAGCCGTAACTCCTGCCCCTCCGCCTCCGATTATCAATACATCTGTGTTGTAATCTACTTTTTTAAGATCGATGTCTTCAGGATTTAATCGACTCGGTGATTCGAGTAAGGCGACAAATTCTTTGGGGGCCGTATCTCCCTTGTTGGGACCAATTGGGATCTCTCTCTTCTCCGCCATCCGGAAATCAGGATGGTACGTCTCCAAGAGTTTTGCCTTTTCAGCAAAATTCAATCTCGGAAAACTCCGCTCCATTCGATGACCTCTTGAGGTCTCTACTTTCCTGATAGAATCCTGCATTTCGATCGGATAAGCCATGTTACCACCATCGTAGTTTTGTCAGGGTTCAAGATTTTTTCGCATAGATACAGGCTAAATGAAATTTACATTTTTTGCCTGGAATACACTCTTCAAGGGATTCTTGTAATCCACTCTCATCCAAACCTTTTAAAGATGTGATGAGCTGAAAAATCTTTAAAACCTCCCTCCTCTCTCCATCCATGATAAGGGTTGTAGCTCCTTCAGCACCCTGAATCCCTCCTCGACCGATGATTTGAGGACGAACCTTTGCTAATGTTTGAATGGCTTCCATCTCTGTGTAAATTTCACCACGAATGGGTATCAAACCTACCGCCATTCCCATCGCCAAATCAACTTCTTTTCTTCCTGCATATCTAATTGCATCATTCAAGTTCCCAGGAACTATTTTTTCAGTCCCCGCAGCGATAATGACTTTGCCTATTTCTGACATCATTCCGCACCAAGCACGACCGGGTCCACCTCCCAATGCCCTCCCGATCATCATGGCTGCATTCCCGTAGTTATCAAATGCATTTGCACCGAGAATCACGACATCCCCTTTTTTAAGTGTACTCATAGCTTGATCAACCTGGCCATCAATATTTCTTAAAGAACCCTTCTCTATCATGGCAAAGTGCCAGACTTCCTCTATCTCTTTCGAACTTTTTGTGCCCTTTGGCGTTACCCTTCCAGAAATCCTGAGAGGTTTACCACATAATTCTTCGCAGACTGCCGAAACAGTGGTTCCTCCTTTAAGGAGAATCTTTCCATGATGAATGGCCCCTTTCACGTCAGAACGTGTGGCTATTCCTTTCGCAATCAGCCTCTTCCCTTCAGGTACAGTCAGTGTAATTTGGATTCTCATTGATCAATCCTTTTATATTTAAAGAACTTTTCTCGAATCGCATTCACTAAAAAATTTAACCTTGGTGTTTACCCCCTTTGGCTTTCTGAAGTTCCTCTTTTCATCAGCCATTGCCATAAGGTTACTGCGGCCACTAAAGCGACACCAAGAAGATCTGCCACCGGACTGGGGTAGACGAGGATGAGGCCTCCGGAAATGGGTAAAGAGCGCTCCCCCTAAGTTTTCAACAAATTAATAAAGATCCTCTAAATTCCCTTTTTTTAAAAAAGGCACAATCCCTCCAGCCCTGAAAATCTTTAAAATAAATAGAGGAAGAGGTTGAAGTGGAAAAATTCTTTCTATCTTCGGGTCTTTAAGATAAAATTTTTCAAAGTCTATTTCTAATGGATCCCCATCTCTAACTTGTGCATATATTTCTTCAGAGATAAAGACAGGGAGGCCCACATTGATGGCGTTTCGGTAAAAAATACGAGCGAAGGAATGGGCAATAATGACTTTGATACCACTTGCTTTAATCGCTAATGGAGCATGCTCCCTTGAACTCCCAGATCCGAAATTCTCTCCAGCGATGATCAAATCCCCAACTTTAACGTTAGATGGGAAATCTGGGCGGACCTCACAGAAGCAGTGTTGTGCAAGAACTTTTGGGTCGGTAGTGATATTAAATCTCCCCGGAATGATTTCGTCAGTATTGATGTTGTTTCCGAATTTCCAAACCCGGCCCATCATTCCTGTACCTATACCCTCGCCCTACCCTCTCCTCCATCTTACGTAGCATGCTACTGCGGAGGACGGGCGTCAAGGGAGAGGGGAAAAAGTTGATAGAATCTTTCTCGGGTCAGTAATCTTTCCGTAAATGGCGCTGACTGCCACCGTCGCCGGACTGGCAAGGTAAATTTGAGCTTCGGGACTTCCCATGCGGCCAAGAAAGTTTCGATTCATTGTAGTAAGGGCTTTTTCACCGGGAGCGAGGATTCCTTGATGGCGACCAACGCAGGCCCCGCAACCTGGGTTACACACAATAGCTCCAGCATCCCGGAAGATTTGTAGGATCCTTTGGCGTTCTGCCTGAGTATAAATCTCATTCGAAGCCGGGTTCACTACCATTCGTGACATATCGTGGATCTTCTTGCCTGCCAGAATTTTAACAGCGATCTTCAAATCATCGAGCCTTCCATTAGTGCAAGTGCCTAGGAAAAATTCATCAATCTCAGTCCCTTCAACCTCCTCCACAGGTTTGACCTGATCCACTTGGTGAGGGACTGAAACCAGTGGCTGCAGTGAGCCCAAATCCACCTCAATTATATTTTCATATCGGGGTTTTAGTGGTCGGATGATCTTCAATAGTCGAGAAGTGCGATTTTTCAAAAAGCTTAAGGTCTTCTTATCTGTCTCCATCAGGCCAGCCTTGCCTCCCATCTCCACAGCCATGTTGGCTAAGGTGAGGCGTTCACTGATAGACATGGCATGGACGGCAGAACCTCCAAATTCACAAGCTTTGTAATTTGCGCCTCCTGCACCTACTTTTCCAACTAAGTACAAAATTAAATCCTTTGCATAAACCCCCTGTGGAAATTTTCCGTGGATCTCAAAACGAAGGGTATGAGGAACCATAAACCAATTCTTACCAGTAACATAGCTTACCGCCAGGTCGGTTGACCCCATTCCTGTTCCAAAGCAGCTAAGCGCTCCATAGGTGCAAGTATGGCTATCACCTCCGATGACAATCCCTCCAGGAAAAACGAATCCTTTTTCGACCATGACCTGATGACAAACCCCTTCGCGATAGAAATTCTTGACCCCTTGCTTCTTAACAAACTCCATGGTTCGTTGGTGGAGGATAGAACAATTGATATTGGGAGAAGGATAGAAGTGATCGAAATGAATTATGATCCGGTCGGGATCGAGGAGAGGTTTCCCAATTTCCTTCCATGCCTCAATAGCCAGAGGTGTGGTGGAATCATGGCTCATAATAAAATCCACATCGGTTAAGACCATCTCACCAGCATGAACCTCCCTGCCCAACTTTTGAGAGAAGATCTCTTCAGCTATCGTACCCACTAAGTTACACCCCTTCGGAAAATTCTATTCTTCATTTTCAATTGATAAGCGGATATATTATAAACTAAAAAATCTGTCAATAAAACATATCAATAAAAAAGGAGGTTTCAATGGCCAGATTACGCATTGCGGTATTACCCGGGGATGGAATCGGTAGGGAAGTGATGGAAGCCGCTTTCCTTCCCCTTGAAAGACTGGGATTGGATGCGGAGTATCTCTGGGGAGATATCGGATGGGAGTTTTGGAAAAAGGAAGGCAGTGCCCTTCCGCAGAGGACGATTGATTTACTCCATTCCACTGAGGTTTGCCTTTTTGGAGCAATCACATCAAAGACCGCTGATGAGGCCCTTCAGGAACTCGCTCCCTCTCTAAGAGAAAAAGGATTTAAATATATTAGCCCCATCGTCCAACTCAGGCAGTTATTCGACCTTTACGTGAATCTTCGTCCTTGCAAAGCTTTTCCTGGGAATCCTTTGAACTACCGAGAAGGGATTGACTTAGTCATTTTTCGAGAGAACACAGAAGGCCTCTATGCAGGAGTGGAATTCCATCCACTTCCTTCAGAAGTGAGAAGGATTTTAGAAATTCACCACCCCGCTATGAAGCGTTTTTCTTTTGCAAGCGACGGAGAGATAGCTGTATCCCTTCGCTTGATGACAAAGAGAGGTTGCCATCGAATCGTAAAAAAGGCATTTGAATATGCTAAACAATTCGGTAGAAAAAGAGTGACATTGGTTGAGAAAGCAAATGTTCTGCGTGAGACAGGAGGATTGATGATTAGAGAAGCACAAGAGGTGGCCCAAGCTTATCCAGAGATCATCTTTGATGTAGTAAACGTGGATGCCTTGGCCATGTGGTTAGTGAAAACTCCAGAACAGTATGATGTGTTGGTGGCTGAGAATCTCTTCGGGGACATCCTTTCAGATTTAGCTGCTCAATTGATTGGTGGATTGGGTTTCTCCGCGAGTGGAAATATTGGCGACCATTATGCGATCTTTGAACCCACCCATGGCTCAGCCCCTAAACATGCCGGAATGGGCAAGGTTAATCCCTTGGCCATGATCAATGCCATGGTTCTGATGTTGGATTGGTTGGGAGAACTGGATCAATCCAAAACCTTAGAAAAGGCAGTGAGACAGGTGATCTATGAAGGAAAGGCCAGGACTTATGATATGGGTGGATCAGCGAGCACCACAGAAATGGCTCGAGCCATAGCTAAAAAAATCGCTTAGTCTTTTTCTGCTGTAACAGAAATTTAACCATTACTGATCCTATGGCGATTGAGAAAATTAATTACGACTTTTGAAACCTCAGCAGGGTGAGTGACGACGCAGTACGTTCCTTCGGCATTGTTTATAATAGCTACCTCAACATTTGGGCACAAACATTGAACCTCCCTCCAACCGGAACCGTAATCAGAGTCTTTGCTCAGAGGCCCACTATCTCCTACCAGTAGTAGTTGAGGAGCCTTAATCTTTTGAAGATCTTCGGTCAAGTCGATTTTTAAGGCTTCATGCATTGCTATCCATGAATCGGGTGAAATGTTCTCTTCAAACCTTTTAACCTCCCAATCTTCATATTCGCGAGGAATCCCATATAGCCTCACCAAAAAGTAGCAACCCATCCGTCCCGTCCCAAATTCCTCAATAATTTTATAGCCAATTCTGGCCATCTTAGCAGCCTGATCTTTCATTTTGTACATGCCGTAATGGATGATGGCGCCCGTTCTTTCAGGATACTTGGCTGCGAATCGAATTACTATAAATGAACCGTTAGAGGTACCGAAAATGTGGGTCTTTTTTATTCCAATTTCGTCGAGAACCATCTTCAAATCATCCACCCATTGCTCAACAGTGATTCCAGCAGGAGTCCTGTCCGAAAGTCCTGCACCGCTCTGATCATATAAGATCACTTTGAAATGATCTCGAAGAATTGGCAGCATAAAATCCCACTGCCTATGGACAAGGCTACTGCCTCCAATAAGAACTAAAGGGTCTCCTTCTCCAGAGACATCGTACCAAATCTTCTTTCCATTATTTCTTGTGACATAAGGCATATTTTCTCTCCATCTCTCAAAATTTCAATTAAATGAATCCTCATTTCTCAAAATTAAATTCCTCTGTTTCACAAAGCACATAAAATTTAAAATCTGTTTTCCCTTTAGGACTTCTCTCCTCTGATACGGGGTTTTCTTCTCGCCACTTCCTCGCCCTTTCAAACGTCTCCATATTATCATAATGGAGTTCTGCGATTCGATAAAACGTTGTATCCCCCCTGACAATCCCCTTAACTGTATTAAGCACAACTCTTTTTAATCCTGGAACTTTAGACAAATCTGGAATGTGTATCTCTTTAAGCCATTTCTCATATTGTGCTACTGACATTCCTGGCATAATATCGTATCCCAAAATTGCTTTTACCATTTTCCCTCCATCTCTTTCTGGTCAAAAAATTGAGTGAAAAAAATTATATTTTAGCCAGATACTCCAGCGCCTCCTTTAAGGAGATGACATCGCAGTACTTCATCCACATATCGAGGAGGCTGACCTTGTGTGATATCTCTATCCGGTCGAATACACAATCCTCAATAACGGCCACATTGTAATTTCTTGAGATAGCATCGATAATGGTTGCCCGAACACAGCCGCTTGTTGTGCCTCCGGTCATGAGAATACTGTCCACCCTGAGGCCGTTGAGATAGCTCACCATCGGAGTTCCATAAAAGGCCGATCCATAGCTTTTATCCACCACCAGATCTCCTTCTAAGGGGGCGATCTCATCCACAATCTGAGTCCCTTTATGCCCCTCTAAAAAGGAGTCGCTCTTCCGATTGGCCTTCTTGGTAAAGCCATCAAATGCCAGAGTCTTTTTCTGAATCTGTCTTGTGTAAATGATGGGGACTTTTTTTGATCGAGCGAACTCAATGAGTTTTTTGATTTTTCTGATTCCTGACCATGCCTCTTCACCGCAACCGGTTGGCCATTGATCTTGTTGTTCCAAAATAGGCTTATCTTCTCCGACATAGTTATATTGAGGATCGATGATCATGAGGCAGGGTTTCACGCCCAGCCCCCGGCTCTTTCCCCATCCTCCTTTTTTTATAACTGCTTTGTCCCTTTCCGTGAGTAGATCATCCCAGATGCGTCCCATTTCTCTTCCCCTTCCATTTTAGATTTTAGATTGCGGATTGCAGATTCAAGAATCTCAAATCTAAAATCTGAAATCTCAAATTTGAATTGTTGAATTACCCGCTTTGCGTGACGAACCTTCCATGCCCAGGGGGCCCGACGATTTCACCGTCTTTCATCACGGTTTTTCCCCGGACCATTGTCAAAACAGGCCATCCCTTCAATGTCCATCCATCGTAGACCGAGAAATCGGAGATCGAATGGAGGAGCTTTGGCTCCACTTTCCTGCTCAGGTTCAAATCAACAATGCAAAGATCTGCATCGCTTCCGACCTGAATCGTTCCTTTTCTCGGAAAGAGATTAAAGATCCTGGCCGGGTTCAAAGAGGTCAGTTCTGCGACCTTCTCTAAAGAAACCCTCTTTTTATGTACGCCTTCGCTCAACAGAACTGGAAGAATCGTTGCGCTTCCCGGAAATCCTGTGCGGGCCTCCCAGATCGATTCTGGTTTGTCCTCTTTTGTAAAGGGGCAGTGATCGGAGCCAATCGTATCGATGAGCCCCTGGGCAATCCCTTTCCAGAGAGCCTCCCGATCTTCGGAATCTCGAAGGGGAGGATTCACCTTCCCAAAACTTCCAAAGGGAGATTCTTTCGTAAAGGTCAAGTAGTGGGGACAGGTTTCCACAAACAGCTTCTTATACCTCGTTTTAAACTGTCTGATTACTTCCAGACCATCCCGGGTAGAGAGATGAACGATATAAATAGGACAATCCGAAGCCTCCGCAAAGGTGAGAACCCGCCTGATACACTCCGATTCAGTGAAATTGGGTCTGCAATCAGACCACACGGACAGGCCTTCTCGGCCAGCCTCTTTATACTTCTTGATGAGACTGAGGATGATCTCACTATTTTCCGCATGGACACAAGCCACACCCCCTGGTAACTGAGAGATGATGGAAAATGCCTCCCACAGAAAACCATCATCCGTTTCATTTCCGATCAAACCAATAGATTTCGCATCTTCGCCTTTGTAGACCATGTAGAACTTGAACGATGAAATGCCGTCCTCTTTGACATATCTTCCAATCTTGTTCAACTGGTTTCGGGTGATGAGGAGGAGACGAAAAGAAAAATCGATGGACGAATTCTTCTCACCGATCTCCTTCACATACGGGATATTCTCATATAGGCCTACTGGATTAATGTTATCGCGATAGAAAAGGAGGACGGTTGTGATCCCCCCTATGGCTGCAGAGGCCGTCTCCGTCCGGAAATGGCCCTCCAGATTGCCCTTATGGCCATAGTGGACATGGGGGTCCACAAGACCGGGAAGGATGAAGTTGCCCCGGGCATCTATGGTTTCCCTGGCCGCAATCGCCCGGGGAGAGTCATAGATCCCGACGATTTTTTCGGCCTGGATCGCCAGGCATCCCTTCACGGTGCCAACCCCGGGGATGACCAGTATTCCGTTTTTGATCAGGAGATCAACATCCACCCCGGCCTCATCCTTTCCAACGCAAGCGCATGGCGCATGGGGCGTAGCGTAAAGGTATCAAACGGAGCAGGAGTAAGGGCGTATTGCTATACGCCCCTACCGGTGCCAAAGACCCGGATAGGGCCACGGAGGGGGTACACACGAGCATGACATTTTTTGTGTCGTCATGCATCATGAGACGATTGAAAATCAAACTCCTCACTTTCACAAACCACATAGAATTTGAAATCCGCTTTCCCTTCAGGACTTCCCTCCCTCGATACCGGGTTTTTCTCCCGCCACTTCACCGCTCTTTCAAGCGCCTCCATGCTCTCATAATGGAGTCCTGCGATCCGATAAAAGCTTGTTTCTCCTCTGACAATTCCTTTCACCGTGTTGAAAACGACTTTCTTTAATCCTGGAATCTTGGCCAGGTCAGGAATGTGGACTTCTCTCAACCATTTCCCATACGCCCCCACCGACATCCCCGACATAATATCATATCCCAAAATGACTTTAACCATGTTTGCCTCCTGCCCCTTCTCCCGAATCGTTTAGGATGTTTCCAAGATACAATTGCAGATCATAAAGCAGAAGTTGCAGACGGGCTCACGGTAGGGGCTCGCTTTGAAGTAACAAGGAACCAGGGCGGCCACAGTGGGCCACCCCTACGAAATCATGGATTTAACTTTTTCGAGACAGGACCATCCCTGGCGACAGAAGTCGGAGGGAGGCAAACGAACCTCCCTCCGTTGAGTCATTCACCATTAATTCTTAGCACTCCATGGCGGGATAGGATAGATCGGCTTCGCATCGGAGTATTCCTCCGGCAATACGAGCTTGATCTCCCTCTTCTGGATCTGCTGGAGGGTGATCATGGCGTTCTTATTCTGACCCGTCGCATCGAATTCAATCGGCCCTCCTGGTGCGACGTGTTCCTTTAGTGAGGTAGCGGCGATGGCATCGCGAACTTTCTTCGGGTCCGTGGAAGCAGCCCTTTCCATGGCGTCTACAAGGACCAGGCCTGCGTCATAGGCATGGACGGAATGGGATTGGAACGCAACATCCTTGAATCTTTTCCCGAAATCTTCAATGACCCGCTTGGTGAGAGAACTTCGGGGATTGTAATAGTAGTTCCCATCCATGAGAAACTCCGTCAGTTTTCCCAGCTCCTTAACGGTTGTCGGGTTGCTATAGGAACCATTCGAACAACCGAAGATCCCTCCTTTGGGCTCCACTTTCAAATCCGCGTAGGTCTTCAGTTTCAGGATCCCGTCGGCAAGGTAACCTGTATCGAAAATCACGTCGGCATTCATACCTCTGACTTTAAAGATCTCCGTCGTAAAGTCCGAGACCCCAAACCCGTAGGATACCCCTCCGACAACCTCAAATCCATACTTGGGCGCAAACTTCTGTACTTTGTTGAAAATGGAAGTTCCGAATCCGCTGATGTACAGGCTCGAAAGGGTTTTGAGAGGCAGTTTGAATTGGTCGGACAACTGACGGGCATACTTGCAGGTCAACTCCGACATGTTCGAAGAGTCCGGCTGCACCCGGAAGGTGTATTTGAAGCCCCGCTCCAGGATCTCATCCGCTACAGAGATCGTAACAAGGAAGGGGATACCGTTTCTTTCCGCCACCTGTGTGGTCACCATGGTCACGGGGCTGTTGTACGCACCCGCAATTACGATACACCCGTCCCGGATGAGCTTTTCGGTTGCTGACTCACCTACCTTGGGCTTCGACTCGGTATCCATCAGGATAACTTTCATCTTTGCCCCGCCCAGTGATTTGATGCCGCCAGCAGCATTCTTGTGTTCAATGGCCAATAGAAAACCGTCCGCAATCGATAAGCCGTCGTAGGCTGTGGGCCCGGTGATCGGATGGACGGACCCGATCAGAATTTCTTTGGGTTGAGCTCTCCCGACCACTGCGGGAAAACCAATCGTTGTCGCCAGACCAGTCACCCCTGCCGCCTTCAAGAACGTCCTTCTACTGATGCCATCTTTCTTACCTTTTTTCTCTGTTTCTTCCATAGCATGCCTCCTTTCGTAAGTGAAAGATTAAAAGTATTAGACCCCGGGAAATTCTCCGATTATCCATCAAAAACGATGTGAACGGATCTCGTGGCCACCATCTTACCAGAATTTCTCAAAAATGCCTATGCCTTTTCGCTCCATGCTCTCGCGAAAAGGAAACAGGATTGGCGCCCTGCATTGGCAAGAAACTCAGACGCCCAGATAAGCTTCCTTAATATATTCATCACTCAAGAGAACCTTGGATTCCCCCTGCAGGACAATCCTCCCGTTCTCAAGAACATATCCTCTGTTGGCCATATCCAATGCACTAAAGACGTTCTGCTCAACCAAAAGGATGGCTGTTCCTTCTTGGTTGATCTCCTGGACCGTGCGGAAGATCTCACGAACAAGAATCGGAGCGAGTCCCAGGGAAGGCTCATCAAGCATCAAAAGACGGGGGAGCGACATGAGTCCCCGCCCGATCGCCAGCATCTGCTGCTCACCGCCTGAGAGCGTGCCGCCTGTCTGCCGTAAACGTTCCCTTAGAATTGGGAAGAGAGAGAAGACTTTCTCGAGGCTTTCCGCCCGCTTTGCCTTCGCCTTTGGGAGATACGAACCCAGCTCTAGATTTTCCAGAACGGACATGGTTGGAAATACTTTCCTCCCTTCCGGGATCCGTACCAGGCCTTGGTCTACAATGCGATGGGAAGGGAACTGATCGATCCTTTCGCCATCTAACCAAATTGCCCCCGCACTGGGCCGAAGGATCCCTGCAATGGTCTTGAGAAGCGTGCTCTTGCCCGCCCCATTGCCTCCTACGATGGTCACAATTTCCTTATCATAAGCCTCCAGCGCGACCGAATGAAGGACCTGGACATCGCCATAACGGACGTTAAGTTCTTCGATTCTTAGCAAGAATATATTCCTCCCCGAGATACGCTTCGATCACCTTGGTATCTTTCGAAACCTCCTCCGGAAGCCCCTCCGCAATCTTCCGACCATAATGAATGACGACGATTCGGTTCGAAAGCGACATGATCGCCTTCATCACATGCTCAATCAGGAGGATGGTGATCCCCTGTTTCTGAATTTTGTTGATATGAACGATCATGCCATCGACCTCTTTAGAGTTCAAACCGGCCACCACTTCATCGAGTAGAATCACTTCGGGCCGGGTCGCCAGCGCTTTGGCCAACTCGAGGCTTTTCCGATGCCCGACGGGCAGGGCCGAAGCAAGATCATTTCGCTTCTCGTGAAGCCCCACCGTCTCTAAAATTCGAAGGGCCTCCTGAGTAGCCTCCTTGTTCGACGGGATCCGGCTATAGGCGCCGATCTTCACATTCTCCAAAACGGTCAGATTCGCAAAGGGCTGGGCGATCTGAAAGGTCCGGGCGAGGCCCTGTTTGCAGATCTGATAGGGTCGAAGGCCTGTGATTTTTTCACCCTTAAAGAAAACCGTCCCGGCAGAGGGATGGTAGAACCCTGTGATGAGATTGAACAGCGTGGTCTTCCCTGCCCCATTGGGACCAATAATGCCCAGAATCTCCCCTTTCTTCAATTCAAAGGAAAGATCATTGACCGCCGTGAGGCCGCCGAACGTTTTTGTCAGACCTTTGACCTCCAAAAGCGCCATAAGCCTCTTCCTCTATCATGCTTTCGAAAGCTTCCGAAATGCCGTTTGCAAACCTCCCAGGATTCCATTGGGAAGGAAAATGATGACAACGACGAGGATAGCCCCATAGACCATCAGATGCACACCACTGTAACCCCCAAGAAAGTTTCGCGTCCCCTCCGAAAGAATTTCTAAAATGGCTGCTCCAACCATAGGTCCGAAGACCGTCCCCGCACCTCCGATAATGGGACCTAATAGCACCTCAATCGACACACTGGTTCCGAACGAGGATTCCTCCTCGATGGTCAGATAGTATTGGGCATAGAAGGTCCCCCCGGCAGCCGTAAGGAAAGCACTGATGCCCATGGCGATCAGTTTATACTTAAACACGTTGACACCAATGGCGTCTGCAGCATTCTCGTTCTCTCGAATGGCCTTGAAGTAGGAACCGATTCTTCTGTTTTCAATGAAACGTGTGAGGTATAGGGAAATCACCATCATGGCGAACATGATGTAGTAATAGGGCATTTTCTTTGTAAATTGGAAATAAAAGAGGGAATCCCCTTTGAGAGGAATCGTGATGCCCAAAGGATACTCAACCGCCATCCATTCGACCGCGAGAAGCCGTAGCATCTCTGCCACAGCCAACATGGCCAATGCAAAATAGGGGCCCCGCAGTCCATATCGGAAGGTCAGGGATCCGATGAATAACCCCAGGAGAAGACCGACGATACCCCCCAGAAACATCCCTATCCAGGGATTCACCCCCAGGTGGATCTGGAGAAGCGTGGACGTAAAAGCCCCCATGCCGAAGAAGGCCGCATGGCCGAACGAGAATTGACCCGCATAGCCTCCCAGAATATTCCAGGCCGTTCCAAGGTAGGTAAAAAAGAAGATCATGGTGATGAGATTCAGAAAGTAACCCCCGATGAAGCGGGGGAGGATGAGAAGGAAAACCCCCGAGGCTATTGTCACCAGAATCTGTATCGTCTTCTCTGTATTATTCCTCACGGGACCTCCCGAAAAGCCCCTCTGGTTTGAAGAGCAGGACAAGAATAAAGATGAAGTAGATAATAAATTGCTTCAACTGTCCTGGCAAAAAGGCGGCCCCGACCGATTCAGCCAGACCGATGATAATACCGCCTACCAGCGCTCCAATGATGTTCCCCATTCCCCCCAGAACCACGACGACAAACGCGGTAATAACAAAAATTCCTCCTACGTGAGGATTCACATAGAAGAACGTGGCGGTGAGTGTGCCGGCTGCGCCCACGCAGGCTGTGCCAATTCCAAAAGCCACATAGTAAATCCTTTTCAAATTGATCCCTACCGTCAAGGCCCCCTCTTTCTCCTCCGAGGACGCCCGGATGGCCTTTCCCAGGTCCGTGTTCTTGAGGAAATAATAGAGGAGGCCCGTGAGCAAGATCGCAAACAGAAAGGCAATGACCTTCGGAAAGCTGATCATCACCGTCCCCACCGTCGCCGCTTTCTTCAGGTACCCGATGTCCAGGGTTCTGAAGTTGGGACTCCACAGGAAAAGAGCGAAATTTTCGATGAACAGAGAGATTCCGAGGGTAAGCAGAAGCTGGTTGTATTCGGGAGCATTCAGGACCTGGGCAATCAGAAACCGTTCAACAAAAAGCCCGAAAACAAAAAGAACTGGGATTGAGATGAGAAGTGAGAGATAAGGATGGATGCCCAGAAGGATGAAGAGCCAGTACGTGGTGAACATGCCTAACATCATGAAAGAACCGTGGGCAAAATTGATGATCCTCATCACTCCAAAGATCAAGGTCAAGCCGATGGCGATCAGGCTATAAACGCCCCCCATCAGAATCCCACTGACAATGGACTGAAGAAGAAGGGGAAGACCAGGAAGACTCATGAAATACTCCTAAAGTTATAAAGATATGTATTTAATATATTAGGGGCAGCAAGCTGTCAAAGGGAAATTAGAAAATCATATGGCCAGGTAGCCACCGTCTACGTACAGGGTTGTCCCCGTGACCCAGGAGGCGGCGTCACTGGCCAGAAAGACGGCCGCACCCGCCACATCTTTCGGCTCTCCAAGTCGACCCAGCGGCAGGTGACCAAGAAACTCATTCCGCACGCCCGGATCTGAAAGGACGGGAGCCGCCATTTCGGTTTCAACCGGACCGGGTGCCAGACAATTGACACGAATCCCGAAGGCCGCCAGATCAACGGCCAGCGCCTTGGTCAGCATCTTGACGCCGCCTTTGGAGCTGAGGTAGTGCGCCTTATTGGGTCGGGCAACATCGCCGAGCTGTGAACCGATGTTGATGATCACACCACTTCGTCTTTCAGCCATCACACGGCCGACAATCTGACTGCAGAGGAAATATCCTTTCAGATTGGTATTGATCACCCGGTCCCACTCCTCTTCGGGAAGGTCCAGGACAGGGTAGGTACTCGTCACGCCAGCATTATTGACAAGAATATCAATATGACCGAATTGAATGAGGGTCGCCTTCACCAGAACTTCCACTTCATTCTTGCTCGCGGTATCACATCGATGAGCAAAGGTCTTCGCACCCGTCTTCCCTCCAATCTCATTACAGGCCTCTTCGCACTTCTCGATGCGCCTGCCGCAAAGGACAATACTTGCACCCGCTTCTGCAAGCCCGTGGGCGATGGCCTTGCCAATGCCAGTCCCTCCTCCAGAGACAATCGCTACCCTGCCCTTTAAGTCGAATGCTGAGGGTCCCATCAATATCTGCTCCTCTCTTTGGAAATAGCTCTTAGTTTCTGCCGTGACGCTATGCGCTATGCTCCATGCGCTATGTCATTTTCTTGGCAATGAAGACCAACCGGCCGTTTGATGTATCGGCCATATCCAGGTTTCTCAAGGAACTTGCCTTTTTCAAAGACAACCTTCCCCCTCAAAATTGTATATTGTGGCCATCCTTTAAATCGGAGACCTTCATAAGGTGTAAAATCCTGGCCGGAACGAAGCATCCCGGCGTTTACGTCCCTCTCTTCATCGATATCGATGACCACCAGGTCGGCATCACTTCCAACCGTGATGGTACCCTTCTTCGGGTACAGGTTGTAATGTCTTGCGGGATTGAAGGAAGTCAGTTCGGCAATTCTATGCAGGGTAAGGCCTCTTTTGTGATACCCTTCGGTAATGAGAACTGGAAACATCAAAGCAACGCTGCTGAAACCAGGCTGGCAACTCCATAGACCGCCTTCTTTCATTGCTCTCGTGATAGAAGACGTATCACTCACCACGGTGTCAATTGTTCCTTCGATCACAGAATTCCACAGATACTCGACATCTTCTTGACCCCGTATGGGCGGATTTATTTTCCCTAAAAGCCCGTAATTCTGTTCATAGGATAATCCCAAATGGTGCAGGGTTACCTCTCTTAAAATATCGATGCCAGGATGACTGCGGGTGATGTCCCTTGCCGCATCTATGGCATCCCTGCTGCTGAGATGGACGAGATTGACCGGACACCGGGTGCGGTGCGCGAGGACTCCTATCTCTCGGATCGCCAGTGCTTCCGCCCATCCCGGTCTCGCATCGCTGTAGTCTTTGAGTGAATTTCCGCTTCCTCTTTCCTTTGTTTCCTCCGTCGAGACCCTTATTATCTCCGGATCTTCACAGTGGACGCTCAGGCGTATTTTTCCAAACCTTTTCAACAAATCATTTATTCGACTCACCTCTCCCATGTATTCATAGAGAAATCCAAGATCAACCGGATTCTCTGTCATGAGATAGTTCGAAGCATCCGGGGAATCTCCAGCAAGGTTCAGGGACCGGAAGATGGTGTAATATTTGAAGGTGGAGACCCCTCCATTTTTTATCAGCCATTCGATCTCATGAAGATGCTCCTCTGTGAGCATGGCCAGACTGAACCCGTAGTCTGTGAGAAAAGAATCCTTCGAAAGCCTTAAAACCTCCGGGAAAATCTCCCTGTACGGACCCGTCTTGTTCAGGTAGTGGCTACCAGTACGAAAATAGGCGAGCGTGGTTGTCACACCTCCCGAAATCGCTGAGGTGGACTCGCTCACGGCATCATCCTGGAAGGGCCTGTAAATTCCGACATGGAAATGGCTATCGATCGCACCAGGGAAAATAAATCTCCCCTTTGCTTCGATGATATTTTCGGCACTGTCTGAAGAAAGGGCTTCGGCGATCGTGGCGATCTTCTCACCTACGATTCCGATATCAGCCTGCCTCACCCCTAAAAAGGGAAAGACGACGTTTCCACCTTTTACGACCAGATCATAGCTCTTCATAACTCGCCAGGCTTAGAACGTAGGGCAACCCTTCAGGGTTGCGTTCTCCTTGGCAGGGCTAAAGCCCTGCGCTACATTTCTTACGAAATAGATGGCTTACCTCCTCGCAGCAACGGACTGAGAAGAGTCACGTTTTCCACATCCTGCAGCTTTGCAATAATCTTTTCCAGCGAGTCCACCGATTGTTCCGTCAGCGTCATTCCTGCGAGACGCCGGAACTTCTTCAACAGATCTTCTTCGGTGTAAGGATTATCGAAACCACCAGGAGGGCGTTCAACGGTTTCTGTTAACTTACTCCCATTTTTCAGTTTCACTTGCACCCGTGCAGGCCGCACATCTGGCAACATAGCCGTTAGCTTCGGGTCTTCCCGGACGGTCACCCGTCTTGAGATTTCCTGAACCTGCGGATTCGAAACGGCAGCCTCCGAATAGGCTTCCAGGTCGTTATGACCGAGCACGAGTCTGACCGCCACATTGTAGGGTATCGAATGTTTTGCTGCATAGCCATTGGCCGGATCATTCCAGCTCAGGCGTGTAGCCGGATCGTAAGTCCAGACAGTAATTCTTTCTACATCCTCGGGTTTGAAGGGTTTTCGCGAAAGGAGACGTGCCATGGCTTCTATGGGCGCGTGGTTCCAGCGACTACAGGCGCGGAGTTTAAAATAATTTCGAGTGATATAAAACTCCTGGCCCAGGTCATCCCCCAGTCCTTTTTCTTTAAAAGAATCGCCCAGGATCTGACCAAAGAGCACGTTGAACGACCCCGGTTCGCCTGTGAAGCCAGATCGAACAAAAATCGGTGCAAGGAGACCATGATGGTTTGTCAGGCCCGTGACAAGATTTCGGACGGATGCTCCTGCATTCGCAGCCGTTTGGGATGAAGCAATACAAATGCCCGCTGCAAGATTCAGGGCCTCCACGATCTCTTCAATATCGAGTTTAAGCAACCGGCAGGCCGCTGCAGCCGTGCCAATGATGGCGTGGGTCCCAAAAGGATGGACCGCTTCGCGCAAATGGGTTGCCCGTCCCACGCGAACAGCAACCTCATACCCAGCAAGGAAGGCTGTGAGCAATTCTGGTCCCGACGTCTTCCGATCTTCCGCCAGGGCGAAAGCAGCCGGGAAGAGATGCACTCCGGGATGGTTGATCGCATACTGATTTCCTTCATCCAACTCGAGGGAAACCGCACCTGTGCCATTCACCAGAGCAGCAAAATGTGCTGTGGTCTTCTCTTTCCTGCCCATGAGGGTTGAGCGGCCCGCTCCACCCAAAACATTCGCCTTTTCTGCCAGCCCTTTTATTTCAGGCAAAGTTGCACCGGCGAGCATCGTTCCCAGGGTATCCCGAATAACACGAATCGTCTGGTCAACGACGTGCTGGCTGACATCGCTGATTCGCAAATCATGGACAAACCTGGCCAGCTTCCGCGTCACCTCCAAGACTCTTCTTCGATCCTCCATGAATCCCCTCTGTAGCACGGCGATTCCAATTGACGTATCATCGGCCTTGGCAGTCGCAACCTTTAGGTTGGGCGGTTTCCGCTCTGGCGTTGCCAGAGCGGAAACCCTTTTGACGCTGTAACCGGATTATTTTGGAATCGCCATGCCTGAAACGATTTCTCACCCCTCCCGGGCAGAACGATTCTCAGGTAGCTTTCCCGGGTACGGAATAGAACAGGGATCCTGCGGGCTTTTGACCGCTCAAATACTTCCGGACCCGTAATGAAGCTTCACCGGCCGCTTGATATACTGGCCCACACCAGCCTTTCCAACAATCTTGTCATTTTCAAAAATAACCTTTCCCCTCACGATAGTGCACACAGGCCAACCTTTATATTTCATTCCTTCGAAGGGTGTAAAATCCTGGGCGGAATGAAGCGTATTCACCGAAACCTCTTTTTCTTTATCCAGATCGATAATCGCCAGATCCGCATCGGAGCCGATGGCAATGGTGCCTTTCTTGGGATAGAGCTCATGATAGACGGCCGGGTTGTAGGAGGTCAGCTCGGCGACCCTCTCCAGTGAAATACCTCGCTTGCGATAACCTTCTGTGAGCAATAAGGGGAAGAGGATTTCGGTACCACCAAAGCCAGCCAGGGAGGTCCAGAGGTCCCCCTCTTTGATCTTCTTTGTCGAGCAGGCATGGTCACTGACCACGGTCTGGATATCCCCATTGATCACTGCCTGCCACAAGGTTTCGACGTCTTCTTTTCCCCGGATCGGAGGGTTGACCTTTCCCAGGCGGCCGTACGGAATATCATTGGAAAGGCCCAGATGGTGGAGGGTTCCCTCCAACAGAATATTCAGCTCCGGGTGCTTTTCCACGGCCTCCTTTCCGGCCTCGATCGCGTCGATACTGGAGAGATGAAGTAAAT
>Ga0315282_10005068_pt1 | contig 22610 bp, 19 predicted proteins | sample YL17G07_20_MG_FD_203693 | JGI IMG/M metagenome (GOLD analysis project Ga0315282, IMG submission 203693) | Sediment microbial communities from Yellowstone Lake, YNP, Wyoming, USA - YL17G07_20 | ecosystem: Environmental > Aquatic > Freshwater > Lake > Sediment | place: USA: Wyoming | collected... | reverse complement strand
GGTAGCGATAGGTAATAAGGTCAGCTATAGTCACAATCTTAATCCCAAGCTGCTCTGACATTACCTTCAATTGAGGTAGCCGTGCCATAGAGCCATCTTCATTCAAAATCTCGCAAATAACGCCGGCCGGGTAAAGGTCAGCTAGCCTAGCCAGGTCAACTATAGCCTCAGTATGTCCTGCCCGCACCAGAACACCACCCTCCCTAGCTCGCAGGGGGAACATGTGCCCCGGCTGGACTAAGTCCTCAGCTTGGGTAGCTGGGTCAATTATCGCCCTTATTGTCTCTGCCCTGTCCTCCACTGAGATACCTGTGCTTACCCTACCTTTAGCTTCAACAGACACGGTAAAAGCTGTGGAAAATTTTGAGGTATTCTCCCTCACCATCAAAGGAATCCTCAATTCATCTAATCGCTTGCCTATGACAGGCAAGCAAATCAATCCCCTAGCATGCAGTGTCATAAAGTTAATAGCTTCAGCAGTAACCTTCTCGGCAGCCAATGCCAGGTCGCCCTCGTTTTCCCTATTTTCATCATCAACTATAATAACAAATTTGCCTGCCTTTATATCCTCAATAGCTTCAGCAATAGTTGATAGCCCCATGCTTATCCCTCCTCAATTGAGAACAGAATGGATTAACTTCCTAAAAAGCCGTGCTCCTGTAAAAAATTAACAGTTATGCCTGAGCGGCGAGGCTGGCTAAGTTGTTCCACATATTTGGCAATAGTATCTATCTCTAGATTAACCAGGTCTCCCACTCGCCGGCTACCTAGAGTAGTATGTTTCCGAGTATAGTTAACAATAGAAACCTGAAATGAGCTGGTATCTTTAGTCACAACCGTCAAACTAACGCCATCAACAGCAATAAAACCTTTCTCCACTATGTAGTGCATTATTTCAGGAGGGGTTTCAAATCTAATGAGCACTGTCTCACCATCCCACCCAATAGAGGCAACCCTTCCCGTATCATCCACATGACCCTGGACTAGATGCCCACCCAACCGTCCGCCTAAAGCCAGGGGTCGTTCCAGATTAACCTCATCACCAGCAGAAAGTAGACCAAGGTTAGACCGCTTTAATGTCTCTGGCATTATGTCAACAGAGAATGAGCTTGTATTAAAATTGGTTATGGTCAGACATACACCATTGATGGCAATACTCCCACCCAGCTCCATTCCCTGAAGAACATCGCTAGCCGAGATAATGAGTTTTCCCGATTGTGCTGAAGTAACTCTACCTACCTCTTCTACAATCCCGGTAAACATCTCACCCCTTAACATACCCGCTAACCATTAAATCTTCACCAAGCTTTTCTAGCCTGATATGGTCCAATTTAATTGAGTTTACCACTTTGTCAACCCCTTTACCACCGACTGCCGTCTTTGCCTCCTTCCCGCCAATAATAATAGGGGCAATAAAAGTAATCACCTTATCTACAAGCCCACAGTCAAATAGAGAGCCGAGGAGAATCCCACCACCCTCCACCAAAACACTGGTGATTTCCCGCTCACCTAATGCTTTTAATAACTTTTCCAAATCCACCAGTCCTCCTTCTGAGGGCAATTCTAGTAGTTCAGCATCAACCTGAGCAAAGGCTGATTTCTCCTCTGGCGTAACCAACTTGCCCAATGCCAGAAGCGTCTTACCCGGCTCACTAAATACCTGAGCAGTTAATGGCGTGCGCCCTTTCCCATCTACAATTACCCGAAGCGGTTGCTTTTTGGCTGTTCCTCCCCTGCCACCGCAACTCCTAGCTGTAAGGCGAGGGTCATCAGCCAGAACAGTATTCACTCCGGCCATAATAGCATCGGCGGCATAACGCAAATTATGAACATACTTCCTCGCCTCGTCACCGCTAATCCACTTAGAATCACCACTTCTAGTGGCAATCTTCCCATCCAAGCTTACCGCAAATTTGGCAGTAACAAAGGGCATGCCAGTAGTAACGAATTTAGCATAGGACTCGTTAACCTCTTTAGCCTCCTCCTCATGCTCACCCACATATACCTTAACGCCTTCCCTCTCCAGTTCGCTTTTCCCTCGCCCTGAAACTAAGGGATTCGGGTCAAGCATAGCTAAGTGAACCTCAACGATGCCGGCAGCAATAATTGCCTGAGTGCAGGGCGGAGTGCGACCATAGTGGCAGCATGGCTCTAAAGTAACATACATCACGTCACCTCGGGCTTCTTCACCTGCCTGCTTTAGGGCTACTATCTCAGCGTGCCATAAGCCAGGTGGTTGGGTGTAGCCTTGCCCGACCACTATATCATTTTTAACCACCACCGCCCCTACCGCTGGGTTAGGACTAACCTGCCCCAAAGCTAATTTAGCTAAGGAAAGTGCCTGCTCCATATAGTCCATGCTACTGCCATTTTAGCATCTTCTTCGAAAAAGGTGCAACATTAATTAATGAGTTCATTCATCACCCACTAGAAGGATAAAGGCAGATAGGGTATAATCAAGATTAAATCGGAAAGGGAGCAACTACTAAATTGAGAGCTTTTCTCCGTGATATTGTAGTAATCATTGTAGCGGCTATAGTAATCTTCCTCCTATTGCAAACCACAGTCCAGAAGTCGGTTGTAAACGGCTGTTCTATGGAGCCATGCCTTCAGGATGGACAACAATTATTAATCAATAAAGCTGTTTACCATTTTCATGAACCGGAAAGGGGCGACATAATTGTATTCCACCCGCCTAATAACCAAGAATCATCCCATTTTATTAAGCGCATTATTGCTTTACCCAGCGACACTGTAGAGGTAAAAAATGGGGCGATATATGTTAACGGTTCAAAACTGGATGAGTCTTATATTAAAGAGCTGCCCAAGTATATTCTTCCCCAGCGAAAAATCCCCGAGAATAACTACTTCGTTCTTGGTGACAACCGCAATAATAGCAACGATTCCCACAATGGCTGGACAGTGCCACGCCAAAATATAACCGGCAAAGCCTGGTTATCAGTCTGGCCACCAGATAGATGGGGGCTTGTTGCTCACTACCCCTTACAGGAGCAACTAGCCGCCTCTCTAAGTGAATAATTGCCTTTATTAGGGGGTGAGGTTGATAGAAAATGTAGAGGAAACCTTTCAAAAAGCGGGGGCTATACTTAAGGGGCACTTCCTGCTTGCCTCCGGGCTACATTCCCCCGTCTACTGGGAGAAGTTCCGAGTTTTGCAATTCCCCAGCTACACCGAGCAGCTTTGCCGCCTGATTACTACCCACTTTCACCAGCAAAGAATCCAGGTAGTAGCTGGACCGACTACCGGTGGTATTATCCTAGCTTTTGAAGTGGCTAGACAGTTAGGGGTACGCGGTATATTTGCTGAAACGGAGGGTGCTACAAAAAGGGCTTTTAGGCGAGGCTTCAACATTAACCTCGGTGAGCGAGTCCTTATCGTCGATGACATCCTTACCACAGGCAACTCCGTACGCCAAGTTATGGCGGCGGTAACCAAGCAAGGCGGTATAGTAACCGGCATAGGGGTATTAGTTGACCGCTCCGAGCCAGAGGTAGAATTTGGTGTCCCCCTTTTTAGCTGCCTCCGCTCAATCACCCCAACCTATACGCCACAGGATTGTCCTCTGTGCGCTGCCCACATCCCTCTAGTTAAACCCGGTAGCAGCCAAACCTTATCAGGGGAAGTTTGAAGGAGAGACCTGAAGCCTCAGGATTGAAAACAGCTAGCCTCTGCCGAATTCCTTGCTCAACTGCGCTGAGCTAAGGCGAACCATGGTTGGTCTACCGTGGGGACAGGTATGGGGAAGGGCTACTTGCTCTAGCTGCCGTATAAGTTCACGCATCTCGTCATCGGTTAGTGCTTGCCCAGCTCTCACCGCACTGTGGCAAGCCATAGATATAACTATCTCTTCCCTCCAATCTCTTTTACCCCCTCCAGAAAGGGAATCCAATAACTCCCTTACCATTCCTGCCCAGTCTTTCTGGTAAAGCAAAGCAGGCACAGCCCGGACTAGATAGGTTCTATCACCGAAAGGCTCGATGGAGAAACCAAATTCAGCTAGGTTTTCATAGTAAGATTTCAGAACTTCCTCTTGTTTGGGATTAACCTCAAAGGTTACTGGCTCAAGTAGCCCTTGAACCTTTACTTCTTGCCCTAACCTCTGGTTTTCAATCTTTTCAAAAAGGATGCGCTCATGGGCGGCATGCTGGTCGATAAGATACAACCCATCAGGTCCCTCAGCTATGATATAGCTACTTAACAGCTGACCCAATACCCGTAGAACAGGCAAAGAAACCATCGGAGTTTGAGGAATGGGTGATGAACTGGTAGAGCTGCCACTACTTCCCGATATCCACGATACCTGCCTTGACTCTGATGGTGCTCCATATGCGGTAGCTACCTCCTCAATTTTAGGCACTGGCACTAGTTCAATTAAAGCCCGCCGGACTGCCTTCTGGACAGCACTGAAAACTGCGTGCTCATTTTGGAATTTCACCTCGGTCTTGGTGGGGTGAATATTAACATCCACCTCCTTAGGCGACAGTAAAATATTAATAATGGCTACCGGATGTTTCCCTTGCATCAGAAGCCCATGATAAGCCTCCTCTACCGCCCAGGTTAGCAGTCGGCTGCTTATCCAGCGGCGGTTGACAAAGAAGCTAAGGTAACCCCGATTGGAACGGCTTATTGCCGGTGAGCCTACCATACCGGTTACTAGCGGCGATGAAGTGGCTACCCCGCTTTGCCACTCCTTGTCCCCACCCCCAATCTCCAGCATACTCTGGGCTACCTCTAAACCATAAACTTGAGTCACACTATCTATTAACTGACCACTACCCGGTGTTCTTAGCGCTGCCCGACCATCAACCAATAAGGCAAACTTAACCTCAGGGAAGGCAAGGGCATACTGGCTGACTACATTAACTATATGGCTATTCTCTGTAGCCGGCGACTTGAGGAATTTTAATCTTGCCGGCACCCTGCGGAAGAGGTTACGCACCATAACTGTAGTCCCTTGGGAGCGTCCTTGACTTGCCTTATTAACTATAGCACCATCCTTTAAACTGAGATAATTGCCTATCGACTCACCCACAGCGCAGGTAACCATATCGACTTCAGCCACGGCGGCTATGCTGGGTAGTGCCTCACCACGAAAGCCAAGGCTGGAAATAGACTCCAAGTCCTCCAGATTACCTATCTTGCTGGTAGCATATCGGTCAAAGGCAAGCTCAACCTCTCCAGGTGGTATGCCAACGCCGTTATCCGTTACCCGAATTAAGCTTACCCCACCACCCCTTATTTCAATAGAAATCTGGTTTGAGCCGGCATCCAGCGAGTTCTCCACCAGCTCCTTTACCACCGATGCTGGTCTCTCTACCACCTCCCCAGCCGCAATCCGGGACACTATTTCTTTGTCCAAAACTCTAATAGTCATTTATAAATATTATACACGGTTTCGTGTAAAATGTCAAGACCTTTTGAAAAATAAATAAAATAATGACGCTACCCTCTTGACAACACTGCAAAGTATAGTAGAATAATATTGGCGACCAAAAAATGGGCCAGAGCGAAAGCTCGTGGGCTGTCTCTGCTTAAGAGGCAAGCTTCGGCTAGGAGGAAAGAGCCCACCCTGAAGGTCGCTTTTTTATTGCCCAAAAAGACAATCAACAAATAGGTAATCCTTTTCCACCCCAGGAGGTCTCATGACAAACCCTCTCTCCCATACCTTATTTAACTCATTTCGTATAAGTAAAGGATAAAGGACTTGCATAAGGCTTGTTTTACTCACTTTCCTCCTATTTCTTTTATAACTGCAATCATAAGTCCCCTTCAGCCAACAAACAATACACGGGGGTAGCCTCCGACTTTGCAAATCCTCCACATACTCTCGAGCAAGTCCTGCAACAATGTCAGCCAGTTGCAGCATTAAATTATTCCCCGATTTAGCAAATAATAACCAATCAGACCTAGCTCTCCCCCAATCAAGTTCTGTATCCTGCTTGAAGGAATTTTCTATGTCTCCTTTACAACCCCTCCATCCAACTTGGTCAAATACTAATTGAAAGTAGATATCGGGATATGTTTGCGAAATATGATTTATAAGACGGCTTAAAGGAAAGTAGTGAATTAAGTCTATCAATCTCTTACTTCTAGGATTCTTCAACCCTTCTTCTTTTATCCGCTCCTTTAAGACTGGGATAACCACTACACTTACTTTAAGCTGAGTTAATAAGCTTAAAGCCTTATTCTTAAGTCTATGACGTCTGAGGCTCGTATATCTAAGATTATCACTCGCGCGACACCCGATAACTTTCTTAATCTGTAATACAACACCCTTATTATAGTAAAGGTTACCCTCAGTTGACGCAACCCAAGCAATGCAAATACACCTACTGGCTCCCGGCGTTCGTGGATCTCCGTCATCACCAGAGAAATCTACATATATTCGATGAGTGAAAGGGCGCAAGTTTGACATCGGTTATTCCATCTTCTCCAGCTTAGCCAAGCTGAGTAAGAGCTTTTTGACAGCTCCTCTAAAAGCGACCACCACCTCGTAATCGTCCTTTACCGGCTGACAGCTCACCACCACCCCGTCACCAAATTGAAGATGGTGGACATGGTCGCCAGCCTTCAATTCTGAGGTAGTAACTCTGGGAGCCGAAGCCTTATTCCAGGAAGATACACTGGCAGCTATCTGGCTCTCTTCTCCTTGCCACCAACCACCGCCCGAAATTAGGTGCTGCGGTATATCTTTTAAGAAGCGCGACGGTTTATTTACCGTGCTGCTCCCCATCAGGCTACGGCGAAAGGCACGAACCAGATAAACCCTCTGCTTGGCTCTGGTTATGCCTACATAACACAGCCGCCTCTCCTCCTCCATCTGCGCCGGGTCATCGAACGACTTAAAATGGGGCAAGATTCCATCTTCCATACCGACAATAAATACTACGGGAAATTCCAGACCCTTGGCTTGATGCAGGGTAATCAGGGTTACCGCTTCCACAGTCTCATCAAGCCCATCAACATCCGATATCAGGGTTACCCCCTCGAGAAAGGCAGCTAAACCATCAGGTGGTTTCAAGTCGCGATATTGCTGGGTTACAGTGCGAAGCTCAAGGATATTATCCCAGCGTTCCTCCCCGTCCCGTTGACCTAATATATATTCCTTATAACCAGAGCCTGCTATCACCAAATCAAATAAATCAACCAAATTTAGCTCGTGACTGCGGGCTCTAAATCCATCCATTAAATTTAGAAAACCAGCCAGTGTCTGGCTGATACGAGAGCTAAACGGAGGCTGATGTTCATCTCCTTTTGGCTCAGTTATAAGCTGCAATGCCTCATACTGGGATACACCCATTGACTTTGCCCAGCTAGATAGCTGACTCAGGCTGCGCTGCCCAATACCTCGTCCGGGAACATTGATTATTCTTAACAGGCTAACACTATCATAAGGATTCTGGATAAGCCTGAAGTAGGCAATAATATCCTTTATCTCTCGCCTCTCATAGAAGTGGGTGCCAGCCACCAGTTTATAGGGTGTCCCATAGCGAACAAATGCCTCCTCAAGAACCCTTGACTGGGCATTAGTGCGATACATCACGGCACAATCGCCCAGGTTAAGCCTGCCCTGCCCTACCAAGCGCTCGACCTCACTAACCACAAACTGGGCTTCTTCCTGCTCAGTATAGGTTTCAACCACTGTGGTTAGCTCACCCAGTTCATTACTTGTCCATAAGTCTTTGGGCTTGCGCTGCTGATTGGCTGAGATTAGGTAAGATGCTGCTTCCAGAATCAACTTCGTCGAGCGATAATTCTGCTCGAGCAACACCACTTTAGCCTCGGGATAATCCTTCTCAAAATTAAGGATATTGCGTAGGTCGGCAAACCGCCACGAGTAGATTGACTGGTCTGGGTCACCGACAACACATATATTGTGCTCCTTCCCTGCCAGCTGCTTCATCAGTTCATACTGAACCAGGTTAGTATCCTGAAACTCATCGACCAGGAGATGCCGGTATCTTGCCTGGTATCTAGACAGAATCTCAGGACTCATATTAAATAGCTGCACCGCTTTCATTAACAAATCATCAAAGTCTAGCGCATTACTTTCGTCTAGTAGCTGCTGATACCGCTCATAGACCCGCCCGACCACTTCATCAAAGTAGCTGTGGCTACGCTGAATATAATCTTGGGGGGTTAACATGCGGCTCTTAGCTGCAGTAATAGCTGAGGCTATAGCCTGAGGGGCATATTGCTTGGGGTCAAGACCTACTCCCTGAATACCACGTTTGAGCAGGCTTAACTGGTCTTCCTCATCATAGATTACAAACCTGGGGTTAATGCCTATAGCCTTGCCATCCACACGCAGGATGCGGGCGCAAATGGCATGAAAGGTGCCCAGAGTTAAATCTTTTACTGAAGCACTGACCAGATGATGAAGCCTTGCCTCCATTTCCCGGGCAGCTTTATTAGTAAAGGTAACTGCCATAATCCAGCGTGGGTTAACCCCGCAAACCTTAATAAGGTAAGCTACACGATGGGCAATAACCCTGGTTTTGCCACTACCCGGACCAGCTAAAATCAACACCGGTCCACTAATCGCCTCTACCGCTTGCCTCTGCGCCGGGTTAAGTTCAGCCAAAATATCCATTTATAGCCATTATAGCATTGGAGTAGAGGAGTTGAAAGGAGAAAAAAGGAATTTCGTGAATTTTCGGGAAACAATTCATATCTGATTAGCTTTGGATTCGTTTCCAACTTTATGTCAAGTTGCTATTAATGAGGTTGTTTAGGTTGTCATTGCGAGGGCACGTTAGTGTCCGGGGCAATCTCAATATATACAGGGTGTAAGATTGCTTCGCTTCGCTCGCAATAACGGACATACCAACCAAATGCGAATAAAACCTTTATTGAGGTGGCTTTTAGTTTGGTGAGATAAGGCTTCTAACATTTCGGGTTATTGTTATCTTAGCACATGTTGGGGTATGAAGCTGTCGTAAGTTTATATGCCAGCCTTAGCAATAAGCCTACGAATTGGTGCTCGGAAGTGTTCAGTCCAAGAGTCAGAATAATTCAATGTTAATGCAAGACCAGACAAAATTCTCGTCTCCAATTGGTTACGGTTAAAATGTTTTTGTATTGCAGCTCTCTTTATGTCTTCAACAAGAAAGCATGTGTACCATGTACCTTTGAATATGAGATCATGCCGACCTCCGGAGTATATTCTATTGACCCTGCGACATAATCTTGTAAACGAACGCTTAAACTCATCGGGAGGCAAGCTTGACTGACATTCGAGATTCGACAAGTGCCGTTTATGCTCTACCGATTTTACGGGACCACATATCCCATCATTAATAGGTGACATTTTTAGTCTGTAATTTGATATTGATTCAATACCACAGGTTTTTGAGAAGAGACAAAGCTTAACCCACTTTTTCCACTTTGTTGCCGCAAGACGTCGCCAAGCTTCATAGTCGCCGAGAGCGGCACGTATTGACTCAACTTCGAGTGATGCTGAAACCGCTGCTACCTCGCTAAGCGCCCCATGAATAAAAAAGTAGTTCTCTATCTCATACGTTTCCGTGTAGACTATGTGTTCCGAACTACGTATAGTATTGAGAATATCATCAACGTCTTTATCTAGAAAGAAGATACTGATTGTCGTTTTGCCGTTGAAATTGCAGATGAGTGAAGATCCGGCTGCCAAGTAGTCGAAGAACTTCAGTAAAGCTTCTTTCCCACCACCGCTTATACCTATTTCCTCTGCCGCTACAATCTTGTAGCTGACCCTAGCCCGTTGGCATTCAGATTGCACAATTTGATCATACACATAGCGGTCCTTATAACCCTCGACAAAAATGAATAGAGGCACCCGTGAAATCTGCATACTACGACGGTAAGCTGAAGGCGAATATGTCAGCCTTTTCATAGGCTAAAAATTTTGTCGTCGGGTATTTTAGCCATTATTCCCGGCGAATGAGTCGCTACGATTATTTGTGCCTTGGGATTTAACTGCTGCATACCCGACAGCAATTTCTCCTGCCAATCAATATGCATTGATATTTCTGGCTCATCAATCAATAGCGCGTTTTCTTCGGCAAGCAGTGTTAGTATAAAAATCCACAGTGTCTGTTTTTCGCCTGAAGAAAGTGAAGCGAGGCCTATAGCTTGTCCCTCATCAGCTTCGACATCAATCCCAGTATCCTTGAATATCATTTTTTTGTTACCTGAAAACATATCTCGTATTAATTGTTCTAGTCTATTGCGTGATATCCTAGATTGTTCAATCCTCTGCTCAATTGTATTGATATCCTAAACAATTTTTTTAATTTGAGGCTCGGCAGAGTATCTCCCCTTAAACACCTCTGGATCCCCTAATATTCCTGGTGACCCCTGACGCTCCAGAAAGGCTGCAACACGATTAAAGGCTATTTGTGGATCCATAAGCGCGCCTCTTTTCGCCCGTCTTGGCGGTGCTAATATCCCTTTTAGAATATTTGCAAGCCCATCCCCTTGAATCTTCTGAATCTCGCTCAGAAGTCGGTTAGAATAACGAGACCAGAGCTCCTCTAATCTCCGAGCAAAGAATCTATCTAAATCGTACTCCCGTTCCATAGTGAAGCCAGGTTCTACTACTCGGACTGGGGGATACAATTCGGAACCTGGATAAAGCCGCCAAGTTGGTAGATACGTATGTGCCCAGCGGGCTTTGGAGGTGTCTGGCTCGGACGGTTCAACTTTCCATCTAACTTCCTTCTCCGACGGAGGCAAACGCAAGTGGCGCATCTCCATTACCTCTTCGATTTCGGTCGTTGGAATACGGCGTTTGCGAACTCGCCGTTTCCTGATTGATGGTTCTCCCAGTATTTCGTCTTTAGATATCGTCCTAACGAATTCACTCCGATACTGGATTGAGTAGATAGTGACCTCTGCTGATTCAAACGGTACGATTCTCAGTATATCAGCGTCTCCTGACATTGCGGAGTCAAGGATTCGTAACAGAGATGTCTTGCCACTGCCATTAAGACCGTGGAATACGTTCAAGTCGCGATTAAGCTTGTGCTGATAAACGTCTCTACGTCCGACTAGACCAGTTATTTTAAATTCAACTATATGTGATATTGTGCCTCACCCCCCCCAAGACTCAGCGTAATCACAGTTACTTTACCATCATATTTAGGATTTGTCCATAATTTCGCTATTACCATGGCTGCGTCCCATAACTGGTGGAAATTTGGGCTATCCTATACCCTTCTGCCATCTCAGTCAATCCTTTTAAGCTTGCCAGTCTAAAGCCGGGCTAGATATAATTAAGGTTGTTTACCAAGGGTAGATTCCAGATGTTGCAATAATTTAATTAGTGTGTTATAATAGTTGTTTAGTAAAATCAAAGAGGGAATAAAATTTGAGCCTTTAAGCTAGTCCAGAGAGGCTGGCAAGGGGAAATAAAGAAAAACTAACTAGCAAGACCTCTTGCCAGCAAGGTAAGAGGTTATTTTTATGTCTAAAAAAATCATAATGACCCCAGAGGATATCAGACAAACTCTGGCTCGCATTGCCCATGAAATTATAGAGCGAAATAAGACTATTGAGCACCTGATACTGGTTGGCATGCGCACTCGGGGGTTGCCACTAGCGAAACGGCTAGCTGCCTATATAGAAGACTTTGAGAAATTAAAAATCCCTGTTGGCGCTTTAGACATCAGCCTCTATAGAGACGACCTTACCTCGCTAAATCTGCAACCTGTGGTCAAACGCACTGATATCCCGGTCAATATTGACGACAAAGCCATAGTGTTAGTTGATGATGTCCTATATACCGGACGCAGCACCCGGGCTGCCATGGACGCCCTTATTGACCTAGGGCGACCCCAGTCAATTCAATTAGCCGTGCTTGTTGACCGCGGTCACCGCGAGCTACCAATACGAGCCAACTATGTAGGTAAGAATATACCAAGCTCCAGACATGAGGAGATACAGGTTCAACTGGAGGAAACCGATGGCATAGACGAGGTAGCCATCATTTCTATGCCAGCAGCTAAGGAGAGGCAATGAGAACAACCCAGCGAAAAGACGAGCCTACTCTATTAATGGAACCCAAGGCAGCGGTGACCACATCAGCCTGGCAACATCACCACATACTCGACCTTGACGATTTCACCCCAGAGGAAATAGAACTTGTCTTCCACATAGCCGATGCTATGAAGGAGGTTCTGTCCCGACCAATCAAAAAGGTGCCTACCCTTCGGGGCAAGACCATCATAACCCTATTTTATGAGCCTAGCACCCGCACCCGACTGTCTTTCGAGCTGGCTGCCAAAAATTTGAGCGCCGATGTACTTAACCTAAGCGCCTCAACTAGCAGCGTAACCAAGGGGGAGTCCCTGGTGGATACTCTGGGCACACTTGAGGCACTGGGGGCTGATATAGTGGTAATGCGGCATCCTCAATCAGGAGCTCCCTATATCGCCACCAAATATCTAAAGGTAAGCATAGTCAATGCCGGAGACGGTTGGCATGCTCACCCTACTCAAGCCCTCCTTGACCTATATACTATCGGTAAGCATAAAGGAAGCCTGAAGGGACTGAAGGCGGTTATTATTGGGGATATTAGGCATAGCCGGGTTGCCCGCTCCAATATTTGGGGTCTAACCACTATGGGGGCAAAAGTAACCCTATGCTGCCCGTTTACCCTTCTACCCACTGGCTTAGATAAGCAACATTACCACTTCCCCCAAGTCAGCATTGAACCTGATATTGAGCTTGCCCTTGATGGAGCCGATGTGATAATGGCGCTACGCCTGCAACTAGAAAGGCAACAAGGCGGGCTATTACCCAGCATTCGCGAGTATATCCAGCTATACCAGCTCACTGAATCAAGGCTAAGCAAGGCTAAACCTGAAGCCCTGGTTCTTCACCCCGGCCCGGTAAATGAAGGGGTTGAGATTTCCCCAGCCGTGGCTTATTGTCCCCAGTCAGTTATCAATGAGCAGGTAGCCAACGGCGTAGCCGTGCGTATGGCTTTACTCTATCTGCTCGTCGGGAGTAAGGAATAATGAAGTCTTTGCTTATTCATGGCGGTCATATAATTGACCCCAGCCAGGGGATAGATGAAATTGGCAGCTTGCTTATCACCGAAGGCAAAATCTCGTGGCTGGGCAGGGGAGAAATAACCCCACCCCAGCCAGGCTATGATATCCTTCACGCCCAGGGGCTAATTGTCTGCCCTGGATTTATTGACCTCCACTGCCATCTGAGACAGCCCGGGTTTGAGGAAAAGGAAACCATCGCTACTGGAACCCGAGCTGCAGCTAGAGGTGGCTTTACCACTATCTGCTGTATGCCTAACACTAATCCGCCACTGGATAATCAAGCTATTGTGGATTATGTAAAATCAATGGCAGCCACAGAGGGTATGGTTCGTGTTCTACCCATAGGCTGTATCTCCAAGGGTAGAAAGGGGAAGGAATTAGCCGAGATGGGGGAGTTGGCTTCGTCCGGGGTAATTGCCTATAGTGATGATGGCGAGCCAGTCATAAACTCACACCTTATGCGTCAAGCGCTAGATTATAGCCGTGCTTTCGGCTTGCCTATTATTGACCACTGCGAGGATACCGTCCTCACTGAGGGCGGACAGATGAATGACGGGATAATATCAACCAGGTTAGGTCTTCGTGGCATACCAGCCGCGGCTGAGGAGATTATAGTTGCCCGTGACCTGGCTCTGGCTGAGCTTACTGGAGGTCGACTACACATTGCTCATGTCAGTACTGAAGGCTCAGTTGACCTTATTCGTCGTGCCAAAGAGAAAGGTATTCGGGTTACGGCTGAGGTTACACCCCACCACCTGACCCTGACCGAGGAGAATGTCATCGGCTATAACACCAATGCCAAGGTAAATCCACCCCTGAGGACTAAACGGGATATTCAAGCCTTAATTCAGGGGCTTAAGGAAGGTGTAATTGATATTATGACTACTGACCATGCCCCTCACACTGAAGCCGACAAGCTGTGCGAGTTTGATGTAGCTGCCTTTGGCATCAGTGGCTTAGAAACCGCCCTGGGCAGTCTTATGAGTCTGGTGCACGATGGGCAGCTAACCCTAGCTACCTTTATTGCCAAGTTTACCTGTGAACCAGCCAAGATTATTGGTAATAAATATGGCAAACTGGGCACACTGGATATTGGGGTCTCGGCTGATATAACTATCTTTGACCCTGCTCTGAACTGGGTAGTAGATACCAAGGCTTTTGCCTCCAAAGGTAGGAATACCCCCTTGGCTGGCTCGGTGCTTAAGGGCAAGGTAATGGCAACCATATCACAAGGGAAGCTAGTCTATAAGGATGACCTATTGAGCTTGAGCAAGGAGAAGATGTAAAAGGAGAGTTAAAGAGAGGCGGAGCCTCTCTTATATAACCACCTCCCTTTTTTGGAGCATAGAAGTCATTGCGAGGAGCGGAGCGACGAAGCAAACTAAAAGATAAGATTGCTTCGCCTTCGGCTCGCAATGACACATCAGACAGAAGGGGGAGGGATAAAGGGGATAGGGTTAATAAAAATTATGACTAAAAGGGCAATGTTAGTCTTAGAAGATGGCTCGGTTTACGAAGGCTATGCCTTTGGCGCTGAGGCTAATGCCTACGGGGAGGTGGTATTCAATACCAGTATGATGGGCTATCAGGAGATGCTGACCGACCCATCCTATGCCGGACAGATTGTAGTTCCTACTTATCCCCTTATCGGCAACTACGGCATAAATGAGCAGGACTTTGAATCAAAGAAAATCCAGGTCAGGGGTTTTGTGGTCAGGGAGGAGTGCTACCAGCCCAACCACTACCTGAGCACCAGCACCCTCCACCAATTTCTAGCCGAAAATGGCACACCTGGAATTTATGGCGTGGATACTCGGGCTATCACCCGTAAACTGCGCTCATCGGGGGTAATGATGGGCGCTATTACCAGCGATAAAACTCCGCAGCAGGCTCTGGAGCAATTGCAGGAGCTGCCCAGCTATGGTGAAACTGATTTTGTTAAGCAGGTAACCACCGATGCTCCCTACCAATGGGAGCCAGAACTAACTGAAGAAGTTCCACAATCGCTATGTAAAGTAATTGTCCTTGATTGTGGTCTAAAATACAGCATTCTTCGCATCATACGCCGTATGGGCTGCCGGGTGACGGCTGTTCCCTGCACCATGTCAGCTGATGAAATCCTTAAGTTGAAACCCGATGGTATTCTCCTTTCCCCAGGTCCGGGTAATCCAGAAGTATTGGATTACATAGTGGACACAGTTAAAAAACTCATCGGCAAGAAGCCAATCATGGGTATTTGTATGGGTAATCAGCTAATTGCTCGAGCCTTTGGTGCCAAGACCTTCAAGCTAAAGTTCGGACACCGCGGGGCTAACCACCCTGTCCGAGACCTAGCCGATGGGCGAATCCATATTACTGCTCAGAACCACGGCTATGCCACTGACCCCGACAGCCTAAAAGGTGGGCTGGAGGTTACCCATATAAATCTGAACGACGGCACGGTGGAGGGCTTGCGCCACAAAGAGCTGCCCGTCTTCTCCATCCAGTATCACTCCGAAGCCTCCCCCGGCCCCCTGGACAACACCTACCTCTTTGAGAAGTTTATAGAGATGGTGAGGGGAGAAAAATGAATATAGGGAGTTTTAGAGGGGCAAAGTCCCTCTTACATAATCACCTCCCCCTCTCCTTTGAAGGAGAGGGGGACAAAGGGGGTGAGGTAGAAAATAAATGAGTGAATTTGTAGTTGGAAGCATAGTTGCCATTATATCGCTTATTCTGGGTTTTCTTGGGACCATATGGTATGCCGGTTATCAAGAAAATAGACAACGAAAAAACGAAGCTTTAAAAAAGCATTTTACGGACTTGGAAGAACAATATATCAAGCCAACAAGTGAATTCCTTTCAAATATTTCAAACCGAGAAGGCATTCTTACGTATACAAATATAGAAACTCAATACTCTATTGATGCAACCCAGACTTCTTGGCCAATGAACAATTTAAACCAAGACTTCATTTGTTTCAAAGAACACTTTTCAACTAAAGCAAGCGAAATATCAGGATTAAGGGAACAAATAGTAATTAATAACACAAACAATAAGTCCTTTAATAAGGAATTGGAAAATCTACTTGAAAAAGCGTCTCATATTCCCGTCAAAGATTACTTTAAAAAATCAAATCTGGAAAAACCCTTCTTTTCGCACAGCATTTTATCTTTTTTAAGGCTTTCATATAACGAAATCGCAGAAATCGTTCAAGGATTAAGAGAGAAAAACGAATTTATCTTTGACTTCCGCGAAGCTTCCTTTACACCTAAGGAGGATAATCATTGGCTTCTCCAATTAGAGGGAAGGGAGCTTGCCCAAGTGACTAAGAAAGCTGAGGCAGAATTGTGCAAACGGGCTTTAATTGAGCTTATGGAGACTGACGATTTGCAAGTCAAAGGACAAAGCCTGTACAGAGAAGCAGAGACATTAAAAGATAAAGCAAGGAGCTTATCCAGTGATTTGGACTTGGCCTGCGAGCGATTTGGTCAATACGGCAAACTACTCAAGAGAAAAAGGACTTGCCCAGTCTGTAAATTAATATTTGAATAGGAGTAAAGTTTGAAGCCATCTAAAGTCTTGATTATCGGTTCGGGGCCTATAATTATCGGGCAGGCGGCGGAGTTTGATTATGCCGGCACCCAGGCGTGCAAGGCGATGAGGGAGGAGGGAGTAATCTCGGTGCTGGTCAACTCCAACCCAGCCACCATTATGACTGACGAGGGCATTGCTGATATCGTCTATATTGAGCCGCTGACCGTAGATATGGTAGGTCGCATCATTGAGCGAGAGCGCCCCGATGGATTGCTGCCTACCCTCGGCGGTCAAACCGGGCTTAACCTAGCTGTGGACTTAGCTGATGCCGGTATTCTGGATAAATACCATGTCAGGTCCCTGGGGACGCCAATACAAACGATAAGAAATGCCGAAGACCGCGAGCTATTCAAACAACTGCTAATCAATATTGGTGAACCGGTGCCAGAGAGTGCCACTGTAACCAGCCTTGAGCAAGCCAGAAAAGTAGCCAAAAAGATAGGTCTGCCCGTGGTAATCCGCCCGGCTTATACTTTGGGAGGGACAGGGGGTGGCTTCGCTACCACCTGGGAGGAACTTAATAAAGCGGCGACCTTAGGACTGGCCACCAGCCCTATTCATCAGGTGCTGATAGAAGAATCCGTAGCTGGCTGGAAGGAAATAGAATATGAGGTAATGCGTGACGGCGCCGATAACTGCATCACCGTTTGTAATATGGAAAATGTTGATCCGATGGGAGTGCACACCGGCGACAGTATTGTGGTGGCTCCCAGCCAGACTATGACCAATAAAGAGCATCAGATGTTAAGGACAGCCAGCCTCAAGATTATCAGGGCGCTGGGGGTTGAGGGCGGCTGTAATATACAGTTTGCTCTTGACCCCAATAGCAATAATTACTATGTAATTGAGGTTAATCCACGGGTCAGCCGCAGCTCAGCCCTAGCCAGTAAAGCTACCGGCTATCCCATCGCCCGCGTGGCTGCCAAAATAGCTATTGGCAAAAGGCTTGATGAAATCCCTAACGCAGTAACTGGAAAAACAATGGCTGCCTTTGAGCCAACACTGGATTACCTAGTAGTCAAGATTCCTCGCTGGCCTTTTGATAAATTCGCCTCGGGCGACAGGGTTATCGGGACACAAATGAAAGCCACTGGTGAGGTAATGGCTATTGACCGGTGCTTTGAAGCTGCTCTACAGAAGGCAATTCGCTCCCTTGAGTTTAGCAATAGGTCGTTACTGTGGGAAGACCGAAAATGGGAGCTGGGAACCAATATCAATGCTTACCCCTTAGCCCCTAACGACCTCAGATTGTGGGCAATTATGGCTGCCTTACGGCGAGGAATAAGCGCCAAAGAGATAGCCGAGCGCACCAAAATTGACCTGTGGTTTACTACTAAACTCCAGAACATTGTGGATATGGAAAAACAACTCCTGTCTCAGCCACTGACACCAGAGCTTTTGTGGCAGGTAAAACGAATCGGCTTCTCCGACGAGCAGATTGGAACCTTAGCTGATAGACTCCCTGAGCAAGTAAGGCAACTGCGTCATAACTGGAACATTCGCCCCGTTTACAAGATGGTAGATACCTGTGCCGCCGAGTTTGATGCGGCTACCCCCTACTTCTACAGCACCTATGAACAAGAGAATGAGGCTAAGCCTCTTGAAGGAAACAAGGCAGTAGTCATTGGCAGCGGACCTATCCGCATTGGTCAGGGCATTGAATTTGACTACTGCAGCGTTCATTCAGCCTGGGCACTACAGGAATCTGGTTTCAAAAGCATCATGGTCAACTCCAACCCAGAAACGGTATCCACCGATTTTGATACCAGCGACCGCCTCTACTTTGAAGCTCTGGATGAGGAAAGCCTGCGTGACATTCTAGAAAATGAGAGCAAATCTTTAGGCAATGCTCCCCCATCATCTATTGTGCAATTCGGTGGTCAGACAGCTATAAATCTGGCTGAGCCCCTATTTCGCAGTGGGATGCCTCTCCTTGGCTCCAGTGCTGAAGCTATTGACCTAGCTGAGGACAGACGTAGATTTGAGAACTTCCTCAGCGAGTTAGGTATCCCCCAACCGCCAGGAGCCGGGGTAACCTCTGTAGACGAAGCCCTCAGTGTGGCTAAACTTATCGGTTACCCGGTATTGGTTCGCCCTAGCTATGTCCTCGGTGGCAGAGCTATGGAAATAGTGCATGACGCCAGTGAACTAGTCCGTTACATGAACCTGGCCATAGAACTGGATACCAGGCACCCTATCCTTATTGATAAATATCTAGAGGGAAAAGAGGTAGAGATTGATGCCATAGGTGATGAAGAAGGTGTTCTCATTCCGGGAATAATGGAGCATATTGAACGGGCGGGGGTCCATAGTGGAGATTCTATGGCAGTCTATCCTGGATTAAACCTGACTGAACTAGAGAGCAAAACTATTGTTGACTATGCCATCCGAATAGGGCTGGCACTCAAAATTAAAGGCTTAATGAACATTCAGTTCGTTATTATGCCTGGTAGCGCTACTCAAGCATCAAGAGTTTATGTATTAGAAGTAAACCCTCGGGCTAGCCGCACTATCCCATTTATCTCTAAGGTTACCGGTGTGCCAATGGTGAATGTGGCGACTAAGGTTATGCTAGGTAAGAGTCTCAAGGAGCAAGGTTATAACAGCGGACTATGGCCAAGGCAAAAGCTGGTGGGCATTAAAGCCCCAGTCTTTTCTATGTCAAAACTACTTGGAGTAGATACCTACCTTAGTCCTGAAATGAAGTCCACTGGAGAGGTGATGGGAATCGACTATACCTTTGATGCTGCCTTAGCCAAAGCACTTCTAGCCGCTGGACTGATGCTATCACCTCATGGAGCCATACTTTTCAGCATTGCCGACAGGGATAAGCCTGAAGCCCTAACTATAATCAGAAAGTTCTCATCAGTGGGCTATAAACTCTATGCTACCGAAGGCACGGCAGCTATGATTGAGTCAGCCGGACTCTCGGTAAAAATGATTAGCAAAAAATTGAGTGAGGGGCATCCCAATGTTATTGACATTATCAACGATAGCACAGTAAACGGCGTAGTTAATACTATTACCGGAGGTCACATTCCACTAAGGGATGGCTTCCAAATCCGCCGTGCGGCTGCTGAGAAGCGCATCCCTTGTTTTACCTCCCTTGATACGGCTCGAGCTGCAGTAGAGGTACTGCTTAATGAAAGCCAAACTTACAGCGCTCAGCCCCTGCCAGACTACCGAAGGAAGGAACCCACTTGAAGCAGGTAACAGCTTCCGTTATTTCTAACAATGAAGTTATGCCCGGAGTTCATCTTATCTGGCTGGAATCCCCCCAGATAGCCTCTATCGCTCAGCCGGGACAATTTGTCATGGTGCGCTGCGGAGAGGAAACCTTGCTACGCCGTCCGTTGAGTATCCACCAGCTAGCTGATAGCTCTAAACTTGCTTTTCTATTCAATGTAGTAGGCAAAGGCACTAACTGGCTCTCCCAGCGTAAGATTGGCGATAATATAGCTCTGCTTGGACCACTGGGTAACGGCTATTCTATTTATCCTGAATCACACAACCTGTTATTATTGGCTGGTGGCATCGGTATTGCGCCATTATGCTTTCTGGCTCAGGCAGCCCTGAATCAAGGACACTCAGTAACAACGCTCTTAGGAGCATCAACCGCCACTCAGCTTTACCCAAGGCAACTCCTACCTCCTGAAACTGAGCTTATCATGATTACTGAGGATGGAACCACTGGTGAAAAAGGCATGATAACTGACTTCCTGCCAGATTTTGTTGGCTGGGCAGACCAAATCTTTGCCTGCGGACCTACCTTGATGTATCGGGCTATGGCTGCCCGAAACCAACAACTCATAAAAACAAAACCGGTTCAGATTTCCCTGGAGGTAAGGATGGGGTGCGGGCGTGGGGTTTGCTATGGGTGCACGCTAAAGACAAAAAGTGGGCTCAAGCAGGTATGCACGGATGGACCGATATTTGCTTTAGAGGATATTCTCTGGGATGAATTATCTTATTAGCAATAGGAGGTAACAAGTATGGTGGTGGTCACCAAAAGAATCAGTCTTCAGACTAAAGGGCACTGCGATATTATTGACATTACGCCACAGGTAGAACAGCAGATAGCTGAGACGGATATAAATAATGGAACAGCTACCCTGTTTGTCGCCGGTTCCACCGCTGGAATATCTACTATTGAATTTGAGTCCGGTTTACTCTCTGATTTTCAGAGTATGTGGGAGCGAAATATCCCTCAGAATATCCCCTATAACCATGACCGCCGCTGGGGTGATGGCAATGGATACTCTCATGTCCGCGCCTCATTACTAGGTGCCTCCTTAGTAATTCCCTTCAATGATAAAAGGTTAGCCCTGGGCACCTGGCAACAGATAATCCTGGTAGATTTCGACAACCGACCGAGGTCAAGGCAAATTATATTGCAGATTATGGGGGAGTAGACAACTTTGACACTAATTTAAGCCGTAGTTATACTATACCAATAACCAAAGGTATACCGCTAAAGTAAACTGTAGAGAGGTGGGAGAGTAATGTCAAAACAAACTTTAGTAATCGTCGGTGGCATAGCTGCTGGAACTAGTGCCGCTACTAAAGCACGACGGGTAAGCGAAGATGTAACCATAATAGTCTTTGAGAAGAACAAAGACGTTGCTTATTCTGGATGTGGGATACCTTACTTCGTCTCAGGTTTAATCAAGGACAAGGACAAATTATTGACCAGAAGTGCAGAGACGTTTAAGCAGCGAGATAACATTGATATGATAACTCGTCATGAAGTAGTAAAGATAGATAACCTCAAAAAAACGCTTCTGGTCAGAGACCTGACGGCTAGCTCAGATAAAGAATATGCATATGATAAATTAATACTGGCTACCGGAAGTGCGCCAATCATTCCCCCTATACCTGGGAGCAAGCTACCCCATATCTATTCCCTGAAGACCGTGGAAGACGCTAGCTTGCTGTTGAGCCACATCAAAAGTTTGAAAGCTAAGCGAGCCACCATAGTCGGAGGTGGGTTCATTGGACTAGAGATGGCTGAGTCCTTCCTGCAACTGGGTATGGAAATCACTATAGTGGAGAAGATGAGTCATATATTACCTAGCCTAGATTTGGAGATGGCTGAGCTGGTAGCTGCTCACCTGCGAGACAAGGGGGCTAAGATAATTACCTCAGACAGTGTGAAGAGCTTTAGTGGAGACGTAGATAAAGGTGTTAGGAATATCACTACAGAGCATGGAAAGGAAATCACTTCTGACCTGGTACTGTTATCAGTCGGGGTGGTACCAAATGTAAATCTGGCCAGGGAAACCGGTGTTGCTATTGGGACAACAAGAGCAATAGCTGTGGATGACCACATGCGGACGAATCTGCCTGACATCTATGCAGCCGGTGATTGCGCTGAGACTCGCAATATAATAACCGGTGAGGTTATGTGGATGCCTCTAGGGTCAATAGCACAAAAGCAGGGCCGGGTTGCTGGTGAGAATGCTGCTGGTGGTAACGCTACCTTTCCAGGTATTTTAGGCACTACCATAGCCAAGGTTTGTGAACTTACTATAGCTAAAACGGGTCTTAGTCAGGAGGAAGCTGAGCAGCGGGGGTTACCTATCATATCCTCCACCATTCATCCCTTTGATCATACTCACTATTATCCTGAGGCTCATGAAATAGCTCTGAAACTCGTGGCAAACAAGGAAATGGGACGCTTACTAGGTGCTCAAGCTATTGGCAAGAGTGGTGTTGACCGAAGTATTGATGTTTTGGCTGTGGCCATCTCAAAAGGAGCAATCATTGAGGAGTTGGGTTACCTAGACTTAGCCTACTCCCCTCCGTATTCAACAGCCAAAGATGCAGTCAATATTGTCGGCAATGTCATTACAAATAAGTACACGGGTATGGCTGACTCCATTTCGTCAGCCGAGCTTAAGTCAAAGCTGGAAAGTGACAGCGACTTTATCTTACTCGATGTGAGGAGCAATACTGAATACCAAGCCGGCCACCTGC